>Ga0209373_10003577_pt1 | contig 14228 bp, 14 predicted proteins | sample Higcelweek5metaG_FD_187173 | JGI IMG/M metagenome (GOLD analysis project Ga0209373, IMG submission 187173) | Freshwater pond sediment microbial communities from the University of Edinburgh, under environmental carbon perturbations - High... | ecosystem: Environmental > Aquatic > Freshwater >...
CTCTTGCCTCGGTACGGTTCCGGCGTCAGATACGGGCAATCCGTCTCGACCAGTAGCCGGTCGACGGGTGACATACGTATGACGTCCGGTGCTTTTCGCGCGTTCTTGAAGGTAATCGGGCCGTCAAATCCCAGATAGAATCCGAGTGACAGAAGTATCGCGGCGGATTCCTCGCTGCCGGAGAAGCAGTGACAAACTCCCGGAGTCTTCCGAAGTAGGCCACGAAGAGAGAAATCACGAAGGATATCGATCGTATCCGCAGTGGCCTCGCGTTCGTGAAGAACGATGGGAATATCATGTGTGAAGGCCAGTTCAAGTTGTCGCCGGAAAATATCGCGTTGTACATCGCGTGGAGAAAGGTCGTAATGGTAATCCAGACCGATCTCACCGATCGCGACAATTCTCCTCTCCTTCGCCTTCGTCAAATGCTCGCGCAGGATCTCATGTGTCTGATCATCATAGGCGGAGGCATTATGAGGATGCACGCCGACCATCGCATAGAGCTCCAATCCGTCTATTCGCGTATCTGCGACGAGGCGAACCGCCCTCTCACTCTCCTCGATATCTGCGCTCGCCACAATAAGATGGGATACACCTGACTGCACCGCGCGGGTAAGCACCTGATCCAGATCCTCCTCGTATCGCTCATCCGTCAGATGAGCATGTGTCTCGAAAAGTCCTGTCATGATACGGAGGCTCCCGGAAGGCAGATATCCTCAACCGAGAGAAGTCTGCAGCCGCCGTCCGGCGTGTCGGAGCAAAGCAACATTCCCTGTGACTCAATTCCGCGAATCTTACGTTTCGCGAGGTTTGCGATCAGAATGACGCTTCTGCCGATGAGTTCCTGCGGCTGATAATATTCCGCGATGCCTGACAGGACTGTTCGTCCTCCCATGCCATCATCGAGAGTAAACATGAGGAGCTTATCCGACTTCGGTACGCGTTCGCAAGTTAGAACGCGGGCGACCTTCAAGTCAAGCTTGGCAAAGTCATCATACGTAATCTCCGGTTTGACGGTAACTTCCTTCTTTGTCTCGTCTGAGGCTTTCTCTTCTGCCGCCGCTCCCGATTCCTTGGCTTGGGACTCGTTCGTCGAAGGGGCGAGTATAGCGTTCAGGTAGTCCATCTCCTTCTCCAGCTCGATACGGGGAAACAGGACGTTTCCGGGCGCAACGGTGACATCGGGACGAAGAGTTCCGATGGCTTGCGCGGATTCCCAGGATTCAACCTGCTGAGCGCCGATCTGTCGGAGTACTTCCGGCATGGATTCCGGCATTACGGGAGTAAGAAGCGTGGCTGCGACGCGGATCGCCTCCAGTAAATGATAGAGAACGGTTGCCAGACGTGCCTTGCGATCCGGATCCTTAGCGAGAATCCAGGGCGTTGTCTCATCGATATACTTGTTGGCGCGGGATATAACACGGATAATCTCCGATAGGGCCACGGAGAAATGGAATGACTCATAGTTCTCTTCGACGATGGGAACGAGATCACGAAGCATGGTCATCAGCTCTTCATCCAGGCTAGCAGCTTCGCGCTCGATCGGGAGTGTGCCGCCGAAGTACTTCGTCACCATCGCAACCGTACGTGAGACGAGGTTGCCAAGATCGTTTGCCAGGTCGCTGTTGATGCGTGTGATCATCATCTCGTTCGAGAAAGCGCAATCCGATCCAAACTGCATCTCACGAAGGAGATGATATCGCAGAGCATCTACCCCGTAACGATCGGCGAGAATAAACGGATCGATAACGTTGCCGGTTGACTTGCCCATCTTGGTTCCGTTGAACGTGATCCAGCCATGTCCATAGATCTTCTTCGGGAGCGGGACATCGAGTGCCATCAGAACGGCCGGCCAAATGATCGAGTGGAAGCGCACGATTTCCTTAGCCATAACGTGAACGTCTGCCGGCCAGTATTTCGCGTAATCATCAAAGGCGTGATTCCCGTAGCCGAGAGCTGTTATATAGTTCGATAAGGCATCGATCCAGACATAAACAACATGTCTGTCGTCGAAGGTCACTGGTACACCCCAAGTAAAGCTTGTGCGGGACACACAGAGATCCTCTAGACCGGGCTTTATGAAGTTATTCACCATCTCATTGACGCGCGAAGCGGGCTCAAGAAAGCAGCGTTCCGGATCCGTAAGAAGTGTCTCCAGCCGGCCCGCAAAGGACGAGAGCCGGAAGAAATACGCCTCTTCCTTCGCGTCGACGACATCGCGTCCGCATTCGGGGCACTTCCCGCCTACCAGTTGGCTCTCGGTCCAGAACGCCTCGTCCTGTGTACAGTACTTGCCGGAATATTCGCCCTTATAGATAAAGCCCTTATCGTAGAGTTCCTTGAAAATATGCTGGACTGATTCGACGTGATAATCGTCTGTCGTCCGGATGAAGCGGTCATAGGTGATGCCGATTCTCGACCACAACTTCTTGAAATTCGCGACAATAACGTCAACATATTCCTGCGGAGATACGCCGGCTTCGATTGCCTTCTTCTCGATCTTCTGACCGTGCTCATCCGTTCCGGTAAGAAACATCACGTCGTATCCGCGCAATCTCTTGTACCGCGCGAGGCAGTCACAGGCAACCGTCGTATAGCAATGTCCGATATGCGGATTGCCCGACGGGTAATAGATCGGCGTCGTGATATAGAAGGTCTTCTTATCGGTCATGATTTCATCCCCCTTGGAGCGTGTGTGAACATCCCGTAATTATAGCGAATCGGGAACGGTTTTACAAATCCTCGCGAAAAGAACCGGCAGGCTCGCGAAAGCGACAATTCACCTACCGGCTCGTATCTGGAGCATATTGTGCTCCACATCTGGATTCGAGATCATCAGGAAGCGATAAATCGTTCCTCAAATACATCTGGCGGCAAGGGATGACTGAAGAAAAACCCTTGGAAAAGGTCTGGTTTCAGCTTGCGTACCGCATCGGCCTGTTCTTTGCTTTCGACGCCTTCGATGCATACCTTTGCCTGGATACTGTGCGCGAGGATGACAATCGCGGAGACGAACGAATGGTTGTACCGGTCTTTCTGCACATTCTCAAGGAAAACTCTGTCAATCTTCACCTCATCGACCGGTAATTCGCGAAGGCAGTTGAGGGATGAATACCCGCTTCCGAAGTCGTCGAGTGAGAAGCGGACACCTTTTTTCCGCAAGCGGACGATGTTCGAACGGCAAACCGCCAGATTTTTCATGAGCGAGGTCTCGGTAATCTCAAGCATGAGGTTCTTCGCATGAAGGTTGTATCGGCTGAGAAGAATCATGACTTCATCGGCAAACCCGGCATGCATAAGGTCATCCGCCGTGATGTTGATATGCATCTGGAAATCTTCTCCGACGCCGGCATCGATCCACTCCCGGCATTGTGAGATACCAAGGTCTAGGACAAACGCGCTGACGAGGCGAATGTTTCCCGTCGACGTCAATCCCTCAATCACCCTCTGCGGCGTCATGACCTCGCGATTCGGCGCGATCCAGCGAAGAAGTGCTTCAGCGCCCAATAGTTTTCCGTCGGCCGGCGAGAAAAGTGGCTGAAAATACAGAAGGAAATTCTCATTTGTGTTTCGCAAAGACCGCGTGATCTGCAACTCGAAATCAAGCTGTTCGGTTATCTCTCGTTTGTCTTCCGTGACATACAAAGCGTACGGCTGCTTGCGTGACTTCTTAATCTTATGAAGTGTGATCTCCGCATTCTCCACCAATTCTGCCGCGCGACTTCCGCACGAAGGATAGAGAGCGCCGCTCATAACAAAGGAAATATCTACCGTATCGGATCCTACATCGACGGGAACGGTACCCGCCTCTATTGTGAATTGCATGAAGCGGTCGACCTGCATACGCGATGCGTGAGGCCACAAAATCGCGAAGGTGTCACCCGACATATGATAGAGATCCGCGCCGCTCGGCAAAGCGGCATGGAGATGCCTAGCGAAGGCCTTGAGAACCTGATTTCCGGCTTCGCGGCCAAATCGATCGTTCAGCTTCTGGAAGGAGAGAATATCCGCCAGGATAACGGCGGCGGAGAAGACATTTCGATCACATAGTACCCTCTCGGTCGCATCGATCAATGTCGTTCGACCCGGAAGTAGCGTGACCTTATGACGGTTGATGTATTCCTCGGCAAACTTCTTGTAATTGCGCATATCGTCGAGATTCATTAATGAACCTACCAATATGCGCCGTCTGGAAACAGGATCAATACAGATCTTGCCTCGCAAGGCGATCCATACATAGTCATCGCCACGTCGAATACGGAACTCGCACGCATATCGTTCCTTATCCCCCGCAATCACTTCGCTGATCGGTTCAAGTACATTGCGAAGGTCCTCTTCGAAAACGTACTGTGCTACGGTCTCCATGATATGTCCGCCGTATGTAAGTTGGGCGTCCGGCAGGAGCTCGCGAAGATTCTCGGAAAAAATGATCTCATCTTTGGCCAGATCGGCAACGAAAGAAACCGTCGCCGCGCCGTCAAGAATCGAATCGCGCGTCAATTCCTGCATTCTCTTGTCGGATTCATTCGCGAAAACCGCCGTTACGCTTCGGATCTGACCTTCGGTGGTCTCGATTGTCATGCGCGAAATACGCAACCAGACCTCAGCACCATCCGACCGAATAAATCGATATACGCGTTCATTCGGCGATTCAAGCGGCGTCACACGTCCAAGAATCTCATTCCGGAAGTTATCTTTATCCTCCGGATGAAGATACGAGAGAGCATAGCGCGAAGCATCCTTCAAAGAATTGTCCGGAAGAAGAAGCACACGCTGCAATGGCGCGCTAAGCACGCAAACATCCTCGACAACGTCGTAATGCAGATTCATCGTATGGAATATGTCGGTAAGATCTGACTTGTAATCGTCCGTATCGGACTGTGCCGTGATACCTGCACAACCTGATAGCGAGGGCAGGGTAAACTCCACCTTCGCAGTCTTCGTGTTCTCCATTCGTATGTCACCCCGATAAAACCAAAAATCCAACTGTGATCAGTTTATCATCTTTATGATAAAAGAATAGGCTTCTTTTTTTGTAACGCCCCATTCTTTGGACAGAATCCCTGCCATTTCCTTCGTGGGAAGTCCCTTTTCCTGAAGTTGGGCGACGCGCCCTGTCTTCTCTTCTTCCGAGAGATCTATCTCTTCCAACACATCTCCATCCACGCGACCTTCCATGACCAAGACGAATTCGCCTCTCGGCGCCTGTTCGTTGAAATGTAAAAGGGCCTGCGAAACGGTCATCCGAAGCACCTCTTCGTATTTCTTTGTCAATTCACGGCAAATCGCGACATTTCTTTCGCCGAGACCCGCTTTCTGAAGATCTCCGAGAGTTTTTACGATACGGTGCGGCGCTTCATACAGAATGCTCGTGCAATGATTCTCTGCGAGTTGTAAAATGCGCTCTTTTCGCTCCCGACCATCCGCCGGCAGGAACCCTTCAAAGAGAAATCTCCGGGAATCCAGCCCGGACAGAACAAGTGCGGCAATCGCGGCAACCGGTCCCGGTATCACCTCAACGGGAATGTCGTGATCGACACACAGCTTCACAAGTTCGCTTCCTGGATCGCTGATACAGGGCATTCCCGCATCGGATACGAGTGCGATATTCTTCCCGTCCATCATATGCCGAAGAAGCAGTTGACCTCGCGAGGAGCGGTTATGTTCATGATAACTGATCATATGCTTCTTGATGCCGAAGGCCGCCAGAAGGAGTCCGGAGCGTCTTGTATCTTCACACGCGACCAGATCCACGGCCTCCAGTGTTTCTTTGGCACGTGGCGAAAGATCCGAAAGGTTCCCGATCGGGGTGCCTACGATATAAAGCATGATACATCCTCCTGTTGATAAATGTTTCGCATCTCTTCCGTAAGCATAGAATCTTCATAGAGTATCAGAGGTGGTACTATGCATAGGCCTTGTGATGAAGCATGCTTCTGCCCGTATACGAGAACGAGCGTCGCTGGGCTTTCTCGTTTCGGATGGACGAAGCGAATCGTACGCGGAGCAATACGCGCGCGATGCATCGACTCCATCACGTCCGTCAATCGTCCGGCCCGTTGAACCAGGATGAACTCCCCCTTCGGTACGAGAAGTCTTCCGGCTGACATGATGAAGTCATCCGTTGTACCGTTCTGCTCACTGCGGGCGGCGGCTCGACCGGACTGTATTGAGGAATTCGCGTAGGAAGGCCCTGATCCACGAACGAAGAACGGAGGATTGCAGAATGCCACATGATATGTGCCTCCGCGAACTTCTTCGGGAAACGCCTGTTCTGCCTGCCGCAAATCGCAGGCAAAGCATCTGACCCGGTCCTCCAATCGATTCAATCGTATATTTCGCGCGAAAACATCCGCGGCTCGACCCGGTAATTCGATTCCGTCAATCCGGACATCCGGTCTCCGGGCAGAAAGCAATATACTCGCCGCACCACATCCGGCGCCAAGCTCGAGGACACGAGTTCCCCCGGCGCGTTTGCGAATCATCGTCGCGGCAAAATGTGCAAGCAAAACCGTATCTTCTCCGAAACGGAAGCCATCCTTCGTCTGAATCAGACGAAAGCCTTTCCGTCCGAGGTCCTCCATCGTCTCGTCCCCTTGCAAGAGACTCTCTTCCAACCTATCCACAAGCATTCCCTTCAAATAAAAAAAGAACCCTCCGAGAATTCAACATACTCAGAGGGTATCCCGTGATCGCCGATGAAGAAAAAATCAGCCGGCAGAAATCGCGCTGACAGGGCAGACAGCCTCGCAGGCACCGCAATCAATGCAGGTGGAAGCGTCGATGTCGTACTGCGTCTCGCCCGCGGAAATCGCGCTGACGGGGCACTCGCTCTCACATGATCCGCAGGAAATGCAGGAATCAGAAATCTTATATGCCATATGTATTACCTCCGTATTTTACTAAAGTTCATTCTATCACTCGAAGAAACGACGTGCAACCATCAAGCACGGCAATCTCATCCGGTGTCGCTTGATGATCATTCCTCATCCAAGATGATGACGTCATCGGAGGGCGTCCGATTCTTCGGGCATCCCTTGTTCTTACAGGGCGGCGGGCCGCCGGGACGATCGCTCTTCTTGCTTCTGGGCGTGAGAATCTGTGTATCCTCCGCCGCGACGACCTGTATATCCGCGTCCTCTCCGGCTTCCAGGCGAACGCTAAGACGCTCGCGGAGTATATCAATGCCCACGACGGTTCCCTTTCCCTGCGGAGTCATCACAATATCCCCAAGTTTGGGAAGTCTCGCGTGCGCATCCTCATAGGCCTCCTGTTCATATTTGAGACAACACATGAGTCGCCCGCACGAACCCGAAATCTTTGTCGGATTCATGGAGAGACCCTGTTCCTTGACCATCTTAACGGAGACGGGAACAAAATCGTTCAAGAATGTACAACAGCAGAGTTCACGACCACAGAGGCCTAGGCCACCGACCATTTTCGCCTGATCACGCACACCGATCTGCCGCAATTCGATTCGCGTCCGGAATTCCGAAGCAAGATCCTTCACCAATTCGCGAAAATCCACGCGATTCTCGGCGGTAAAATAGAAGATAAGCTTCTTCCCATCGAAGCTATACTGCGCATCGACGAGGTTCATCGTGAGACCATGATCATCAATCTTCTTCTGGCAAACCAGAAAGGCGTCGTGCTCACGTTCCTGCTTCTCTTTGTATCGGCTGAGATCCTGCGCATTGGCCATACGAAGGATCGGCAGAAGAGCGTCACCGGTGACCTCTATCGGAAGGTCAAAAACTTCCTCAATAACGTGGCCGAGATCAAGTCCGAGCGGTCCTTCAGCCATTACGGCGTCACCGAGGTGGAGCTTAAATTCTGCCGGGTCGAAACGTATGATCTTACCGGCATCGTGAAATCGAACGGAAACTACTTTAGGCATTTGTTAACTCCTTATGTATCGAAAGAAGCATCCGGCATATTGTACTCTCGTAGGTACAGTTCGCGCGCAAGCTCTTGGAAGCCGCGGTGACAGCACAGCTGGCACGGTGAACCGACAATATGTCCGGGCGATATCGTGTGATTACATGGGATATCTTATCCTTTTTGTCGGAATTGAGCAATGCATCCGATCGGGCATCCCGACAAAGAAATGCCATATCCCGCAAAGCAAGCTCGAAAATCATGAGAATCTCGTCAATATGGTCCTTGCCCGCGTCGAAAAACGTATAACCTTCCGTAAGAAGCCAGGTCCTCGAATTTCCGGGAATGGAAAGCAAAAGATCGAGCGTTTCCTCGCGAAGTTCCGAAAACCACGGACTTGAAGCGAGAAAGAGGGCCTGACCCGGAATTCCATTCGCATATCGGGCAAAAAACTTCGCGTCTTCAGCGGAGACTTCCTGTGATCTCTGGAGAATCTCGATGATCTCCTCCGGGTGATTCGGAGAAAGCGCGATCACCGACGATCGCGACACAATCGTAGGCAGGAGCTTTGCCGCATCGGTGACGACCAGGATAAAGACCGCATACGGCGGAGGTTCCTCCAATGTCTTCAGAAGAGCGTTCTGTCCCTCTTCGTTCAGATCGTCACCATCGATAAGGTAGACCTTTCTACGGGAGATCTGCGGATAAATGGAAACATCGCCGCATACCCGGGAACGTACATCCGCAACCCGAATATTCTTATCCCCGGGCTGTGCGAATAATTCCCGATAATCCGGATGTGTTCTCTCGCGTACGTAAATACAATCCGGACACTTCCCACATCCGCCGTTCATCGTCGAAGTGGCGCACAAAAGCGCCTGAGCAACCTCTCGAGCCAGGGTCTTCTTCCCGATGCCAACCGGACCTGTGAATACATAAGCATGCCCCGGATCGCCGGTTAACAGCGTTCCGAGGCGGCTTTTCGCATATTCCTGACCGATGACAGAGGTCAAAGCCATAGATCACATCTTCTCAAATTGTTCGACGTTAAGAACGAATACAGTCGCGCCTCCGACCATTACTTCAACCGGATAGGGGATATAGGCACCACCCATGGCCGAAGGTGTCACATTGGTATTGATTGCGGATTGACGGCTCGAGGAATACTTGCGAATAAGCCCCATAACCTCCTCAATCTGCTCGTCTTCGACGACGATCATCAGGGTCGTATTGCCCGAGCGAAGGAATCCTCCGGATGAGTTTAATTTTGTCACACGAAAACCTGATTTATTCAGTTCCGCCATCAATCGGGGACTGTCCTCATCATGAACAATAGCAAAAACGAGCTTCATTTCCGTAATACCTCCCAAAACTTGTGTTCAATTTCTCTTTCCAGCTCGAGAGCCGGTAGTCTGGCGTCCAGACAAAAAAACCTGCCGTTCTTCTCGGCCATCGTGAGATATCCCTCACGGACCGCCTCCATGAACCCGATCCCCTCGATCTCGAGACGATCTTCGAGACTGTCACGTCCGCTCATCCGGAGCGCCGCATCCCTCGCGGAAATATCCAAAAGGAATGTCAGATCCGGTTCCAGACCACCCGTCGCAAATCGGTTCAAGGCACTTACGTCTCCCAGAGGAAGCCCTCTTCCGTAGCCTTGATACGCCGCGCTCGAATCGTAGAAGCGGTCGCAGATCACGATCTTACCGGAATCCAGTGCGGGTCGGATCACTTCTCTTACAATCTGCGACCTGGCCGCCTCGTAAAGGAGTAGTTCCGTCTCAGACGTCATCCCGGTATTCTCTTTGTCTAACAGCAGCTCCCGGATCTTCTCCCCAATCATTGTCCCGCCGGGCTCACGTACAAGAAGGACTTCGAGTCCCGCTCCGGTGAGTGTGCGGTGCAATGCCTGAAGCTGTGTGGTCTTGCCGCTGCCGTCGATCCCCTCAAAGGTGATAAATACTCCTCTATGTTCTCGCACGTATTGGCTTCTCCTTCATCATTATATCTCATCTCGTCTGTCTTTTGTACAGATCTTCTTCGCATTATATCCTAACAGAAGCCTCAGTACCATTCGCTTTTTCGCAGGAAAGAACCGAGATTTCACCTGCCGTTAATCCCGTCACGGTTATGCCTTGCGCAATGAGGTTCGAGATGCACGAAATATGCTCGGCTCCGATACGTTCTCCGGGCCACAATAGGGGGATTCCGGGCGGATACGATACCACGGGCACACCTGCTTCTCTGCCTTCAGAAGCGCAATATCGGACGCTCTCCTTGGGTCTCACAAAAAACGCGTTACGGACATCCGTCAAGGATTCCGCCGGATTCGTAAGGCACCGGCTCAGCATCCGATCCACCTCGCAGACCGAGTCATGGGACGCACGACCGTTCTCCTCCGGGCTCCAAGCCTCGCATACGGAAGAATCGCCGGCAGACGCCGGCAAACATCCGGGTACTTCCGCAAGATGTCCGGCAACATCCTCCAGCGCGGCTATAAAGCGGTCGAAGTCTTCTTTCTGATGCCAGGGTGACACAATAAGCACGAGACGTCGCAAATCGGCCATTTCGATATCCACACCTCTTTGTTCAAGGGCTTTCGAGATGGCAATCCCGGATGGAGCATCATCATGAAGATGAATCAACATTCGCAGCGGGTCCTTCCATTGATCGCGATAATCCGAGCGGAAAAGGCCGGATAAGAGACGACTTTGCGCGATGCTGTGCAGGCATAGCGTTTTCTCTTCGATCACAGCGGCGATTCTGGCTCGCCCTTCTTCCCGCGCCCATGCGACTGCGTATTCGGCTGAGGCGGCGATCAGGAAAGACGGACTGGAAGTCTCGAAAACACGGAGCATCGAGAGTATGGCGTCCGGATCAACGCGACCGGAAGAAATCGATTCAGCGGAAATATGCAAAAGGGAGGACATTGTCAGGGCCGGCATCGTTTTATGAAGGCTCATAACCGAGATATCGGCACCCGAGTCCATTGCGTCCTTTGGCGCGCCTTCCGGACAGAAGCGAAGATGTGCTCCATGCGCCTCATCGACGAGAAGTCTTGCACCCTTCGAATGAACGATTCCTGCGATCGCACGAAGATCCGCACAGGACCCGTAGTAATCCGGTGAGACCAAGAGAACATCGGTCGTTTGCGGATAAGCTTGCAGCCCTTCCGTAACATCTTCCGGGGTGATTCGCCGGATAGGATCATCCGGAGACTCTTGTTCGAGATGCGAAGGGAAGAAAGCGTACGGAGTCCCGAGGATCGCAAACGTATACAACACGCTCACGTGAACCGCTCTCGGAATCAGGAAGAAAGAATTTCGACAACATACAGCCGCCATCATAACCCGGATCCCCGTCGTCGAACCCGTCGTAATGAAGAACGAACGACCGCTACCATACGTATGCGCAAGTCGTTCGGCCGCACGCAAAACGGGCCCTCCCGGGCCGTGTAGATCATCGGTCCGGGAGAGCTCGGTCGTATCGGTCAACAAAAGTCTTCGCGAATATTCGGCATCGAAGCTTCTCGCGTTTACATGGCCCGGCATGTGAAATCCGGTTCGCGAGTTATCCGAAGGTGTCAGATTCCAGAGAAACAGTTCGGAGAAATCCGGAAATCCATTCGAATGAGGTTCATAGGACATCTCCTTTGTCGTCCCTTCCGATTAATCAAGTTTACAGGTATGAATACTGGCAATCTCGAGCCAGATTTCCTTCTCGATCCGTTCGTTTTCGCGACGAACGTCCTCATAAGTATCTTCACTCTTGATGTGTCTTCCCCAGTTTCTCGATTCCTTTGGCCGCTCCTGACGCTGCTGATTCGGATTATTTGTCCGAAGTGCGGGGCTAGGCGTGCCGGTATTCTCCGGGCGATTGGAAGCGACAGGGCGGTCCGTCCCCTGCTCGGAGCGGTCTTGCGGCCTGGTGTTCGGGTTCGTCTGCGGCCGGTTCGGCCTGTTTCTTCTCTGATTATTGTTGAAGTCCGGACGCGGCGCTTCCTGTCGATCTCTGGGAGGACGCTGTCCGTTCTGCACGGTTACTTGACCTGACGGCTGTCCGCCCGCCGGACGCTGCGCGACCTGTGGTGCTGAAGGATCCACGCCTTCCTGTTGGCGATCGCGCCTCTTGCGATTGTTGCGGGAACGATTGTTGCGCCGTCCGCTTCCCTGCTCATAATGCTTTTCGCCGGAATGCTCACCTGACGGGCGCGGAGCGGGCTGGCTCGAGTTTTCGCTCATGAATTTCCTCCTCGATCAATCGGGGCCTACGTTTTCGAATCAGATTACATTATAGCCTTTTTTCGGTAGCGTTCAACTGTGAAATACCCGTTAGCGTTCCGAATCGACGCACCGACGGCAGATTACTTCCCGGGAAAAGCTCCGGCTGTAGCAACTCGAACAGCGGGATCATCACAAAAGCGCGTTCGAACATGCGCGGGTGCGGAATAATAAGGTCCGGATGCTCTTCCTTCCGGTTATCGTACATCAGGATATCCAGGTCAATCGTTCGCGGCCCGTTCCTCACCGTGGGGACGCGCACGAGCTCCTTTTCGATCTCCTTGACAGCGGCCAGTAATTCTCGAGGAGCCAGGGAGGTGTTCACGCGGCAGACAAGGTTGAGAAACGGTCCCTGTTCCAGAAATCCGACGGGATCTGTCTCGTATATAGAAGAGATATCGAGTACTTGCGTATCTTCTCTGCTGGCAAGCAAGTTGATCGCCCCGGCAAGATTCTTCTCGCGATCACCCAGATTACTCCCGAGTGACAGAAAGGCAACGCTCATACCGTCCCTCCGGAAGACTCGTCTCTCTCCCGATAGATCCGGACGGCCATTGAGTTGAAAACCCCCTGAATCGGGGCTTTGGGCTTGCGAATAATCACTTCGACGGCATCTACAGGGAAGCCTTCGAGAATGGCCTGAATAATCTCTCCCGCCAAACGTTCGATCAGATCAAAGTTCTTCCCCTCGACGATCGAACGAACCGTCTCGAAAACAACCCCATAATCGACGGTATCTTCCAGCTGGTCAGTACTCGTCGCGATTAGCCTCCGGAAAAACAACGTCAGATCAACGAGAAATGGCTGACCCTCGGCCTTCTCGAAATCAAAAAAGCCCGTGTGTCCGAAAAACGCCATTCCTTCCAACAAAATACTGTCGCGAAAATTTCTCGTCTCCATATTCATCCTCCTCATGATTCGATCAGGCAAACCGGACAGCGTCAATCATACGCAGCGCCTCGGAAACCTCATCGACATCATGCACGCGAACCGCGTGCGCTCCAAGGCACGCCGCCGCGCAACAGACGGCGATCGTACCGATCATTCTCTCTTCTACCGGTTTGTCCAGAATCTGTCCGATGAATCTCTTGCGCGAGGGACCGACGAGGATCGGAGCTCCCAGTTCGCTAAGTCGCGGAATACCTCGAATCAGATCGAGGGAGCCTTGTGTATCCATGCCGAACCCGATCCCCGGATCGATCATTAGCGCATCTTGGGGCACACCGCGTTCCCGTGCGATACGAAGACTCTCCCGCAGAAAATCCATCGCTTGCTTAACAATATCTGCATCCTCAATTATACGCGCCGGATCGGTCATATTGAACATCAGGATCAATCCCGCGCCTGTTTCGGCGGCGACAGATGCGATGTCGGGATCACGCCTTGCCCCCCATACGTCATTGATGATTGAAGCGCCGGCTGCGACGGCTTTCGCTGCCACGCGGCTCTTGGAGGTATCAATAGAGATCGGAATATGAAGTGCGGAGGACAGAGCTTCAATCACCGGAAGAACCCGTCGTTCCTCCTCGTCCGCGGACACGGGCGTATGTCCCGGCCTCGTCGATTCGCCGCCGACATCAATAATTGTCGCGCCAGATCTCTCCATGGCTCGTGCCTTTTCGACCGCATCCTCCACCGAATGCCAGGAGCCGCCATCCGAGAAGGAATCCGGCGTAATGTTGAGAATTCCCATCACATGCGTCGTTCCGGATATAAGAAGACGATATTTTCCCGCGCGAAAAAACCGGTTCGCTGCGGGAACACCGTCCTTCTCGCAAAAACCTGGTACCGTATCCACAGGGAAAATGTCGCCGGGTCGAATCACTTTGTTCATCTTGACCTCAATACTACGGACGATTGATCAGAGACAGTGCCTCCGCTCTTGTCCGGGCGTCCGATCTGCACCCGCCGCGCATCGCCGAGGTAACGGTCTTGGCGCCTGGTTTTCTGATTCCCCGCATCGTCATACACAAATGTTCCGCTTCGATCACGACACAGACCGATTGCGGATTCACCGCTTTCTGAATCATATCCGCGATCTCGCAGGTCAGTCTCTCCTGCAGATGTGGT
>Ga0209373_10003578_pt1 | contig 14227 bp, 13 predicted proteins | sample Higcelweek5metaG_FD_187173 | JGI IMG/M metagenome (GOLD analysis project Ga0209373, IMG submission 187173) | Freshwater pond sediment microbial communities from the University of Edinburgh, under environmental carbon perturbations - High... | ecosystem: Environmental > Aquatic > Freshwater >...
AGGCGAACCACGGTGCTATCTTCCTTCATGGCGTATCGCTCCTTCCGGGAGGTTCTGGCTGGCTGGTTACCCGCCTCGATACGCCGCCTTCCTCAGGCCGTCATCACCCATTTTCCTGCATAGCTCTGGGTCTTGGCGGCAAGGTCTTTCAGGAACAGCGCGTTCATCGTCCCTTTGAGGCCGACATGCAGTTCGTTGATTTCGCCCTCGGCCAGGGTGACGATGCGCAGGCCGGCGAAGGTGAGATACTTGAACAGGGTCGCCACGTCGGCCTGGTCGCGGCTGATCCGGTCGAGCGCCTCGGCCAGCACCACCTCGAACCGGCCCGCCCGGGCGTCCTGGAGCAGGGTCTGGATCCCGGGGCGCAGGATCGTGCTGGCTCCGGAGATGGCGGCGTCCTGGTAGCAGGCGGCGATGGTCCAGCCCTGGCGGGCCGCGTGCTCCCGGCAGATGCGGAGCTGATCCGCGATCGAGGCGGCGTTCTGGGTATCCGAGGAATAGCGGGCGTACAGCGCAACCTTGGTCATGGCCGGTCGCTCCCTGAAGGCTCGGTTCCATCGCCCCGCGTCGGTCGGTTGTCGTTGGCGGCAAAGACCTCACGGGCGATCTGCCGCCCCAGCAGCCGGGCCAGCGTTACCACCACCCGATCAACTCGGGCGGCGGCGCAATCGTCGTTGCTGGCGACCATCGGCGGTGGAGCGGGGCGTTTCTCATCGTCGCTCATCTCGGGTCCCTCCTCCAAGAAAATCCTGGGGAGACACCAGCATTGAACCCCATAAAATCAGCGTCAACGACAATAAGATAACTATATCAGGTGGTTATTCTGCCTCAATGCGGCAGAAAGGCTGCTCCTGTCGTGGTCATCGTTGGAGATGGTGTTGTGTGCGGCAACGCTCTCCAGCGGATCAGCCGATCCGGAGCGCGTTCTGTACCGCCTCCGGCGCCCGATCGATCACCAGCAGGTAGGCGCGGGAGGGGCCTTCCGGCTGGCGCCGTCCTTGTTCCCAATGGCGCAGGGTGTTGACGCTGAATCCGAACCGGCCGGCGAACTGCTCCTGGGTCAGGCCGAGCTTGTCCCGGATCGCCCGCACATCGACCCGGGCCGGGATGTGCACGCCATAACCGGCTTCCTCGGCCTCGCCCTTGGCGTAGGCCAGGGCCTGTTCCAGGCCTCGGCGGATGCTGTCGGCCACGCTGCTCATCGCGTTTTTCTCCCGTAGCTGTCCACCAGCAGCTTGGTCAGCCGCCGGAAATCGTTGCGGTCTTCCTGGCTCAAATCCGCCTGCTCGTTCTTGGCGTAGGCCGTCAAGGCGAAGAGCGGCACGGTGGGATTGTGGAAGAAATAAATAACCCGCGCTCCGCCACGCTTGCCGCGTCCTTCGAGCCCCCAGCGCAATTTGCGCACCCCGCCGGTTCCGGGGATCAGGTCTCCTGCTGTCGGGTGTTGCGCCAGATAATCCACCAACTGCGCTCGTTCCACATCATCCATCAACTTGCGGATGGCGGACAAAAACTCCGGCGTTTCAATCACGCTGACGGGGACGGGATGAGCCATGAGTGATGGTAGTGCATTGGATCAGTTGGGGCAAGAGGCTGGTCTCGCGGGCAAGGCTACATCCCGATGCTGGGACCACGGCTGCGGCCAAACTCCCATGAGATGCCGCCGCCTCGCACCAGCCCGGAGACGGTCTTGCCCAGCTCCTTCTCGATCACCGGCCGCCACGGCACCAGAGTGAACTCCCGGGCATTTTCGACCAGGGCGTATTGGCCCGAGGCCAGCGTCACCATCCGCCGCAGGACACCCTGGACCCGCTCGCCGTCTTCCATCAGGCGGAAGGGCAATCCATCCTTTCGCCCCGCCGCCATTTCCCGGCCGACCCGCAGCAGTTCCCGCCGCTCCAATGCCGTGATCAGGTCGGCCCGGTAGGTCAGGCTGTTCCCGTCCAGGCGTGCCAGCCCCTGGTCGATCAGCCAGTTTCGTCGTTCGGCCAAAGCGAGGCGGACCTCATGGCCGAAGCCGCTGTCGCGGATCGACAGAACCGCAGGGCTGATCAGGCTGCGGTCGAGCCAGGTGGCGCCGTCGCTGCGCCGTTGGGCGTCGAGGTCGAGGGTGGAAAGCAGCCGGACCGTCAGCGAGCGGTTGCGCCGGCTGTCATAAGCCAGGGCGCGTGCGGCGAAATCCTCCGGCACCCGCCAATGGTCGGCATCGAGACGTTCGACGATCCCGGCCCGGCGCAGCGCCTCCAGCCGGCGGACATGGGCCTCGACATGGCCCTCGTAATCACCGCCCGGCACCCGGATGGTGTCGCGGGCGAGGTCGAGGTGCCGGCTGGGACGGTAAATCCCGTCTTCAGCGGCGGCAAGTTGGGCGATGGTGCGGTCGGCCGGGCGTGACGCGGCTTCGGCCGGGCCGATCTCGACCAGGGTCCCGGCGGTTGCGGTTTCGGCGTCGCTGCCGCTGACTTCGAGGTAATGCACCCGGCCATCGAGCCCATCGACGATCAGGTGCTGGCGATCGGTCAGTTCGTCGTCGGCCAGTCCCTTGCCGACCACCCGGCCGATCACCGGAGCATTGAGACGCTCGCCACGATGGACGGTCAGCGCGTCACTGGCGCGGGCGATCCCGCGCGCGGTCAACGTCCGCTGCATGGTCTTGAGGATGTCACCGCGTTCGCCGAGCTCGCGCAGGGTCGGTTCCAGCTCGGGCGACAGCGTCCAGCGGCCCGGCGCTTCGGCGGTGGCCAATCCCATCCGCTCCAGCTTGCGCACCCGGCCGATCAGGAAGGTTTGCGGAATGCCTCCGGGGAGGGTGGCCTCGTCGTTCAAGGTGAGGACATGGCTTTCGCCGGCCTGATGCAGCAGGGCGCGGTCAAGCCGGGTGAAGCGGTCCTGCTCCATCTCCTGGGCGAGGCTCTGGCGCAGTTCCCATTCGCTTTGCGGCCCGAGCTCCAGGGTCATGATCTCGCTGGCGCGATGGCGGATGCCGTGGGCGATGTAATCCCCGGCGATGTTGAGGATTTTGCCGTCGTCGGTGACGCCGCGCACCACGATGTGGCTGTGCGGATGGCCGGTGTTGAAATGATCGACCGCCACCCAATCGAGGCCGGTGGCCAGATCCGCTTCCATCTGGTCCATCAGGCGGCGGGTGAAGTCACGCAGGGACTCGAACGCGGCGCCGTCCTCGGGGGCGACGATCAGGCGGAACTGGTGGCGGTCGTCCTGGCTCCGGGCGAGAAACTTGTCGCCGTCGGCGGTGTCCTGGACCGGGGAATAGAGTTGGCCCCGCTCGCCCTCGCGGGTGACGCCGTCGCGCTGGAGGTAGCGCAGGTGGGCGGCGGCGGCCTGGCTGTCGCGTCCGTGCAGCTTGACCACCCGGGCCTTTACCATCACCCGGCGGGCGCGGCTGCGTATCCCGGACTCGGCATCGACCCGCCAGCCCGCATCGCGCGGGAAGGTGGCGACGATTTTGGCGCCGCGTCCCCGGGCGTTGAAACGGCCGCTCTTGGCCGGGGCGCCGGCTCCCTTCCCGGCACCGCCGATCCGGCGAGGATCGCCGCCGGCCCGGGCCACCGCCCGCATCACCTGTCGCTCGAACGACAATGGCTTGCCCGCGCGGCCACCGCTCCGGGCACGGACCGGGCCGAGGAAAAGCTCGAAGTCGCTGTCGTCATCCTGGCTCATGCCGCACAATATTGGCGCGTGACTGCCGGGACGCAAGGCGAGGCCGGATGGCTCCATCAAGATAACGCGATATCAATGGGTTGAGGGAGGCGTGTCTCCATCGGCGACAGGAGGGAGACAAAATGGCGCCAAAAAAACAGTGTGCAGACAAACACTTGCGCGAAATTACCCGGCCAGACGGGTTTCGCTTTATCTTGCCTTACAAAAACCCGTGGTTCCTCCTGCCCCATGTGCGCTGTCCTACGATCTCTTCTCCGGGCCAAGTGCAGGGAAATCAGATAACCGACACGGTGATGCCTCCCCCCCCGGCCGCTCAGGAACGTCTGTTCGGCGTCCTCGACGCGATCGAAATGACGCAGATTCCGCATCGTCCGGACGCGCCGATTCTTGTCGATGATGCGGACGATTTCGGTATCGAAATCGTCGTCCTCGAAGCCGTTCCAGATCCCGAAATCGCGTCCCGCGAAGCGGCTGTCCCGTGGCAATCGGTGGCTTCCACGATGATGATTCGCACAGCGATATCGACGCCGAATGCCTCGATATCGGGCCTGATATCCCAGCCATGGAGGCTCTGGCAGTTTCCACATTGTGAAGTTCGACGCGTTCTCTAACAAAATAATTGACGGGGGCGTCGGGTTTTTGCAGTATGATATATGCTCGAACTTAGAAAAATTTGCAGCGTACTCTCTGGTGTTGCCGTTCAGGAGGTTGAGGGCGGCGTGGCGAAATTTGTACGCCTCTCGGACCTCTCCCATCTTAAGGCGGGGGGCAATCCGGCGTTGGCGTGCGGTGAGTTTCCGGCGGTAGCGAGGGCGCTCGCTATCGAGGAAGGTGACTTGATCATTGGTGCGCGGGGGGGGGTAACAGATGTTTTCCTCGCGAGCAGCGCGGTGTTCGGGGCCTTTGTCTCGCTCGACCTCTATCTGGTTCGCCCCGATCGATCGAAAGTCGATCCGGGGTATTTGGCTGCCTTTCTCGATCTACCAGCGACGCAGGCCATGCTCTCCGGCAGCAAGCAGGGCAGTGGTCTCGCTCGGCTTCCCAAAGATGCGCTTGAAACGCTGATGATCCCTCTTCCGTCGATGCATCGGCAACACTTGATCGCCGAATTGGCGCGGTCTTTTCGCGATGAGGCGGATCTGCTGCAACGGCTTGCCAGCCTCAATTCCGTTCTTGGCCGTGAGGCCCTTGCGCGCGCCTTCCGCGCGGCTACCACGAGCCCGAATTCATAGGAGACCTCATGCCGACCCTTCAGCAAGACGACATTCTTTCTGCCGTTTGGCGCGCCTGCGACACCTTTCGTGGCGCCGTCGATGCCACGCAGTACAAGGACTATGTCCTCACCGCGCTCTTCCTGAAATACATCAGCGATGTGCGCCGCAAGCACGTTGAAGAGTACCGCCGCGAATTCGGTGGTGACGAACTTCGCATCCAGCGTCGCCTCGACCGCGAGCGCTTCAAGCTACCGATGGTAGAGCTGAAAAATAGCACGAATAATAAGGTTGAGGAGAGCTTTCTCGGCGATTTCTACAGCCTCCATGAGCGCCGTGGGAAAGAAAACATCGGTGAGCTAATCAATATCGTCCTGGATGCGATCGAGAAGGCCAATGAGGGCAAGCTCGGCGGCCTTTTTCGCGCGATCGACTTCAACTCGGAAACCAACCTTGGTCAGACAAAAGATCGCAATCGCCGGCTGAAGACGTTGTTAGAGGATTTCGCCAAAACGGGGCTCGATCTGTCCGAGACATCCGAGGATATCCTCGGGGATGCCTATATCTTCCTGATCGAGCGTTTCGCGTCGGACGCGGGCAAGAAAGCGGGCGAGTTCTTCACGCCGCGTAAGGTGTCGGAGGTCGTTGCCAAGCTCGCACATCCAAAGTCCGGCGACCGGATTTGCGATCCGGCCTGTGGGTCGGGATCTCTGCTGCTGCGCGCCGGCGAGGAGGTGCTCGATGGCAATTTCCAGCTCTTCGGCCAGGAATCGAACGGTAGCACGCGCTCGCTGGCTAGGCTCAACATGCTGCTGCATGCCCAGGACAGCGCGCGCATCGACTGGTGCGACACGCTGAATTCGCCGACGCTGATTGAAAGCGACCACCTGATGCGGTTCGACGTGGTGGTCGCCAATCCGCCCTTCAGTCTCGACAAGTGGTGGGGCAATACGGATTCCGAAGGGAACGCCCTTCCCGACCCCTATAAGCGGTTCACCCCGCACATGCCGCCGAAGAGTCGCGGTGATTACGCCTTCATCCTGCACATGCTGGCGATCACCCTGCCGACGGTCGGGCGCATGGCGGTCGTCGCCCCGCACGGTGTTCTGTTCCGCTCCGGTGCCGAGGGAAAGATCCGCGAAAAGCTGATCCGCGATAATCTGCTCGATGCCGTCATCGGCCTGCCGGCGCAGCTTTTCCCGACCACCGGCATTCCGGTCTGCATCATGGTGTTCGACAGGGCTCGTGAATCCGGCGGCCTCAGGTCGCACGAGCGAAACATCCTGTTCATCGACGCCAGCCGTGATTTCGAGCCGGGCAAGAAGCAGAACCGGCTGACCGACAAGAACGTCGATACGATCGTCGAAACCTATCGCCGCCGGGCGGTGATCGAGCGCTATTCCCATGAGGCGACTTTTGAGGAGATCGAGGCCAACGGCTTCAACCTCAACATTCCGCGCTACGTCGATACGTTCGAGCCCGAGCCGGAAATCGATCTCCAAGCGGTGCAGAATGAAATCCGCGATCTCGAATACCAGCTTGCCGAGACGCGGAAAAAGATGAACGCCTACCTGAAGGAGCTTGGCATTGATGTCTGAGGCTCCCTCACGCACCGCCTCCCGGCGCGGGCGCACCTTGAAGCTCTATCTGGTCGATGGCTCGCCGTCCGGGGTCATCACGGCCGAACTCGGCATCTCCTCAGTGCGCGCCGCCGTCGCCTCCCGCACGGCTCTGCCTGATCTGATCCGGCGAGAAGAGGCGGCCCGCACCGGCATCTATCTCCTCGTTGGGCCGGACCCGGATTTGCCTGGGCGGCAGCTCGTTTATGTCGGCGAGGGCGACCAGGTGAAGACCCGCCTGGCGGCGCACGATGGCGACGAGTCGAAGGAGTTCTTCACGCGGGCGGTCTTGGTCGTTTCCAAGGATGAGAACCTGACCAAGGCTCATGGCCGATATCTGGAAAGCCGGATCATCGCCGCCATTCGTAGCGCAGGCCGTGCCAAGCTGGTCAATGGCACCGAACCGCCGTTCAAAGGGCTGCCGGAGCCGGAAATCGCCGACATGGAGCGGGTGCTCGACGAGATCGAGATCTTGCTGCCGGTGCTGGGGTTTGACGTGCTGCAACCCGCACCCGGAGATACGCCCACGCCGCAGCTCGGGCTCAGTGGTGCTCCAACCTTCATAGCGGATATCAAGAAGGCGAAGGGCAAAGCGGTTGAGCGAGGCGGCGAATTTGTGGTTCTAGCCGGGTCAACTGCATTGCGACGCGAGAGCGATGCCATTCCGCAAAGTGTGAAGGACGCACGAAAGGCGTTGCTTGAGGCTGGCGTACTCGCACCGGATAGCGACTCCGAGCTTTATCGCTTCACCCAGGACGCAAGTTTCGGCAGTCCTTCTGGTGCAAGTGCTGCCATCGCCGGTCGAGCTGACAACGGAACGCAGACTTGGCGAGTTGAAGGCGATGGAAAGAGTTACGCCGCTTGGCGCGCAAGCTTGATCGATCAAGGGGGCGCAGCGTGAGCCAGTTACACTTGGGAGATTTTTTTACTAATCGACAGGAGTCGGGGCTTCCTGGGCTGCCCGTCATGTCTGTGACCATGAATGACAGCTTGGTTCTTCGAGATGACCTGGAGAGGCGAACTGCGTCCGCGCTTCGGCCAGATCAGCACTTGCTTGTCCGTCGAGGCGATATCGCCTACAACATGATGAGGATGTGGCAAGGCGCCTGTGGCCTTGCGGAAGCCGATGGTATCGTCAGCCCCGCATACGTTGTTCTCCAGCCAAAGAAAAACATCGATTCAAGGTTTGCGTATCACTGGTTCAAATCAGCCCGAATGATCCATCTCTTCTGGGCCTATTCACATGGTCTGACGGAAGACAGGTTAAGGCTCTATTTCGACTCGTTCTCGGAAATCCCCGTTTCCCCACCGCCTCTTAATCGGCAGAAGCAAATTGCTGCCGTTCTGGATGCGTGGGATCAAGCTATCGACCAGGCAGAACGCCTGATTGCTGCTAAACGGCATCACAAAGCGAGCATTGTCAGCCGGACATTGTTCGATTTGGGGGGCAAGAGGGGCTTCGTTCGCGATATCGCCGATGTGAATCCTCAGAATAAGCGCGTGAAGCCGGAGCAAACTATCTCATTTGTCGCGATGGAGGACGTGTCGGAATCCGGCTCACTGCTGCGGAAAGGCGATCGAGTTCGCGGGAAGCTCGGTAATGGCTATACTCAATTCCAAGATGGGGACGTGCTTGTCGCAAAAATCACGCCTTGCTTTGAAAACGGTAAGGGCGCGCTAGCGTTCGGACTAACGAATGGCATCGGGTTCGGAACCACCGAATTCCACGTTGTCCGGCCACACAATCCTGTTGATGCCGATTATCTTCATCAGATTACTTTGACTCGCAGCTTTCGCATCGCTGGTGAGCGACAGATGACGGGGAGCGCGGGCCAAAAGCGTGTGCCGTCGGAGTTCATCGAAGATTTTCCGATCTTCATACAAGGTGACAGTGTCCGAAAGAAAATCGGGAATTTGCTGGCGGCGCAGGACTCGGAAGTTGCCTTTCTTGAAGCCCGCGCGGAAGGGATTCGCACCCAAAAACGCGGCCTGATGCAAAAACTGCTCGCGGGTGAGTGGCTGTTGGGGGAGAAATTCGAATGAAGATTTTGGGTTTCAGAAGCGATCCGAGCACGCCGCGCTATGCCATCGTGGATAGCTCTGTGACCCCGCCCGCGCTTCTCAACGCGGATGGCGAAAGCCGTCTTCGTTTTCCGGCGGACTGCACCAGCGAAGCAGCGCAGGTGACGTGGCTCTATCGCGAATTCGAGCGAATCTTCCACATCCACCCCGACATTGATCGAGTGGTCATCAAGAAGGGGGAGTTCACGCAAGGGGACAATAACGCCAAGCGGGTCGCGTCTTATCAGGAGGCCGCCTTGCTCTTGTACTGCGGCCTGCACAACAAGCCGGTGGTGTCGAAGATCTACGCCTCACTATCGACCCGAAGTGCGCAGGTGAAGGACCATGCCATTGCACGCGTGGGTCAAACGACGCGGTATTGGGACGGCAAAATGGCGGACGCCATCATCGCCGCTTGGTGGGGAGCGACCAACCCATGAGTTTGGCTCCCGCTCCGATGCCGATCACGAACGGCACGACGTTCTATAACAAGTATCGTTTGGCGCGGCCGATTGGTCGTGGGTCATTCGGCGAGGTGTGGCTGGCGCAAGACCAAGCCGTCAACCACGAGTATGCGATCAAGATCTTGAACGCCGGCATCGGGATCGACCAGCGATTACGAGAGGCGCAGGTCGGCCACGCCTTCACGCACAATAATCTGGTGCGCGTTCATCAGGCCGACGTTGCGACCGACGGCAAGGTCGTGATCGCTATGGACTATCTTCCGGGTGGGTCGATCACGACACTGGCCAACCCGGCAGGCTTTCTGCCTTTGCCGATCGCAATTCGCTCGATGATCGATGTGCTCCAGGGGCTGGAGCACCTTCACCTGAACAACTTCTTCCACAATGACGTAAAGCCGCAGAACATCCTGCGTGGCGAGCAGGGCGAAGCCAAATTGGCCGATTACGGAATTGTGGGGATTTCGCCCACGGGCGCGCCTGTGATGCCGTCCAGTTGGTACGTGCTCCATGCGGCACCCGAAACTGCTGCTGGCAATGGCATCGAAGCTCGAACCGATATCTTCCAAGCGGGTCTTACCATGTTCCGGCTGTTGGTAGGACTTGGGTCGCTGGAGGCGAAGTACAACTCGCTCGGACGTGCGGCATACGAAGCCGCTCTCGCCGGTGGCTCACTGGTCTCGCGTCGTGACTTCCCGCCATTCATCCCCAGTTCGGTGTGTCGAGCGGTCTTGACGGCCATCGATCCAGATCCTGCCAAGCGCTTCCAGTCGGCGCTGGAAATGCGTCGAGCGCTTGAGAAGCTGTCCTTTGCCGGGCATTGGACCGTCGATGGTGCGGGGTGCCTCATCGGCTCCGACACACGGCACACCTTTCGTTTTGAGCGCCATGCGGCGGCGGGCCGGCATGCGGCCTTCGAGGCGTTCAAGACCAATAAGCAGTCCGGCCGCGAAACCAGGATTTCTCAATTTACGCAAAAGAACCTGACCAATGCCGAAGCGTGCAAGCTTGAAGTCGCATTCTTGAAGGCTGTCGTGACGGGGGGTGCGGCATGATCAAGGTCCTTAGCTTCGATCAGGCACTTAGGAAATCTAATAGCTACGGCAAGAAGCATCTGCTTCTTGGAAACGGTTTTAGTATCGCCTGTAAGCCGGACATTTTTGCATATGGCTCGCTCTTCGAAGAAGCCAAGAAGACCATGTCTAAGGAGCTTGCGGCGATCTTCGCGGCGATGGGAACACAGGATTTCGAGGAAGTTATCCGCGCGCTACAGCACGCCGCAGCGATCATATCGGCATACAATCCGAAGCTCAAGCGCACGATCGAGCGGATGAACGGCGATGCGGATAAGCTTAAGACAGACCTTATCAAGGCTGTTGCTGGACGGCATCCAGCACGACCGAATGATATCTCAGATAAGCGTTACCTTTCCTGTCGCATTTTCCTTTCGAACTTCATAGGCGAGAATGTCGGCGGAAAAATCTACACGATGAACTATGACCTTCTGCTCTATTGGGCACTCATGCACGACGCGGAGGACCCGGCCGAGCTAATCAGGCTCAACCACGATGATGGATTTCGCAAGGATCAAGAGGATTACGATGCCCCCTATGTCGAATGGCAGGGCGAAAGTGCGGCGCATGGGCAGAATATTCACTACCTGCATGGAGCATTGCATTTATTTGACGCTGGCCACCAATTGCAGAAATATACTTGGGTTAACACCGGAAAGGCGCTGGTAGATCAAGCTAACGAGGCGCTAAAAAAGAATATGTTTCCCGTTTTCGTAGCCGAGGGCGGCAGAAAAAGTAAACTAACCAAAATTCAACATAGCGCTTATCTGCATCATAATTTCAAAAGTTTTGCTGGTGTATGCCAGACCAAGCCGAAAGAAGGGGCCGCGTTGTTTGTCTTTGGGCATTCGTTTGCCGAAAACGATGCACATGTCCTGAATATGATCGGCTACGGCAAAGTCACGCATCTGTTCGTCAGTTTGTACGGAGACCCCGGTAGTAAGGCGAACCAAGCGATTCGCGGCAATGTCGAAAAAATTGCGGCTCTACGACCCAAGGCTTATTCGGCGCTAAATGTAGATTTCTTTGACGCTGCGTCGGCGAAAGTTTGGGGGTGAGATCGTGACCCATTCTCCCGAATTCTCTGTCTCGGAAGCTGGCAGTGCGCAGCTTCAGGCGCTGCACACGTTGATCAACTGCGGCTGGCGTTATGTGACGCGAGCGGAAGCCGACCACTGGCGCGACGGGCGGCGGACGCTGCCGTTCCTCGAAACCCAGCTCAGGGACGATCTGGCGCGGATCAATCGCATCCACGTCGACGGACGGGCCTATCCGTTCTCCGAAGCGAATATCGACGCCGCGGTTCGCCGGCTCGCAGAGCGCATTCCCGAAGGCGTCGTGCGCGCCAACGAGCGGATGACCGACGACTTGCTACTCGGCATCGCGTTGCCGCAATCCATCGGCGCCACGTCGCGCGAATGGCCCTTCAAGTTCATCGACTGGAACGACTGGCGCGCCAACACCTTCCAGGTGACGAGCGAGTATACCGTGAGCGAAGCGGGCGGGCAGACCATCCGCGTCGATCTCGTCCTTTTCGTGAATGGCATTCCTTTGGGAATGATCGAGGTCAAGGCCTCACACGTTTCCGCCGACCAGGGCGTCAGCCAGCAAATCCGCAATCAGAAGGCTGGCGAAGGTGTGCCGGCGGTGTTCTATTCCGCTCAGTTGCTGCTGTCGGCCAACAGCTACGATCCTCGCTACGGCACCGTTGGAACGCCGCGTAAGCTTTGGAGCGTGTGGAAGGAACGCGAAGACCCGTCCGGCTTCGCGGTGGACGTGGTCAATCGGCCGCTCGACACCGTCGAGGGCAAGCGTGTGGCCCTCGATTTCGCGCCCCACATGAAGCGTCATGACGGTCTGATGGCGGAGCACCGGTTCGTCACACCTTTGGATGAAACGATCGTCGGTCTTTGCCGGCCGGAACGGTTCATGCGACTGGTGCGCCGCTACATGCTGTTCGACGGCCCGCACAAGAAGGTTGCGCGTTACCAGCAGGTGGCCACCGTCGAGACGTTGCTGAAGCGCATCGAGGAGCGTGACAGCGCGGGCCGCCGCCATGGTGGTGTCGTTTGGCACACGCAAGGGTCGGGCAAAAGCCTGACGATGGTGATGCTGGCGAAGTCCATCGTAATGGCGCACGCGTCGGCGCGAATCGTCATCGTGACGGATCGTACCGATCTTGACGACCAGATCACCAAGACTTTCCGCGCCACCGGCCAGGAGCCGAAGCGAGCGGCGACGGGCGAGAACCTGCTGTCTCTGATCGAAGACAAGACCCCGGTCGTCACCACGCTCATTCACAAGTTCCGTGCGGGGCTCAATAAGCGACGGATCGTCGACACGTCGGCTGACATTTTCGTGCTGGTCGATGAGAGCCATCGAAGCCAGTACGGCAATCTCGACAGCTTGCACACTCGCATGCGCGAGGTGCTGCCCAATGCCTGCTTCATCGCCTTCACAGGCACGCCGATCGCCAAAAAGGAAAAGAGCACATTCGCCAAGTTTGGCGAGCTGGTTCATCCCGCCTACTCGATGCGAGATGCCGTTGATGACAAGGCCGTCGTCCCGCTTCTCTATGAAGGGCGGGAAGTCGTCACCGATGTTGATGACGCGCAGATCGACCGTTGGTTCGAGGTCCACACGCGCGGTCTTTCCGACGACCAACGCGCCGATCTGAAGCGCAAGATGAGCCGTGCCCGTGAGATCGAGGGCGTGGATTCCAGACTTCAGTCGATCGCCTTCGATGTCGGCCAGCATTTTTTCGCCAACTTCAAAGGGACGGGGCTGAAGGGACAGCTTGCTGCACCCTCGAAGCGGGCCGCCATCCAGCTCAAGAAGCTCTTCGATGACTTTGGTGTCGTCACGACGGAAGTCGTGATCTCCGCGCCGGAGATGCGTGAGAGCGAAGACGAGGTAGACGAGGCTGACGACGATCTCGTGCGCACCTTCTGGCGCAAGATGATGGAGCGGTATGGGGGCGAAGAAGCCTATAACAGAACCATCGTTGAGCAGTTCAAAGGCCCCGGCGATCCCGACATCATCATTGTCGTCGACAAGCTTTTGACGGGCTTCGACGCGCCACGCAACACGGTGCTCTATGTGGCCCGCCGGCTACGGGAACATGGACTCTTGCAGGCCATCGCCCGCGTCAATCGTGTTTTCGACGAGGAGGGGGCGCCGGAGAAGCCCTTTGGCTTCATCATCGACTATACGGGTGTCCTCAAGGACCTTGGTGACGCGCTTGCCAGCTACGATGCGCTCCAGGGCTTCAGCCCAGAAGACATCGCCAGTAGCGTGTTGGCTATTCGGGACGAGGCGAATAAAGTGCCAGGCGCCCATGCCGCCTTGCTTGATGTGTTCAAATCCATTTGCAACAGCTTCGATGCCGAAGCTTACGCTCGCCTCTTGGCCGACGAGGCGATTCGGGCTGAGTTTTATGTACGTCTATCGGCGTTTTCCCACGCCTTTTCTGTGGCGCTTGCCTCGCCAGCCTTTGTCGAAGAAACGAAACCAGAACTGCTTAAGCGATGGAAAGACGATCTCGGCCGGTTTGTTTCGTTGCGCGCCGCCGTCAGCCTCCGTTATGCAGAGCGCGTGGACTGGCGAGACTATGAGAAACGTATCCGCCAGTTGCTGGACCGGCACGTCATCGCGCGCGACGTTGTCTCGTTGGTCCAGCCGCTGAATATCTTCGATGATATCGCCATTGAAGGACGACGGCAGGAAAAGACGGAAAGCGATGCGTCGGTTGCCGACACGATCGCGCATCAGCTGACCCGTTCAATCGAGGAGAAATGGGACGAAGATCCGATTTTCTTCGAAAAATTCTCCAAGCTCGTTCGCGATACGATTGCCGATTTCCACAAGGGGCGCATCACCGACCTGACCTATCTGTCAAAGGTCAGGGAGTTACGCGACAAGCTTCAGACACGGCAGGACGAAACCGATCCGACCCCGGCGCGCCTTCGCGACGATGGTCACGCCCAGGCTTTTTGGGGGTTGGTGAAGCGCAATCTGGAAAAGGTCGGTGTTGATGACGCTGATCTGGCCGCTGATATCGCGCTGGAGATCAGTCGGATTGTGCAGAGGCGGCGCAAAGTAGGCTGGCAATATGATCGTGA
>Ga0209373_10003580_pt1 | contig 14224 bp, 6 predicted proteins | sample Higcelweek5metaG_FD_187173 | JGI IMG/M metagenome (GOLD analysis project Ga0209373, IMG submission 187173) | Freshwater pond sediment microbial communities from the University of Edinburgh, under environmental carbon perturbations - High... | ecosystem: Environmental > Aquatic > Freshwater >...
ATCCGCTGCCATCGCCGAAATCCCAATCCCACGTATTTAATGCACCACCATTGCTGAATGAGTTATCGGTAAAAATTGTATTGGAGCCTGTACACGCCGCATTGGATGCAAAACTCACAACAGGCAACGGATTTACAAGAACGGGATAAGTAACTGTATCGCGGCAGCCATTCGCATCTTCAATCATTAACGTTGTATTGAAATTCTGCGGCACACCCGATGCACCGTAGGTATACTGCGGATTCTGAGCAATTGAATTTCCAACGCCATCCCCAAAATCCCAGCTCCATGAATTTATCGTACCGGCATTGGCTACAGATAAATCGGTAAAATCTGTCACCGCTCCGACACAAGCTGTATCTGCATCAAAATCCGCCACAGGACGAGGATTTACGGTTGTCAGATGTGTAACTGTATCGGGACATCCATTGTTGTCAAAGGCAATTAATGTTACTGAAAATGTTTGTATCGTTGCCGTTGGAGCATAGATGTGCTGCGGATTTTGAAGCATTGATGTATTTCCATCACCAAAATCCCAGTCCCATGCATTCATCACGCCAACAGCCGGAACCGATAAATCGGTAAACAAAGTTGGAAGACCTGCACAGGCAATATTTGCTGAAAATTCCGCTACCGGCTGCGGATGCAGCGTAATATTCAGATCAGCTGTATCAACGCATCCATACTGGTCTTCAACAATTAGTGTTACGGCATAGTTGGTTCCTCCGCTCAGGTAAATATAGGTGGGATTCTGCACTGTGGAAGTTCCTCCTACCTCTCCAAAATCCCAGTCCCAGCCAACGATTGCGCCGGTGCCGGCATTGGATGTATCTGTAAACGAAGTCGGGAAGCCAATACAAGCTACACTCGACATAAAGCCGGCTTCAGGCAAAGCATACACAATCATATTCTGAACAACTGTATCGGTACAACCCCATGAATTTGTCACAACGAGCTCAACCGGATATGCGCCCGGAGTCAGGTAATCGTTTTGTGTATTCTGCGTGTTATCCGCATTACCATCACCGAAATGCCAGGTCCAATGCAGAATTGATGCTGCATTCGGTATGCTGGTATCGATGAAAACCATGGTTTGGCCAAAGCAAACGTTGTTACTTGTAAACTGAGCCTGTGGAGCGGGTTTCACAAACACAGTCTGCTGAACCGTATCGAAACAATTGCTGGTATTTCCCACAACAAGCTGCACGGTATAAGTACCTGCTGTAGCATAGATATGTTGCGGGTTTTGCAGATTCGATGTGTTTCCGTCGCCAAAATTATATTCCCAGTAATTGATGGTAAAACCAAAATTCAGCGAAGTATCGCTAAAATGGGTCGGCAAGCCGAGACACACTGAATCGGCCACAAAACCAGAAACAGGAAGCGGACTCACACGGATGCTGTCAGCTGTAGTATCAGCGCAACCAAACTGATCCTGCACAATCAACGTAACAAGGAAACTATCTATGAGAGCATATTGATAAACCGGATTCTGAACGACTGCAGAACCGCTTCCATCGCCGAAATCCCAATTCCACGCCTGCAACATACCGGTGCCGGGAATTGAATTATCGGTAAAATAAATGTCCCGGTTTAAACAGGTTCCGGAATAGGTAAATGACGCCACAGGAAGCGCATAAACAGTGACATTCTGAATAAGCGTATCGGAACAACCATTGGTGTTTTCAACAATCAATGTTACAGAATACACACCAGGAGCGGCATACAGATGCTGTGGATTCTGAAGTACAGAAGTATTTCCATCACCAAAATCCCAGAACCAGCTGTTGATGGGCGATCCATGCGCAATGCTGTTGTCGGTGAAAATAGTTGTATCGTTAAAACAAACCGGAGGTGCGGTGAATAAAGGCTCTGGGAGCGAATCTGCAATAACGGTATGCTGCACCGTATCGGAGCAACCTGAATTGCTGCTCACAATTAATGTGACTACAAATGAACCGGAAGTAGCATACGGATGTACCGGATTCTGCAATGCAGAAATATTCCCATCACCGAAATCCCAGTCCCAGCTTACAATGGTGCTGCCGTTGCCGGTCGATGCATCGGTAAAGGTAACGGGCTGTCCGGCACAGCTGGTATCGTGCGTGAATTCAGCAACCGGCCTTGGAAAATAATTCACCGGATTGACGACGGTGTCGTTGCAGCCATTGCTGTTGAACACAATCAGCGTAACATTGTACGTTCCGGTATCGCTGTAAAAATACTGCGGATTCTGCATGGTTGAAGTCCCGCTGCCATCGCCGAAATTCCAGTCCCACGAAACAATGATTCCACCGTTTGCCACAGAAGTATCGGTGAAATTTACCGGATCGCCTTCGCAAGCCGAAACCACTGTGAAACCGGCCACAGGCAAAGGATACACCACAACAGGAATGGTAACCGAATCCATACAACCTGTTGCCGAAGTCACTACCAGCGTAACATTATACGTTCCGGAATCACCATACAGGTGAGTCGGGTTTTGCAGGCCGGAGGTATTTCCATCGCCGAAATCCCAGTCCCAGTCAACAATAGCGCTGCCATGCGGAATGGAATTATCTGTAAAATTTATTGTCTGATTCAGACAAGCATTGTTTGCAGCAAAGGCTGCATCGGGGATTGAATCAACCGGAACCTGATATGTAATGGTATCGCTGCAACCAAATTGATTGGCCACCACCAGCGAAACCGTGTATTGGCCGGGCCCGCCAAAAATGTGTGTTGGATTTTGAAGCGCAGAAGTATTGCCATCGCCAAAATTCCATTGCCACGAAACGATGGGCCAGCCAAAGGTTTGCGATGCATCGAAAAACGAAGTTGGATTTCCGGCACAAACAATGTCGAATGTAAAATCAGCCATTGGAATAGGCGCCACATACACCGGAAGCGTAATGGTATCGATACAACCGATGTTGGTTTCAACAATCAGTGTTACAAAATAATTTCCGGTGTCCGCAAAAATATAAGCAGGATTCTGCGCTGACGAGGTGCCGCTGCCATCACCAAAATCCCAGTTCCAGCTTACAATGGTTCCGAAAGGAGCGGTTGACTGATCGGTATATACTGTGGCCGAACCAACACAAGCTGTATCGGCTTCGAAATCGGCTATGGGCGGTGGACTGACGGGAATGTTGTGCGAAATGGAATTGACACAGCCATGCGCATCAGTTACTGTGAGAGTAACGGTAAAATTACCTGCGAATGCAAATATATGAGTTGGATCTTCGAGTGCTGATGAATTGCCATCGTCAAAATTCCACAAATAACTGATAATCGGAGAACCGCGTCCATAGGAAAGATTGGTGAATGTTGTTGTTTCACCTACACAAACGGTATCCCAGGCAAACTGCACATACGGTAGCGTATCTACATGAACAACATGGGTCATGACAGCGGTACAACCCGCATCGGAAGTAACAGTCAGCGTAGTATTGAAATCGCCCCAGGATGTAAAAGTATAAGTAGGGTTCTGCGCGGTACTGGTTCCGCCGTCACCAAAATTCCAGTTCCAGGTATCAATTGATGAGCTCAGCGCCCAGCTTGAATCAATAAAATGTGTGGGGTCGCCATAGCAAACAGTATCGTACGAAAACTGCGCATAGGTCTGACTTACATACACCAGATCCTGAAATGTTGTTGAACCGCAGCCGTTCACCGAACTGTTGTTGGCCGTGAGTGTAACAACATAAACACCCGTATCGCCATAGGCATGTGCAATGGTTTGCTGCGGATTTGATCCTGCTGGAACAAGTGATGGTCCCAGTGTTGTACCATCGCCAAAATCCCAGGTGTACCATGTTGCCGAAGTAGCGGCACAAAGGTTAGGCTGCGAAACATTGACAAATACTGCGTTTTCGCCTACACATACCGAATCATCAATGATGTTGATGATTGCTTCAGGTGGCTCGTACACACGCACAGGCGACCACGACGATTGAGAAAAGTCGCAGACATTCTGCGCTGTAAGCGTAACGGCATAATTGGTCATGGCGCCAGCCACACAACCCGATGTCAGATAATTGTGACAAATGGTCTGTCCGACGGAAGAAGGCAGCAATGTTTCGGTAATTCCATCGCCCCAGGTAATGGTCATGAGTGTTGATGCTGAAATATTCTGGCTCATGTTGACAACACACACATTCAGCGGCGCACAGCCCACATTGCTTCCAACGGGAGGACCAATCAACGATGCAACAGGATTACTTTCAACGGTGGCAGTATCTGTAAACACAGTCTGGCAGCCGTTTGCGCCGACAGCCGTAATTGTTACGACATAATAACCGATATCGGTATAGACGTGATTGAGTGAATTGGTTCCATCGAACAAAGCCGGTGGCGCTGATGAAACGGGCGTTCCGTCGCCCCAATTGATGGTGTATGAATTTATGCAGCCTGCATCAGGCGAGAAGTTGAACACATGCAGTGTGTCGGAAATCGAAGAGGTGTCGGTATGACAAAACACAAAGCCATTGGGCTCGAAATAAAACACATTGGGTTGCTGCAAAACCGTCACCTGATGCAAAATAGTCGAAGTGCAACCATTGGCATCGGTAACAGTGATTGTGGTATTGAAATTTTGCGTACCACAACCATAAGAAGTGTACACATGCGATGGATTCTGAAGTGTAGAGGTCTGTCCATCGCCGAAATTCCAGACATAAGTCAACCCGACACCACTGCCAGTAAAAGAAAAATTTGTTGTACTGCCAGAGCAGCCATTGTTAGGGTTGAAAGTGAACTGAGCAACCGGCAGAGGATCGACCAAAACCGGAATAGTAACCACATCGGTACAGCCCGAAGAGTCGGTCACGGTAAGGGTTACATTATATAAACCACTTCCGGGGAAATTATGATTGGGGTTCTGATTGCCGCTTCCGGCCGATGCATCACCAAAGTCCCATTGATAATCAACTATCTGTCCCGTGCCGGTCAGAAAGCTACTGTCGTTGAAATGCACCATGGAATTATTACACTGACGTGTCCATGTAAACCATGCGTTTACAGGGCATTGAGCCAGAGATGTACTTGCCGAAAACACCAGCCAGACAATAAAAACAAATCGTACTAATCGCATCATTTCGCCATTAGACTATTTTAATGAGTATAAGAAAAACGAGTATTACAAAATTAATATATAGATTGACTTAATACGAAAAATACGATGCAGAAGTAGCAAAAAAAAGCCACTGCATTAGCAATGGCTCAGAAAATAATGTTGCAGAACAACTACATTCCTTTCAGATTCGCTTTGCGCACACTGTCCTTTTGTTCGTTGGTTTGTTTGAAATTATATTTCAGTACGGCACTTTCCCAATCACCATACATGGGGTTTGGAAGAACAATAAAACGTTTTCCGAATTCCGATTTATTTTCGTCGGTAACAGTAAAGCGATCATCAACTGTTTTGTTTTCAAAAATACCACTGAAATCGTTCATATTATCGCCAATGAGCATCACAATTTCATGCGTTGAAGAGACTATATCACGACGTTCATTTTTGCTGCTGGTTTTATCGCGCAGCAACAAATGTTCATCATCAATCATTGGGAAACCAAGAGCTCTCATGTTTTTTACGGTAGCATCTCTTTCAGCAATTTTGCGATTGCTGACATAAAACACATCTACCCCTTTTGAAACAGCATACTTCATAAAATCAACTGCACCCGGAATAGCAGTAGCAGAGGCCTTTTCAATCCACTCGCCCCAACGTTCAGGATAACCGAAATTGCCGAGAACATTTTGTGCTTCGTAAGGACTGTTGTCCACCATGGTTTCATCTATATCAACAACCACGGCGAGTTTTTTCTTACCATTGTTCACCACCACAGCCTGGTCGAGTGAAATGCGCGCAGTATTAAATGCCTGATAACTCAAGGCCCGCATTTCGGCCGAAGTCTGATACCACAGAACTGCCATCAGCATGTAGTCATAATCAAAGTTGTTGACATAAACAGTATCATGAACCACAACTGTCTTTTCAACAATCCGCTCAGTCTGGCATGCAGACAAGGAGAGAAGACCAACTAAAACAATAACGAACAGATTTTTCATAGGTATTTGTTTTGATTAAAAAGGCCGGACAAAGCCGGCCCTTCTTGAATTGGGTTGATTATTAAACAGCAAGTTTTTTATACTTGTTGTATCGCCATTTTGCATTGTCTTCGCAAGCAGCAAACAGAACTTTTGCTTCTTCGGGGAAAGCCTGTGCCAACGAAGTAAAGCGTACTTCGCTCTTCAGAAATTCCTGGAATTTGCTCCAGTCCGGCTCTTTTGAATCCAGGACAAATGGATTTTTTCCTTCAGTTTCGAGCTGTGGATTGAAACGATAGTTATGCCAGTAGCCAGACTCCACTGCATGTTTGCCCTGTGCCTGAGTTTTGCCCATACCTGCGCGCAAACCATGATTGATACAAGGAGAATAAGCAATGATGAGTGATGGTCCCGGATAAGCTTCAGCTTCGCGGATGGCTTTCAGATACTGGCTCTGGTCGGCACCCATTGAAACCTGGGCAACATACACATAACCGTATGACATGGCCATCATACCAGGATCTTTCTTGCGTGTTTTCTTTCCCGAAGCAGCAAACTTGGCTACAGCACCTGTTGGTGATGATTTCGAAGCCTGTCCACCGGTATTTGAATACACTTCAGTGTCAAGAACAAGAACATTGATATCTTCGCCGCTGGCAAGCACATGGTCGAGTCCGCCGTAGCCGATGTCGTATGCCCAGCCGTCGCCGCCGAATACCCAAACTGATTTTTTAATCAGGTATTGTTTCTTATCAACGATTTCTTTTGCGATTTCCGAATTGTCTTTTTCAGCGATTGCAATTAGTTTTGCAGAGGCTGCTTCAGATGCTTCAGCGTTGTTCATGCCGGCCATCCATTCTTCGCAAGCAGTTTTTAATTCTCCACCTAATCCGGCAGTAATGGCTTCCTGCATTTTCATTGAAAGGAAATCGCGCATTTTATTCACACCGGTGGCAATACCTAAACCGTATTCTGCATTGTCTTCGAACAGTGAGTTGGCCCAGGCAACACCTTTACCACTCTTATTGTTGATGGTGTATGGAGTTGAAGGAGCAGAGCCACCATAGATTGATGAACAACCTGTCGCATTGGCAACAATCATTCGCTCACCATAGAGCTGTGTGATGGCCTTGATATACGGAGTTTCGCCACAACCAGCACATGCGCCGGAGAATTCAAACAATGGCTGTGCAAACTGGCTGTTTTTAACCGATTTACTCTTTTCGAGCACGGTATCTTTATAGCCAACTTTTTCGTCCATATAAGTCCAGCGTTCTTTTTCAGCAAGCTGGGTTTCGAGCGGTTTCAAAACAAGGGCTTTTGTTTTTGCAGGACAAACATCCACGCAGTTACCGCAACCGGTGCAATCCATCGGGCTTACCTGCATGCGGAAATTGTATTCCTTTGTAGCAGCAAGACCTTTTAAAGTGATGGTTCCGGCTGGAGCATTAGCTGTTTCTTCTTCGGTGAGGAGGAAAGGACGAATGGCAGCGTGAGGGCAAACATATGCACACTGGTTGCACTGGATGCAGTTTTCCGATTGCCATTCAGGTATGGTAACAGCGATACCACGTTTTTCATATTTCGTAGTTCCATATGGGAAAGTGCCATCTTCACGTCCGACAAATGTCGAAACTTTCAGATCGTCGCCGCTCTGACGATTAATTACGTCGGCTACATTGCGAATAAAATCAGGATGCGTTTCATCATCAAACGCAGCTTTACCTTCCAGATTTTTCCACTCGGCAGGGATAGCAACTTCGGTAAGTTCGCCACCGCGATCAACAGCTGCATAATTCATTTTCACAATCTCTTCGCCTTTGCGGCCGAACGATTTGTCAATAAATTTCTTCATTGCTGTCACTGCCAGATCGTAAGGAATTACGCCTGAAATTTTGAAGAAAGAAGCCTGCATAATGGTGTTGGTGCGGTTTCCCAGACCAATCTCATCTGCAATTTTCGTAGCGTTGATGGTGTAGAATTTAATCTCATTCACTGCCATGTATTTCTTCATGTCGTCTGGCAGGTGATTTTTTGTTTCTTCCACATCCCAAATAGAGTTGAGGAGAAATACACCCCCTTTTTTCAGACCTTTAAGCATGTCGTAGCGACCCAGGTAAGCCGGAACGTGACAAGCAACAAAGTCGGGCGTATTTACGAGATAAGGAGTACGGATAGGAACATCGCCAAAACGAAGGTGTGATGCAGTAAATCCACCTGATTTTTTTGAGTCATATGCAAAATAACCCTGACAATATTTGTTGGTGTTTTCACCAATAATTTTGATGGAGTTTTTGTTTGCACCAACGGTACCATCAGAGCCAAGTCCATAAAATTTTGCCTGGAAAATGCTGGGATCCGAAATATTGATTTCGGCAATCTGCGGCAGTGATTTGAACGTTACATCGTCAACAATACCAATGGTGAAGCCGTTTTTAGGCTCATTGTTTTTCAGGTTGTCATACACGGCAATGATCTGAGCAGGCGTAGTGTCTTTTGAAGACAGACCATAACGGCCACCCACTACGAGCGGAGCATTGGGTTTGTTGTAGAACAGATTTTTGATATCGAGATACAAAGGTTCGCCTTCGCTGCCTGGTTCTTTTGTGCGGTCGAGAACAGCAATACGTTTTACTGATTTCGGGAACACATTCATGAAATATTTTTCGCTGAATGGACGATAGAGGTGGCAGGTAAGCAGACCAACTTTTTCGCCTTTGGCATTGAGATAATCAATGGTTTCGCGAATGGTTTCGGTAACAGAACCCATGGCAATGATGATGTTTTCAGCATCAGCGGCACCGTAATAAGTGAAGGGGTGATATTCGCGACCAGTGAGTTTGTTTAGCTCAACCATGTATTCTTCCACGATGTCGGCAACCTTGTCGTAGAAAGGGTTTGCTGCTTCGCGTGACTGGAAATAAATATCAGGATTCTGTGCAGTACCGCGGGTAACAGGATGTTCCGGATTCAGCGCTGCGTGACGGAAGCTGGTGAGTGCCTTCATATCGACAAGCTGCTTCACATCTTCGTTCTCGAGATATTCCACTTTCTGAATTTCGTGTGAGGTACGGAAACCATCAAAGAAATGCAGGAAGGGAATACGTGAACGGATAGAGGCCAAATGCGCTACCGGAGCGATGTCCATGATTTCCTGAACACTACCGGTGGCCAGCATGGCAAATCCGGTCATACGGCAACTCATCACGTCGCTGTGGTCGCCAAAAATTGACAGCGCCTGAGCAGCAATGGCGCGGGCCGAAACGTGAAATACGCCTGGCAGAAGTTCGCCAGACATTTTATACATATTTGGAATCATCAGGAGAAGGCCCTGTGATGCCGTATAGGTCGATGTGAGAGAGCCACTCTGGAGTGAGCCGTGCATGGCACCTGCGGCACCGGCTTCGCTTTGCATTTCGACTACTTTAACCGTGTCGCCGAAAATATTTTTGCGTCCGTTTGCCGACCACTCATCCACATACTCGGCCATGGTACTCGATGGAGTGATTGGATAAATGGCTGCGACTTCGCTGAACATGTACGATACATGTGCCGCAGCATAATTTCCGTCACATGTAATGAACTTTTTGTTTTTCATGATTATCTGATTTCTGTGTGTTAGATTTTAGGAGCAGCGAAATTAAGCATATTTTATTTCTTTAAGGTGTTTTAGGTGCGTTTTTAACGAAATTAATAACTGAAAGGATTTAGATGAAAATACTTATACATTAATTTTTCAACTACTTATGCCTTAAAATTGCAGTTTCGCAAAATAAATCGGATTATACCTCGTTAGTATCTCGAAAAACCATAAATTATATATCAATGAAAAACCTGATTTTTCCGGCACTGATAATACTCTTCACAACATGCGCATTCGCACAGGACGAAACAACTCCAAAACTGCGCATTTCGGACATTCAGATTCAGGGTGGCATTCAGAACCTGAGTCCGATACAATTTGACCTGAATGATTTTAATACGCTGGCGCCTGGAAGTCCTTTTCTGGCAACCGATTTCAGCGACTTTTCAGCCTATAGACTCGGGGGATATTCCGATGGCATGTTTGCTGTCACTGTCGGATTAACGCTTCCGGATAAAGAAAAAGGCAATCATAAAGCGAATCCTACAATTCGCGTTGGCGTTTTTAATTCCCGCAGCACATCCGGCGGCCTGTACTATTCAAAATCGGACTATTTTCCCTATGACACATTGACTTCATCGGCTTCGGGCCAACAGTTTTTCATTGATTCCGTGCATACTTCAACATACCGCATGAAAAATAATTCCGAGTATCTTGGACTGACAGCAGCCATTCAATACAGCACCAATCCTGAAAGAAGAGTGTTTCTTTATGGTGGAGTCGGCATTGTGGCTGCATGTTCATTCAACAATGTCACTACTGTTGAAAACGAAGAATATAGCTCATTTGACAATTCAAATCCCACTTACAACAACGTATACAACTATTATCCATACCCGCCAATGAGCAATTGGAACAGCTATGACGAATTACACGAGAATAAAACCAGTACTTTTTATTCGGCCGGAATTCCGCTGGGCATCGATTTCAGACTTGCCAAAGCCCATCCATTCTGGCGACAAATTCATCTTACGTGGGAAATAAAGCCATCGGTAAGTCTGGTGAATATTCCCGAATTGAAAAGCTATGCAAATACAGGCATTGCAACCACCTGGGGATTCAGAGTCACCTGGTAAAAATCCGGCCAAATCATTTTTTGAGGTGCTACTCCATTTTTGAACACGGATTCACACGGGTTGAACGGATTCTCACGGATTTTTGAACAGTGATAGCAAAAGCCGCTGTCTGCAACGCAACGCCGTTGTGTTGATTCGTTACAGCAGCGTGAATTTTGCAAGCTCGTTTGCAAATTCATACTGCTGTAACGAATTGCGGCTTTTGCCTTGAGTTACAATAACGAAATTTGTTTTACCTGCCCGCTGCAGGCGGGTCAGTGTAGATCCGTTAAATCAGTGTCCGCTGAGGCGGATCTGTGTTCTAAAAGAGAAAAACGTTGCACAGATCAGAGCGATCTTAAATTAATTTCAACACCTCAAAAAAGAAAATGCCAAAAATCCGGAGCGTATAATTTTGTATTTTTGCAAAAAACCTCCTGTATGGAAGCATCACTTTTTTGTGTTTCACCGGTCGATGGCCGCTACCATGATAAAACACGTTCTTTGCAACAATATTTTTCCGAATTTGCATTGATAAAATATCGTGTACTGGTCGAAGTTGAGTATTTCATTGCCCTCCACGACAACAAATTGCCGGCGCTGAAAAATATTTCAGAAACAAAGCTGGAAGCCTTGCTCCAGATGGTGGAAAATTTCAGCGAAAAAGATGCGCAAAAAATAAAAGACATCGAAAAAGTCACCAACCACGATGTGAAAGCGGTTGAATATTTTCTGCGTGAACAATTCGACATTTTAAAGCTTCAGGAATATAAGGAATTTATTCATTTCGGACTGACTTCGCAGGACATAAACAATACTGCTTTTCCGATGATGACACGCGATGCTTTGTCCAATGCTGTTCTACCTGAAATTGAAATGGTATTGAAAATCCTGAAAGCGCAGTCGAAGGAATGGAATAAAATTCCGATGCTTGCACGGACACATGGACAGCCGGCTTCGCCAACTACATTGGGCAAAGAAATGGCGGTTTTTGCTGAGCGCATCGAGAATCAGCTTGCATTGTTGAAAAAAATTCCAACCAGTGGAAAATTTGGCGGAGCAACCGGCAATTTCAATGCACATCACGCCGCCTATCCAAAAATTGATTGGGTAAAATTCGCCAACAACTTTCTGAAAAACAAGCTGGGCCTCATTCGTCAGCAAACCACCACCCAGATTGAACATTACGATGTTCTTGGAAATACCTTTAGTGTGCTGGCTGCCATCAACACCATTCTGATTGACTATTCACGCGATGTGTGGATGTATGTCATGATGGAATATTTCAAGCAGAAAGTCAAAAAAGACGAAGTCGGTTCTTCGGCCATGCCGCATAAAGTAAATCCGATTGATTTTGAAAACGCAGAAGGGAACCTGGGTATAGCCAATGCAGTGTTGCGTCATTTTTCCGAAAAGCTACCGGTATCGAGACTGCAACGCGATCTGACCGATTCAACGGTCATCCGAAATATTGGCGTTCCGCTTGCCCACATGCTTATAGCGCTCAAATCGTTGCAAAAAGGTATGGGGAAATTATTGATCAATCCCGACAAAATCAGCAGCGATCTCGATCAGAATTGGGCTGTATTGGCCGAACCCATTCAAACAATTTTGCGCAGAGAAAAATATCCCGATCCATACAATGCATTAAAAAGTCTTACACGCGGCAACGAACATGTAACGCGCGACAGCCTGCACAAATTCATCGATTCGCTGAAAGTAAGTGCCACCATAAAAAAAGAACTCAAGGCGCTTACCCCTGAAAATTACACGGGCATACACTAATGGCAGCGCAACCCGGCATTGATTATTCGTTTGTCAGCGATGGCGGTCCAATCTATCACGAGACCCTGCCAGGGCGCTTTATCACTGAGCCCTGGAATGCTTTTTCATCGTTGGTGTTTTTAATTCCGGTCATATATTTTCTGATTGTACTGCGCGGTCAATACCGAAAACAAGGTTTTGTCGTGTTTTACACATTACCTTTATTGTTTACCGGAGGCATCGGCAGCACGCTCTACCACGCATTCAGGAGCCATCACTGGCTGATGATGCTCGATGTATTTCCCATGTTTTTGTTGTCGCTTGGCGTTGCTTTTTTCTTTATGCAACGATTGTTGAAAAACTGGTATTATCCTGTTCTGATCATTGCTGCATCAGGCTTTTTGCGCGGGTACTTTTTTAATGTACTACCCATACAGCAGGCCATCAACATCGGATATTTCATTGTGGGCGTGGTCATATTTATTCCGGCCATATTATATGCACGGCGTTCAAATTGGCATGCCATCGGACATTTACTGGCCGCTGTTGTTTTTCTTGCATTGTCATTATTTTTTCGCTTATACGATGATAAAGAAGTACAGCCAATGGTACAGGGAGTTCACTGGCTGTGGCATGTCTTTTCGGCAGTGGGAGCGATGTTTGCGGGGTTATACATTATCCGGACAAATACGAAAGACGCTTTACAAGCCGCGTCTGCTTCTGAATAAGAAGGAAGCATCCATCGAAATCCCCGGATAAAAATGTCTGCTATTGTAACGCATATTCGGAGCTACGGACAATTGTATACATTTCAAACATTGTATTGAAATACCAGAACCGGCCATCAGATTAAAAAAACGCTCTTCAAATGCTTTGTGGTTTTGATCTGATGAATATTGTCCTCCCAATACAACACCAGCCGTTGCAAATAAATGAATTTTACTGGTTTTATAATATTGATAATGCAGCAGAATCGGAATAAAAATATTGCGTCTGTACACGGGAACATAAGTGATTATACCATTAGATGAATCCATGCGCTTTTCATAAAAAGAGTATTTCCCGAAGTCGTATAAAACGCCATACTGCAATACCACCAGACCATTGGTGTTCAGCGACAATGTCAACCCGGTGGCAATGCTTCCGTGGGTAAATCCTGTGTTGTAAGAAAATGCATAGGTTGACAAATCAATTGACATGTCTTTCTGCGATACAGAATCGTTCTGTGCGCAGGTACTCAGCACTAAAAATACCGATGCAAAAAACAAAATCGATGCTTTCATAGATGCAATGTACAAAAAAAATATCTGATGCTTTTTGAAAAAGACAAAATCAAATTCCGAGATTAATCGTATTATAATAAATCAGTGCCATCAGGAAGTAGCGCGGAATGCGCAACGAAGACCAAAGCAACATTCGTTTTGACGGATAGTTTATCATACCAACAACCACCATAATCAAAGTAAAAGGCAGTGGAGTCAATGCGGCGGCTGCAACCAGCCAACTGCCCCATTTTTTCGAGTTGCGGATATGTTTTTCAAAACGGGTGGTAAAATAGTCGTTGACCTTTTTATTTTTGCGAATCAGTTTTCCAAATCCAAAGGTGAAAATTCCGGCGAGATATGATGTTACAGCCAGTACAGTCAGAGCCGCCCAGGGATGTTCCAATCCATCTGTCCAGAGAATAAACAAATCGGACGGAATCAATCCCATCAGAATTTCTGCACCAAAA
>Ga0209373_10003581_pt1 | contig 14222 bp, 13 predicted proteins | sample Higcelweek5metaG_FD_187173 | JGI IMG/M metagenome (GOLD analysis project Ga0209373, IMG submission 187173) | Freshwater pond sediment microbial communities from the University of Edinburgh, under environmental carbon perturbations - High... | ecosystem: Environmental > Aquatic > Freshwater >...
GCCGGTTTGCGTGGTGGAATGCTAACCGGGAGCACATGGCGAAAAAGGCGGTGTATCATTTTAAATGTAAATGCTGCGGAAAGAAATTTGATAGCTACGGCAATAAAAACCGTAAATATTGCAGCCACGCTTGTTATATAAAAGATTATTATTATATCGAAGAAAGATAAGAAATGGGGAGATAGCGATTGACACAGGAACAATTGCGGGATGAGGGACACTATCGCGCGTCCGCCGCCGTTTTGAAATTTATGTCGGATCAGGGGTGGCTTTCTGAGAAAGAACATCAAGTTGCACTTAGAAAACTGCTCCGAGCATACCGTCCGGCGGTCGGGAGCCTATGGTGTAAATGATACAAGAAAACTTCGGTAAATTCGGCGCTTTTATCGTATATAAAGCTTGATAATGAGGCGGCTTTATGGCATATATGGTATGATGAAATAAAAGGAGGTTCATGAATATGGACAAAAAATTTGAAAATGCCATGGAGAAATTTATAACCAGAAGAATCAACGACTGGGGACTTGTTTCTTCTAAGGCAGTCGCAGAAGCCGCCGAAAATGTGATAAAGGAAGAAGAAAAACTAAAGGGCAGCTTTACCGAAGAACAGCATAAGCTTTGGAACGCCTATGAGTCCGCGTTAAGCGTACAATCAGGTGAGGAAACTCGTTTTTATTACCGGTCAGGCTTTGGTGACGCACTGCGGTTTTTGTTCCGGATGAGGGAGGAATGATGGTATGCAGAAAATAATAACCAAAATTGAACCATTTGCCGCCGAATCCTGCCGTAGAAAGCGGGTATGCGCCTATGCCAGGGTGTCGGCGGAAAAAGATGCGGCGCTGCATTCCCTGTCGGCGCAGGTCAGCTATTACAGCGAGCTGATTCAGAAAAATCCGTTATGGGAATTTGCCGGTGTGTTTGCCGACGAGCCGACCACAGGCACAAAGCAGGATCGGCCGGAGTTTCAAAAAATGCTGGCGGAATGCCGAAACGGCAATATCGACATGATTATCACCAAGGCAATTTCCAGATTCAGCCGAAATACAGTCACTACCCTGACTTGCGTACGGGAACTAAAAGAACTGGGTGTGGCTGTATTTTTTGAGGAGGAGGGTATTAATAGTCTGTCGGAGAACGGGGAGTTGATGCTGACAGTGCTGTCGGCTTTCGCACAGGAACAGAGCTACAACGTATCGGAGGATTGTAAATGGCGGCTGAAAAAACAGTTTGAACAGGGGATTCTGCCCATGAGCCTGAAACGGCTCTACGGATACAGGCGAACGGATGACGGAGGCTTTCGGATTATACAAGAGGAAGCCGAAGTCGTCCGTTTGATTTTTTCCTCCTATTTGTCAGGATTGGGTTTAAAACGCATCTGCGACATGCTAAACGAAAAGGGAATTCCCTCACCGAAAGGCGGGCTGTGGAATGTAAAAGGGCTGAAACATCTTATAATCAATGAAAAATACTGCGGAGATTTATTGCTGCAGAAAAGCTACCGCACAGACCATATCACAAAAAGAAGGGTCATAAACAGGGGCGAGCGGGATCAGTATTTTGTGGAGGATAACCACGAGCCCATTATTTTAAAAGAAACCTTCTTCGCCGTGCAGGCAGAAATGAAAAAACGCGCCCGCGAGAACGCTGGAACCCAGCCAAAATCAAAATACCCCTTCACCGGCATAATCCTTTGCTCAAACTGCGGCAAGCATTATACCCGCAAGGTCAGCAACTGCGGTAACAAGCACAGGCGCGTTTTCTGGAATTGCGCCACTTTTCTGGAAAAAGGCAAGGCTGCTTGCCATACCAAGCAGATACCCGAGGATACGCTGATGGAAATTACAGCGGAGGTATTGGAAATTCAGGAATTTGACGAGAAAGTTTTCAAACAGAAAATACAAAGAATTGAGGTTTCCGAGTGGAATAAGGTTGCTTTCATATTTAAAAACGGCACTGAAATTGAAAAGACATGGCAGGATAAATCAAGGAAATGGACGGAGGAGATGAAATCATGTCAGAGAAAAAGGTCACATTTATCCCAGCAAGAGAACAATTCATAACACAGGGCACATCCGCACCAAAGCTCAGGAAAATACGGGTCGCGGCGTATGCCAGGGTTTCTACCGATACGGAGGAACAGGCCAATTCCTATGAGGCGCAGGTGGACTATTATACCAACCATATTCAAAATAACCCACAATGGGAGTATGTGAATGTGTACGCAGATCAGGACAGAACAGGCACTTCCACCAAAGGACGGGAAGGGTTCAACCGAATGGTGGAGGACGCACTCGGAGGTAGGATTGATTTGATACTGGTCAAAAGTGTTTCCAGGTTCGCACGCAATACCGTAGATACTTTGGAAACGGTGAGGAAGTTGAAGGAGTGCGGCATTGAGGTGCTGTTCGAAAAGGAAAATATACGGACGCTGGACAGCAAAGGTGAGGTTCTGCTGACTATATTATCGTCATTGGCGCAGGATGAAAGCCGTAATATTTCAGAAAACGTTACTTGGGGTATCCGGAAGCGGTTTGCCGACGGTAAGCTGATTATACCCTATGATCATTTTCTTGGTTATAAGAAAGGGAAGGACGGCACGCCTGAGATTGTGCCGCAGGAAGCGGAAACGGTGCGCAGGATATATAAGTGCTTTCTAGAGGGGCAGAGCCTGAAAGGCATTGCCGCCATGCTGACGCGGGAGGGAATCGAAACGCCGTGCGGCGCGCAAAACTGGCATGCCAACACTGTTACCAGTATCCTTCAAAATGAAAAATATTTTGGAGCCGCGCTCCTGCAGAAATCGTATACAGTTGATTTTCTAACCAAGAAAAAAGCGGTCAACAACGGCGCGGTAGCGCAGTATTTCGTAGAAAACAGCCATCCCGCGATTATCTCAAAGGGGATTTTTCAGATGGCGCAGGGAGAGTTCAAACGCCGGGAAATGAGCGGGGGTGTATCCACCGGTGACAGGGAGCTGTCGGGTAAAATTATCTGCGGCGAGTGCGGCGGCGTATACGGCCCAAAAGTCTGGCATTCCACCAGCAAGTACCGCAAGGTGATCTGGCAGTGCAACGGGAAGTATAGAAAAAAGGGAAAAAAATCCTGTAGCTTGCCGTATGTTAAAGAAGAAACCGTTAAACAAGCTTTTGTTGAGGTTTACAACGGTATGGTGGAGAATAAGGGGAACTTCATTTCCGTGTTGGAACAATCCCTTGCAGGCGGCACAAAATCTGATGAAATTGCGGTAGCACTGGCAAAAACGGAAGAACAGTTTGATGTAATGAAACAAAAAATAAAAAAGCTGATCGATGCCAATGCTCACAGCGTTATGGATCAGAAGAAATACGATAGGGATTACGCCGCACTCGCCAAAAAGCATAACCGCCTTGAAGCCGAAATCCAGAGGCTGAATGACGAAAAGCTCCTGTGGGACACACGGCTGGTATACCGGCAGGATTTCATCCGGCAGATGAAAAAGTCGGGTAAAATCATTTCTGAGTTTGATATTGATTTATTTAACGGTATTGTGGAAACGGTTATAGTAAAGGATAAAAATACGCTCACTTTTGTTTTCCGTGACGGAACGAAAATAGACCGGCAGATTTAAAGTAACAAAACTCAATAGGCAGGGAGATATCATGCGGTATCTCCCATTTTTGATTTACAAAAATATATGGATGGGAGCGGTGGATATGGCGGTATTCAGAGTAGAAAAAGTGGCGGATTATACGGTGATGTCGAATCATCACCTGAAAAATATACGTTTGTCTCTTAGGGCGAAGGGACTCCTATCACTTATGCTGTCACTGCCTGAGAATTGGGATTATACCCTCAAAGGGCTGGCTCGTATCAGCCTTGAAGGCGTGGACGCTATCCGGAAGGCGCTGCAGGAGCTGGAGGCGGAAGGGTATGTCGTTAGAAGCAGAATCAGGAACGAGAAGGGTCAGCTGACGGACACAGAATATGTGATTTATGAAAAGCCTGTACATAATACGCCCGAGCCGGATGAAACGACAGAGAAACAGCCTATACAGGAAAAGCCTATGCAGGCGGAACCTGTGTTGGAAAAACCTATGTTGGAAAATCCAATATTGGAAAAACCAATATTGGAGAAGCCTATGTTGGAAAATCCAACGCAATTAAATATATATAATAATAAAATATATAATAAATTAAATACTAATCTATCAAATCCTATCCCATCCAATCCTGCGGAGAGGGAAGGATCGGATGGGATTGTGATGAGAGAACACTACAGGTCTGTCATTTTGGAGAATATCGGCTATGAGGTCTTGTGTGAGCGTGAAAGCAAAGAACGTCTGGATGAAATTGCGGAACTGATGCTTGATACAGTCTGTACCGCCAGAAAAACTGTTCGTATCGCCGGAGACGACTATCCTGCCGATGTTGTGCGATCAAGGCTGCTTAAAATCAACAGTATGCACATTGAGTATGTTTTTGACGCACTGAAAATGAATACTGGATGTATCCGCAATATTAAAAAATATCTGCTGGCTGCGATCTTCAATGCGGCGTCAACCATTGATAATTACTATTTTTCTAGGGTTAACTCAGATTTTTTTTCTCCGTAGGTTTTGTAGATTCATGGCCGGCTATTCTGCGGTACATAGAATGCTGAAATTTGAGAAAAATATTGCAATATGTTGGATATTGTGCTATAATAAGACACAAAGGATGCTGATGCAGAATGAATAATACTCCCGATGAAAGCAAGGCGGCGGGGAAGCTGCTTAAAAAAGAGAAAATGAAGCGGCGGAGGGCTAAAAAGGCATTAAAAGGCAAACGGGCAAAGAAAAATATGCCGCAGGATATACGCCTTCCAAAAGCGAAACAATGGCTTGAGAGTTACTCCGGGGACAACGCGTTAAAGGCATACAGAAAAAAGTTCGCCGTTGACCGTTTGGAAGCGGTCAAAGAATTGCAGATACTGGGCATGGAAATCCCGGAGGATGTGATTCAAAAAGAAAAACAGGCGGTAAAAGCGCATCAGCAGCAAATCCAGAACAAGAAGACCAAAAGGAGAGCGGCGCGGATTGCGAAAAGTGATGCTGTAGATTTGTATCCTGACAGCGACGATAACTTCTTTTTTATTGCCGGCTATACGTCCGGCGGCGCTCCGTACGGCGTCACGTGGGAAGAGATGGGGCTGGAGCCTTATTATGAAAATTTTGAGGAGATGGGGAATGATTAAAGCAGCAGACAGCGGAAACAATGCCAATAATTGAGTAGACAGAGTTCTGTAGAGTTATACCCTGGCGTATATTCGGGCGAATGTAACGGCGTTAAAAATTTGTGGATAAAAACAGAAGCGTCAAACCAAAACATGCTGTTTTATAATGAAAAGAGTAGTTGAGATTATAACGCCATATACAAAGCCTATCGTCAGGGAAGTCTTAATTTTCGTTCATAAATTGAGACATTCGCTACATCTGTCACTGATAGGGATTGTAGATACAGTGCCGGATGATTTCGACGATTTTAATTAGATGCTGAACATAACAGGCTTTACCCTGAAAGAAAAACAGGAAAGTTTTGCTTATGTGGTTGCTATTGCAATTCTTCACAGTGATGAATTGCTCGCACATCAGCTGATAGGATCCTTTAGGTATTGCCACCGTATTTTGATAAATTTATCGCATGGCTTTTAGCAAAACGTTTTGAAAAGGCTAGAGCTTCCGTTTTGAGAATATGGTCGGAACGATGACGATCATGTTATTTTATGGTTGTTCAGAGAATAAAGAACAATGTAAAACAGCAATAAAATTAGTGGTTTCTACTTACCAAGATATATATATTAACGCATATAGTCAGACGATTCCTTTAGAACTTGACGAAAAATGTATACCAAAGATTTTTATCAGTCAAGAAATATTAACAAACCAACTATAAAGGAGCTTACAGATGAATAAGCACAAAGTAATGATTTCAAATAATATAAAAGAAAATGATCATTTATTTAGGTATATATCTTTAGCGCAATTTATTTCTTTGATCGAGAACAGAAAGCTGTTTTTACGGAAAATTAAGCTATGGGATGATCCATGGGAAGCCCCAGATGATCAGATTCCTATAATAAGAGAAGATGGTAAACCAATTAAGACAGAATCATTAATTGTTGCATCTACAGTTGGACAATGTTGGACCTATGAAAAAAATTCTGATGCAATGTGGAGAATATATTCAAATGACAAGCAAGGTATAATGATAGAAACAATAGCAAGTAATTTTGAATTAATTGATAATTTAAGACAGGCATCACTATCTAAAGTTGTCTATTATAATAAAAGCAATTTCATAGATAAAAGAAGAGAAGTTGCTAATAATTTAAGTTATAAGTTCGCAGGGGATATGGCATTAAAAAGAGATGCGTTTAAACACGAGAATGAAGTTAGATTACTCGTGTGTTTGCAAGCCTACGAAAACGAAATAGAAAACATATGGGATATACCAGTAGTTGGATTTACAATAGAGCCGGAAATTTTTATAAAAAGCATTACTTTTGATCCACGTGCTGATGAATGGTTCGTTGAAACTATGAAAAAATATTGTAGATCAAAAAAATTAAATTGTCCTACTGAAAAATCAGCATTGTATAAGAAAGATTTTTATGAGACCACAAACATTGTAAGAAAGTATGAAGTAGTTACGTGAAATGTAAATAATCGAAAAATACGTGCATTAAGGTGAACTAAGATTACTTTTTATGGCTACACTTACAGTAAGGAATTTAATATGTCTATATATTGTTGATTATTAATTTTAAATCGGTAGATGGTTTATATAAAAGCCAAAGTATTATATAAAGCCCATAGACGATAGAACAATAGTCTATAATTAGACCATGGAATAAAATAGGAGCATGATATATGAATACATACTTTAATGTAAAAAATCGTATTCTTAAACTTTGTGAAGAGAAGCACTTAACAATCAATAAATTATCTACTGAATCAGGTATATCAAGGTCTACTGTTAAAAATATTTTATATGGTAAAAGTAAAAATCCCGGTATTGTAACTATAAAAATGCTTTGTGATGGTTTAGGTATTTCTTTAGCGGAGTTTTTTAGTACAAAAGAATTTGCTAGTATAGAGCAAGAATTAGAATAATCGAATAAAGGATAATTATTATGTATAAATATGTTGATTATTTAGAAGAATACGGGCGAATAATGCAATTTAATAAAAATAAATTGGAGCCTATTCATAGATGGTATCCATTTGTTGAGGGGTATTCGAAAGAATTCATACAGTCAATTGTTGATGAGCAGAATACTTCTGTTAAAGTATGTCTTGAACCTTTTTCCGGAAGTGGCACAACGGCATTGGAGCTTCAAAATTTGGGCATCAAATGTATTTCTTTTGAAGTCAACCCTTTTATGTATCTTCTTGCTCGTGTAAAACTAATAAATAATTATGATCCATTAAAGCTTGAGAGACATTTTAAAAGCATTAAATACTCACGTGTAAGATATAAAAAAATTGAGTTAAGTAATGAGTTTGATACACTATATGAAAACGGAAAGGTGAAAAAATGGAATTATCATAAAAGTGTTGGCATTGCTATTGAAAAACTAAAACTATCAATTTCGAAAATAACGGATGAAGATTATAAAAGTCTTTTTATTATAGTGCTGGCATCAATTTTATTAGATGTAAGTAACTTATATCGTAATGGAAAATGCTTATCATACAAAAAAGGTTGGAAGAATAGAATTATTTTAGAACAAGATGTTTTTGACAGATTTGACAACAGGTTCTTGGATTGCTTTTTAGCTGATGTGAAAAATTATCTGAGTGCCGAAACTAATATATATAACAGCGAATTTCTATATAATTATGATTCCAGAGTTGGTATAGAAAAGTTTGTAGAAGATAGTACGGTGGATCTGGTGATTACATCACCACCATATCTTAATTCTAGAGATTATACCGATACATATATGTTAGAATTAAAGACGCTTGGGTTTACGGCTACATTAGGAAAAATAAAAGAATTAAGAAAGAAAACGTTACGTTCGCATGTACAAATTAATTGGGATGACTCAACTGATATTAGTAATATGAAATTACAACTTTTATTAAAAGAACTAGAAATGTCTGCAAGTAAAACTAAGGCATGGAATAATTCCATAATTGATATGGTGCGACTATATTTTGTAGATATAGAAATAATATTCAAAGCATTATATAAAAAATTAAAAGTTGGTGGAAGGATATATTTTAATATCTCCAACTCTGCATACTATAATATACTAGTTGATACAATTGAAATCTGCACTTCGATAGCTGAAACAATTGGATTTGAGATTATTGAAATAAGAAAAGCAAGATATTTGAAAACTAGTCCACAACAACAAGATAAAATTTCTAAATTGCTAGAGGCGGTTATTGTTCTTGAAAAATAAAGGAGAATTGTTTTATGAAAAACAATAAAATTTATCTTCCAACTTTAAAAAGAGTTATCGTTTCAAATTATTCTTTATATAATCAAGATATAAATTATAGCTTTATTAATGGTATAAATCTTATTATCGGCGGAAATGGTGTAGGAAAAACCACATTTATTAATATAATAAAATATGCATTGATAGGTTTGTATAAGAAAGATTTAGTTGTAAGAAATTACCAAGGGGAAAAGCGATTTTTTAGGGGATCATATGCGAATTGTAACGTATATTTTAGAAACCGGACAAAGGAAGAAGTTAATGACCAAAATGGATACGTTACACTGTTTTTTAGTTTAAATGACGTTTCTTTTGAAGTAAAGCGAAGTCTATACAATACAGAATTAATAGAAGCATACTACACTGTGTCAGATCATCAATATAAAATTCATGGAGAGCCTATACGGCAAGATACATATGGTAAGTATGAAAATTCAAATGATGATCAAAAAAATCAATTTTTACAATTTAACTATGAACAGAAAGTGGTTGAATGTGCTAATTTGTCGGATTTTAATGATTTTATTTTTTTTGTTAATCAAATTCTGTTATTCAGCGAAAATAGAGATAATGTTTTGTGGTCCGAAGACGCCCAAACTCGTTTGTTGAGTAATTACTTAAATGATCCTCTATTAGAAAAAAAACGCAAAGCATTAAATTTCGATTCCAAATATCAAGATAGCATTGCAAGACATCGACAAGAAGAAATAAAGGCTATTAATAAAGTTATTACTCAATTGAATAAAGACAAAGATATTGAATCAACTGAGAAAAATAAGCAGAATGTTCGTTCGAGAATTGAAGGCCTTGAAAAAACGATTGACTATATTGAAAACGAAAGGCAAAGCCTTCAAAAACAAACTTCCATCTTATATAGGAATATGTCCATACTATCTAACGACATTAACAAAAAGGAAAAAGAGAAAGAGAAGTTTGAAGATGAGTTTAATAGGATATATTGGGCTGGTTTGAATCCTAAATACAATATTTATAAAAAACAATTATTAAGTAACAATATTTGCCCAATGTGCAATTCCCCTTTTCCCAACTCAACTAAAGATTTTGACGATTTGGGAAAGTGCTTTTTCTGTCATACAAATATTACAAGTGGAGCCAGTAATGAAATACAAGCAATAAAAAATGAACTAAATGAGTTATTAAAAAAGAGGCAGAACATTGAGCAACAAATTTTGAAGCTCGAAGATGAGCTTAAAACATTAGATAGTGAATATAGGAAAGAGAAAGTGCAGTTATTTCAATTTCAAAATCAATTGCGTATATTGGAAAGTGGAAAGCACGATGAAACACAAAATGAAACATCTTATTTAGCAATGCTTAATAGAGTTGATGAACTTACGTTGGAAAAAGAAACAGCATCTATGTTAAGTTCTGAATACCAAAGCCAATGTATTGAGATTATAAAAAAAATTGAAGAAAATCTGTTGAATAGCACAAAGAATATTTCGGCTATATTTAATGAATTTGCTGAAGCATTCCTTCATGTAAAATGTTTTTTAACATTTGACTATAATTCAGATAGTAAAACAAAGATGTTTATTCCTGTGATTGACGAAAAACCAAGATATGATGCCGAAGAATTATCAGAATCACAAAGGTTTTTTATCGATTATTCTTTTAGGATGAGTATATTAGCGTATTTTTATGAATGTCCATCATTCTATATCTGTGAGACACCAGATAGTAGTTTGGATTTGTCATATGAAGAGAATGCTGCTAATACATTTATGAAGTATTTGGAAAGACCAAATTCTTTAATATTAACTTCCAATTTAAATAATAGCACATTTTTAAAATGTATATTAGAAAAAACGAAGAATGTTAAAATTTTAAACTTACTTAGGTATGGGAAAGTTTCAACTGTACAAACTAATCATGAAGCTTTACAAAAATTATCATATGAAATTGAGGAGATAGTAAGTGAACGATTATAATAATTTAATGGTAATTAGTGGCGATGTTTATCAAACAATTAAAAGTGTAAATGAAATAGGATGGAAAGCAATTAAAGAATCTTCTATTAATAGGGTTCTTTATTTAGCTGCCGCCATTTATTCATTTAGATTCCCCGATGTTGAGAATATTTTTCAGGATACTTACAAGTTTATAATAACTTTGAGTGGCCCGGAGGATGCAAATATTAAAAAGGCGCTCACAAATCTTGAAAGCAATGAAAACATTATGCATGATCAGTATGGTTATATTGTTAAAGATAAAGAATATTCGAAACAATTAGAAAAAATTCCAATGTTTACTGAAAAGAAAATATGGATAGAGGATATTGCTTATATTATTGGAGTTTATGGTGAGGAAAAAATATATGATTTTATTTTTCGGGATCCTGAGTACAAGGAAGCATTACGTTCAAATTCCATTCATACTCTGGATATTACAGCTGAGAACAAAACTGTTCAATTTTTAAATACTTTTAAGAATGATTTTGAAAAACACATATCTGATAAAACACAAACGTTGGGTGATCGCAAATATCTAGAATTATATTTTGAATATGTGTTTGGTAAAATCTTGAGAGGGGAATGATTATGGGATTTTCTTATGAAGAAGTCAGCAAGATCATGGAATCCTCAAGAGATACAACAGAAAGCAATAGAAATTATAAGATGTTATATAAAGGTTTTTTTCAAAAACTTTGGGATGAAAGAATAAATAAACTATCTTATTTTTGTATTTATATGGAAACGTCAGTGATAGATAATATGAAATTTGATGTATTAAGTGCAAATATTACAGAGCTCAATGATGCAATAAAGGATTCAAATTTTATAAAGATAAATGAGTTTGGACAAGTTATAGAAAAAAGTTATAAAGCGTGTTGTACGGAAGATATGAAAAGTGAACTGACAAAGTTGTCATGGATCAATTATGTTTTCTTTTTTGGAGAGAATGGAATAACTCGTTATATTAATGGTATGCCAATTGATGATGTTAATGTTTTTTATTCCAGAGAAGATAGAATGAAATATTTAGAGAAAAAAGATATATCTCAGTTAGATAAGGTGATTCATGAATATGCGACCCAAAATGTAACACAACAAGTAAATTACATGTGTTTTTTTGCTGATAATCCTACATTAAGACAAATTAATCCTGAATATGTAAATAAAAACATATTAAAGAATAAACCAGAACATTTTATGAGAGATCATTTGCGCCAGTATTTAACAGACCATATGAGATATACCTTTACAATTGAACCGGAATTAGGGCAGTCAAAAAGGGAACTAGATATTTATTTTGATGTTTGTGGAGAACTTTATTTTATTGAAATTAAATGGCTTGGGGTATCGATTAATGATCAAGGAAATGGTTTATCAAACCCATATACAGATTGTCGAGCTAGAGAAGGTATAACACAAACATTAGAGTACATAAAAGAGTTATCCAATACAACCGAAACAAGTTTAAGATGCGGATGTTTAGCTATATATGATGCACGTGAGAAAAAGGATGATATAGAATTTCAAGACTTTAATTTTATAAAAGAAGATCTTAAAGAATATATGCAAAATCTAAAATTATTAGAAACAATTCCCCTTTGCAAACTTCATTCTGCGTAAAACTAAAACTATAAAATTATTTTTTGTAGATTGCAGAATATATGATATTACAAGCATTAAGCAAATAGGAAACTACGTATAAATGATAAAAAAGCAGGCATAGCCATTATGAGAAGCTGAGCTTAGTACTGTTCCTAGGTTATATAATTTAGAAGGTTTATAAGGAAGTGGTATTAGTGTCAAATTATGAAAATAGATATATTGCGTTTATTGACATTCTTGGATTTAAAAATTTAGTAAATGAAACAGTATTAAACAAAGAAACGTATAAAAGAGTAAAAACAGTGATTAATAATATATCTAATGTTCAAAAAGAAAATTATGAAGGATTATTTTCTCAAGATAGACTTGATAAAGAGGTGACCGTATTTTCTGATAGTATTGTTATATCTTATTCTAATGAGATTCACGAAGGTTTCTTTTATATTCTAATGGATTTGGTATATATTTGTTTTGATTTAATATTAAATGGTATTTATATTAGAGGTGGTATTACATATGGTGAATTGTATCACCAAAAGAATGAATGCTTTGGTCCAGCAATGATAAAAGCATATATGCTAGAATCACATTCTGCAATTTATCCCCGAATTGTAGTTGATGAATGTGCTATAGAACAAAGTAAGATTTTTAATGGCGATGAAAATAATAAAATTATTGAGTCGTTGTTATGTCAAGATAAAATGGAAAATTTCTATTTAGATTTCTTATCGCAAAATCAAGAACTAGATGAACAATGCGATTATTTAATATATATGAAAACTATAAAGAAATATACTATTTATAATTTATACCAATGTAGATCAAATAAAAAAATATTTAAAAAATATAAGTGGTTTGCTGAATATTACAATATGACAATTAGAAAAAAATTCAAAAGAAGTTGTATCAAAAACAGTAATTTACTAATATCGCAAAATTATTTAAAAGCTAATACAATTAATATAAATGATGCTGAAGAAATTCCAATATTCATTTTGGCTGAACAATTACTTTGTTTTATTGGAACTTATGATTTTATATCAGCGTTTCCTAAAAAAATAACTCACTTAATAGGTATGTTTATATTGGAATCTAAAAATATAAATTATTCCGATAATGGTTTTGAAGAAATAAAAAACGACTCTCTGCTCGCAATAAAACAACTATATAAGATGATTCGAAAGTATTGCAAGAAAATTAATGTTAAGACATATAGAATGAAACGTATTGAGCCAGATGGAGAAATAACAAATGAAGATTTTGATAAGGTTGCTCAAAAAATGGCAAAAGCACGAAAAAATGCGTATAATAAAATTTTGTTGTTTCAAAAATGTAAGAAACACTTTATTTAATTTACAGCTTATTTTTAACTTTCTATTATCCTTAAAACAGGTAAGTCTATCATTATAAATTCTGCGCATCGTGAAAAAGTTGTGCATCGTGAAATTGTCATATAAAAAATATATTTGTATTACAAAAGCTATGAAACCACATAAAACGTATCTGATTTTGATACATTCGATAACCGCTGATTTTCAGCGGTTATTGGCAATTTAGGGAGGAAAACGACCGGTTGAAACGATCTTGGAAATGGAAAATAATAACATTAATTTGGGGCCGGTGCAAATCGGTGCATTTATGCACCGGAGCTACGTGAAATTATGAACATGCTTCATTTTTGGAGCGAAATATGATTTGATATTAGATAAACTTTATAGGCTCTTTGTCAATAGTTGGGGTGAATCCTTTTCACGAAATTGAATATTTTATTTTTGTCTCTTGTATTGGTTATACAGTACAGGGGATATTTGCATTAAATATATGTAAAATCCGTTTTCTGAATCTCTCAAAATTTTTGTATCCATATGCATTTCGTTTAATCAGCTTAATTTTGTTATTAACGCCTTCAGTAAATTGAATACGGCGGCGTAAACTTTACACTTTGGCCGCTTAAATTTTACACCTCGGGCGGCGGGATTTTACACTCCTGGCGGCGAAACTTTACATTTCTATCGGCATAGGTTGTTTTTTGTAGTAAAATAAAGTTACGGTAAGCGATTTATATTCTGGCGTCTTGTGTCAAGGGTTCAAATGAGATAAAATAAGGGATAATACTATGATGGGAGTTGTCTCTTATGAAATATGAAGAATATCGGCAAAAAGTAATTGAATGCAAA
>Ga0209373_10003583_pt1 | contig 14219 bp, 14 predicted proteins | sample Higcelweek5metaG_FD_187173 | JGI IMG/M metagenome (GOLD analysis project Ga0209373, IMG submission 187173) | Freshwater pond sediment microbial communities from the University of Edinburgh, under environmental carbon perturbations - High... | ecosystem: Environmental > Aquatic > Freshwater >...
TTTTATCATATATCTGGAAGGAATATTTTATGTTACGAAGCATTGTAATGGTGGTTTCAACGAAATAAAGTTGCATGGACATGATTTGAGCAGTTTGTTCTGCTTGTTTGTAGTGTCCTAATAAGCTTTGCCTTACAACCTGCCTCTGTAAATATTATCCTTTGTATTTGTTGATATTTTAACAGCCAAAATGTAAACCTTTCATATCGATTTTATTCGATTGTTTTCTTTTTGGTCAATACAATTGCAATCTTTATACCCGCAGGAGCATGGCATGCTTTTGCGGGTTATTTTTTATAATAGGAGGAATGATAAGCATGGAAATTATAAATACAGAAAATTTGAACAAGATATATATACGTTATGAAAAAGAGGAAGGGTTAAAGGGAAGCATCAAGAGCCTGTTCAACCGGAAGAAAATTGCAAAATCAGCAATTGAAAATCTTTCTCTTACCATTGAGGAAGGCGAATTTGTGGGATTAATAGGTCCGAATGGCGCAGGTAAAACCACTTTGATGAAAATGCTTACTGGCATTATTGCCCCCACTTCTGGGCATGTTTCCGTACTGGGTTATGTTCCCAGTGAACTTAAAAATGCCTATAAAAAACAGTTCTCTATTGTTATGGGGCAGAAAAGTCAGCTGTTTCAAGATATTTCAGCCGCTGATACCTTTCTACTATTAAAAGAAATTTATAATATACCTGAGGCAGAATACCGAAAAAGTCTGGCCTACTTTATTGCGCTCTTTGACCTTCCTGATTACTTGAATGTTCCTGTACGAACCTTATCCTTAGGTGAGCGTATGAAGATGGAACTTGTTGCTGCACTACTCCATAATCCAAAGATTCTTTTCCTTGACGAGCCAACCATCGGTCTAGATGCTATGGCTCAAAAACAGATTCGTGGATTTTTAAAAGAAGTAAATCAGAAAAGAGGAACTACCATCCTGCTTACCAGTCATTATATGGATGATATTAAAAGCCTGTGTGACCGATGTATTGTCATTAATCATGGCAAGAAAATCTATGATGGAAGTCTGGAGAATCTATTTGATCGTTACCAGACCTGTAAAACGATCACGGTCTCTTTTGACGAGCCAGTTTCTTATCATACTGATTTTTCTATTGATATGGTCGAAGAGAATCCTTACAAAATTTCTTTTATGGCAGACCGTAAGGATGTCCGTTCTATTGTACAGGATATTATGCATACCTATGAAGTCAATGATATTTCCATTGAGGAAGAAGATATTGGAAATGTAGTGGAAAGGATTTATACAGATAAAGGCGGTGATTTTCAATGAAAAAGTATTATGAAGCTGCAAAAATTATGTTTAAGACGCAGCTGGTTTATCGCTTTGATGTTATTACCGGCGTTGTTTTTTCTGTTTTTAAAATTTTTCTTGCCACCGTTCTATGGGGTGCTGTTTTTGAAAAAAAGGGGATTGTCTCTGGTTTCACCTTTCACACCATGCTTACCTATTACCTGATAACCAGCTTTATATCCCAGCTGGATCAGTCAGCAGCTGTTGGCTGGCAGGTTTCCTCTGATATAAGAAATGGGCGTTTCTCGAAATACATGATCCGACCCATTGGAATATTTCGATACTTCGCTTCGCAATCTGCTGGCTCTACGGCGTTTCTTCTTTTTTTTAATATCTTTGCAGCAGGTGTATGGATTTTTCTTTTTCAAATTGATTTTACAATCATCAGTGATTTAAATTTGATACTTGCCGCCTGCATAATGATTATTTTAGGCCTACTTTTTATGGTTCAGCTCCATTACTTCATTGGAATACTTGCTTTTAAGATTCTGGATGTGACTGCACTTATGATGATGAAAGAAAATATCGTCCAGTTTTTAACCGGCGCACTAATCCCCTTGGCACTGTTGCCACGTGCTTGGGTGCATGCAATGACATATTTCCCATTTTATTACATCTCTTATCTTCCTACTATGCTACTCCTGGGAAGAAATAGTGGCGAATGTGTCTCTGGCATTATGATACTGGTATTATGGAATATAGCTTTTGGTATTATAAATACCTTTACTTACAAGCATTTAAAATCTATCTACGATGGGGTGGGAATATGAGTATAAAAAGACAAATTAAAATTATATATATGCTTATGAAAATGAAGCTTTCAAAGAACATGGCCTTTCGCTTTTCCTTTTTTGGAGCATTCTTTGCCGATAGTACTCTGTTTTTAATTCAGCTGTTCATGTTCTCGGCTATCTACTCCCAGGTTGGAAGTATTGGCAATTGGACCAAATCTCAGATGATACTTTTTATAGGTACGTTTTCTATCATAAATGCCTTGGCCATGACCTTTTTCCTTTTTGGATTAATCACGATACCAGAAAAAATAAAATCAGGAGAATTGGATCTTTATATCACAAAACCGATTCCTTCCTTGCTTTATCTGTCCTTTGAAAGTATTGATTTGGGTTCTTTTCCACTTGTATTTGCAAGTATTGCCATCATTTTTTATGCAGTTTCCGGGATGACGGTCTCAATTACCTTCTTATCCGTTGTCGGTTATATTTTTCTGGTTATCCTTATGACCGTACTTTGGTATGACCTGATGGTAATCATACGAACCATACCATTTTTTCTTATTCAGGCATCCTTTATTGAAAATCTAGAAGGCGAAGTGCTGACACTGTGTACAAAAATTCCTGGCACATTATTTAAGGGCCCCTTTAAAATACTGTTTCTTATTCTGTTGCCCTATGGATTGATGGCCACAGTACCTGCACAGTTTTTTTCCGGAACCCTTTCAATGTCTGGGTTTGTATATGCCGTCGCCTTGGTAGTTGCTTTTCATGCTTTTACCATGTTTTTTTGGAAATTTGGATTGAAACATTATAAAAGTGCCAGTAGCTAAGGCTATTTATTCTCTTCACAGGTACTTGTATGTGTTCCAACTATTCTCTACTGACCTCAAGGTATAAATGGTAGTCATATGCCCCCGAAGTCGGGGACTTACTTTTTCCTGCCTCCCGATACTAGAAATCATCAACATGAAGTTTTTTGTACAGCTGATTGATTCTAGCAAATTGTGCTCTAGTCAAAGAACTTTCCCGCTTTCTTAGCACCTCAATAAATTCATATTGGTTCTTTTGATTCACTGCTTGAAACGTACTTTCAGCATGCTGTGCAACTTCTTTCGGACGGCATATGCTAAGGTGGTCTATGAGAGAGGGAAATATTTTTTTATTATACTCATCATTCTGAGATGCTACAGCGGCTAAAACCTTAATAGCGTTATCAACAGCAATGACCGAACCCTCTTTCATGATTTTTAATACTATTTCAAGATTTTTATATATTTCATCAGCCTTTATTGTTGCAATTGTCGATAATGCCAACATCCCTCCCCAAACTAACCTGTTATTTTTGCTCCTCAACAATTTAATGAAATCTCCAACGTATTCTGCAATCCTATCTGGTTTTATAGATCCAGCTTCATATAATACCTTAATACAATCACTTTGTATATTTTTATCACTGTTAAACATATTTTCTGCAATCTCTCTGACTCCATCCACATTATTTGTCTCGATTAGTTCCTTTGCAAGCTCCTGATTAAGTACCTCATCTTTTCTACCCTGCATATGGGCAGTTCTTTCTAAAACGGACATATTCAATTCCTCCCATCAATCACATGTTTTTATTGGATCATTTTATGACTCTCTTAAGGTAAGAAGCAAATAACTAGCAGCTCTCATTATTTTTGTCTGCCTCTTCCTGATATGTATTGTAGCAAGAATATCTTGTGATTGTCACTAGACAAACGTCTAGTTTTGCTTCAAATTGTTATATTGTGATTTGAAAGTGATTGTTGAAAACAAAAAAAATGAAAATTATACTTTTGTCTAGTGACAAATAGTTTTTTTAATGATATACTCTGCTTTGCTAGTTCCGAATCGGAACAAAATTATTTAGCATAAAAATTATTTTTTAGGAGGAAATGTATTATGAAAAAGAAATTTATTGCCATTCTTATGGTAGCTACTATGGTTGGCTTAATGTCAACAGGTTGTGGTAAGTCTGAGGCAGCTCCTGTAGAGGAAACAGTTACAGAAGAGGTTGTTGCAGAAGAAGTTGTGGAAGAAGAAGTTGTTGCAGAAGAAGTTGCAGAAGAAGAAATTGTGACTGATGAAGACGGTATCTCAGATATTACTTCTTCCATGGAAGGTGTTTGGGTTGATAGCGTTGGTGATATTTATGGATTTTATGCAGACGGTTCTTTTGAAGGTTACTGGGTAGAAGAAGAACAAGATGTTACAGGAAGCTATTCACTTGTAACAGACGGTGAAAATACCTGTCTTTCACTTCAATTCACTGATGTAGAAGAAATAATATCTTACTATGTTACTTTTGAAAATCCAGAAGCTTTGACATTGACAGGGGTAGATGACGGAAGTGTTCTCGAACTTACACCTTATGTAGAAGAGTAATCAGATATTCTCTTACGAGAGGCAGAGCTAAAAGCTCTGCCTCTTTTATATCAATTCGTATCCTCTGGCAACTTTGATTGCCATCGTTCTGCACTAATATATCTGCCTTCATCCTGTTGTTTACTCCTGCTGCCTATTTGACTACATTTTGACAAGTTTTCTTATCTATGTATGCGTACAAAAAAACTACCCTATTAAACGACATAGGTCATCTCTTGTATATCATTTATATTTTTAAAAGAAGGCTTTCGCAATGATCAATATCGCTGTTAGCCAAATTTAAAAAACAGGAATCGCATAACGCCATTTTTTTGGTCGCCCATTTTGCCAAATTCTCTGGGCTTCTTTCTGAAATTGTTCAAACGTATCTCGGGGTATAAGTCGAATTGTTAGTGCAATTAATATAGGTAAGATAATTACATCATCAAGATAACCAAGTACAGGAATAAAGTCTGGAATTAAATCAATTGGCGAGAGAGCATAGCCAACTGTTATCCCTGCCAAAATCTTGGCTAATAGCGGAGTATCTTTGCTTTTCAAACTTAGAAAAACAGCTGGAATATCTGTTTTTAATCGTTTTCTTCTTTCATGCAAATTCATGATATCCCTCTTTCCAATTTCGATTTTTGGATAACTTAATAAAATATTTTCAAATTTTAATATTTTGTTTTATTCTCTAATCCATGAACAGACATATTCCATGTTTTCAGGCAATTCTATGTCTAGTCTGGTTACTGTTTCAAAATGACCTCTCACTCCTTTTTCCTTCACTGAAAAATCAAAGTGGGCTACTGCAATTCCCATGTCAACCCTCTGAATGTCATAGTCAAATCGGTCACTGTATTTTGGTTCTTTGTACTCATAAAAATAGCACACATCATCTGTTACCAGAATTCTCCATGGCTGTTTATTAGATGCTGATGGTCCTAACCGAACCATTTCCAATGGGAATTCTAAATCTTTCGCATCTTCTCTTGTAAGGGGTGTCTGAAAATTATTTTTAAAAAACAAATGATTCCACTCTTTTCGTTGATCTGCCTTGACCATCTTTCTCAACATTGCTTCCTTGATATGCTTCTTTGGTGCTGGATATCCATAAGGTGTAATAATTGGAAATATTTCTTCTGCTCCTATGTTCATGGCATTTGCAAACCCCTTACGATTAAAAGTTCCCCCTAACCAACAGGTACCAAGACCAAGGTGTGCCAAATACAGAATCACCGCTTCTAACTCATACCCTAGTGCTTCCAGCACCATTGGCTCAAGCTGAATCGTAGTTCCGATATATTCCTTTGCCCCTATAATCACTCCATAGGTTCCAAGATTTTGCTGATTCTCAGCTGCATTGCTTTCAAGAAAATGAAAGTTCACCTTTTTTTGAAATGGATTATCCAACAACTGCACAAAAATATTGATTGCCTTTTTTGTTTCCGGCGCCACCTCATGTTTTTTATAATTTCTTACACTATATCTTTTTTGTACTGCCTCTTCAATGGGAAAATTAATATTCATTTCTTTTCCTCCGCTATTCTTGTATACTCACCATATTCACAGCCGGTTGATTTAATTTCTATATGGTCTATCAAATTCAGGGTTCCTCCATTTTTATCGTATAACTTGATTTCTCCATATCCTGTTCCGCCATTCCAAAGTCTATTATGACGTTTTTTTCCATTTGGTGCCTCATAATTGACTAGAAGCATCTCGTCTTTTTGACATTTCAGTATCAATTTTAACATAGAATCCCTGTTTTGCGCCCTTACTTGCCAGATATTCACATGATCATGTTCCGTAAATTTAAACTCGATTCTTGCTCTTGTCCAAAACTTTGAAAAGTTATAATCATAATTTCGGCCTTCATAATATAAGCATCCCAACAATTTTTTACCCAAATCCACTCCAAATACTTTTGGTCTTCCTCCGCCAAATTCCACTGCGGAATTGTGCAAGACTTTCCCTGAAATAAGGCTTTTCATATTACAACTGCTAATCCAAAGCCATGGTGAAGTAAAATCACTTCCCCAGTTTTTATCCGCATATCCATAGGATTTTTCAGGAATTATATTATACACTTCTCCATTAAATACCAGTTCCCCACTATAATCTGTCTTAATACCCTGTGCATGCCAAAACATTTCAAATGCAATAATCGTTCGAAAGAGTTTCGCCGCTCCATATCCAACGTGATAGGAAATTTTCTTGTCAATATGAATATTCCATTGCATCTCTCCTGCATCACACATATATTCTGGATGTTCTAACGCCTCATTTACAGTCAATTTGCAAAACCCTTTCATATGATTTTCTGTAAGGGTACATTCTCCAATGCACAAATCCAGCTGATTTTTGGGGCAATAAAATTCATCTATTGGATAGAAATTATGTATCTGACGGGCATCCTCACCCCAGGTTCCTGCTTTTACTAATGCATAGGAAGGCTTAACCCCTACCGCTTTGTTTTGAGGTAATTGTCCAAGAATTGCTTTATCTCTTCCAAGCGCAGGATTACAAATGAAATATTCAATAAAAAACACTTTTGCTTTTCCAGTTTCTTTATGATATCCTGTGAAACTATGCCACCACCAATCATATCCATTTTTTTTAAGTTGACCTGATAGCATATAAAAGTCTCTGCTTAAATCACTTTTATTCATACTTATTTTCCTCTTTTTGTGAAAAATATTTAAATTGTATCATTATACTCCTCGATCTTTTAACAACGTTTCTGTTTGATCTAGCGGAAGTGGTTTGCTGTAAAAATACCCTTGAATGAAATCACAGGACAATCGGCATAAAATATCCCTTTGAATTTCAGTTTCCACACCCTCTGCAACCACACGCAAATCCATTTCGTGACCAATTTCAATGATTTGTCTTACAATCGATTCGGCCTTGTCACTATAATCGATACAATCAATGAAAGATTTGTCGATTTTCAAAGTGGTGAGTGGTAGTGTACGCAAATACTGAAAAGATGAATACCCTGTCCCAAAATCATCCAATGCAATTCGAAATCCCCACTCTTTCAGCTTTGTCAATATCATTATATTTTTTTCTGAAGAATCCATAAAAGTACTCTCTGTGATTTCAATTTCTACTGATTCTGGCCTGATATTTTTTTCCTTTGCAATATCAAGTACCATTTCCGCAAAATACTGCTGGCGAAGTTGAACCCCCGATACATTAACACTAACATAATCCAATAAAAAACCTGTCTCTAACCAATCTCGAATCTTTTCAAACACTTCTCGAATAGCCCACTCGCCCAATTCTACAATCACGCCGGTTTCTTCTGCTATTGGAATAAAATCTCCCGGTAACAGGATCGTCCCATCTTCTAATTTGATTCTCATTAAAGCTTCAAAAGCCTTTAATTCAGAATATTCTGGTGAAAATTGTGGCTGATAGTACATGCAAAGCAAGTTATCCTTCACAGCTCTACGTATAACTGTTTCAATTTCAAGCTTCTTCATTATTTTTTCAGACATCACTTGATTATATATAACTGTTTTTGATTTTCCTTCATCCTTTGCTATATAAAGTGCGGTATCTGCATTCTGCGTCAGCTTTTCCCCGCTACTACCATCATCTGGGAATACACTACCTCCAATACTAAACGAAATCATTATAGTTCTTCCTTGGTAAACAAATGGATCCTGAAACAACTCATGGATTAGCATCGACTTCTTTTCTATCTGCGATAAATCAAGCAAACCTGAAAAAATAATTGCAAATTCATCACCTGCAAGCCGAAAAGCCTCAAATCCTTTTTTCCTTAAGCGATCGGCAATTTCAATAATCAAAATATCTCCCACTGCATGCCCTAGGGTATCATTGATCCGTTTGAAATCATCCATATCCATTAGAAAAAGAACAGTCTTTTCTCCTGATTGTTCTGAAGCCTTAATACTCTCCTCCAATTTGAATTTGAATGACGTTCTATTTGGAAGCTCGGTTAATTGATCGATAAAAGCCAATCTCCAGATCTTTTCTTCTGTCTTTTTCTGCTCTGAATGATCTGAAAGAGTACCTGCTATTTCAATAATATTTCCAGCTACATCCATTACCCCGCTTGCTTTTATCTGACACCATATTTTTTCATTTTCATCCTTTATATAAGGAAAATCGAATACAATCCATTCCTTTGATTTTTGAATTAATTCTTCTATTTGTTCAGACAGCAAAGCGGTATTTTCTTCATCTAATATCTGCTCAAAAGGTACACATTTCACAGTATCATTGTGATTTGAGTTGCCAAATAAAACATGCCACTGTTCTGATGCATAGAATTTTCCACTTGAAATATCCCATTCCCACACAATATCTTTTGCACTTTTCAACGCCACGTTAAATCTACATTGCATTTCCTCTAACAATTGCTTTTGGTCAACTAACTCGTCATTACTAGTTCTCAGTTCTTCTTCTGTGGCATGAATTTCATCTAGCATTGTATTAAAGTTTAGGGCCAACTGTCCATATTCATTTCGACTATCATACGAAAAACGAGAAAATAAATCGCCTCCTTTGGTCTGATTAACAATTCGAGTAAGCTCTGTTAATGGATATGTGATAGTACGTGCCATCTTAGCAGAAATTAGTATAGTAAGTGCAATCGTAACAAAAAATACTACCGTCATTACAAAAAGCGCTTGATAAGCTGAGTACATAATCACATTCATATCTTGTTCTAGGACAATCTTCCAACCTGTATTTTCAACTGCCTTATAAGTAATATAGACTTTCGTAAATCCATTTTTAATTATTTTGTTTCCGCTATTTTCCTTAAAACTATTACTTTCCATAAACTTTGCAGTCTGAGGATTCAATGGTTTGTTCCCAATCATGTCTACTTCTTTATGAAATACAATTGTTCCATCCTGATCTACCAGATATGCTTCACCAGTTTCTGGATCTGTAATATTGGTAATTCCTTCTGATGTTTCTTTCATATCAATTAAACTAACCATGACTCCAATAATATGCTCATGTTGAGAATCGAATATGGGCGCCGATATTAAAACCACACTTCTTCCATCTATTTTATCTCTTAAAAGATTACTGATAACTGTCTTGCCCTTCATGGCATCTTTAAAATATGCTCTTTCAGAAAGATTGATCCAATAACTATCCGGGTTTCCACTCGCTAGCAGCGTTCCATCTTGCGCCAAAACAAATACATCCTCGATCTCTTTTGAATTCTCATTGATCCAAGCAAATTGCTTAGATAGATCTCTATGAAACCGAAGTATTTCTTCATTTGTTTGGTCAGGTGTCTTTTGATATAAGGACAAATACTCACAAACATCATTTCTCTCTGCAAGGTAGTTAACCTCCAACATCCTTGTTTCAAAGAAAGAAATCAAGTACTCATGTTCCATATCAAGAATTTTGTTCATCTCTTCTTTTTTATTTTGTGTTAGCTCTCCTGAAATATACACATAATACACGCTATATAAAAGAATCATTGGTATCGTAACTAGTAATATCATAATTAGGGGTAGTTTTTTTCGAATTAGCATATAAGCCTCCACCTTTTAAAAAGATTAGTATGTTATCAACGCTTTTAATCACGACTGTTATCTTTCTTACACTTATTAAGCCAATTGAAAAACCTTCCACCTTATTATGAAATACATTACTGAAAGTCAAACTCTTCCCTAGATGGATTACTTGAATTTTGGTTTTGGTGCAACATCTTTTTAGAATCAGAATTTTATATAAAAGCTTTGTAATTGTTAGAATTACAAAGCTTTTAATATGATTTATTCTGTTATATGCACTATTATAACATTTTTCAATGATGTTTTACAATATTTTATTCAAATTGTTCGCATATATCAATCAAAAATCAATATTCACTCACAATATATGCCCCCATACTACACTTATAATTCCTTCTTACTGTTTTATTTCAAATTCTGGTTCCCTAAAATCACTCGTCCCAGTGTATGGATACTTCATTCTGTTATATTAAGGTCAAAAAAAGTAGTCATTTTTTTGCGTTTGCAAAACACCATAATCTTTCCTTAAGAATTATGATTCTCGTAACTCAGACATAGAGTTCAAATAAGCAATTCTCAAAGTCCGTGAATTAAATGTAGATAATATTTTTTCATCTCACTCCTTGCATGAAATTATTTTTTCGTCTACAATAGTATTTATCATACAGTTTTCATAATGTTTTTCTTATCAATAAGCATCTAAAATAACTCGCAGTATCTGAATTTTAACACATTTGATACAATTATTATCTATCATTAATTTAAAATCATTTTACAAAAGGATTATAAAACATATGGAACTAAAATTCAAAATCTGTAGTAAAGAAGTATACACCGCTCTAAATAAAACTCTAAAAGAATATAAATCCCAAAAAGGCATTGTTGAAAAAGAAATGCCTGTTATAAATAACGGCTACTATTATGCCGGAAGTGGTACCTATTATTGCCATAATGAGAAAATAGATATTTCTTCTTTAGAAGAAGAAATAAGTAAAAGACTCTTCAAGGATCTAAATGAGCTTAGAGAGAATGAGAACATCTTTCCGCTTATCCTTGACGAAAAATTATCTACTCTGTGTGAAACCCGTGCCTTAGAAATCCACACATACTGGAGTCATGAACGCCCCAATAAAACATATGGAGTTGATATGTTTAATTCTATTGCAAAAGGGGAGAATCTCGCCACCTCTACTTACTCAGAAGATGAGTTTAGTGCTCTTAGTATACCCGATATCGAGATGGCAGATCATATGTTTAAGAACTTGGTTGCAAGCCCCGGTCATTATCGAAACATGATGCGAACTACCTTTCACAGAGTGGGAATCGCCACATACGTCTATAGAGATGAAATGTCTACCTTTGCTATCTATTCTGCCTTTCTATTTTCTGACTAGCGAAAAGGTCTGATTCCCTACCTCTAAATATTTATCCAATTATCAATATATATAGCATCACTATTTAATAAAGTTTGTGAAAATACGTTCTTCCTTCTCTGGAATACCGTACTGCTCTTTTCCCAGATGTATACTCTTAATTAAAAATGCCATGTTTTTACCTAAAGTACGCATAATCTGGCATCCTTCTTTATCAGCGTACACATCTTCTGGTGTATATCCATGTACCATGTTCCAGTATGAACTAGAAACGACTGGCATATTTGATATGGTAAAATACTTATTCAATTCATCAAATGTTGCTGTTGTTCCAGCTCTTCTGGCTGATACTACTGCTGCTCCAACTTTCATTGTTTTATCAAAGTTTGTACTGTAAAACAATCGATCTAAAAATGAAACCAAAGTCCCATTTGCAGATGCATAATATACGGGCGACCCTACCACTATTCCATCGCATTCTTCTAATTTAGGTGCAGTTTCATTCACGATATCATCAAAAACACATTTACCTGTAGCATAACATTTACGACAACTAATACAGCCTCTGATGTCTTTATGTCCTATATGAATGATTTCCGTAACAATTCCAGCCTGATTCAAAGTTTTCTCCACCTCTGCTAATGCTGTGTAAGTACATCCCTTTGCATTAGGACTTCCATTTATCAATATTACTTTCATCATAAACAACCTCTTTTACTTTCTTTTTTGTTTCTATTTCGTAATCATAATAAGCTATTGTTCCAAACTTTCTACCCATGCCTATATATTTTCTGCAAAAGCACCAGAACGGAACTATACAAATTGAGTATAAACCCAAAAGGTAGACGCTCCTAGATATTTATAATTAACCCAGTTAAAAGAGCAAATATAATTACATAAATCAAATACATGATAAAGCGGCGAGACCCCAATACGATTTTAACAGCCCCCAGATTGGTAATCTTAGTAGCTGGACCGGTAATCATAAATGCGGCAGCTGATCCCATACTCATTCCGTCATAAAGCCACTGTTGTAAAAGAGGTATTGTTCCGCCCCCACACATATAGAGTGGAACACCTATCGTGGCTGCCATCAGCACACCAAAGCCTTCGTTATCTCCAAACAAATTGACAACTGCATCTGTTGGTACATACCTTTGAAATAATGCAGTTAATACAATTCCAAAAAGAAAGTACAATCCGGTTGCTTTTACATTCCGCCCAAGATTTTTCAGGAATCGAATCAGTAAATTAGGATCTATATCACGACTTTTCGATTCTATAAAAGAAGAAAAGTTGAAAAATGAGGTTTTCCTGTAGAATATATGTACTAGTAACCCTGCCACAGCGCCACATAGAAGACAGGATACTACTCGCACTATGAGTGCCTTTGTCCCCAATGCCATACTATATATAATCAGTTGGGGATTGAGTAATATGGATGACATCATAAACGCTGCCAGCCAATCGTCTCTTATCCCTTTTTCCGAAAAAGATGCGGCAATCGGAATTGTTCCATACATGCAGAGAGGTGACGCTATGCCCAATAGGCAAGCTGGTACTATACCAAAAACGCCCCACTTTTTATCCTGCAAGTTACTAAACAGCTGATGAATTCTTTCCTTACCGAATACGGATATAGCAGATCCAATAATCATTCCCCATAACCAGTATGGAAATATCTGTACTAGTTGCACGCAAAAATAGTACCAAAGGTAAACAAATTCACGATGCAATATCTCAATCATCAATGTCCACCAATTCATAAGTACGACTCCCAAGTCCTATTTCTTCTGCGCTTTCCAGCGTATGTAAACCGTGCAATTCTTCTATTCGATCAACAAGAGATTCTCTACCCTCTGCAGCATATACAAGATCAATACATGCTTGATCAAGCGCTACCGGATCAGTTGAAGCGAGAATTCCAATGTCATGGATATCTGGTTCGGCCGGATATCCATTACAGTCACAGTCTATACTAATCCTGTTCATAACATTGATATAGACTATATTTTTACCATTTCCCAGGCTGTCAGAAACTGACTTTCCTGCATCAGCCATAGCTTCTAAGAAGTCATCCTGAACACCTCCCCGCATGCTTTTATTACTTTTTCCTGCAGTATGTATCAGGCATTTACCCTCCTTGGAACCAAGCCCAATGGAAATGTTTTTAATAGCACCTCCATAACCTGCCATTTGATGCCCCTTGAAATGGGACAGTACAAGATAAGAATCGTAATTTGCAAAATGTGATCCTACCAGATTTTCTTTCAGATGCGTTCCACCTTCCACTGGAAGACTCATCGAACCATCCGCATCCATAATGTCAACCGTAGCAATATCTGTGAATCCATGATCTTCTGCTACTTGCATATGCATAGCCGTTTCTCCACGGGAACCACCATAGGCTGTATTACATTCCACAATGGTACCATTTACCGACTGTACCAATTCTTTTATCAATTCTGGTTTCAGATAATTACTCTCTGGTGGTTCTCCTGTACTGAGCTTCACCGCAACGTTTCCCTCAGGTATCCATTCTAAGGCTTTATAAGCATCCATCATTCCTTTTGAACTGATATCGGTTGTCATATACACTTTGGGAGTTCCTTCTTCTGAACTTTCTACTTCTGTACTTTCTACTTCTGAACTTTCTACTTCTGTACTTTCTACTTCTGTACTTTCTACTTCTGTACTTTCTGTCTCCGTACTTTCTGTCTCCGAACTTTCTGTCTCCGAACTTTCTGTCTCCGAACTTTCTGTCTCCGAACTTTTTACACTTGCATCAACATCATTGCTACTCTGCGAATTTCCGCATGCTACGAGAGAAAACAAAAACATCATGCTGAAAACAAAACCAATCACTTTTCTAAAATTCAT
>Ga0209373_10003586_pt1 | contig 14214 bp, 13 predicted proteins | sample Higcelweek5metaG_FD_187173 | JGI IMG/M metagenome (GOLD analysis project Ga0209373, IMG submission 187173) | Freshwater pond sediment microbial communities from the University of Edinburgh, under environmental carbon perturbations - High... | ecosystem: Environmental > Aquatic > Freshwater >...
GTGAGGCAGTTGGCGATTTTTTGTTGCTCAGATTTTGATGGAGGGAAGGCTATTGGCATAGCTAATAATACATTATCATCTATACTCAATGAACCATGGGCACGGGCACCAACTTCGATAAACTTGCGAAGCCATTTTCCATGAAAGTTATCATGAAACAAATAATTTAAAAAATGGGGCCATATATTTTTATCAATAATGCGGAAGCAGGTAAAAATGCTATTAGGAACAGCTCCTGCATCCTGTTCTGTTAACATTGAGATAAAACCTTCAGGGTATAGTTTTGTAGCACTTTTGTTATATGCAAAATCCCATTTCCTAATAACATAGTAGTTCTTATATTGGTTACCAGCAATCTCTCTGCCAAATTTTTCAATTTGTGATACAAGACCTACTCCGGAAGTTACACTCAATAATGTAAACTTTTTGTCACCAGCCCTTTCATCAATTAATTGTGCTACATCACTCAACTTTTTCTCTTCCCAAACATCCATGAACTCTGGAAATCTCAGTTTTGGAGCTAATTCATTTATTTTTACTTTACTCTTCATACGCACTCAATCCCGAAATCTCTTTACCCTGTGCAAGTCTGTTAAGTATTGGTAGTAGATCATCCATAAGCGCAAGCTCTTTTTCCCTTCTGCTTCTCCAGTTAAGTTCAAGTGGCTCAAGTAAATCTGTCAACTGTTCGCCATCAAAGATCATTCGCCCGATAATACCATCAATAAACCCTTTCAGTGCACCTGCCTCAAGACCATGTTTTGTTGCAATTGCTGCAATCTCTTTTGTATACTTCTCATTTTTAAACGACTGGTACCCATCACGAATTTCCTTTTCGTTAAGTGATTTTCCGGTCTCAAGTGTACCGATATATGCTGCAATATCCTCTCGCTCACCAACAAATTTCGAATCTGCATTAATAAGGCCGATCAGTTGTTCCCTGGACATTTTTTCTTTACCCGGTGTTCTGTTTGTAAACTCAGAGATAAGCTTGATAATGTAATCGTAATCAATCAAAGCTGATGCAAAAAGAACAAACTCAAAATCGAGCTGCTGTACCTCATCAGAACTATCATCAGTTTTTTTCTGTTTCTCTTTAAGTCGCTGAGCAGTTTCCAGATAGACACCTCTGAATGCCTGAAGTTCGTCTGTTGGAATAATTGCTTCAATGTTTTCGTTGCTATCATCAGTAAGGTCGGTATATTGATCAAGCTGCGTTTTTAACCGCTGTACTTCTTTAAAGAGATTGATAAACTGTCCGCGTGCATCATCCCCTTTGAGATTTACTACCTCCTGCGGCGCACAGGTCAGCCCTTGCGATGTCATAAACTCATCCAGTTTGTCAACCGCTGATTTCAGTTTTTCAATAACTTTTGGTGCAGGATCAACCAGCCAGATCTCTTTTGCCCGCTCGCCCTTTTCGCCAGAAAACAGGGTTATTGCATCGTCAACCTCTTTTTGCTGGCCGCGAAAATCAAGAATGTTGCCATACGGTTTAGTATCGTTAAGTATCCGGTTGGTACGTGAAAATGCCTGAATCAATCCATGATATTTCAGATTTTTATCAACATATAGTGTGTTAAGATATTTTGAATCAAAACCGGTTAGCAGCATATCTACAACAATCACCAGATCAATTTTTAAATCGTGACTATAATCCTGATTGGAATATTTCTGATCCTTGATACGCTTCTGAATATCCTGATAGTAAAGATCAAAATTACTGATATCATGGTTTGTTTTATAACGGGCATTGTGATCGGCAATTATTTCCTTCAATGCTGCCTTTTTTACATCCGGCGCTTCCTGATTATCAATTTTTTCCTGCGGCAGATCTTCCTGAATTTGCAATACGTCTTTATTGCCCTCTGCTGGTGGTGAGAAGACACAGGCAATATTCAGTGGATTAATGCTATTTTTTTCAGACTGTAGTTGCTTAAATAAGTCATAGTATTCAATCGCATCGTTTATAGATGCCGTCGCAAGTATTGCATTGAACCTGCGCTGTGCCGTAGCAGCATCATGTTTTTCCAGAATAGCTTCAACAATTGCCTTTTTTGTTAGGAGTTCACCCGGTTTTGGTTTCTTTGTACCTTCTGGCTTGAAATAGTCAATATGAAATCGCAGCACATTACGGTCTTCAATGGCATGAGTGATCGTGTAAGCGTGAAGTTGTTTTTCAAAAATGTCAACCGTGGTTTTATATGAACCTTCCTGCCCGTTAAACTGTTTATAGCTTGAGTTCTTGTCAAAGATTGGTGTACCAGTAAATCCGAACAGCTGAGAATTTGGGAAAAACTCCTTAATTGCCTTGTGATTATCGCCGAATTGTGAACGGTGACATTCATCAAAGATAAAAACGATTCTTGCGTCTCGCAGTTCTTCAAGTCGTGCTTTGTAGTTTCGCTTATTGGTGCCATCAAGCGCAAGACCGAGTTTCTGGATTGTGGTAACGATAACCTTGTCGGCATAATCAGTCGAAAGTAACCGCCGTACAAGTGTCTCGGTATTGGTATTCTCCTCGACGCAACCTTGCTGGAACTTGTTAAACTCCTCCCGAGTTTGACGGTCAAGATCTTTGCGATCAACGACAAAAAGACATTTTTCGATATCGGGATTATCTTTAAGCAGTGTTGAAGCCTTAAATGAGGTGAGTGTTTTTCCGCTTCCGGTAGTATGCCAGACAAAACCATTCCCACGGTTTTGATGAATACAATCGACAATCGCCTTGACAGCATAAATCTGATAGGGTCGCATCATAAGAAGCTTTTGCTCGCTTGCAACCAGCACCATATACCTGCTGATCATTTGACCAAGTGTACATTTAGGAAGAAATTTTTCTGCGAAATCGTCAAGATGCGTTATCTTTTTGTTATCTTCAGCGGCAAATTTATACAGTGGTAAAAACTGCTCATCTGCATCAAAACTGAAATGTAGTTTATTATTATTGGCAAAGTACATAGTATCACTGCGGTTGCTCACAATAAATAGTTGCATAAAACAGAGCAGCGAATTGGTGTAGCCATTTCCGGGTTCATTTTTGTATTCCACAATCTGCTGCATGGCACGGCGTGGGCTAATCGCCAATGTTTTCAGTTCAATCTGCACAACAGGGACACCATTTATTAACAAAATGACATCAAACCGCTGATGACTGTTTTCTGTATTGATACGAAGCTGGTTAATGACTTCAAACGTATTTTTACACCAGTCTTTAGTATTGACAAGAGTATAATGCAATGGAGTGTCATCTTCACGTGTAAATGTATTTGTATTACGCAAAAGCTGCGATGCTGTGAAAACATCAGCAGTAATAATGGTATCTCTGAGTCGGGCATATTCAGAATCTGAAAGGTGTACCCGGTTAAGAGCTTCAAATTTTTCGCGAAAATTATTTTCTAATGTAACTCGATCACGAATATCGTCACGGTAGATGTATTTGAGATCGATAAGTTTTGAGATTAAACTTTGTTCGATTTGATCTTCAGATGTCATTGGTTTGTCCCAATAGTGTTGTTATTCAGTTATAATCTTAATATATCCATATTAACTTTAAAAATAGTCTATGCAATTTAATGCGTTACCATTTTATTTAACATCCGATATTTAAATGCAATTGAGGACTTACTAATCTAAATTTTTTTCACATTATCCACATCAAAATCTTCTTCAGTTAATTCTGAATGTAGTCTTTTGTTTTGAAGTACTGTAAGAATATCATCCGTTTTCTCTTCTGTAAAAACCAATTTACCATCAGTATCAAATAGAAATTGCCAGCCTTTTTCATTATTTAGGCTCTTAAGTTTTTCTATAAATGTTGCATTTGTATAGTAACTTAAATTTTTTATTGTAGCTATTTTTTTTAAATATCTTATGTTATTACCTGTTTTGTTTTTAAGGACTTCGATATTACTAAAAATATTTAAAACAGTAGGTTCTTCAAAAAATGCCTCTGCTTTTTCTATCATACCATTTCGAAAATTCATACCAGCTTCGAAAAGCTTTTTTGATAGAATGAATAGTTCTTCGTCATAGTATAGAAAATCAATCGTACTTGAAATACTGAAAACATTTGATTCCTCAATATCTTCAAAACGATTATTTTTAAACAAAAAAGAAATTAACCCCTTTTCCTTTTTTAATTTCCAGTTTTCTGGTAAATGTTTATAACCAACAAGCTTTATACCATTTACATCTCTTAATACAATCAGATATGCTTTCGCTTTTAAAAGCTCATCTATATTGCCAATTTTATCTTGTTCAGGATTTAATGGTTTTAATAACTCAAAGATTTTAAAAAAGTCAGTTGAAGTATAATCCAGAGTTCTTACTAAGCCACCTTCTGGTTCAGGGCAATCGTATGCATATTCTTCAAAAGTATTTGAGTCAATAATTTTTGAATTGACAATATTTTTTATTCTTTGACCAATTTTATCATCAATTTGAATATATTTGAGCAAATAATGGGCTATACGTCCTTTTTTATATTCATTGATTAGCACCAATGAGACAGTTAATTCATCAACATCAATTGCTTTTAGTAAACTGAACTTATTAGCTATTGTCATTATTACTCCTTATTGCGCTCTGTCACAAGGTAAAGAAAGCGAGTTAAACTACGCATATTGTATTGTTTGTTAACTATTAATTCATGTTTACTCATCACAATTGTAGAATACACGGTTCCGTCATGTTTGTAATCAATATCAAATAATCCATATCCAAAAATTGCTAAAATAGGATTTAAAAAAATTGAATTACTCCGAATGGTTAGGAGAAGCATTATCAATAAGAAGATTGAAATTGAAATAATATCAGCCCATTTTGATAAATCAAAACTGAAGAATGATAATATATATGGGATTGTGTAATTAATAATATCTTCTGTTCGATTCTTGATCCCTGTTACTATTACTATAAAATTTCCTGGTTTTATTTTCTTCATCGCAACAAGCAAGAGAATATTACTTGCTATTGCTAAACTTAAAAGAATTGCTACACTTATTGGATGTTTAAAACAGTGTACGTTGTCAAAATCAAAGTCCTTGACTGCGAGAATAATAAGCAATGGGGAATATGCGCTTATGAAAAATATTATATTCGCGATCATTCTAAGTTGCATATTGTATCCTATCTTTTATTAAATGCCTGTTTTGTATAAAAGAATAACCAATTTAGTAAGAATGTTTTCATCAAAAAGGTTCAGTCATAAAACATGTCACTGCTCTACCAATGTTTACCACAAGTAGAGCATTTAAGAAAAGTCTTTCAGAAAATTGTTGTGTTGGCATTTCAAAGTATTGAAGTACTATAACTTTTTATTTTAAAACAAAAAAGTAAAATCACTTTCCATGTAGTATCTGCGTTGTAAATGGAACTAATAAAAGAATCAGAGAGTAGAATAGTTTATTTCCAAACATCTCTTTACAAATTTAACTCAGAAACCCCAGTATTGCCAAAATAAATACATCAAAATCACCAGCATATAAAGAAAATTACAAAATTATTCATCATTCAACATAAACACCTGAAAACACAAACATTTCTATCCATTACAGAATCACCCAATCCTACTTAAATCACAAATGCGATTTACCAGATATTTCATATTTGACTGACGTACACCCAAGTGTATCCAGCACTGAACAATATCTGTTGGTATGATAGTTTTGCATCTGCATATGCCTCAGCCGCTCTGAAAATCGCCTTTTTTAAAAAAACTGGCCACAGATATTGTCGCAGTGCAGTCTGTAGTATCTTCTGTCAAAACGATATGTTCTTGATTTTGACATCATGATAAAATGTAACTTATCTGTAAATATTGCTTTCATGGTCAATAAAAAATCCAGTATTTATGGCATTATTATCAAAGAATAATTAACATTGTAAGAAACATAAAAATCAAGCCAGCTTTTGCTGCTTTAATAAAAATATTTCAGGTTCACAAATAATGGAATAGGCAGTTGACATTTTTATGAATAATTTTTTGCATATTCGACATATTTATAAATTGAAATGGATATTTACATTTCTTCACTTAACTATTAATACAGAAAAACTGAATAGTCATCCGGACCGTCATCCTGTTAACAGTAAACAATAATTTCAGTGGGATTATCAGTAATTCTTGAGTAGTAAGCCGCAAATCTGCTATGAAAGAGGAATCGCCTGTTGCTGCAGTATAAATATATTATTAGCTAATGTAAATATTCGGCTATCGATCAAATTACACCGGATCGGGAATTTCAGGAAATGTGCTATTTTTCAAATCCTCAAAATCCTGGAAATAACAGTAGTCACATTTCATCTGAGTCTCTTTTTCAAAAATGGATATTTCTATCCGTAATTTACGCAAGCCTAACCAGACACACTGTATTTCGTCAACACCATAGGAAAAGAATTTCTTTTCAAAACCGGGTGCGGAGATTTTACATTCGCAGCGCTGATCATTATATTCTGACAACGGATCATGTTCTGGTTGACCAAGTGCAACTTCAAGGAAGTCCTTGGTTCCGGTGATGGGATATTTTGCGGTTATCATTGCTTTACACATTGGTATTTTCTTGCCGTTAGTGATTTTAATAATGCTTTGCCGCCCTTCGGACAATGCAGACTGCCTTATGGCGGGCGCATTTTATTACGCCACTGATTCAAAATAGGTTTTACCCAAAAAATATATCGTTATTTTTTTGTTCTTCCTCTGATGTGGGAGCAAAGTGTATCTGCATTTCAAGTTACTGTCAGGGCAAAAACTACCATGGATGACGGGTAATTTCTTCCGTTTTCAAGAGGCAGGGATTTAACGGAAAGTCTTAGTTGAAATTTTAGAATCATATCAAATGTAAATAGCTGTAATAAACAGTGCTGGTTCCATTATTCATATAAAGGGTTAATTTATTTGTAAATGTATAAATTATCGTCTCCTCAATCCCCCGCGGGAGGACTTGTAAGATTTTGATTTTCATGAAGTCCCCCTGCGGGGGATTGAGGGGGCGAGGTAGAAAAAAAAAGTTTCATCTGTATTTTTTACGTTCAGCTCGTTTTACTTTTTTAATGAATTTCCGATTAATAAAATTAAAGAAATCGAATAAGTCATCTCAGAAGAACGAACTTTATAGTGATGGCACGATCGTTGCACATTAAATAACTGATTGTATTCATCATGAATCATTTAAGGAGCAATAAATGCTCAATGAGATGTTGTTTAATAAAACAAATCTGCCGATAATAACAAAGTCACTTGATAGCGCCATGCTGCGTAATCGTGTGATAGCAAATAATATTGCCAATGTTACTACCCCCGGTTACCGAAGAGTTGAGGTGTCGTTTGAAAGCGAGCTGCGCGATGCACTTGACAGAACAAAACTTAAAGGCTCCCGTACGGATGATAATCACATTCAGCTTGGAAAGCTTGACATTAATAGTATCAATCCAGAGGCTTGTCATCCGTATGATCCGACAGAGCCCAGCGGAGTGAATAATGTTGACATTGATTATGAAATGGCAAAACTTGCAGAGAATCAGATCGCTTTTAATTATGCAGTAAAATACAGTCAGGGCATTTTTAAAAAGATGAATGCTGCAATACAATGTAAAACGCTACAATAATAAGTGAGGGTAAGGAATATGCCGTTATCAGGATTGTTTTCAGGACTTGACATCAGTGCATCTGGAATGCATGCGCAGCGTATTCGTCAGAATGCAATATCATCCAATCTTGCGAATGCGGAAACAACGCGTACTGATGAAGGCGGACCGTATAAACGTCAGTTTGTTGTTTTTACAGCAGATAGTGACCGAAGAGATGTGCGCTTACTGAATAAGGATGTTTCGCTTGATGGAACAATGACAAAAGGTAATCATCTGCCTATTCCGGCTGATGATTTTCCGCGAGATGAGAGATTCTTTGGAAACGGTGTCAATGTTGCGGAAATTCGTGAGGATTCACGTCCTGCGCGGATGATTTATGACCCGTCACATCCGGATGCTGATGAAAGCGGGTATGTCGCAATGCCTAATGTCAATGTTGTGGAGGAAATGACGGATATGATTTCAGCAACGAGAGCTTATGAGGCAAATGTAACAGCGTTTAATGCAACTAAATCAATGCTTATGCAGGCATTACAGATTTAAGCTGGAGTATAAATAAAAAGTGAATACGCAGGGAATAGACAGTAATAGATCATGGAATAATTTTGTAAAGCTGACAGAAGATGCAAGAAAACGCAATCAGGGTATCGGTGTATCAGACAAGGCAGTATCAAATGTCAAAAAGGCCGTTGATAACAGCAGTTTTACTATGACAAATAATAAAGTATCGGCAGGAAGAAATGTCTCTTTTTCAACAGGTGCACCAAAGGTGGAGACCAGAATACTTGGCGGATTGTTTGACACATATGTGTGAACATGATACACTGGTAGATACAGGAAGGTTATTATGAATCAGATTAATCCTATAGGTCCGGTACGCGAATCAGGATTTGTTGACAAACAAAAATCTGTTCAGGGGGATAATCCGGGTGTCTCTTTCAAGGATACTCTGAATAATTATTTATCAGATGTTAATGATATGCAGAAAAAAGCTGATAAATCAATAGAAAAAATGATATCCGGCGAGATCACTGATGTTCATCAGGTGATGACTTCTGTTGAACAGGCAAATACTGCATTCAATATGATGATGGAGCTTCGGAACAAGGTTATGGATGCGTATCAGGAAATCATGAGGATCCGTTTGTAATGTGACATATTGTTGGGTTTACGCGGGGAGAAATACATGTCAGAGTTTTTTAAACAGCTTATTGCTCAGATTGCCGCTGTGTGGCAGAAGCTTTCGATTCAGCAGAAAATTGTAACATCATCACTGCTTTTATTCACTATTCTTGCATTATCAGGTTTAATGATATGGTCTCAGAGTGGTGTAAAAAAAGAGAATGGCTTCAAGGTATTATATTCAAATCTTGAACTTGAAGAAGCTTCCGCAATTACTGAAAATCTCACAAAGTCAAATTATAAATATAAGGTTGAAAATAACGGGAACACAATTCTTGTTGAAGCAAAGCAGATTTACGAAGTAAGAATGTCGCTTGCCCGTGAGGGTCTGCCGCGCAAGCATGGTGTCGGATATGAATTATTTGATAAAACAAATTTCGGCATGACTGATTATGTGCAGAAGCTCAATTCACGCAGAGCTCTTGAAGGGGAAATTCAGAGGACTATTGAAGGGCTTGATGAAGTCAAGAGCGCACGGGTGCATATTGTGATACCCGAACCGACAATATTTCTTGATAATCAAAAAGAAGCAAAGGCATCTGTTGTTGTTAAGTGTATTCCCGGACTGCAGCTGTCAAAAGATCAGATACGCGGAATCACACATCTTATGTCGTCAAGTGTAGACGGACTCTCTCCGCAGAACATATCATTAATTGATTTTGAGGGAAAGCTTCTGACAAGTCCGTTCAGTGATGACAACAGCGCTATTGTCAGTTCACATAATATGGAATTGCAGCAGAATGTCGAAAAATATCTTGAAGGTAAAGCGAATCAGCTTCTTGTCAATGTTCTAGGGCCATCAAAGGCATATGTAAAAATCGCGTGTGACCTTGACTTTGATAAAGTTGAAAAAAATATGGAGAAGTTTGATCCTGAAACAAAGGTAGTCAGATCTGAAGAACGTATTGATGAAAATGTGAAAAATGCGCCTGATGGTGATAATCAGAAAGAAAGATCACTTACCAATTATGAGATTGATAAAACAGTAGCTCATATTGTTCAGGAGATCGGCAATGTGAAAAGATTGACAATATCAGTTGCTGTTGATGGACGGTATGAGAATTCGCAGGATGGTAAAACCACAAATTATGTCGCCCGGAGTGCAGAGGAAATACAGAATATCGAGGATATTGTAAAAAATGCTGTTGGTTATGATTTGACAAGAGGTGATCAGATCGTTGTATCAGGTGTCAAATTTGACAATGAATATGCACGGGATGAACTCCTGCAGATGAGAAAATCCGAGAAGCAGCGTCAGGTCATGGAATGGATTAAATATGGTGTAATTGCACTTATAGGAATAAGTTTTATAGGATTCCTCTGGTATCTCGCCAATACTGTGGCAAAAGCAATGAATCCGCCGGTACCTGCATTTGAACAGTTCGGCATTGAAGAACCAGTTGAGGAAGCAGTTCCTGAGGAAATGCGAAAAAGTTCTGAAATTCTTGAAAGGGTTGAAATGCTTACGCGTGAGGAGCCGGTAAATATTGCATCCATAATCCGGCAGTGGCTTGATGAGCCTGTTGCAAGCAAACGTAAAAAGAAGTAATAATTATTGAAATGCGTAAACCTAAGGTATATAATTACTTATAACGTAAATCGCAGTACCTGCAGATACTGAATCTGTACTGTGATTTAAATATTAAAACCCTTGGAAAATGCGGCGTGTAACGTGGAACGAGATAAAAATAAAACCGGTTTTTTCCGGGAAACATACGACCAGAAAAATGCGCCTAAAACTGATCATGTTGATACATCTGCGCTGTCCGGACCGACTAAAGCAGCTATTGTCATGGTTGCTCTGGGCTCTGACGCATCATCACAGATTTTCAAGAATCTTAATGAAATCGAAGTCGAGCGGTTGTCAACTGAGATAGCCAAACTTGATAATGTCTCTCCGGAAATTCGTGAAGCAGTGCTTGAGGAATTTCATAACCTAGCAATGGCACATCAGTATGTCACCCAGGGCGGCATTGATTACGCGCGTGAAATCCTTGAATCTGCACTTGGCCCGCGTAAAGCAAAGGAAATCCTCGAAAAAGTACAGCAGACAATACGGACGACAGGTTTTAATCTTCTTGAAAATATAGATCCCAAGCAGATTGTCAACTTCATTCAGAAAGAACACCCGCAGACTATAGCACTGCTTCTTGCTCATATGGAAGCAAAAAATGCAGCACCGATCATTTCTGCACTGCCGCAGGAATTGCAGGTTGACGTAGCGACAAGGATTGCGACAATGGAAAGCATCTCGCCTGAAACACTTGACCAGGTGGAAGAGGTCCTTGTAAGTCAGATTAAATCGTTATTCGGAGGCGATGTATCGGAGATCGGCGGTGTCAAGGCTGTTGCTGAACTTCTTAACAATGTGGATAGAGGAGCCGAGAAGAATATTCTTGGAAATCTTGAACGTGAAAATCCTGAACTTGCCACAGAAATTAAAAATCTCATGTTTGTATTTGAGGATGTACTGCTTCTTGATGATCGTTCAATGCAGCGTGTTCTTAAAGAGGTTGACACAAAAGAGCTGTCGATGGCACTCAAGGGTGCATCAGAAGAGCTGCAGGTAAAGTTCTTCAGAAACATGTCTTCACGTGCAGCAGAGATGATAAAGGAAGATATGGATTATATGGGGCCGATACGTTTAAAGGATGTCGAAGAGGTGCAGCAGAGAATTGTGGATGTAATAAGGCGTCTCGAAGAGGATGGCGAAATTATCATAAGCGGTCGTGGCGGCGAAGAGGATATTGTTGTTTAAACAGAGCAGGACTGTATGGATTCATCACCATTGACACCAGAGAATGTCTCATCACTCATTGATCATGTGATGAAATCAAAGGATCCTGCTAATGTAGGGTTGCGCAGGATTCTTAAGAAAAAAGAGGATGAATCAAATAGTTTTCAGCTTCACGCTCCTGTCATGAAAGAATTTGATACCCCCGGTGTAAAGGCACATCACTTCAGTGAAGATGACAAGATAATTTTAGACCTCGAAAAAAAAGTCAGTGATTTGCAAATAAAACTTAAAAAAACCGAAGAGCATTCAAAAACTGCCTCAAAAGAGGCGTTTGAAAATGGCCGCGATGAAGGTTTTAAAAATGGTGTGAAAAAGGCAACTGAAGAAGCGGCTATACAATATGATAAACAGATCGCTGAGGTTCAGGAAAAGATCAGTTTACTTATTAAATCTGTTGAAACAGAAAAAAGAGAAATATTTGCAAATGCAGAACATATACTACTTAAATTAACATTTGAAATTGTGAAAAAAATAATTGCGTGTGAAATAACTTCGAACAAAGAGTACATTCTCGGTATTATCAAAAAATCCATCGCTTATATAGCCGATAAGGAAAGAATGATTTTAAGGGTGTCTCCATCCGATTTCGAAGTTGCATCAAAACGTAAAGATTTCTGGCTCCCTGTAACAGAGCGTATTAACGATATCACAATAGAGTCTGATGAGCGGATAAAATCCGGCGGTTGCATCATCGAGTCAAATACCGGGAACGTTGACGCCAGGTTGGGAGTGCAATTTGACGATCTCGCCGGTCTGGTTGAAAAAATATGGGAAAGTGTCAATGCGCCAGATCAGGAATGATCACATAACAAACAGGCAAATTGACTTATGAAAACAGAATTGAGATTCCAGCCATATATACAGGCTGTTGCAGAGGCGGAACCGATACAGGTTCATGGGAAGATTACAGAAGTGATAGGACTTCTTATTGAGTCAACCGGACCTGCTGCATCAGTCGGCGATATCTGTACGCTTGAAAAAAACGGTGTTATTGCAGGTCGTGCTGAAGTTGTCGGATTCAGACAGGACCGGACACTCCTCATGCCGCTTGGTTCCATTGAAGGTATATATCCAGGCCTTACAGTTCGTGGTACGAAAGCACCGCACCTCATTGGTGTCGGGCAGAATCTGCTTGGAAGAGTACTTGACGGATTGGGAAATCCACTTGATAGTAAAGGCCCCCTTAAAGTTGACAGATATCGTTCAGTTTTCTCGGCCATTCCAAATCCTCTTCATCGAAAGAGAATAACCGATCCTTTTCAGACAGGAATACGTGCAATAGATTCTCTCATTACTATTGGTAAAGGTCAGCGAATGGGAATCTTTGCCGGCAGCGGTGTGGGGAAAAGTGTACTGCTTGGCATGATGGCAAAGAACTGCAAATCTGATGTAAATGTAATAGCACTGGTAGGAGAGCGGGGGAGAGAGGTTCGGGAATTTATCGAACGTGATCTCGGTGAGGAGGGTTTGAAGCGTTCTGTGCTTGTTGTAGCTACTTCAGATCAGCCTGCACTTATCAGATTAAAGGGCGCAATGGTTGCTGCATCCATTGCAGAATATTTCAGGGATCTTGGAAAGGATGTTTTGTTCCTTGTCGATTCAGTTACAAGGCTTGCGCAGGCACAGCGCGAGATAGGACTTGCTATTGGAGAACCGCCTGCAACCAAAGGTTATACTCCGTCAGTTTTTTCTATGCTTCCAAAATTTCTTGAACGGGCTGGTACAAGTGAATTCGGGGCGATTACAGGACTTTTTACAGTGCTTGTTGATGGTGATGATATGGAAGAACCCATTGCTGATGCAGCAAGGAGTATTCTTGATGGACATATTGTACTCTCGCGTAAACTTGCGCATAGAAATCATTTTCCTGCGATTGATGTTCTGGAGAGTATTTCACGATGTATGACAGATGTAATAAAAGATGATCATAAAAAAATGGCAGGTACAGTAAAAGATTATATGGCAGCGTACAGAGAGAATGAGGATCTTATACAGATTGGCGCCTACGCTGCCGGTACAAATGAACGAGTTGACAAATCAATAAAAATAAATGATTCTCTTACAGGATTTCTGCGGCAGGATAGAAATGAAAAAGCGACATTTGATCAGAGCAATGGAAAACTTAAAGATATTTTAAAAGCAGTCGGGGCAGCTAAATGAACCGTTTCAGATTCAGGCTTGAAGTATTGCTTGATTTAAGAAAAAAAAGAGAAGAAAAAATCAAACTGCTTCTAGCGGAAAAAAATAATATGATTGTAAATGCTCAGAAGCATGTAAGTGAAGTACATGACGCGCTCAGGGAACTTCAGGAATCTGAAAAAAAATTACGCATTTTGTCACTTAATGCGGTACTTCTGCGGTATTCCATTTCGTATAGGTTCAAGTTAAAACAGGATCTTGTAAATGCCATAAGATTAGTGGATGATCATAAAGCAGATGCAATGAAGATAAATCAGGCACTTGTTATTGCAACACAGAAACGGCGTGCTGTTGAACTTGTAAAGGAACGCAGAATGTTGGAATGGAAAAAGAAATATCACATTTATGAACAGAACTTCAACGATGAGGTTTCACAGCAGTCCTTCATACGGAATAAATCATGAATGTACTTAAATGTCAAGTTTGCGCTGGCTATATAATAATTT
>Ga0209373_10003587_pt1 | contig 14214 bp, 8 predicted proteins | sample Higcelweek5metaG_FD_187173 | JGI IMG/M metagenome (GOLD analysis project Ga0209373, IMG submission 187173) | Freshwater pond sediment microbial communities from the University of Edinburgh, under environmental carbon perturbations - High... | ecosystem: Environmental > Aquatic > Freshwater >...
GTCTGGGAATGGGTCCGCAGCGACAGCGACTTGTCGCTCTTGGGATCGAACTGCTTGATCAGCTTGGCCCACAGCATGCGCCCGGCGCGCATCTTGGCCACTTCCATGAAGAAATTCATCCCGATCGCCCAGAAGAACGACAGGCGCGGGGCGAATTGATCGATGGTCATCCCGGTGGCGATGCCGGCGCGGGCATATTCGACGCCATCGGCCAGGGTATAGGCCAATTCGAGATCGGCGGTCGCCCCGGCTTCCTGGAGATGGTAGCCGGAAATGCTGATCGAATTGAATTTCGGCATGTTCTGCGCGGTATAAGCGAAGATGTCCGAAATGATCCGCATGCTCGGCTTGGGCGGATAGATATAGGTGTTGCGGACCATGAACTCTTTCAGAATGTCATTCTGAATCGTCCCGGACAGCTTGTCGGCACTGACGCCCTGTTCCTCGGCGGCGACGATATAGCCGGCCAACACCGGCAGCACCGCCCCGTTCATCGTCATGGAAACGCTCATCTGATCGAGCGGGATGCCGTCGAACAGGGTCTTCATGTCGAGGATCGAATCGATCGCCACCCCGGCCATCCCGACGTCGCCGGGAACGCGGGGGTGATCGGAATCATAGCCGCGATGGGTGGCGAGATCGAACGCCACCGACAGGCCCTTCTGGCCGGCGGCGAGATTGCGCCGGTAGAAAGCGTTGGATTCCTGAGCGGTCGAGAAGCCGGCATATTGCCGCACCGTCCAGGGCTGGTTGACATACATCGTCGGGTACGGGCCGCGCAGGAACGGCGGCAGACCGGGCAAAGTGTTGAGATGATCGAGTCCGGCCAGATCGGCCGTGCTGTAGAGCGGTTTGACGTCGATCCGCTCCGGGGTCTGCCACGGCTGCGCCGCCGGATCGATCCCGGTCTCGCCGAGGAACCGGGCCTGCCAGTCGGCCAGATCGCCGGAGGACGCGCCGCTGCCCAGCGGCAGAGTGGAGAAATCGGGGAAGGTCGCCATCACGCACAGACTCCGAGACGGGTATGGGCGGCGCGCAGCGTGGCCAGCACGTCACACCCCACGAAAATGAACTCATCGACACCGGCCGCCGTCCAGGCCGCCTTGTTCTCGCCCGGATGACCGGCGAGATAGACCACCTCGGCTCCGGCCTGTTTCAGCGCCTGAGTAAAGGCTTCGGCACCGCCCTCGGCATAGCTGCTATCACTGCCGCACAGGCAGGCGATCTTCGCCCCGCTGGCGGTGAAAGCGGCCACCGCTTCGGCGGCCGTGGCAAAGCCGCCGCTGCTGACGGTCTCGATTCCCCCGGCCTCGAAATAATTCTTGGCATAGGTGGCGCGGGCGGTGTGCTTGGCAACCGGGCCGAAATTGGCCAGGAACAGGCGCGGCCAAGCCCCGGTGCTGGCCCGGAAGCGGCTAGCGGCATCGCGCAGATCTTCGAAGGCTTCGCCCAAACGGTGACGCGGCAGCGGGTCGAGCGTCACCACCGGAACCGGCAGATCCAGCCCGGCGGCCCGACACGCCACCTCGGTCTGCAACGCCGCCAGATCGGGGGCCGGACGCTCGACCGGGGCTTCGTGCAGATTGGGGAACTCGCTGATCCCGGTCAGCGGCACCTTGCGCTTGGCAATCGCCTGGGTGCGTTCGTCCCAGGCGGCGGCGACACGGGCGGCAAGGCTGCCATCCTCCAGCACCGCGACCATCCCGCCGGCGGCTTCGATCGCCTGGAACTCGACCCAGGCGGCTTCGGCCAACTGGCGGGTCAGGGTCTCGACATACCAGGACCCGCCGGCCGGATCGATCACCCGGTCGAGCGAGGATTCCTCCTTCAGCAGGATCTGGATATTGCGGGCGAGGCGACGGGCGAAGCCATCCGACGGGCCGAGTTCGGCATCGAACGGCACCACCACCACGCTATCGGCCCCGCCGACGCCACCGGCAAAGCCGGCCACGGTGGTCCGCAGCAGATTCACCCAGGGGTCATAGCGCGACATCATCCGCCGACTAGTGCTGGCGGTGAGATCCATCCGCCGGGCCAGTTCGGGGGCGCCACAGGCATCGGCGACCCGGTCCCACATCAACCGGGCGGCGCGCAGCTTGGCAATCGAGAGGAACTGATCGCAATCCACCGGGAGGGTAAAGGCGATCTGCGACAGGGCTTCGGCGAGATCCAGCCCGGCGGCGGTCAGCGCCTTGAGATAAGCGGTCCCGGTGGCCAGAGCGATGCCGAGTTCCTGGGCGGCGGTGGCGCCGGCTTCGTGCCAGGCGGTGGTGGAGACGGTGACGGCACGGACCTGGGGCCAGTCATGGCGGGTGACGGCCGCCACTTCGGCCATCCGGTCGAGACACTCGGCCAGCGGGGCGAAGGCCCGGCCTTCGGCGGCGAGGGTGCCGAGCGGGTCAATCCCAAAGCCGCCCCGCGCCTGCTTGGGACGGAGGCCGCGCGCACGCCAGACATTGGCCAGAGCAGCGGCGGCATCGATCGCGCCCACCCCGGCCTCCAGGGTAATCGGGACCAGATCGAGCAGGACGTCCTTCAACACCCGGTCGAGATCGGCTTCGTCCTGCACCGCGATCCCGTCATCGCCCCAGGCTTCGGGCTCGGCATAGCAGCCCTGACGGGTGGCGCGATCGAAGCGGAGGTGAATCGCGGTGGCGCCGCGCAGCAGATCCTCCAGGATCGCCTTGTTGACGTCGGCGGGCAGAGCGGCGGCGTGATCGGTGCGGATCGCCCAGCCTTCGGTGCCGGCGCCAGCGGCCAGACCGCCGCGCAGGAACGGCGCCGCGCCGGGGAAGCCGGAGGGATCGCCCTCGGTCGGGAAATCCTCATTGGTATAGAGCGGCTGAACCACGATCCCTTCAAAGAGCCGGGTCAGCAATTTCTTGTCGAACGGCGCGCCTTTCAGCGCCTTATCGACCAGCGCCAGCCATTGCGCGCGATCGGGGACGGGGAATTCGGACGCAAGTTTCAAGGAAGGATCACTCATGGTCTCGAACCTGGTGTTGGGCATCGGGCCGCACTATACGCGGAGCGGCTTGTCTCAACAGGCGAAAAATGAGGGATCTTGCATCGCCGCCAGCAGATCTTCGGCGATCAGGCCCCGTCCGGCGATCCGTCCAGCCTTGCCATGCAACGCTGCTCCGGCCGCAGCGGCGGTGAACGGGTCCAACCCCTGCGCCAGCAAGCCGCCGATCATCCCGGCCAGCACATCGCCGGACCCGGCGGTGGCCAGATCGGGCGGAGCGTCGGTGGTGATCCGGGCCCGGCCATCCGGGGCGGCAATCACCGTATCCGGCCCCTTCAGTAGCACCACGGCCCCACTCCGCGCCGCCGCCGCCCGCGCCCGGTCGAGCCGGCTGCCCTCGATCGCGCCGAACAGAGTCTGGAACTCGCCATCATGCGGAGTCAGCACCTGGGCGGCAGATAAAGCGGCGAACAGATCCTCGGGGTGGTCGGCAAAACAGGTCAGAGCATCGGCATCCAGCACCGCCGGCCGACCATCGGCGAGCAGCGTCAGCACTTCGGCGGCGGTGGTGGCGTCGCGGCCACTGCCGGGACCGATCACCACCGCATTCCGGCGCGGATCGGCCAGCAGGGCGGCAAAGGGCACACGGGGAACCAGCATTGTCCCCGGCTCGCAGGCGCGCAGGCTGGGCAGGATCTCGGCCGGGACCGCCAGCGTCACCAGCCCGGCGCCGATCCGTCGCGCCGCCAGCGCCGCCAGCCGTCCGGCGCCGCTGGTGGTGCCGCCGACCACCAACACATGGCCCCGGCCGAATTTATGACCGGCCGGCGCCGGAGCGGGCAGCACGGGAAAAGCGTTTTCGGCTAGAGTGGGACGAATTTCGGCCAGGACGCTGTCGGGAATGCCAATGTCGGCCACGGTGATCGCGCCGCAATGGCTGCGCCCGGGCCACAGACAATGACCGGGCTTCTTGCGAAAGAAGGTGACGGTAGCGCAACAGACCGGAGCGAAGCCACGCACGGCGCCGCTGTCGCCATCAATCCCTGACGGCACATCAACCGCGACGATCGGCAGGCCGCGCTGCTGGGCGGCGCTCAGGGTGGCGGCGGCCGGTCCGTCGAGTGACCGCGACAGACCGGCTCCAAACAAAGCATCGATCACCCCGCCGCAGCCGTCGAGTACCGTCGGACCAAGCGGCAGAACCGGCCCGTTCCAGCGCGCCGCCGCAAGGGCCGCATCACCACGCAGGCGGGCGGGATCGCCGAGCAGAGCGACTCGCACCGGCCAGCCCTGACGCTGCAACAGCCGGGCGACAACAAAGCCATCGCCGCCATTATTGCCGGGCCCGCACAGAATTGCGATCCGGGCGCGGGGAAGGTGGTGCGCCGCGATCCGGGCCACCGCCCAGCCAGCGGCCTCCATCAGACTGAGTCCCGGCATGCCGGCGGCGATGGTCAGCGCATCAGCCCGGGCCATCTCCGCGACGGTCAGAAGAGCGGGCTCCCGCCCGCACCCGGCCGGGGCGAGGCCCCGGACCCCCTTTTTTTCGAAAAGAAGCGGGGGTTTGGGGGCGTCAGCCCCCAAGCGGGGTCGGGGCGGCAGCCCCGTATGGTTTTTCCAGCGCCCAGCCATGCGGTCAGCCTATCGCGGCCATGCCGTATTTGCCAAGATCGGCGCGGCACATTACATGCAAGCTCCCGACCGCATGGCAACATCAGGAGAACAACGGGTGAAGATTCTGGTCATCGGCGCTGGAGTGGTGGGCACCGCCGCATCCTGGTTTCTGGCCGCCGCCGGACATGAGGTCACGGTGGTGGAACGGCGCGAAGGGGCCGGGCTGGAAACCAGCTTCGCCAATGGCGGCCAGATCTCCCCCTGCCACGCCGAACCCTGGGCCAATCCTGCCGTCCTGCCCAAACTGTTGCACTGGCTCGGCCGCGAGGATGCCCCTCTGCTGATGCGCTGGCGGCGCTGGGATCCCGATTTGTGGGCCTGGGGCCTGTCCTTCCTCGCCCAGTGCCGCCCGGCGGCAACCGCCCGCAATACCGAACGGGTGCTGCGCCTCGCCCTCTATTCCCGCGACTGCCTGCGCCAGCTCCGAGCCGAAACCGGACTGGCCTATGATCAGCGCACCTCAGGAATCCTCCATCTCTATCGCGACCCGAAGGAATATGCCCATGCCGGCGCCGCTGCGGCCCTGATGGCCCGCTACGGGCTGGAGCGGGTGATCCTCAACCGGGCAGAGTGCCTCGCCCACGAACCGGCCCTGGCAGCCATCGCCCCCACTCTGGCCGGCGGGATCTTCACCCCCGGCGACGAAAGCGGCGATGCCCATCTGTTTACCCGTGAACTGGCCAAGCGGGCCGCAGCGCGCGGCGTCCGCTTCCATTGGGGGGTGACGGTCCAGGCGCTCCACCACCAGGGCGACCGGATCACCGGCCTCGACACCAATGCCGGCCGGTTCGAGGCTGATGCCTATGTCCTCGCCGCCGCTTGCGCCAGTCGGGCTCTGGCCCGGCCGCTCGGGCTGCACCTGCCGATCATCCCGGCCAAAGGCTATTCCATCACCGCCGCCGTGACCGATCCGGCCCGCGCTCCGGTGGTCTCGATCACCGATGACGAACATAAGATCGTCATTTCCCGCCTCGGCGAGCGGCTGCGCGTCGCTGGCACCGCCGAAATGACCGGCGAAGATCTGACCCTGACCCCGGCCCGGGTCGCTACCGTGCGGGCGCGGGCACAGGCCTTGTTCCCCGGTGCAGCCGATTATGACCAGGCCGAGCCCTGGACCGGACTCCGCCCCGCCACCCCCGATGGGGTGCCGCTGGTCGGCGCCACTCCCTACCGCAATCTGTGGCTCAACACCGGTCATGGGACGCTGGGCTGGACCATGGCCTGTGGCTCGGGACGGTTGCTGGCCGATCTGATCGACGGCCGCCGCCCGGAGATCGATCCGACCGGACTCGGTTTGTCCCGATAGCGCCAATAACGCCGCCAAGGCTACAACAGGGTAGGAGAGACCCCACTCCCCGGCGGGGGGTGGGGTTTGATGTTTCAGGAGGAACGTGTGGCCGCAAGTGAGACGATCGGCATCCTGCCCGATCTGACCGGAAGCTGGGTGGGCTGGGTCGGGGTGATCCTGTTCGTGATTGCCTACGTCCTGGTGATCGTCGAGGAAAAAACCCATCTGCGCAAATCAAAGCCGGTGGTGCTGGCTGCGGGTCTGATGTGGATTTTGCTGGGAAGTGCGGCGGTTCAGGGCGGATTCTCCCCCGCGCTGGAGGCATCGCTCCGCCATGTCCTGCTCGATTATGGCGAGTTGCTGCTGTTCCTGATGGTGGCGATGACCTATGTCGATGCGCTCGATGAACGGCGGGTGTTCGCGGCGCTGCGCTCGCGATTGATCCACGCCGGGCTGTCGTTCCGGGCGCTGTTCTGGCTGACTGGCGCTCTGGCCTTCGTGATTTCTCCGGTGGCCGACAATATGACCACCGCTTTGGTGATGGGAGCGGTGGTGATCGCGGTCGGACGCGGTCAGGCCGGCTTTATCGTCCCGGCCTGCGTCAATATCGTCGTCGCCGCCAATGCCGGCGGCGCTTTCAGCCCGTTCGGGGATATCACCACCCTGATGGTCTGGCAGAAGGGGGTGCTCCCCTTCGCCGATTTCTTCAAATTGTTCCTGCCGGCCCTGGCGACTTTCGTGATTCCGGCGGCGCTGATGCATTTTGCCCTCCCCAAAGGCCGGCCCGCCAGCGACAGCGGTCCCATGGTCAAAATGAAACCGGGAGCGCGGCGCTTCATCCTGTTGTTCGGGATCACCATCGCCATGACGGTCAGCCTGCATTCGGTGTTGGGCCTGCCGGCGGTGGTCGGGATGATGACCGGGCTGGCCCTGCTCCAGTTCGCCGGCTATGGCCTGCGGCGGCGTTACCGGCGGGATTCCAGTCAGATCGAGTATGATTTCGACATCTTCGCCCGTTTGAGCCGGCTGGATTGGGACACGCTGCTGTTCTTCTATGGGGTGATGCTGTGTGTTGGCGCCCTCGGGGCCGCCGGTTATCTCGCTTCGGCCTCGCATCAGCTTTATGACGGGCTCGGCCCGACCATTGCCAATATCGCCATCGGTCTGTTATCGGCGATTTTTGACAATATTCCGCTGATGTTTGCCGTTTTGACGATGAATCCGGCGATGAGCGAAGGGCAATGGCTGCTGATCACCCTCACCACCGGGATTGGCGGCAGTCTGCTCTCGATTGGCTCCGCCGCCGGGGTAGCGCTGATGGGGCAGGCGCGCGGGATCTACACCTTCTCCGCCCATCTGCGCTGGAGTGCCGCCGTCGCCGCCGGTTATGTCGGGGGGATCGGAGTCCATTGCATGGTGAATGCCGGGTTGTTCTGAAGGGGGGGGTTGGTGGGGCTGCCGCCCCACACCCCGCTCGGGGAGCATGCTCCCCGAACCCCTCTTTAATCCCCGTCAAAGCGATCCCAACCACGCCCGATTCACCCCGGGCTGCGGCGCGTCGTCATGCGCCCTCATTGCGCTGAAACCGAGAAAACATGGTCGCCCAGAAACTTCTTTTCTTTGTCTCCCCCTCCGACATAAACCCACTGACAATAAACAGACTCCCTTTGACTCTCGAAAAGGGGTTTGTTACGCTCAGAACGATCTTGAATCGTTTTATCTTAAGATAAGAAATCTTCTTTTACGATTAAGCTAAAATAAAGAGCGCTCGATGCATATCGGATTCCGAAATAAAAGTTTCCGCACGGAAACTAATGGCTTCGGCTTGAAGTGGGGCTGGATATTCTCTTTAAATAAAAAATACCGACCCTGACTTTTTGCTGATAAAAAATAGCGAATCACCTTCAATTTATAACTGGGATACGCCGTGACCGAAGTCTTGCCGCATTGGCATACAAAAAATCGTCTTTTTCACGAGAAACTCGCACCCCAAACCACCATCAACCGGGCCGAGGCCGATCCTCACAGTCGGACGGCGCTGGTTCTGGGCGGCGGTGCGCCCAATTCGGCGCTAATGGCTGGGGCACTAGCGGCGTTCGCCGAAGCCGGCGTTACCTTCGACGTCGTCTCGACCTCAGGCGCGGGCGGGTTGATTGGCCTGCTCTGGCTCGCCCCCGCGCAGGGAGATCCGGTCGCTGCCTTGAAGGGCTGGCTCGACGCTTATGTCGACGATACGATCTACAATCTGTTCCCGGTTAATTATAAAGTATTTTGCAAGCCTGGCCCGGCCGCCGAGGCCTATCGGGCTCTGCTCGACGCCAATCCCTGGTTTCAGGCAGCCCGCGCCGCGCCGCTGCCGGCCCAGTGGCAAAAGCTGTGGCGCGATTGGCTTGATCTGACCGCCGCCAGCCTGAGCCCGAGCAACCTCACCGCCGCCTCGCCCGGCCTGTGCGCCCGCGTTCCCTGGGCGGAAAAAATGATCGATTTCAAGCAAGTCGCCTCAATCGAGCCCTATTTTTATCTCAACGCTTATAATATCACTACCGAACAGATCGACAATTTCCACAAAGATCAGATCACCCTGGACCATTTCAAAGCGGCTTTTGCTTTTCCTTTTATTTACGGATCCTACCAGATTGGCGAGAATATGTATTACGAAGGCGCCAGTCAGGATTGCCTCAATTTCAAGGATCTGACCGAACGCCACCCCAATCTCGACACGATTGTCGTCTTCGACGTGCTGGGCAAACGCGACTTGATCCGCCCGCCGCGTGACCTTTACGATTCCTGGGTACTGTCGATGATTATCCCGCTGGTCGCGGTCGCCGAGGACGATCTGAACGGCTTTGCGAATCTTTACAACAAGGGCTGGAGCCGGGCCGAGGGCGCCAAAACCGACCTGCTGGTGCTGAAATTCGAATTTGACGACGAGGAAGCGGAGATGGAAACCGTCCTCGATTGGTCCGCCTCCAACGGCAGCCGTCTGTTCGAGATCGGCCAACGCTCGGCCCGCACCTTCCTGGCTAACCATCCCGGCCGGTTCACCCCGAAATCGGGCCAGTAAACGGCCAAAACCTCTCCACCGGCCGCAAAGTCCTCATGACGTTTGCGATCTGTTTCCCTACCGCCCCTCCCCCGCCCGAACCTCGGCCCCGTGCCGGGTTCGAGGCGGAGCCCACCTCAAAAAACAGAGGGGTCCGGGGCTCTGCCCCGGGCGGGTGCGGGCGGCAGCCCGCTAACGCGTGCCAAAGACCTCCCGCGCCCGGTGGGCCAACCCAGACGCGACGGAAATAAACTCCCCGCCACTGCTGAGCTTGTCCTCGCCGAAACGACGGGCAAACACCCCGCGCACGGCCGGAACCAGCGACGAGCCCCCCGTCAGAAACACCCGGTCAACCTGAGCCGGGACAACCCCAGTCTGGGCCAGCAACCCCTCAACACAGGTTTCAATCGCCTCCAGCTCGGGCCGGATCCAGCGCTCAAAATCGCTACGGGTGATGGTGCGCTCCAATTGCACCGGCCCGTGATCGAACCGGAACAGAGTCTCCTCCTGCTCGGACAAAGCCCGCTTGGCCCCCTCCACCGCCCGATAAAGGTGGTAGCCCAAATTCTCCTCGATCAAGGCCAGTAACTGGTCAATCGGCTCAGGATCATCGAGCTGACGGCGCAGATCATGCAGCAAACGCAAGGTCTTGGGCGCATTGAGAAAAGCAACATGATGCCAGCGTTCGAGCCGGGTATAGATCCACGACGGCATCGGCAGCCGCTTGTCGCCGCTGGCATAGGTCAGATCCCGGCCGAAATGGGGGGAAAGACCATGCTCGACAATCCGGCGGTCAAAGGAATCCCCGGCCAGACCAACCCCGGCGGTGCCGAGAATGGCATCGGCCGGACGATTAAGGCGCGCCCGACCCGGACCAAGCCGGATCAGACAAAAATCGCTGGTGCCGCCGCCAAAATCAGCCACCAACACCGTCTGATCCGAGTCCAACCCACTCTCATAATGATAAGCGGCGGCGATCGGCTCGTATTCGAACACCACCTCGTTGATTCCTGCCTTGGCAAAGGCCTCGACCAAACGATCAGTGGCGAAGGAATCCTCATCCTCGCCCCCTTCGGCGACAAACCGCACCGGACGACCGGCAACCACCCGCTCGACCCGCTCACCCTGGGCTTCGGCGGCGGTGCGGAGATGCGACACGATCAGGGCAATCAGATCTTCCAGGCTGTAACGGACACCCTGAAGGGTGGTGGCGGTGAACAACCGACTGGTCAGATAGGATTTGAAGGATTGCAGCAGACGGCAATCGCCATCGCTGTCGAGATAAGCGGCGATCGCCGCATGGCCAACCTGCGGCGACTGAGCGGGGGCGAAGGAGAGCACCGAGCGCTCGGTGTTGGCCAGACCGCTGGCGGTGGAAAAGGAAACCATCTCGGCCGTGCCACTGGTGCCGGCCAGCGCCACCGCGCTGTTGGTGGTGCCGAAATCGATGCCGACGAACATCGGGAAAATCCTCGCAGGGGGGGAGCGAAAAAGTGCCGAAGGTAGACCGGATCAGAACCGCTGTCATCTTTCCCGACCGAAGGGACCGGTCGCCCGCAGAGAATGATCGTTTGAAAAAACTCAAGGGCTAAAATTTGTTGGGGTTTTTTCGATTTTCAGATGCAGCCCCCCTGAAGATGTCCTATCCTGTTTGGATTATATGACATCACAGGACAGGTGGCAAAGTGGCCAGACGATCCTTTCAGCAATTGGGACTGGAGGCGGTCGGGCATGGCGACTATGCCGAAGCTGAGGCTCTGTTTCGTCAGGCGATCGATCATGACCGAGGGGACTGGCTGGCCTATGTTTGGCTCAGTGTGAGTCTGGATTGTCGGGGCAACCCGACCAAGGCTTCGTCAGTTTTGGTTGATTTCTGCTGTACCCTCGATCTCTTTGGTGGCCATCATCAGGCGGCCGCTCTCTTTGACAGCCGGCTGGAGAGGACCGAGGGAGGGGGAACAGAACCGGTCACGCTGGTGCCGTGGCTGACCCTGTACCGGGCGATGGTCGGCCGATTCTGTTGCCCCCGCATTCTGGCCGGGGTTACGGTGTCTGGTGCCCTTCTCCATCCTCCAGACAGAAACGCTGCACTTCAGCCAGCTCCAACCGGCCGGACTGGTCGTGGTCGAGCTGGTCGAACAAGCTAGCCGCCTGCTGGCGGAACTCGTCGCGACTGACCTGGAAATCGAGGTTGGTATCGGCCGACATCACCGGATCAGCGATGCTGGTGTTTTTGTGGGCCGGAGCGCCTCCTCTTGGCGGCGGGCCGCCGTCCCCGGAAAAGCCCCCGGGCTTGTGGCGCGGCGGCCGGGGACGGAACGGAGCGCGATAGTCCGACAATTCATCGGCGGTGATGAAGCCGTCATGATCGAGATCCATCCGGGCGAACTGGGCCTCGGCATTGGCCATCCATTCGGCGCGGGAGAGGCTGCCATCATGAGAGGCGCCGAGGCGGCGCGCCCAGACCGTCAGCGCGGTTTTACAGGAACGCTCCGCGCCGCTGAGGGGTTCGCCAAACGGGCTGAGCTGAGGGGCGGCGTCAGGGTCGGGAGGCGGGCCGCCGCCGCAGGCGGTCAGGATCAGGCCGAGCCCGACCACCAGGGAAGCCGAGGGCTTTATCACAGTGTGCTCCGTCTGTTGTCGGGCTCCCGCCCGAACCCGGCCGGGGCGATGCCCCGGACCCCCTTTGAAATCAAAGGGGGGGTTTGGGGGCTCGCCCCCAAGCGGGGTGCGGGGCGGCAGCCCCGGAAATCGCCTTATTCAGCGGCGCAAGCGTCCTGAGCCGGACGGCAATAAAGCTGGTGCAATGTTTCGATGACCGCAATCGCCTCGCGCCCGGCCAACGAATAAAAAATTGTCTGGGCCTGACGCCGGGTCTGCACCAGACGATCACGGCGCAGGCGGGCGAGATGTTGCGACAGGGCGGACTGGCTGAGACCAACCACCCGTTCCAGTTCACCGACCGATTTTTCCCCCGACAGAAGCTGGCAAAGGATCATCAGCCGGTGTTCGTTGCTCATCGCCTTCAGCAAGGCGCTGGCGCGGCGGGCGCTATCCTGGAGATTTTCAAGATTCATGGCGGAACAATCCGTACCGGGCATCCTACCTATATAAGATACCACTGAATTGAAAAAACTCAATTCCAACCCGCTTTTTCTCTCGAATCAGAGCAATTTTTTTGTGGTTTTAGGGTAAACCCCCGATCTCAACTGTATTACTTGCCCAACAAAAAGCCGCCTCCCCTTGAGGGAAAGCGGCTAGTTGCAAGGTCAATCGCCGGCTCAGCCCGGCAGGCGGTAGCGCGGATCGTTCAGCGCCCCCAGCACCGTGGCGACGATGCCATGGGCATTGAGGCCAACCTGCTCATACTGGTTCCACTGATTGTCATGCTCGACGAAATGGTCGGGCAGGATCATCGGCCGCACCTTCAGGCCCCGATCGAGCGCGCCGCGTTCGGCCAGCAATTGCAGCACATGGCTGGCAAAGCCGCCCACCGCATTTTCCTCAATGGTGATCAACACTTCATGCTCGCGGGCCAGACGGAGGATCAATTCCTCATCGAGCGGCTTCATGAAGCGGGCATCGGCCACCGTCGGGGCGAGGCCGAGTTCGGTCAGGGTATCGGCCGCCTTCAGCGCCTCAACCATCCGGGTGCCGAGCGACAGGATCGCCACCCGATCGCCTTCGCGCACCAGCCGTCCCTTGCCGATCGGCAGGACGCTGCCGCGTTCGGGCAGTTCGACCCCGGTCCCCTCGCCGCGCGGATAGCGGAAGGCGGAGGGGCGGTCGTCAAGCGCGGCAGCGGTGGCGACGGCATGCATCAGCTCGGCCTCGTCCGACGGGCAGAGGATGACGATATCCGGCTGACAGCCAAGCAGGGTCAGATCATAGGCGCCGGCATGAGTGGCGCCATCGGCCCCGACCATCCCGGCCCGATCGATCGCAAAGCGCACCGGCAGCTTCTGCAAGGCCACGTCATGCTGAAGCTGGTCGTAGCCGCGCTGAAGGAAGGTCGAATAGATCGCACAGAACGGCTTCAACCCTTCGCAGGCGAGGCCGGCGGCGAAGGTCACGGCGTGCTGTTCGGCAATACCGACATCGAAGCAGCGGCCGGGGAAGCGGGCGGCAAAGCGGTCGAGCCCGGTGCCGGCCGGCATCGCGGCGGTGATCGCCACCACCCGGTCATCGGCTTCGGCTTCGGCCAGCAGGGCCTTGGCGAAGACGGAGGTATAAGAGGGGGCATTGACCGGCGGCTTTTCGAACTGGCCGCTGACCACGTCGAAGCGGCCGACGCCATGATAACGGTCGGCAGCGGCCTCGGCCGGAGCATAGCCCTTGCCCTTCTTGGTCACGACATGGACCAGGACGGGGGTATTGGAATCGGAATCCCGCAGGTTGCGGAACACCGGCAGCAGATGTTCGAAGCTGTGGCCGTCAACCGGGCCGACATAGAAGAAGCCGAGTTCCTCGAACAAGGTGCCGCCGCCGGTGACCATCCCCCGGGCATATTCCTCGGCCCGCCGCGCGGCGCGTTCCAGCGGCGGCGGCAGGAGGTGGGCCAGATCCTTGGCGAGATGGCGGATCGAGTGATATTTCGGCGAGGACATCAGCCGCGACAGATAGGAACTCATCGCCCCGACCGGCGGGGCGATCGACATATCATTGTCGTTGAGGATCACGATCATCCGCGAGCCCTGAGCCCCGGCATTGTTCATCGCCTCATAGGCCTGACCGGCACTCATCGCCCCATCGCCGATCACGGCAATGACGTTGTTATGGGTGCCGCGCAGATCACGGCCGACCGCCATGCCGAGGGCGGCAGAGATCGAGGTCGAGGAATGGCCGGCGCCGAACGGGTCATATTCGCTTTCGGCACGACGCGTGAAGCCGGAGGGGCCGCCGCCCTGGCGCAATTGCAGCATCCGCTTCTGACGGCCGGTCAGAATCTTGTGCGGATAGGCCTGATGGCCGACATCCCAGATCAGCTTATCGCGCGGGGTGTCGAACACGTAATGCAGCGCGACCGTGAGTTCGGCAACGCCCAGACCGGCGGCGAGATGGCCCCCAGTATAGGACACCGAATGAATCATGGTCTGGCGAACCTCCTCGGTCAGCCGAACCAGATCCTCGATCGAGAAACCGCGAAAATCCTCGGGGCCGGAAATGCGGTCGAGCAGCGGCGTTTTCGGGAGACGGGGAGGGGTCGAAGTCATGATCAGAACGGCCTCAGGAACGGCGCTGGAC
>Ga0209373_10003588_pt1 | contig 14214 bp, 12 predicted proteins | sample Higcelweek5metaG_FD_187173 | JGI IMG/M metagenome (GOLD analysis project Ga0209373, IMG submission 187173) | Freshwater pond sediment microbial communities from the University of Edinburgh, under environmental carbon perturbations - High... | ecosystem: Environmental > Aquatic > Freshwater >...
GAAAACCCGGCACGGTTTCTTTGACAAACCTCGACATCCACGATATGTGCCGCGTTTCCCGCACATACGAATTGGCAGGGGTCCTTTTGGCCACTCCGCTCGAGGATCAGCGGGAACTGGGACAGCGGCTTTTGACGCACTGGACTGACGGTGCTGGAGGCCGGACCAACCCGGACCGGGCCCAGGCGCTACGCCTCGGACGCATGGTGACGGGATTGGGCGAGGCTGTTGAGTGGGTGGCCGGGCAGGCCGGGCAAGCGCCCAAGATTGTGGCCACCTGCGCGCGGACGAGCTTTCGCCCTGCGCGCGGCCGCAAGGACCGCATGATCTCTTTCACGCCGCCAAGCACCGTGCGCGGCTGGCTGAAGGAGACCCCGGTGCTCCTCGTGCTCGGCACGGGGCATGGCCTTGCCCCGGAGGTGTTGCTGCGGGCCGACGCCATCGTCTCGCCCGTGCGTGGATTTTCGGCGTATAACCACCTTCCGGTGCGCGCCGCCGCCGCCATCCTTGTGGACAGGCTGCTGGGCGATGCGCAGTGACCCGGCGGGGATTTGAATAACGACAGTTTTCCAGAAAAGGAGTCGACATATGGACATCATGAAGCAGATTGAACGCGAACACATGCGCATGGACATGCCCGAGTTCCGCGCCGGTGACACCGTGAAGGTGCACACCCGCATCATCGAGGGCGACAAAGAGCGCATTCAGGTCTTCCAGGGCGTGGTTCTGCGCGTCAGCCGCGGCACCACCGACGCCACCTTCACCGTGCGCAAGGTCTCCGACGGCGTTGGCGTGGAGCGCATCTTCCCCCTGCACACCCCGTCCATCGACCGCGTGGAAGTCGTGTCCCAGGGCAAAGTCCGCCGGGCGCGCATCTACTACCTGCGCGATCTGGCCGGCAAGGCTGCTCGCGTCAAGTCCCGTCAGGCCTGGGATTAATCCTCCCGGTCCGCATCTGGACAATTGCGTCCCCGGCTGGCCCATGCTTTGGGTCGGCCGGGGACGTTTTCGGCTTTGCAAAAGAGGACGCGCATGGCTCAAAGTCCCGAAAGCGTGACGCAGTGCACCCTGGACGACGGCCCCAGCGGTCCTGTCGCGGGCGTGGACGAGGCCGGGCGCGGCTGCCTGGCCGGCCCTGTTGTCGCGGCCGCCTGCATCCTCCCCGACTCCTTTGATCTCCCCGGCCTGACCGACTCCAAGGCGCTCACCGCGAAAAAACGCGAGGCCCTGGCGCTGGCCATCCGCTCCCAGGCCGTGGCCTGGGCGCTCGGTCTTTCCTGGCCGGGCGAAATCGACCGCATCAATATTCTGCAGGCGAGCCTGCGCAGCATGGAGCGGGCCGTGGTCCGCCTGCGCCTCGCCCCGGCCTTGCTGCTCATCGACGGCAACCAGACCTGCCGCGCAGCCACCCCCCAGCGCACCATCGTCGGGGGCGACGCCCTTGTTCCCGCCATCTCCGCCGCCAGCATCTTGGCCAAGACCTTCCGCGACCATCTCCTTGGCGTGTTGGACCGCCTGCACCCCGGCTACGGCCTCGCCATCCACAAAGGCTACGGCACGGCCATGCACCTGGACGCCTTGCGGCGGCTCGGGCCATCGCCCGTGCACCGGCTTACTTTTCGCGGCGTGCGCCCTGATGTTGAAAAGAAAGCGGAGCGCCAGCCGTGCCTGCCCGGCATCTTGATGTAGGGCGCATCGGCGAGGACGCCGCGGCCAGCCACTTGGAGGCCAAGGGGCTGCGCGTTGTGGAGCGCAACGTGGTGCTGGGCCGTCTGGAGCTTGATCTTGTGTGCGAGGACGGCGACACCTTGGTGTTTGTGGAGGTCAAGACCCGCGCCGAGGGCTCCCTGGCGACCCCGGCCGACGGATTGACCCCGCAGAAGCGCGCCCGGCTTCTGCGTGCCGCCCAGAGCTACCTTTCCAAACACGACCTCTGGCGGCGCCCCTGCCGCTTCGATCTGGTGAGCGTGCATTTTCGCGCTGGCAAGGTGGCGAGCCTTGAACACGTGGAAGACGCCATGCGCGCCGACGAGCCGACCGGAAAGCGCACCAGCGGCTGGCAGCCCTGGTAGCGAAGCTGACGCTTCCCGAAAACGGCTTTCTTCCTTTCCCTCCTCCCTTCATGCCGCTCTTCCCTTGCCATTGGTGCGGTTGCGTTCGCCACGGCCATGCACGGCTTGGTTGGTCTCCTTGGCCGCTCTCAAACGGGGTGCGGCGGCGAAGTGTCCATGATGTGCGGCGTGCTTCTGACAATCGTCGCAGACGCCTTGCGATGAAACCTGCATGCCTGGCCACCGCTGGCACGCGGGATTCTGCAGGGCTGGCCCTCTGCGAATGATTCCCGGCTCACTGCCTGGACGTAAAAAAGCCCGCTGCGGATCTCTCCGCAGCGGGCATTTGAATGAGCAGCGGGTGAAGCTTAGGGCTTCTTGGCCGGAGCGGGCTTGGCGGCCGGAGCGGCGGCAGGGGCGTCAGCCTTGGGCGCATCGGCCTTGGGGGCGTCTGCGGCGGGAGCGCCATCCTTGGCCTCAGGCTTGGCCTCGGGCTTGGCGTTCAGGTCGATGGTGGTCTTGTTGATCTCTTCGATGACCTTGTTGGTGATGTCAGAGGACTCGTCGTAGGAAAGGACCACGTCCTTGGCCAGGATCACGTCGACCTTGTTGTCCTTGCGGTACTTCTCAAGAATCTTGTTGAACTGGTCCTGCAGCAGTCCGACCACGCGCTGCTGTTCGGCGCCCATGGTGGTCTGGTACTTGGTGACCGCTTCCTGGAAGGCGGCGGCGTTTTCCTGGGACTGCTTGGCCTGGACCTTCTCCTGCGCGGCCTTGGCTTCGGCCTGGAGGTCGGTGCTCTTGGTGCGCAGATAGGCCATGGCTTCCTGTCCGGGTTTGGACTCGCGGAAGACCTTGGCGCCGTCGACCACGACGATCTTGTTGCTGTTGTTGCAGGCGGCGAGCACGCTGACCAGGGCGGCCAGGAGCAGGAGTGCGCAGAGCTTCTTCATGGGTGCAATACCTCTTTAGAGTGTTGTGTCGGTGGTGTCCTGGCGGGGCCATAAAGGCCTTTCGCAACAGGCGAGGGACAGTAACGCGCTTCCCTGGGGTTTGCAAGAGGCTCAGGGGCCTCGCGGTCCTCTATTGGCGGGATTTCACGCGATCCTGCGGGGATTGGCGCCGAGGTGCGGGCAAAAGCCCAGAGCCTGGGCCGTGAGGGCGTTGTCCGGGCCATAAAGAACCAGCGGCCGTTCAAGGACCAAGCCCGATCCGCCGCCGCGAACCGCGGCGAGAAGCGCCAGGCGCGGGTCCGCATCGGCGCGCCCCTGCACCGGCAGCAGGCGGCGGGTATGCAGTCCGGCTGCGGTCAAGGCGGAGAGCAGATCCGGCAGGCGCTCGGCCAAGTGCACCAGAAACAGCGTGCCGCCCTGGCGCAGATTCCTGCCCGCGCAGTCCGCAAAGGCGGCAAAGCCCCCGGGGCCCTCGAAGCGCGCCCGTTCCCGGTCCGTATCCGGGCAGGCGCGGCCGGTGCCGGCGATGCGGAAGGGCGGGTTGGCCAGGACGAAGTCGAAGGGCGCGGGCGCGCGGTAGTCCCGCGCATCGGCAAGCTGCGGGGCGAAGCGGTCGGCAAGATCAAGATCGCAGGCGTTCCGGCTTGCGGCGGCGACCATCTCCGGGCCGGTGTCTATGCCGGTAAGATGCAAAGAGGCTTCCGGGCGCAGCAGCAAGAGCCCGATGGACGCCGCGCCGCAGCCGGTGCCCAGGTCCAGCCCGGCGAGAGGCTTGTCCGCTTTGCCGGGCTTGCCGGTTTTAAGCTGGCGCGCGGCGAACGCGGCCAGGAGCAGCGTGTCTGCGCCGAAGCGGAAGCCCGCAAGAGGCTGCGCGAGCCCGCGGGGAAAATGTGCGCGGCGTTTCGCAGCGTCAAGCGTGGAGGACGTGGTGGTCATTTGAGTCCGCAGGGGCGGAAGGTTGCCGTGGAGTGCCTGCCGCTGCGACTCTCAGCAATGGGCAAAAACAAACCCCCGCGTCCGTTTGCGGGCGCGGGGTCTGCGGAAGGCATAATGGCGTTTGCAGTCACTTTGGCGCGCACCCGGCCATCAGGCCACTCCGGCCGTGATGGGGCTGCCCATGTTTATGGCCGCCGAGGTCTGCCCTTCGATGAAGACCATGTTCACCACCCGCGCCGCTTCCACCACGTTGATCTGCGTGTTGCGCTGGGGCGTGGTGGAGTAATCGGCGTTGATGGTGCGCGAATAGTCAAGATTCACGCTCGACTCATGGTTCTGCGGTTGGCTGATGGTGAGGGTTTCCGTCCTCGAGCTGTCCAGGGTGACGCTGCTCTGGTTCGTCGTGCTGTTCTGGTATTCCACGCTGCGCGGCTGCGCGAAGTTCAGGGTGGTGCTGTTCTGCAGAACCTCGGTGACCTGCATGCGCGAAGCGCCAACAGTGGCGTCCACGACAGACTTCGGACCGGGCTTCTCGTCGGGGAAAACCACGTGCGGCAGCTCGAAGAGACTCATGTCGATCTTGCCGCTGGGCAGCGTGAAAAGATTTGAATCGACCTTGGTGGGGCCGGGCCAAACGTAGGCGGCCTGATAGCCCTGCCAGGCCTCGCTGGTGGTCTTGTGATTGAAGACATGCGTCGGGCTGTGACTGATGTTTGGCGAGGGGTGCCCATGAAAATGCGAAGCCTGCGGCGCTTGCACGTGCCCAGACTGCCCGCCTATTGTATGTCCGGCCGGGCCGGGATCCGTGGTCTGCGAGCCTGGGCCGGCAAGTCCGCCGCCGTGGACCTCCACCGGGGGCATGCCGGGACCGGAGTAAGCCACGTAGCTGACGCCGGTGCCGCCGCCGGGCGATACGATGGCGCTCGCGCCTGGGCTGACGCTTCCGCCGCCGGTGGTGCTGCCTCCGCTGCCTCCCACCGCTGTGCCGCCGCTTGCGCTGCCAGGCGTGACAAAACCGCCGCCGGGGCTTGCGCCGCCGGAGCCGCCGCCGCTGAGGCTTGCGCCCCCGCCCGCTGCTCCGATGCTCATGCCGCCGCCCCCACCGCCGCCGCTTCCGCCGCCGCCAGCCGCTCCGGTGGCCACGCCGCCGCTGCCGCTGGTGCTGAAACCGCTGCCGCCGGAGACGCTCCCGCCCCCGCCGCCGGTGCTGAAGCCGCCGCTGCCGGAAATGGCGCCGCCGCCGGTTGCTCCAATGCTACCGCCGCCGCTGCCGCCGGGCATGAATCCGGCCGCGCCGGCCAAAGCTAGGCCTGTGCCGCCAAGAATGCTGCCGCCGAGGCTATAGGCGCCGCCGCCTCCGCCGCCGGTGGTGAAGCCGCCGCCGCCGGAAATGGTTTGCTGGGGGCTGCCGGAGACACTGGTTGATTGGGCCGCGCCCGCAGAGGTGAAGGAGCCGCCTGGAGAGGACGAGGCGTGTCCTCCCGGCTCCGTGGAGAAGCGCGCGCCCGGTTCGACGTTGAAATGCGAGCCGCCCTCTGTGACGAAATGTCCGCCCGGTTCGGGAATGAAGCCTCCGGAAGCTGGCCCGACAAGGGCGCTGCCCGCCAAGCCCACCGTGGTGCTGCCCGCCTGGCCAATCATGATGCTTCCCGCTGGTGCGGCCTCGATGTGTCCGGCTGCCCCTGCTTCAATATGCCCGGCAGGCCCGGCGATGATGTTGTCGGTCAGTCCGTACATGGCTCCCCCCTTATGTTCGGGGTTGGAATCCGGCCGCGCTGCGGAAATTCCGCCCTGGTCCGGCGAGCATTCGCCGCTGGCCCGGCGCAAAGCCGAAAACCCAAGAGGTTCCACATTACGCCCGGTGTTCTGATTTCGTCAAGCGGTTGCCCGCACCCCTTGCCAGGCGCTTGGCGATGCTTACTTGCAGCAAATGTCAGATAAAGCCGCCAAGACCCCGGCCACACCTTCAGCGGAACGGGGCGTCATCCATATTGAAGGGGCCCGCCACCACAACCTCAAGAACCTGAGCCTCGACATCCCGCGCGAAAAGCTCGTGGTGGTCTGCGGGCCGTCCGGCTCCGGCAAAAGCACCCTGGCGTTCGACATCGTCTACGCCGAGGGGCAGCGCCGCTACGTGGAGTCGCTTTCGGCCTACGCCCGGCAGTTTCTGCCGCAGATGGACAAGCCCCAGGTGGACAAGGTGGAGGGGCTCTCGCCCGCCATCAGCCTGGAGCAGCAGTCCACCTCGCGCAACCCGCGCTCCACCGTGGGCACGGTGACGGAGGTGTATGACTTTCTGCGGGTGTTCTTCGCCCGGCTGGGCACCTTCTTTTGCCCCAAGTGCGGCCAGGCCATCGCCGCCCAAAGCGGCGACGAGATCCTGGCGACCATCATGGCCCTGCCGGAAGGCACGCGCATACTGCTTCTGGCTCCTCTTGTGGAGCACCAGAAGGGCACGCACAAGGAGCTTTTCGCCCGGCTGCGCAAGGAGGGCTTCGCCCGCGCCCGCGTGAACGGCGAGGTCTACGCCTTGGAGGAAGCTCCGGAGCTGGACAAGCTCAAGAAGCACACCATCGAGCTTGTGGTGGACCGCCTGGCCATCAAGCCGGACATCCGCCCGCGCCTGGGCGACTCCGTGGAGCTGGCCCTGCGCCAGGGCAAGGGCAATCTCATCGTCAACGAGCACGGCAAAAAGGGCAAGGAGGCCGACCGCTTCTTCAGCACCTCCAGCACCTGCGCCACATGCGGCATCTCCATGCCCGCGCTCACCCCGCAGCTTTTCTCGTTCAACAGTCCCCAGGGCGCCTGCCCGGAATGCTCCGGCCTGGGCAGCGTGGACTCCTTCGAGTTCGACCTGCTGGTGCCGAACAAGGGCCTTTCGCTCTCCGGCGGCGGGCTTTTGCCCTGGCGCAACCCGCGGCTTTTCGCCCGGCACGAGGCCGACCTGAAACGCCTGGGCAAGCGCCACGGCTTCACCCTCGACACCCCGCTGGCGGAATTCAGCGCCAAGGCCCGCGTGGCCCTGGTCGACGGCGACGAGGCGTGCGACTGGCCCGGCGTGGCCCCGCTGCTCGAACAGGGCTTCGCCATGGGCCCGGTCTGGCGCGACGAGCTTTCCCGCTACCGCCAGAGCCGCCCCTGCCCAGCCTGCCAGGGCGCCCGGCTCAAGCCCGAGGCCCTGGCCGTGCGCGTGCCGCCCACGCCGGACGGCCTGAACATCCACCAGTTTTGTTCGCTCTCCATCACCCGCGAGCTGGACTGGCTGAGCGCCCAGGATTTTTCCGGCGCGCATGCGCTCATCGCCGGGCCGCTTTTAAAGGAGCTGCACCACCGCCTGGGCTTCATGAAGGGCGTGGGGCTCGATTACATCAGCCTGGCGCGCAACATGGGCACCCTTTCCGGCGGCGAGGCCCAGCGCATCCGCTTGGCGAGCCAGCTCGGCTCCGGCTTGGTGGGCGTCACCTACGTGCTCGACGAACCCTCCATCGGCCTGCACCCGCGCGACAACGAGCGCCTGCTCAAGACGCTGCGCAGCCTGCAGGCCCGCGGCAACACCGTGCTGGTGGTGGAGCACGACGAACCCACCATCATGAGCGCGGACCATGTCATCGAGCTTGGCCCCGGCAGCGGCGAACTCGGCGGCGAGATCGTGTTTGAGGGCAGCGTGGACCGCCTGATGAACGAGAGCCAGTCGCTCACCGCCAAGTACCTGCGCGGCGACCTGCGCTCCTGGCGGCCGGACGAGCGCCGCCAGCCCATGCCCATCAACGGCCGCACGCACCTGGGCATACGCGGCGCGCGCGCCAACAATCTGAAGGGCCTTGACCTCGACATCCCGCTGGGCGTGCTGGTGTGTTTCACCGGCGTTTCCGGCTCCGGCAAGAGCTCCCTTGTGGTCGATACCCTCTATAAGCACCTCGCCCTTTCCCAGGGCATCAAGGTGGACCAGCCGGGCCCGGTGGAGTCCTTTGTGGGCGCGGAAGCCATCGAGAAGATCATCGCCATTGACCAGACGCCCATCGGCCGCACCCCGCGCTCCAACCCGGCCACCTACACCAAGGCCTTTGACGAGATTCGCACCATCTTCGCCAACTCCAAGGATGCGAAGATGCGCGGCTACCAGCCCGGCCGCTTCAGCTTCAACGTCAAGGGCGGCCGCTGCGAGGCCTGCCAGGGCGACGGCCAGATCCGCGTGGAGATGCATTTTTTGCCCGACGTGTTCGTGACCTGCGACGTGTGCAAGGGCATGCGCTACAGCGCTCAGACCCTTGAGGTGCGCCACAAGGGCAAGAATATCGCCGAGGTGTTGGACATGACCGTGGCCGAGGCGCGGGAGTTTTTCGGCGCGCACACAGCCCTGGCCCGGCGGCTTGAAGTGCTGGAGCAGGTGGGGCTTTCCTATCTGCGCCTGGGTCAGCCCGCCACCACCCTTTCCGGCGGCGAGGCCCAGCGCATCAAGATCTCGCGCGAGCTGGGCAAGCGCAACCTGCCCGGCGCGCTGTACATCCTCGACGAGCCCACCACCGGCCTGCACATGCACGAGGTGGGCAAGCTCATCCGCGTGCTGCACCGCCTGGTGGACAAGGGCGCCAGCGTCATCGTCATTGAGCACAACGCCGACGTGGTTCTCGCCTCGGACTACGTGTTCGACCTGGGCCCCGGCGGCGGCGAGAACGGCGGGCAGATCGTGGCCCAGGGCACCCCGGAAGAGATCATGGCCAACCCGGAGTCCGTCACCGGCAGGTTCCTGGGCGACGAGGCCAAGTAGAACGCGGGGGCGGGTCGAGGCAATTGCCAGGAGAGGTTTTCCCGGAGGGAAAGCCTTCCCCCCCGGAATCCTTCAGTGCAGAGGCGTAGAACGGTTTTATTGCGCCTTGTCGCGCACGCCGTGCGGCTAAGCCTGCTCCGCTAACAGGGAATGCAGGGCCGCCGCCGCATCACCCGCAAGCTGGATGCAGCCCTCCCAGTGCTCCTGCGGCCCCAGCGCGGTGAGAATGTCCTGGCAGCGGGTGGCCCCGGCGAGCGCCCGGAAGCGCAGGCGGAACTCCGCAGCCAGATCGGCCACGAAAGCATAGTCCTTGCCGGGCGTATCGCGTCCATAGAGACAGCCAAGGGCCAGCACCCCGCCCGCCAGCGCTCCGCACATCTCCTCCTTGCTGCGGCCAAGGCCGCCGGCAAAAGCCGTGGCGGCCCGTCCAGTCCGCGCCGTGGTGAGCTCCGCCGCCGGCTCCTCCCGCAGTTCCCGCGTCTCCAGGATCGTGGCGCAGACTGCCTCCGCGCAGTTCATGCCGTGCCGCATCTTCTCCATCGTCATCGTCCGTACGCGTTCGCTGTCCATGTTCGGCTCCTCGTTGTTGTCTGTTGTGTTTTGACATGCTGTGAGCATCGGCATATTTGATTATTGCTGGCTGAACATCGCGTCCAACGATTGTTTTCGATGGGGTGCATCGTCAGAGCCGAATTGGAGGGCGCATGGAATTGCGGGACATGAAAACCTTTGCCGAGGTGGCGCGGCTCCTCAGTTTTCAACGGGCTGGCGTGGCGCTGAACGCGGCGCAGTCCACTGTTTCCGCGCGCATTGCAGCCTTGGAGGAGGAGCTTGGGGTGCGGCTGTTCGAGCGCACGGGGCACCGCGTGTCCTTGACGGACGTGGGCGCGGGGCTGCTCGACTATGTGCGCAAGATTCTGGACCTGGAGGAGGAGGCCCGCGCCTGGGCCACCAGCGAGTCCGAGGCGCGGGGATCGCTTAGCATCCGGACTCCCGAGTACCTGTGCGCTTTCCGCATGGGCGGGGTCATCCGGCGTTTCCGTGAGCGTTTCCCGCTGGTGTCGCTTGATTTTACCGCCTGCAGCTACGAGGGGCTGGCGAAAAATCTGCGCCAGGGCGTGACGGACCTCGCCTTTTTGCTCGCGGATTCCATTCGTGCGGCTGATCTGGTGTCGGAGGCGCTGGGCGTGGAACGGCTGGTGCTGGTCTCCGGTCCGGAGCATCGGCTTGCCGGAGCTGCGCAGGTGGGCGCCGAGGATTTGCGCGGGGAGGCGCTCGTGCTCTCCAAAGAGGACTGCGCCTACCGCCGCATCCTGGAGAATATTCTCGATGCGGGCGGCATAAGGGCCGGGGCCAAGGTGGAGTTCTCCAGCGCGGCGGCCCTGTGCGGCTGCATTTCCAATGGGGTGGGCGTGAGCCTGCTGCCGGAGCTGGCCGTGCGCGAACACTTGGCGGCGGGCCGCATCAAGGTTTTGCCGTGGGCCGAAGGCGAGCTGGAAACGGCGGTGCTCATGATCCGGCACAAGGACAAGTGGCTTTCGCCGCCGCTGGCCGCATTCATGGACATGGCGCGGCGGGAATTTCTGGGCGGGTCCCCTCGCTGATTTTCGGACTTCCGCGTTCTTCGCAGCACATATCCGCCGCAGCCAGAATTCCCCGCGTTCTTATTCCCGCTGCTTTCCCCTTCCCCAAACAAAAGCCCCGGCCGAGCATCTGCTCGAACGGGGCTTTTGTTTGGTCTGAGGGGGATCTGAGGGCAACATGCCCCCCGACGGGGCAAGGGGCGGAGCCCCTGCCTGCTTCCCGCCTTTTCTTATTCAGCTTTGCCGCAGCACTTCTTGTATTTTTTGCCGCTGCCGCAGGGGCAGGGCTCGTTGCGGCCGGTTTTGGGCCCGCGCACAATGGGGTCGTGGCTGCGCATGCGGCCCTCGGTGTAGTGCCACACGCCGTCCAGACGTTTGAAATCAGCCAGTTCGCGGTGGTCCTGGCGGCCGCCCTGGTATTCATAGCTGGCGGTGAAGTCCACCTGGCCGGTCTGATCGTTTTCTCCGCCGTCCTTCACCCCGTGGACGGTGAGGCCGAGCCACTTGGAGTTTTGGCTCCAGGCCTTGGCCTGCTCAGGGTCGAAGTCGTGGCGCTCGTCCGGAGCGAGGGAGTCGGTCAGGAATTTGATGTCGCCGACGACATAGGCGCTATAGCGGGCGCGCATGAGCGCCTCGGCCGTGGGCGCGGGCTTGGTTCCGCTGATGATGGGCTGGCAGCATTCCTCAAAGGGAAGCTCGCTGCCGCAATGGCACTGGGTCATAAGGCACCTCTCGGTGATAGTTTCTGTGGCGGCGCACACTACGGCCTAAACACGCGCCGGTCAACACGGCGCGGCGGGGCGCTCGCCGTCCGGTTTCGATGCCGCTGTCTTGCCGCGCGTTGACATCCGGCTGATCTGGCAGGATACTTCGCAGATGCAAAAAGCTTAGCCGCAGGAGTGCCTTATGCGTCCGACCCAAAACGTTCTCGCGGCCTCGTGCCTGGCCGCACTGGTGTGCGCGCCGTCCATCTGCCCGGCCATTTCCCTGGCTCAGGCGCTTACGCCTTGGGGCAGCGTTTACGAGATCGCCCGCGATGAGCGCAGCGTGTCCGAAATCGCCTCGGACAAGAAGATCACCACGAGCATAAAGGCCGCACTGATGCAGAGGGACGGCAAGTTGGGCCTGGCGGTCAAGACGTATTGCTTTCTTGGCCGGGTGACGCTTCTGGGGCAGCTTTCGGACGAGGGCTTCAAGTCCTTTGCCGTTTTCACGGCGAAGCAGACAAGCGGCGTGAAGGGCGTGAAGACCTATTGGGAAGCGCCGGGCAAGGAAGGCACGACCACTGCGGACCTGGCGATTGCGGCCAAGATCCGCACCGGGCTGGTTTCGGACAAGAGCATAAGCTCCACGCAGGTTGAGTGCGAGGTGTTCGGCGGGCATGTGTATCTGCTGGGCATGGTGCGCAGCCAGAAGGACGCGGCCAAGGCCATGGTTCATGCCAAGGGCGTGCAGGGCGTGACCTCGGTCACCTCGCTGCTCATTCCTCCGCGGAAAAAGTAGCGGGCGCGAGCTCCCGGTGACGATGGCAGCTCGCCAGGTGATCGTTCACCATGCCGGTGGACTGCATGTACGCGTACATGATGGTCGTGCCGACGAATTTCATGCCGCGCGCCAGCAGATCTTTGGAAAGGGCGTCGCTTGCGGGCGTGCGCACGGGCACCTGCGACAGGGCGCTCCAGGCGTTTTGCACGGGCGAACCGTCCACAAAGCGCCACAGGTAGGCGTCGAAGCTGCCGAAGGCGCTTGCGATCTCCAGGAAGGCCCTGGCGTTGCCGATGGCCGCGGCAATTTTCTGCCGGTTGCGGATGATGCGCGCATCGGCCCGGAGGCGCTCCTGGTCCGCTTCGCCCAGCCGGGCGACCGCGAGCGGGTCGAGCACGGCCGCACCAGCGCCGCAGAAGGCCTCGCGGTAGCCCTGGCGCTTGTGCAGCACCATGCGCCAGTTGAGCCCGGCCTGCGCGCCCTCAAGCACAAGCAGCTCGAACAGGGCGTTTTCGCCGTGCAAGGGAATGCCCCATTCCTCGTCGTGGTAGCGGATGTAGACGGGGTCGGGCTGGGCGCTGCCCATGAGGCACCAGGGGCAGCGGACGGGCTCGGCGGCATGCGGGGAGGCGGGCATGGAGGCTCCTTTGAGTGGGCGGCTTGCGGTGTTGCGGTAATGCGCGGCATTATACCAGCTTCACGTTTCGGCTACAACCACCGGTCTGCACGGCCGGTCAGAGCGCCGGGCGGAACGCTTTGGAAGGCGGAAATTTTGTTTACAGACGTCTTTGATTAAGGTAAGCAGCATGCTCTTCAGGGTGCGACCCTTGTGGTTGCACCCGGCCCTTGAACGGCGTCACGGCCTTTGGACCCGGTCCATTTTGGACCGACCGTGGCCGCTGCGGGACCCGGATGCCTCGGAATCGGGACGCTGCGGCTGGCGGCCAAAGGCCATAAAAAGCGCAAATACATTTGTCCGAGGGAGTGTCGTTGGAGGCAACGATGGAAAAAACCAAGAAAGTCGCAGATCAGGAAATGGACCTCAATTTTGAGGATGCCCTTGAGAACTACCTCAAGGACGATTTCGGTGACCTTGATGAAGGCACCATTGTTCCCGGCACCGTTGTCAAGATTGGCAAGGATCATGTGCTGGTTGACGTGAACTTCAAGTCCGAAGGCCAGATCGCCGTTTCGGAATTCCTCGATGCCGAGGGCAACATCACCGTGGCCGTGGGCGACAAGGTCGATGTCTTCGTGTCCAACAAGGACGAGAACGAAGGCACCATCCATCTTTCCCGCGACAAGGCCAAGCGGATGCAGCTGTTCGATCGCCTGGAAGATTCCCAGGAGAACAACGGCACCGTCACCGGACGCATCGTCCGCCGCATCAAGGGCGGCTACACTGTCGATCTCGGCGGCGTGGAGGCCTTCCTGCCCGGTTCCCATGTGGACCTTCGCCCCGTGCCCGACATGGACGCGCTGGTGGGCCAGGACTTCGAATTCAAAATTCTCAAGATCAACCGCCGCCGCAGCAACGTCATCGTCAGCCGCCGTGTTCTGCTTGAAGAGCAGCGCAGTGAGCAGCGCGGAGCGCTTTTGGAGACCCTGGCCGAGGGCCAGGTGGTCAAGGGCAAGGTCAAGAACATCACCGAATACGGCGTGTTCATCGACCTTGGCGGCCTCGATGGTCTTCTGCATATCACCGACATGAGCTGGAAGCGCATCCGCCACCCGAAAGAAATGGTGCAGCTGGGCGACGAGCTCGATCTCAAGGTCCTGCACTTCGACCGCGAGGGCCAGAAGGTCTCCCTCGGCCTGAAGCAGCTGGTCGCCGATCCCTGGGAGAACATCGCGGGCAAGTACCCGCAGGGTTCCCGTTTCCAGGGCAAGGTCACCAACCTGGCCGACTACGGCGCATTTGTGGAGCTGGAAGCCGGCGTTGAAGGCCTGGTGCACATCTCCGAGATGAGCTGGACCCGCAAGCTGCGTCATCCTTCGCAGATGGTGCGCGCCGGAGACGAAGTCGAAGTCATCGTGCTCGGCGTCGATCCCGACAAGAAGCGCATCAGCCTGGGCATGAAGCAGATCAAGCCGAATCCCTGGGACGTGGTGGCCGAGAAGTATCCGGAAGGCACCATCCTTGAGGGCGCCATCAAGAACATCACCGAGTTCGGCGTGTTCATCGGCATCGAGGAAGGCATCGATGGCCTGATCCACGTGTCCGACATCAGCTGGACCAAGAAGATCCGTCACCCGAGCGAAGTCTTCAAGATCGGCGACATCGTTCAGGCCAAGGTCCTGACCGTCGACAAGGAGAACGAGAAGTTCACCCTGGGCATCAAGCAGCTGTCCGAGGATCCGTGGCTGAAGGTGCCGGGCAAGTACCCCGTGGGCACCATCATCACCGGCCTGGTGACCAACATCACCGACTTCGGCCT
>Ga0209373_10003589_pt1 | contig 14214 bp, 7 predicted proteins | sample Higcelweek5metaG_FD_187173 | JGI IMG/M metagenome (GOLD analysis project Ga0209373, IMG submission 187173) | Freshwater pond sediment microbial communities from the University of Edinburgh, under environmental carbon perturbations - High... | ecosystem: Environmental > Aquatic > Freshwater >...
TGCTTTGAGATTGTTCAAAGCATTTTTGAATTCATTCATTTTTATATTGATAAGTATTTATTTTATTGGAATATACATTGGGGAAATTTCTTTGTTCAACAAAATTTTCGGACTATCGGTGAATTTTTTAAAATCATCTGCAGATGAATGTCCTGAATAAGGGGCATAAAAATGCTTGGGTTTATCAAATGCATTTCTCCAAAGCAGCACATAACTAATGTTGAAAGGCTCGATCGTTGGTAAAAGAATATTTGTAAAATAATCGGCTACCGGGATAGACTCCATACCAGTTTCGGCCAAAACAGGAATCTTATTTTTTAACTTTGCATAATCGGTCACCACCTTTAACCCTGCTGTAACTTCTTTTTTATATCTTTCGATGGACGATTTGTCAGAACCGCAATAATTATCGAAACCCACAATGTCTACCCATTCGTCGCCGGGATAGCGGCTCAGAAATTCAGCTTCGGTGGTGATACCTGCTGGCGAAAATGCATACAGGATATTGTGTACCTGTTTTGTATCGCGTAAATACCTTACAGTCATCCGATACAATTCATTGTATTCTTCGGGCGTACATTGTTTGTTGCCCCACCAGAACCAACCGCCTGTATGCTCGTGATACATGCGGAAAATAACAGGAATTAGTTCCCCTTTGCTGTCTTTTAAATCTAAAAAGAAGTCGGCCACTTTGTCGAGATAAGCAATAAATCCTTTGTGATGAATTCCTCCGGGCAAAATACTGCGTACAACAGTATCCTGCGCACAATCCCAGGCTGTTTTTCCTGTAGCAATATTGTCGCCGTGCCAGCTGATGGTGTTGATGCCACCCCGTTCGTACACTTCGCGTATCAGGCGTTTCATGTCGCTAAAATAAATGGAGTCGAGGTTATATTCGGCACCAATTTCGATATGACCAATTTCCCAACCCGTAACGGCAGGATAATCGCCGGCAGTTTCCTTTACGTCCGAACGACCTTTTTCGCCATACCAGCTGTGCCCATAAGCCGGATCGTCCTGATGACCAAACATAATGCCTTTTCCAATATTATTTTTCATATTCAGGAACAAAGCACGCGTTTTTTCGGTAGTATTCATGTCGGCAATCATAGGTTTATTTTGCATTTTGGAAGCGTATTTCTTCACAAGCGTCACCGTGGCATCTGTATCGAAAACTGCATTCAAACCTTGTTCTTCCTGTGCCGGATCGCCTAAATAGTCATCGCCTTTTTCCCAAAAAATATGCTGAGGATTCGGGCGACCAAAACCTCCCCATGCCCAAAAATTACAGCCGGCCAACACATCTTTTTCCTGCGAAGCCGTCAGAATTTTTTCAAAAACAGCAGTGTAATACTTGTCACGAAGAGCAGTTGAGTCCTTTAAATTATATTCATGATGATCACGTGGAAAACCAAATTCTTCTAAAACAATTGGTTTTTTAAGTTTTCGGGCCACAGCAATATGATTATTCATGTATTCAGCTGTTTTATCGATGCTGTTTTGCAGTGTTCCGGGCATATTTTTCACATCCAACCAACTCCAGTTTTTGGGCCAGATATGCATGGTGAGGTAATCGATGTTGGTATCGGCATGGATTTGCTCAAACAAATCCATATCCATCTCACAACCCCATTGACCTTCGGAGCCAATGCTGACCATATGATTTTTATCCAACGACTTAATGTAAGCAGAAATATCTTTCAACCAGGCGGCGAAAGCCGGTTTGTTTTCATCCGAAAATGCCCGTGGCTCGTTACCGATTTGCCATGAAAAAATAGCAGGATCCTCAACATAGCGCTTTCCTGTGTATCTGTTGGTACGGGTAATTACGTTTTTGATATGATTTTTCAGCAACTCTTTACATTCGGAACAAGTGGCGTATTGTTTTACATATTCCATGTAAGCCGGCCAACCATCCACCGAAGGAACCGGATTTTTGCCCTTTCCTACCCAGTTGAGGTACTGACTGTAGCCGCCCGACCATTCCCACGAGTTAGTGAAATAAAGCACCGCTTTCATGTTGCGTTTACCCATTTCGGCCATAAAGAAATCAAGTCCATCGAAAATGTTATCGTTGTACACACCCGGTTTCACCTGCAAAGTGGGCTCCACTTTGGATGGAACTCCGTTTTCACCGTCGGCGCCAATCAATACACGCAGGTTGGTGATGCCATTGGCATTCATAAAATCAAGTTCGCGTATCAATCTGTCGCGATCGCCACCTTGCCCTGTTGAGCCAAGTATTGCACCGTACCAGAAATTTGTTCCGATAAAATAATAGGGTTGCTCGTTTAGCATGAAATTACCTTTACTATTTCTTTTTACAAACGACATAGAAGAGTTGGCAAAACAGTTTATAGATATTATTAAAAACACAATAAAATAACGCTGAAATGATCTATCCCTAGCCCTCTCCAAAGGAGAGGGAACTGGATTAGTTTTGTTTTGTATTTTTTTTATATTATCCATTGTTAAATCAGTTTTAATTCAGCTCCCCGCAATTTATCCCGCTATTGGCGGGAGGGGTTAGGGATAGTTTTTTAATATTCAATATTATCAGTTCTAAAAGGAATCAGCGGCAAACCATTTACATCGAACACATCGGGCATGGCATCGCTGGTAAAGCAGTAACGAACAGCCACCGGCGTTTTCACTTCTTTGCTCGAAACCGTAATCGAACCATCTTTTTCAATTTTTGCTACCGCAGGATAAAACTGCATATCATCGCCTGCTATCTGAAAGTTAGCCGGTGTTTTTGCTTTCGAACTTAGTTTGCCGATGGATTGAACTTTAATATTTACTTTGTTTTTTTTGATTGTTGAACTTTGATATTTAGGAAAATATGGTTGTAAACCCTCTACGCCGTAATGTTCTTTCAAAGCCATATTTACTAATCGGTTTCCTACTTCTTTTTTTATCCGGGGATGAATGTCGCTGATATTATCCACTAAATCTCCAACCGAAATCATTCCGGTTTTAGGTAGCGAAAGCACAGATGCCTGTTGTTCGCGCAGGTAGGCCGCACTGTTTTTCCAATAGCCGTTCCATGGAGCAATTTGTACGAAATAGAAAGGAAAATCAGCATTAAAAGCCTTGCGCCAACCGTTTATCATGCCGGCAAATAATTTTCCGTAAGCTTCAGGTTCGCCTGTATTACCTTCTCCCTGATACCAGATAGCACCTGCAATTTTGTAATTCACAAGCGGATACAACATAGAGTTATAAATAACCGAAGGTTCTACCGGCGCCCAATTCACGGGGTTGGTGTTATCGGCCAGCTTTTTTAGCTCGGCGTCTTGCTTGTACACTTCATCCGGCGTCCAGGCCTGCACACAGGTACCACCCCAGTACGAAGCAATCAGCCCCACAGGAACTTTCATTGTTTGGTTTATTTTTTTCCCAAAGAAATAAGCTGCCACACTCATCGATGGAGTTGTTTCGGGCGAACTTATTTTCCATTCGCCATCCGAATTTTCTTTGGGAAAGATGCTGTAGGTGTGCGCCAATTGGAAAAAGCGCAGTTCGTTGTTTGCCGAATTGGCTACCTCATCGCCCACATCAATGGGTTTCGATTCCCAGTTGAAAGCATATTCCATGTTCGACTGTCCTGAACAAAGCCATACTTCGCCGATCAGAATATCATTAATCACAACTTTTTGAGTGCTACTGATAAAGGTAATTGAATAAGGGCCACCGGATTTTGGTGTTTTCACGATAGCATCCCAGGTCCAGTCTTTACGCGGTTCAGCTTTTACAGTATCGGTGGGATTCCAGCTACAGCTTATTTTCACAGTACTTCCGCTCTGCGCCCAGCCCCAGAGTTTTACGTCTGACGATTGCTGAAAAACGGCATGATCACTTATGATGGCAGGCAAACGAAAAGCCCACTGAGCTGAAGCACTGAGAGCTACACATAAAAATAGGGGTATCAATAACTTTTTCATTTTTGTGATTATTTTTTTTGTAATTACATTACGATTATTTTAAATTGCGAAACTTTATCCGATACGGCTACCCGGCAAATATAGACTCCCTGCTTTATTCCTGCAGCTCTTGTCCAGCGAATGTTGTAATCGCCGGCAGTTTGTTGCGCATCAACGATTGTTTCCAATGTTTGTCCAGATAAACTCAGCAGGGTTATATTCACAGGTTCGCTGTCGGTTATTGAGTAACTTATTGTTGCATGATTGTACACGGGATTTGGAAAAATATTGAATTTCAGATTTCTGGCCTGAATAGTTTCAATATCGGTAAATGTCGATGTTTCGTACACCTGCGCTGTATCCTGATTGCACACCTGTATATTATCGAACCAAAAGTTTTTTCCTGCGAGCGATGCCTGTTCGGCTACAATTTCGAGGCGATCAACAGCTCTCCAATCGAACAAGCCTGCGGGATTAAACCACGCATTGTCCCACGATCCACCTTCAGCAAAACGCGAAAGCGGAAGATATACCTTGTGCCATTTCCCATCCCATTTTGCTGTGGTTTCGTCCATTGTAAAATTCATTCGCCATGGATGATCGGATGCAGAGGTTTTAGTATCGGTAAAACGCAGGTCGAATTTTGCTCCCGGAACATTTCCACGCACCATAAAACTCAGGGCGTAATTCTGGTTTTTGAGTTTTGACAAATCCTTATCGGGAGAAAAATTGAAACCTACTGTGCCATACTGTCCAGAGCCACTCCAGGCCAGACAATACTTTCCGTTGTTTGGTTTATCGGTAGCGTAAAAACTGATTGTACCACCACTTGCATTGCTCGATTCGAGTATTTTTTCGGCAAAATAATCGGTATAAATTGGAAAACCCACCGAATCGGCTCTAAGGGTATATGTTTGCTGAGTTGGCGCTGTTAATCCGAGCGCTGTAACTAAAGGAATGTTCAGGTTATAATCGAACAATTCGGCCGAGCCTTTTGTAAACAGCCCGAAACCACCCTGATAATCCCAGGTCGTCCACGGTATTTGTTTGGCTTCGAGGTATTTTCGCACTTCCTGATACCAGTAGTTCCGGTCGGCATTGGGACTGTTGGGGATATAAACGCCAAATTCACCACAATACACTTTTACATTTCTGCTAGTTTTAAATGTCGCAGCTATATCAATCAGCGATTTTACTTTGGCCAGTGTACCATCGTTTTTATAGTTTGTCAAAGCGCTTGCCACCCATGTTCCGGCAAGGTTAGATGGAGTAGAAGGCATTGTGGATGCATTGTACGGAAAAGGCACGTTGGCCAGGGAAGCCATCGATGGCGAAGGCCACGAAGCACCCTGATGCGTGAACACAAACGGATCGTAGAAGTGGAAAGTATAAATCAAATTGTTGTCGGTATAAACCGGCAGTGCGGCCAACTCGGTGTAGCTATTGAAACCAGCGCCACCAACCACAAGCGTGTGTTTTGTATCCACAGTTCGAATGGCAGTAATAGCAGTCTGCTGTATCTTTCCCCAGGCAGCCGTTGTAAGCGTTCCGTTTGGTTCGTTGAGAATTTCGTAAAGAATATAGTTCGAACGGTTTTTATAATGTTCGGCCATTTGAACCCACACTTTCTTCAGTACGGTTTCAAGATTTGCGTTTTTACTGGCCAAGTCATCATTCGTGTGATTGTCCAATATCAAATAGATTTGCAATTCCTCAGCCCAGTTCACTGCCTGATCTAAAAATTCGTACATCAATGGGTCGATTGTATAATCAGGGCTGCCATTGGTCATGTAAAACAGGTTGATAGGCAAACGGATCACATCACAACCAAGGCTTTTGATATTCTGAAAGTCCTTTTTTGTATATTTCGTAAACTGAATTTGCTGAGCGCTGGATGTCTGAAACCAACCCGTAAGATTAACCCCACGATTGAAAGACACCTGTGCTTGAAGCTGAAAAGCTCCAAATACACAAAGCAATATGATGAACTGTAATGTGTGTTTCATTATATATGTTTTCCTCGTTTACTTATTTCCTTCTCTCCTTGTTCCTTCTCTAATTATTTCAAATTTGGCATTTTATCCCGCGTTATCACATAGTCGTAGCTAAAGAATTTTTTCCACCAATTAGCTCCGTTGTGTACATCCGAACGGGTATAATCGCCATTCCATGGCATAAACCACGACCATGTATCGCCATATTCCAACATCAATGCAGGATCGGGAGCAGAGCCACACTCGCTGAGTGTAATTATTTTTTTGCCACCGAAAGTTTCTCTTATTTTGTTGAACGAAATGTACTGCGAACCATGCTGATTTTCACCCGGATAAATATCCATTCCGATCACATCCACATATTCGTCGCCCGGATACCAATTGATGGCATCGGCAGCCACATCCGAAGTCCAAACCCAGATGAGGTGATTCAATCCATGGTAGTTCACCATTCGGTCGAACATAAGTCGCCACAAAGCCTTACAAGGTTCGGCTCCTTTAGCGCCCCACCAGAACCATTTTCCGGAAGCTTCGTGCAGCGGACGCCATATGACAGGAATACCTGCTGTTTTAAATTCTTTTAGATAACCGGCGATCAGATCGATATCCGAAATCATTGCTTTGTATTCGGGGGAATTGACATCGTTTATTTTGCTCACATCGAAGTTGGTGTCGGCAGTGTAAAAGGCGCCCGATTTGGTGAGCGGATCGCGCCAGTGCCACATCAGTCCCACTATCCCCTTGTTGTTCCACCATTCCTGACCAAGTGTAAAAGGCGCAGCGTATTTCACCCAATTCTGATTCGGCCATGTATGATCAATAAAGTCGAAATTAGTCAATGCCGGCCATTTCCCGGTGCTAGTATAAACCCATGTTGCTTCATCAATATTTGTGCTGTGGTTGGCTGTAGTACCCGATATAATTTTATTTCCGAAATTAGTTTTCAAAAAGTTATATAAGTTAACTGCCTGCGTTGATGGTTGAGGAGTTACAAGTGACGCAGCAATATTAAACGGAGCAGGACCAACCGCATCGAAGTTCATTTTCAGATAATCGAGTTGGATATAACCCCAGTTTTTCACAAGAGCAATTGTGTGCGAACCGGCAGAAAGCCGAAGCGTAGCCACTTTTTGTTCGGCCCATGCGTTCGATGCCGGAAAACTGATTCCTGCCGCTAATTTTCCATCCACATAAAGATCATTTGTCTTTGCTGAACTTACCTGATAGCGCATCCAAATGTTGTAATATCCGGCCTGAGCAGCCTGCACGGTAAAGCTAACATTCCCTGTATTTGTATTTACATAGCCGGTTCCGCTATATCCGGCCGATGAAGTGACGATGGCTGCATCGCCCGTTAAAGCTGCATTTTCGGCTTCGAACACAGTGCCTGTTTCCGAAATTGCTGCCGCTGTTTTAAAAGCTATGCTGAAAGCCTTTACAAAATTACCTGCTACATCGCTCAGTGCTTTGTCCGGAATGGTAAGCGTATATTGAGTATCGGGAGTAAATGCTGATGTAGTGAGACTAATGGTGCGTGCCGAAGCTGTTGCCTGCACCATTTCATTGTTTAGTTTTATCTGGGCATTGGCAGCCACCACAATTTTTTCGGTAAACTCTAAAGTGATTTTTGTATTGACATCTACATCGATAGATTTATCGGCCGGAGAAGCCGACATAAGGGTTGGAGAAGTGCTGTCGCCCGGCTCTTCAGGAGTGCAGGAAACAGCTATAAAGACAAGAAAAAAAAACAAGAAAATCCGTATGCTTCGTTGCATTTATTTTGAAATTATAAAAATACCTATTTTAAAACCTTAAAAAACTAACACCCAAGAGAAAACAACAACTCAAAATGCACAAAGGGAATATATAAAAGTAGGGAATTATTCCGGAGAATAACTCCCTACTTGTTCAATATAAATTATTTATTAAAATCCTATCAATTTGAATGGAGATGAGACAGAAGCACTCCCTCCAGAAATTTTTTCAAAACGGACATTGTCAATACACATATTAACATTTCCGGCATCTCCTGCGGTTGCTAACCCAAAATCTTTGGTGATATTTTGAACATTGGGTAAAACAGTTGTCCCATATCCGTCTCCATTCTTGAAACTTTTCAAAGGAATGGTAACAGTGTACCAACCGCCCTTATTCTCAAAACCAGGAATAATAGACCAAAAGTCTCCATCAGTACCATTTAAACGGAATTTAAATGCCGGAGTAGTTCCACCCAAAACATTTACATCTATTTTAACAGCCCACTCAGCTACAGTAACACCTGCAACTTTCAAATCGTTTTGCGAATTTCTCCAGAAGAAATCCACCCAACCTGACGGTAAATCCTTATTGATACGGAAATAATTACCACTTAACGATAAATCAGGATTGTTTTCTACAGCTCCATAACTACCCCACCATGAGTTTTTTCCGTCAAAATTAAAGAAAACATAACTTGGATCTGTTATTGGATCAGTTCCTGAAATAGTAAATACCGGAGAAACAACTTCATCGCCATTATAGGCAACTAATTTGAGCGTTACAGCGCCTTTCTTTGCAGTTTCGGGCACATAAACTTCAATCGATGTTTCGGTACGCACGCCATATAGAACAGCTTTTACATTCGGTTGGAAATAAATAGCTTCAACTAAGTGAAGTTTTGTTCCGGTGATTGTCAGTTTTGCTCCCGGTTTCACTGTAGCATCAATTTTTGTGATAACAGGTTTATTGGCAGCTTCGATGGCTAGCTGAGCAGAAGATGTTACTTCTGTTCCATTCGTTGTGGTCATCACAATGGCTGCTGTACCTACAGCTGCCGGAGGTACGGTAACTGTAAACGAAGTTGCACTTGCAGGGTTTACATCAACGCTTAATCCACCCACAAATGTCACCTTACGTACCAAATCCAGGTTAGTTCCCGTAATTGTAATATCGTTTCCGGCCATCAATGCAAGTGGAGCAATGGAGCTAATGGTTGGTTTTACCAAAGTAATTGCTTCTGTTTCGGCTGTTTTTCCTGAGTTGGTAGTAAGGGTCACTTTTCCTTCGGTTGCTGTAAGCGGTACAGTAACTTCGAGTTGAGTAGCCGACTGACTCATAATAACACCTGTGACATCGCCTCCAAAAGTAGCGCCCACTACAAGATCCAGGTTGGTTCCTGTAATTGTAATTGTTTCGCCGTTTTTAACCGGCTTAGGGCTAATGGAAGTTACTGCAGGACCAACCAGCGACAAAGAAGTAGCAGCGCTCACTTTTACACCCGAGAAGGCCACCAACTGAATGCTTCCTTCTTTGGCATGAGTTGGAACAGTAGCAGTAATCTGCGTTTTAGCATCGTTCACTGTAAAATTATCAACAGTAATTTCTTCGGAAAAAATCAATGATTTAACCAATTGGAAATTTGTTCCGGTAATCTGCACTTCAGTTCCCGGTTTTACAGGATTTGGAGCTACAGTTGTTACTGCCGGCAATGTTACCTGCACCGGACTGGCTGTATACACCAACACCGGAATTTCGGCGCCATTCGAAATCATTACCTTACCGGTTTGAGCTTCAACAGGTACTTTTACTTCAATTTTAGCACGTGTCTGGCTTATAAAATTAGCACTCTCAACCACAACGCCATCGCTGAAAATTACCTGAGCTATCAGATTCAGATAATCGCCATTGATAGTGAAAGTGTCGCCTGCTTTTACGGCAGCCGGAGCTACCGATGCTATAGAAATAGGCTCAGAAAAAGTAAGCGGAGTAATTGTTGTGATATCGCCCTGAGGAGTTTTCAACTTCACTTTTCCGGGAGCAGTATTTTGTGGTATAGTAATCACCAATTCGTTGGCAGTTTTTGAAACAAAAGTACTGATTTCGATATTCGGAGACAAAACCACGGCCGTTACCTTGTCCAGATTGGCGCCAATGAATTTCAGTTCACCGCCGCGCAAAGCAGGCGATGGACCAAAAACACTTAATTTCACGGTAGTTAAATCTTCTTCATCTTTATCGCAGGATGTGAAGAGCAATCCACCTATCAATATGCAGGCTACAAAGCTTGCATAAAGGAATTTATTTATATTGTGTCGCATAAATTTATTTTTTATAAATGTTATAACTAATTATTCTGCAGGGACAACACGGATGTTATCAATACAAAGCGTAGGATTACAATCGGCACCCTTGGCCTGTTCGCCACCATGAAACAAGAAGAAAGTAAGACCTCCCCAATTGCCTGCCGAAGCAAGACTTAATCCAACACCCTCATGATTGAATTTAAAATCTTTCAATGGCAATGTTATTGTTTCCCAACCATCGGTTGTGTATGAGCCTGTAGCTTTCCATGGCATCCACAAACCGCGTGGAGTTGCTCCATCGGCTATGTAACCATTGGTATTTGCTGTACCCCATGGAGTGAAAATCATTTGCAGTGCACCCGAAGCCCATGCAGTAGGAACATTAATTTCGAACTTAATAACAGCTTCCGCAGGAGCAATGCTGAACAAATCGCCTTGTGGGCGTCCATTGGATGTTCCCCAAAGATTGAAGGAGAAAGCATCTTCGTTCCATGTTGCACTCGGATCGGCAGTCATTGCACCCTTGAAGCGAACATATTTCCCGGAAACACCTGCCACAGGATCGGCATCGGAAGTAACCCCTGAACGCCAGCCTCCATTTGCATTGCTATTGTCCCAGTCCAAAATAATTCCACGGTTATCGCGGAAATGGAATTTCGAACGGGTAGTTCCGTAACGGCTCGAAACAGCCACAGGTCCCGCTTGTGCTCCTGCAGGCACTTTCACACGAATTTCGTTCAGGTTGTACGAAACAATTTCGGTTGCTTTAATATTCGGTGTAAAAACAACTTCGGGTTGGTTGATACCAGCCACCGAAAGGAAATAATTTCCACGGATAACCGCCACACCGCCGTCGGCCACGTACTCACATTTCATCGACGAGAGTAAAGGCGAAGGAACATCAACTCCAAAATCTACTTTTATAGTATCGTTACTTTTATTGATCAGATACATTTTATTAGTAACAACATTTGGAATTTTTGTAGGTACGCTTGTAATCAGCACATTCGACGTAATCAGACTTGAGTTTAAAACCGTTTTCTGATCGTTGAACCACAACTCCTTAACACTTGTAAGATTTTCGCCCACAATGGCTATAGTGTTTCCCATAAACGCATGTGTAACCAGCGAGTCGGCACTCAGCACATCCGGCATACGGATATACTTAACAACAGGCACACCATCTGTAATAATGAATTCGTCCGGATTATCATTACAAGCCGGCAAGAAAACAAGTGCTCCCAGGGTCACGATTGATAATAGAATCTTCGTGAAAGATTTATATATATTTTTCATATACTTGCTTTATTAATTTGATTAATAACCAATTGAACTAAAATCGAAGGAAACGGGTTCCTCGCTCAAACGTGGATTCGCTGCCAAATCGGTATCGGGGAACGGAATTGTGAATTGGATATTCGACCGAACCACTTTCCACGATGCTAAAGTTACAGCCGAAGCCTGTGCTTCGCCTTTAAAATATGCATCGATATTGTTCCAGGAACCGCGTTCCTGTGCTGCAATACGGTCTTTAGCTCCTTCGGCGTTGTAATAACTCAATCGTACCAAATCAAACCAATTGTCGCCTTCACACGAAAGTTCTTTGCGGCGTTCGTTGAAAATATCATCAAAGGTAAGCGATGCTTTAGGCGTAACATTTTTAATACTTCTGCTGCGAACGGCATTAAATGCTGCCAATGCACCTGCATCACTTGTAGAAGCGCTATTGCCTAATTTTGCTTCGGCATAAATCAGATATACATCCGCCAGACGAAGAATGTGAGTTGCCAAACCTGTAGCCATACGTGCCATACCTTTACCTGAACCCGCGATGTGGTCGGCATTATCTCCTACGATATGTTTAACACAGTTGGATCCGGTCGCACTACCATAAGTAATGTTTCCATTTACCCAGTCATACGTAAAACCACCTTTGTCGGTATAGAAATAATCGTAATGATCACCATACATCATCATTGTAGCCTGACGGCGGTCGTCGTTATAAAGACGAGTTTTGCTTGTTGCATTTTCACCAAAGAGGTTATGAAGATCGATAGTAACGCCCGTCCAGGTTCCCCAGGTGTCGGCAAACTCAGAGAAACCATTCAATCCCAAATCCGACTGTAATGTATTCTGGCTTGTCCACTGAGCACCTACAGTCCAGCGCCAGGCTATCAGGCTTTCGTCCGAAATATTGTTGGCCAAACGGAAGATGTCGGCATAATTAGGCATAAGGTTACGACCACTTTTTTGAATAACTTCATTCGAATAAAAAGCTGCTTTGTCGAGATCGGCCTGATTGCGTGTTCCGCTTTGTCCGTAACCCGATTTAGTCAGATAAACTTTCGAAAGTAAACCCATGGCAGCATATTTATCGATACGTCCGGGTTGATTTTCAGCGGGTAACAAATCAATCGCTTCTTCGAGTGTTTTTACGATATAAGTATAAACATCCTCAATTTTGTTTTTGTAAATACTATTGGATTGATTGTCGGAAATTAACTTACTATTGTTGTGAATAATCGGCACTGCACCCCAAATACGTACAAGATAAAAATAAGTCATTGCTTTCCAGGTAAGCGCTTCGCCTTTTACTGTATTTAAAGTGGTTGTAGAAACTTTTGGACCTGACTTCAGTTCCAGATTCTCGATCAGCGTATTACAATAAGCATTCACCGACCACAGCGATGCCGATGCATTACGTAAATCATCGTCGCTCGATTTGAGCACAAAAGCCTGATATCCGTTATCAGTTCCGTAGTAAATATTTCCGGCCAACACGTCTCCGATTTTCACAAAACCACGTTGAAAATCGTACCAGGGTGAATTGTAAATAGGATTCACTGCCTGGAAACATTGTTCATCCGTTTGGTAAAAGCCATCGATGGTGTAATTATCCTTGGTAGGACGATTTAAAAAATCCTCGCACGAAGTCATTCCAACCAACATCATAGTGGCAATTGCCAACGATTTAATATTTAGAATTTTCATATTATTTCCTTTCAATTAAAAATTAGAATGATAAATTAAGACCAAATGAGTAAATCTGAGGCGAAGGATAACGTCCGTTATCGAGGCCATATACATTTACACTTGCTGTACTTACCCCTATTTCAGGATCGAAACCTGAATACTTTGTCAAAGTAACAAGGTTCTGAACATTAGCATACACGCGTAAAGTTTCCAAATGCAGTTTGCGTACAAGTTTCTTGTCGAAATTATAACCCAAAACTATATTCTTAACACGCAAATAAGATCCATCTTCAATGTACCGGTCGGACAAACGGGTGTTGTCGTTAGGATCGTTCTGAATGGCACGTGGAACAGTTGCATTCGGGTTAGCAACGCGTACATTATCAATATCGTCGAACCAGTTATTTACTGTTGCGCCAGTTGAATTGGTACGTGGATAAGCAAAACTTTCGTTCACTTGTTGTAAACGGGCACGCTCGGTCACCACCGACAACTGGTTGTTCCAAAGCGATTCCATATTATTCAGATTGCGCGACATATAGTTCAATACCTTGTTTCCGTAAGAACCATTGATAAATACCGTAAGATCAATATTTTTATAATTGAAGGTATTGTTCAATCCAAAAGTAAACTTAGGAAGTGGTGATCCTATGTTGGTACGGTCGTATTCGTTGATAATGCCATCGGGTTCTCCGTTAGGTCCGCTTATGTCTTCAAATTTCAGGTCGCCCGGATAAACTGTATTGGTACGACTGAACGATTTTCCATCCGTTGGATATTTTTCGGCTTTCGGCCAGCTTTTTATATCTTCCAAATCCTGATATACACCGGCTACTTTATAGCCATAATAATTGTAAAGCGATTCGCCTACGCGTGAACGTGAAACCACGTCGCTCCATTGTCCGTAACCTTCAAGGTATGCTGCATCGGTTCCATCAAGAGCCTCAAGTGTGTTTTTGTTAAACGATACCTGAAGTTCGGTGTCCCATGTAAAGTTATTATGTTTGAAATTGTGACTTGTTATTGAAAACTCAATTCCCTTGTTGTCGATAGTTCCAAAGTTTCCACGGGGAGCTGCCAATGCGCTCGAACCGTTTCCACGAGTCCCCATATACGATGGTAACTGCATTTGCATTAACATATCGCGTGAAATTTTATCGTATGCGTCTACCGTTAACTCTATTCTGTTATTTATCAGTCCTAAATCAAGACCTATGTTGAACTGTTCCTGAGTTTCCCATTTAATGTATGGGTTGGCGATAT
>Ga0209373_10003591_pt1 | contig 14198 bp, 6 predicted proteins | sample Higcelweek5metaG_FD_187173 | JGI IMG/M metagenome (GOLD analysis project Ga0209373, IMG submission 187173) | Freshwater pond sediment microbial communities from the University of Edinburgh, under environmental carbon perturbations - High... | ecosystem: Environmental > Aquatic > Freshwater >...
CCATATCCTTGCCCGCAATACTCATCGAAAGGGTACTAAAATCCCGCACATTACGCGGGTGTTTTTCCAAGGAATGCAGAGCCAGCTTCAAGGTATTTTCTTGGAAGGTATGTACCGCAAAGGACCGCCATCCTTCGCCAGAAGTTATCATGTTGTGCGTTTGCACAAAGCGACCATCGGCACGTTCTTTTATCAACCCTAAGAGCAAGAGTAGCTCAATACTCTCTTTCGCCTGCGCAGCTGTAATCACAGGATCTAATTGCTTCGCGAGGGCATCATCATCGCCCCGATAATCAAAGCAATCCATCAGATTGTAAATCGCCGTGTGCTGCCACTTGCGATAAAACTCATACTGCTGGGGTTCCAGAATGCGCGCATCAGGAGCCGCCACCAGCATCATTTTATCAAAGAAGTGCCGCGCTTTAGCATCGGTCTTGCTCTTATTAAATTGGACAAGAACGCGCAAGTATTCCGCTCGGCGTCCATCTAAATCGAGATACGAAATCAAGCGGTCCACCGCAGCCGGTGAAAGGTGGCGCTTTCCTTGAAACACGCGGACCAGATTGCCCTGATCCACGCCGATTTTGTCCGCAAAATATCGCAACGAAAACCACTCCTTTTCCGACTTCTTCGTTTGCACGAAGTCTTCTAGGAATGCGTGATAGCTGTGATACTCGAACAAATCTTTCATAATCTTCACTCTATATATTAATTCTTGATACGGCCCAACAAGTCAAACTTTTGCGTTCTCATGCCAACCGCTTCTGCAGCCTTATTATTCTGAATAGATACGGTCGCCGAAGAGGAACTCCCACCATCAGAGCTGCTGGAAGATGTTCCACAAGTGCCCGCAGTAATCGTTGCCACGTCAAAGCCCAGCTGATCCAGATTAGGACCATCCGATCCAAGTGAAGTCAGGGTTAGCAGGTTGTTGCCAGCATTCAGAGCGATGACATAGCTCACCACATCCCACGTAGTCCAAGCACCCGTAGCAGGGAAAGAGGCGCTGGACAGGACATTAATTCCGTCGCGAGAAATCTGCATCGGACGATCCGCCGTTCCACCGTTAGCATAGCGAATTACCAAGGTCACATTCCCAGCCGTTGCGGCATTAATCGCCCAGGAACCAGCCACACTGGCAGCAACATCCAAGTTCAGATAACCGGTACCCGTATAGCCCGCATTTTTTGTTTCCAAAACACCATTCGCAGTGCAGAAATTTTCGGCTTCGATGGTAGAAAGGACGGAAACCAAGTTGTTTGAGGAACTCGAAGCCAACGAGGAACTAGACACCACCGCTATGCTGGAGCTAGAAACAGCATTGGAACTGGAGGACACGCTAGAGCTAGAAATTTTCACAGAACTACTCGTTCCGGTTAAGCAATTGGAAACTCGCACATCGCACAAAGTTGCGCCTGCACCCAAAGTGCCAGTAACTGCAGCCTGCACATTGGCAGCAGGAATCACGGTCAAATTGGAATAATAAGAAGCACGACTAAAAGCAGTGCCAGAACCAGCAGTAGTACCCGAAGTGCCAGAGAACAAATTGTCTTTCACCGTCACGGCATAACCCGACTCGTACAAGTCTACCGGACTATTTGTTCCAATGAAAGCATTGGCTTCCACAAGAATGCTGGATTTTAAACCGGCGCGCACCGCATAATTATTTCCCGAACTGGTCACCAAATTATTCACCACATCAATCTTACCATAGCGCACACGAGGCATGCGTTCGGTCACTCCATCGGCCCACCAATTGTATTGCATGGTAATCTGATAATAACCAGCATTGCTAGCATCCGTAGTCCCGCAAATCAGACTGCTGAAACGATGAGCCCCAGTACTTCCTGCAGCCACAGACTTTGATGTGTAATGAAATTTCGTCCAGCTAATGGTCAGGTTGTTCGATTGATTTACCATATCCAAATTGCCATCTTGACCATCAGAGATGTCGCAGTGGTCAATCCAGACATTGGTTGAGGTTTGGAACATTGATGAGAAGCTAGCAAAAATAATCACCGATGATCAAGGTTATTTTAAAATTGATGCACCTGCAACCATCGATGTAAGGTTTACATTGCCCTCAGGGCAAAAAGAGCAGCAGTGGTTATTTTATGAGTACCCTCCTTTACTTGATCTTATTGAGGATACTTATACAATTGCTTGGGCGAAAACCAATCCTGGAATATTGGCAGGGCAAATGCCTTGGGAAGCTTTTCAATATAATAAAATCAGTGAAGTTCTTGAAACTGTTCATTGGACAATCATTCCAAATGGAAGAAAAATGTTATCCGAATAATTGAATTATTATAAGTATAAAATATTCAATTATTCGAAACTCAAAATAAGTATTGTTTGACAAAAAGTAGAATAAGTATAGTTGTGATCATAGATTAGGTTTAGATAGCTTTCCTCTTCAAGGTTGAGGAATGGTTACCCGGGGGCATTTTTATATGTTCCCGGGAATAATCATAAAATGTTGATTTAATGAATGCGTGTATCAATTGAGAAACCTGTGCTAACTGAATACTATTCGCTTTGAACATTTGAAATCTAAGAAAAAACAAAAATGAACAGAAATGAATTTTACAGAAAAAAAATTGCAGTAATAATCATACTGGTTCTATCTTCAATCCAACTTTTCTCAATATCTCAGGATATTAGGATATTTAAAGACAAGGATTTTACAGCAATGCCAGAATACAATGCTGACGATGTAATGCGTGTATTTGTGTCACAAAATATACCTGTTTCAAATATTAACCACAAACAATTAGAGGCCATAGATTATCCTGAAACCCGCTTACTTCTAATTCCTTATATTAAAGGGAATTTTTCTGAAGTTGCCTTACAGAAAATGATTCAGTTTCATGAAAAGGGTGGAGGATTATTTTTTATTGGTGATCTGCCAAACAAAGATAAATGGTATCCTTTTAGAAATATGCAATCTTCGGAGTTTTATCTGACTCGGGCTAGTGATGAAATTCGTGTTGAAGGTTTAACAGAAAAGGGACTTGAAATAATAAATACCTTGCCTGACCTGGATTATTTTAAAGATAGATCAATTCCTGTGATTAGAGTAACAGCTTACCCTCCTGACATTACACACAATCTAATTCAAAACAATTCTGATGCGTGGGCATTGCCACCGGTAATTGCCGTTGAGCGAAAATGTGAAAGGTTTTTCGGTGCAAGACTTTGTGTATATGGATTTAATGGAGGTGAACCCCGTGAAAATGTCGATGGCGCATATCAGATGCAATGGACGAGAGATCCGGGTATGCTAACAAGAAACTGGAGTGGGTGTGATACGCTTATCAGAAAGATGTCAGAGTGGATCTACAACACACCTGAAATAGCCGGAGCAATAGATATTACTCCAGTACATAAGGCTAACAATGAAGATAAGATTAAGATTCGTTTTCGAAATCTATCCGATAGTTCAAAAAAAATAAAAAATATTAAACTAAAAGATATTCAGTCAAATACGGAAATTTTCTATAAAGAAGAAATTGAGATAAGAGGAGACCAAACAACTACAATCGCAGAACTTGAATCCCCAACTATTTTCGGCTATTACAATTACGAACTTACAGCTGATATAAATGGCGAAATTTCAACCCTGGCCTGTGCAAAAGAGTACATTATACCGGATGATGCTGCCGACTTCTCAGGTTTTGGTTACTCAACCTATTGGGCTTTTCAGGAGCCTAAGGTATCCGAACCCTTTAAATATTTTAGTCGGCAGATGAAAAAGCTGGGATTGCAATATATGCGTGCGAGTATTCCATGGGAAGATGTGGAGCCAGAACCTGGTGTATACGATTGGAGAATTCCACGTGACATACTTAATTTTGCCCATGTAGAAAATATTCCTGTTGCATTTTGGATGTTTGCCACAACAAGAGGTTCTGGTCTTGGAGATGGTGGTGTTCCATGGTGGACTCTCAAAGAACCAGCCATAGACCGTGATGGGAATAAAGGTTTTCACCCAACGCTCTGGAGTCCCTTTTATAGAAAACATTATTTTGGAATGATTGATGAGTTTACTAAACAATTCGCAAACCATAACAATCTAACCAAATTTGTTCTCGATTTTGGAAATTCTGATTTCCCTTATGGTTATAATTACTATGTAAACCCACCTCATTTGTTCGATTACTCCGTTTATGAACGCGAGGCATTTGTCAGATACCTAAGAAATCATCTCGATTACAGTCTCCATGAAATCTCATTATTATATGGAATGAACTTTGCAAATTGGGAAGAAGTACCGGTACCCCTTGTTGAGAATGAAGAATCCTGGCGAATCTATTTAAGTTTTAGAAGATGGAGTGTACAACAAGGAATGCAACACGTTGCACAAATATGCGCTGAAAATGCTCCGAATAAAGTACCAGCCGATCTTCCCGGTCACGGTTTGGGATCAATTGCTGATTTATCATCAAGCTGGTTCGATGTAAAAGCCCGCCACTGGAACGAAGAAAAGAAGTTTGACCATAGATATACCGAATTGCACAATTCCGGTGCAGAATGGGGAGGTGAACCCTGGCAGGTGGGTGCCGGATATAAAGAATTTGATGATGCTTTATTTGGTTCCCTTAGGTACAATGCTGATTATTTCTCAATACCTGCGCCTGATCTTTCTGTTGATCCTGAAGGAATAGCAAAAGTTGGTTTTATCAGGCGCACTATAATGGGTGCAGAACAAACACCGGCAAAAATAGCTGTAATCGACAAGGTAAACCATGATGCTTATCAATCGCTTTGCCAGGTTGCTGCTCGCATGGATCAGCGGGTCGATCTTTTGGGCTATGCGCACCGCTTTGATTTTTCTTGTTACGATTTGCTTGTATTGCCCAATGATGAGTTGCAATCAAATGTAGGAACAGTTACCACAAGTGGATCTCTCCTTCCTACCGATGAGCAGTGGTACTGGATATTACGCGAGAGTGTAGAGAAGGGATTAACGATTGTTGTTTTTCCGAATACTTGTATTGAAGGGCGAACAGTAATTCCTCTAACATTCTTACGAAAGGTCATGGATCTTCAGGATGTTAAGTATGGTGAACGAAAAGTTAGAGAGCTTGATTTTCCGAAAAACTTTGGTGGTGGAATTGCAAAAGGTCAGGCTGTTTCAGTCATTTCAGAGGGAGAGGTTCTTTTGACCGATAAAAATAACGAACCAGTCCTTGTGAAAAAAAAGTTTGGGAAAGGAGCTGTTTTACTTGCAGGTTGGGACAATACAGACGATTCGTTTGATGGTAAGCTAAATTATTTGGAACAAGATAATATTGAAAATCATACCCTTGTTCGACTGGCTAATTCAATGAATCTTGTGCCACAGGATATATTAAGCGATCAGTTAAACATATACAAAGCATTGGTGAAGCGTAATAACAAAGACTTTTTGTTATTGTACAGTCATCTTAAACACGATGTAGTACAGGAATATAAGGTGAAGTTACAAGGTCAAAGCAAATTAGCTTATGATATGGCAACCGGAGACATATTTCCTGTAAAAGAAATCGGATCAGGATGGTACTCTCTTACAATCTCAGTAAAACCAAAGATTGGAAGATACATCAGTTTTCATGATAAATAATGTCAAGTTAATAGGAAGGAGGAATCAGATGACTAAAATAGTTAAGTCTGTTTCATGTGTTGGAAAAACAAAGAAATGAAAACCATCTAGAGTCGTGTCATTTCTGATCCTAATATTTAACCATTATCAGATGGAGGAATATGTTAATCTATATGGTCTGACTTTTGGGTGTCCATACATTAAAAGAACACAAAGCTGTCCTTTTAATGATTTATCTGATAAATCTAATATCGAAAAAGTTAATTGGGTAGATGCTTTGAAAGTTTTGGATAAACAAAAAATTTGGGTCGAACATTGTATCTGTTCATACAACAGGCATTTTAAAAATAAATATTAATGTTCAACAGCTATCTGGAGAGGTTAAACAAATACAAATAAAGAAGGCTATACACTTTCTCCTGTGTTGAAAAGTGAATAGCAACAATCAAAATGGAAAAATAATTTAACAGAACTGTATGCATACTAAATTTTACTTGTTGTTAATACTTGTCTTATTGGTTCAGATTTCTGGAGGCCAGGAAGTTTATAAAGACAAAAATGTTTCGATTGAATATAGGATTGTCGACTTGGTAAAAAGAATGACGTTGGAAGAAAAAATATTTCAGTTATCACAACTGACGGCAGGTAACAATACCAATGTTAACAATATTGGAGAAGCAATTAAGGATATACCGAGTGAGATTGGGTCATTGATATATTTTGGTGCTAATCCTGTTTTCCGCAATGCTATTCAGAAACGAGCGATAGAGGAATCCCGATTGGGTATTCCTATACTTTTTGGGTTTGATGTAATTCATGGTTTCCGCACTATTTATCCCATTTCACTTGGTGTAGCATGCACCTGGAATCCAGGGCTGTTAGAAAATGCGTGTACAAATGCTGCCAAAGAAGCGAAGTTGTCGGGCATCGACTGGACTTTTTCTCCCATGATCGATGTAGCGCGAGACCCGCGATGGGGACGGGTTGCTGAAGGTTATGGCGAAGATTCTTATGCAAATGCCTGCTTTGGTGTAGCATGTGTTAAGGGCTATCAGGGTGAAAACCTTTCCGATGAATTCTCCATAGCTGCCTGTTTGAAGCATTATGTTGGCTATGGCGAATCGGAGGGTGGTCGTGATTATAACTATACCGACATCTCTAAACAGGCACTATGGGAAACTTATTTGCCTCCTTTCGAAGCCTGTGTAGAGGCTGGTGCAGCAACTTTAATGAGCGCTTTCAACGACATTAGTGGCGTTCCTGCTACAGCCAACCATTATACATTAACCGAAATTCTAAAAGAGCGTTGGAAACACGATGGTTTTGTGATCTCTGATTGGGATGGTATCAATCAATTGATTGCTCAAGGAGTTGCAGCTGATCGAAAAGAAGCGGGATACAAGGCTTTTATGGCTGGTGTTGAAATGGATATGAAGGATATAATATACATCGAGAATATGGAAGCGTTGGTTCAAGAAGGTAGAATTTCAATCGCAAAAATTGACGCTGCTGTAAGTCGTGTATTGCGTGTGAAATTCCGCTTGGGATTGTTCGATCGTCCATATACTCCGATAACTGAAGAAAAAGATCGTTACCTCTGCAAAGAAAGCATAAATACAGCAGCACAATTGGCAGCAGAATCAATGGTTTTGCTCAAAAATCAAAAAAAAGTACTTCCGATAAAATCAACAGTAAAACAAATTGCATTAATTGGGCCTATTGCCGATGACAAAACCAATTTGTTGGGCGCATGGTCATACAATGGAGAACAGAACGATGTTGAAACATTGCGTGAAGGCATAAACAAGGAATTTGGGCAAAATGCAATCATTCATTATGCCAAAGGTTGCGATTACGACGGAAGTGATATTAGTGGTTTTGTCGATGCTGTTAATGCTGCTGAGAAATCTGATATTGTATTAGTTTGTTTGGGAGAAAAGAAAGAATGGAGTGGTGAAAATGCTTCACGCTCTTCAATAGCCTATCCTGCGATACAGGAAAAATTAGTTCAAGAATTAAGTAAAACAGGCAAACCAATTGTATTAATTCTTTCAAACGGAAGACCTATTGAATTGATTCGTTTAGAACCTATCGCCGATGCCATTTTGGAGATCTGGCAACCTGGAATTGCCGGTGGTTCAGCATTGGGGGGGATACTTTCTGGAAGAATAAATCCTTCGGGTAAACTGGCTATTACTTTTCCACTTACTACTGGTCAGATACCTGTTTATTATAACATGCGTCAAAATTCCCGACCCTATAGTAATATGGGGCTTTATCAGGATATACCAACAGAACCCCTTTATTGGTTTGGACATGGACTAAGTTATACGATTTATAACTATGGTAAATTAAATATTTCTTCATCAACTCTTAAAAGGACTGAAAAATTGCTTGCGGAAATTGAAGTGGAGAATAGCGGAAATGTAAAAGGAGCCGAAACCTTATTTTGGTTTATTTCTGATCCGGTATGTTCTATTTCACGGCCAATGAGAGAACTAAAATATTTTGAAAAGAAAGGAATAGAGGCGGGTGAGAAAATTATGTATCGATTTGAAATAGATCCAATTCGCGATCTGAGTTATACTGACGATGATGGAAATAGTTTAGTTGAAAATGGAGTGTTTTACATTCAGGTGAACAATCAAAAAGTGAAGTTTGAATTGATTGATTAGCTTGAGTCTAATATTCATAAATGTTTTTTACTTACTAACTAAATTTAATGAAAATGAAAACTTTTAAGGTTTTTCTATTCGCATTATTCGTTTGCGTAATGCAACCTGCAGTAATTCTAAGTCAGAATATTGTCAGTGTATTTTCAGCAGATAAAAATGTAATTGTTGTTCTGGTCGAGACGCCCAATGGGGTAAGTCCACCTACACAATCTGTTTCATCGTGGCAAGTGAATGGATCAAATCCTTCACAGGTTGGCAGATATTCTTATGTCTATAAAGAAGAAAAAGAATCAGGTGGCAATTATCCCATGTCTTTACGACATCATATGTACATACGGTTGTCAGGTAATTTATCAAATGGTGCAACGTATAACATCAGTACTCCGTACGGATCCAATCAGTTTGTGTTTAATGATCAGGAAACCCGTTGTGAATCTATCCATACCAACCAATCGGGTTATTTTGGTAATTCATCAGTTCGATATGCCAATATGAGTATTTTTTTGGGTGACATGGGTGCTCAGACCATTTCACCGCTACCATCTTATAAAGTATTAGATTCTGGTGGTAGCACTATAACCACCGGTACACTTACTTATTTTGGAAACGATGCTTCTGCTGGCGGGGATGTATATCGGATCAATCTGGCAAGTGTACCCAATGGGGGACCATACAGGGTCTCGGTTGCAGGATATGGTTGTTCATATCCATTTGGAGTAGGCCCCACATTCTCTGCCGAGAATGCGTATGTTCATGTTCGCGGTTTATATCATCAACGTTGCGGCATAGCACTTGAGGAACCTTATACTTCTTTTACCCGTCCGGCTTGTCATACTACGGTTCAAGTTACTGATGCGCATCCTTATGACTTTATCACCCAAACAAGTTCAACAACAAGAAGCATTTCCGGTGGTTACCACGATGCAGGGGATTTTGATAGAAGAGCTGTTCATGCAATGGTACCGGCCTGGATGCTCAATACCTTCGAGGCTTTTCCTGCCGGTTTTACAGACAATCAGTATAACATCCCCGAATCGGGTAATGGCATTCCTGATTTTCTTGACGAAGCACTTTGGGGTTTAAAGATATGGGAGGAACTACAGGAACCCGATGGCGCCGTTCGCGCAGGAACTGAAGCCGATAGACATCCAACTTATGGAGAAGTAAATGCAGCTACTGACAATTTAATTTACCGCACATACAAACGATGGGGATACACCACTGCAATGGGCGCCGGTTTATTTGCTCATGCTTCGCGTTTAGTGCAGCCTTTCAATGCTACACGTGCATCTCAATTGTTAACTAAGGCACAAAATGCATGGAATTATTTACAGGCCCATGGCAGCGATGTTGATATGGCATCTGCAAAAGAAGGCCCAAGAATGTATGCGGCCATGGAGTTGTATTTGGCCACCGGAGATGCAAACTACCATACCGCATTTCAAACTTTAGCCAACACTTGCTTAAATGGAAATATCCGTGTCGATTGGTTCAATATACCTCAAATATGTGATGAAGGGTTAATATTAACACCATACTTTTTCGGGTATTTAATTACAAATAGACCAGTTGATCAGTCACTTAAGGATGCATGGGTAGCTAAACTTCAGGGCTTAGCCAATAATACATTGAATGCAGTAAATACTAAATCTTATCCAATAGGTGATAATCCAAATTATGCATGGGGAACCGCTACCTGTCAAGGTCGATATGCTGATCCAGTAATGTTAATGTACCGTTTAAACGGCAATTCAAGTTATTTAGATGTGGTAAGTCAGCTGGCTGATTATTCATTGGGATTGAATCCATTGGGCAAAGTTTATGTTACCGGGTTGGGGGTAAATCAGCCAAGTAGCCCGTTACATTTGGATTCTTATTTTACTGAAAAAGCAGGTAAAGGCCCTGTGCCGGGTATAGTAATCTATGGTCCTGCCGATTATAGTACTGTTCCGTGGGAACTGGTAGTATGGGAAAAAGTGCATCCTTCGTTTACATCGTTGCCATTGCAACGCCGGTTTAGCGATGGTTGGTCTTTTGTTGAGGAGGATGAATTTACAGTGTGGGAAACGCAGGCAGAAAATATTTGTATGTATGGTTTCCTGGCTTCAGTTGAAGGTGGAGGGACACCTTCAGTTCCTGTTGCACCGGGTAGCCTAATTGCAACTACTGTTTCAAGCAGCCAGATTAATCTTACGTGGACTGACAATGCCAACAACGAAACCGGATTTAAAATTGAACGCAAAACAGGTTCAGGTGGTACTTATGCACAAATTGCTACAGTTGGACTTAATGTAACCTCTTATAGTAACACTGGATTATCTGCATCTACAACATATTTTTACAGAGTTCGTTCTTCAAATACTGCCGGCGATTCGGGTTACAGCAACGAAGCGAATGCTACAACACAAAGCAGTACAGTACCTGCTGCACCAAGTGCCTTAAGTGCAAATGAAGTCTCAAGCAGCCAGATTAATCTTTCGTGGACAGACAATGCAAGTAATGAAACCGGCTTCAAAATTGAACGCAAAACAGGTTTAGGAGGTACTTATGCACAAATAGCTACTGTTGGAGCCAATGTTACTACATATAATAGTACAGGACTTGCAGCCTCTATTACTTACTACTATAGGGTGCGTTCAAATAACGCATCTGGTGATTCAGGCTACAGCAATGAAACAAATGCCACTACACAATCCGCAAGTGGTGGAACAACAATATATAGTTTCACTGGAATTAATCAGGCAAATACTAATTATAATTCTTACGCATGCGATGTTGATGTATTTCCTTTTGCTGCAAGCTCTGCAAACAGAAACACACAAATTGAAGCAACTGATGCACAGTATGTTAATATTTCTGCTAATAATACTTCAGAATGGGCTTCTGTTAATCCTGGAACAGGTGATGAAATATTCCTATGGAATAGTATGAAAATAAATGAAGTAGCAAGTAGTATTAGCCAGATTGATTTAATATTTAATGGAAATACAGGCAGTTCTGGCACCATTGTTCACAATATTTATGTTCTTAAAGCAGGTTCTGATTGGACTCAAAACGCTTCGTGGGTACAGGTTGGTACAAGTCAAAGTATAACAGGAGGTGTTGATACTGAAATGAAACGCTCTATAACTACAAACATAACCACTTATATTGATGGTTCTGGAATTATTGTATGGGGTGTATATGAAACTACATCAGCACAAATCATGCATGTTAATTATGTAGAAATGGCTGTTACTGCAAGTGGTGTTGGAACAGCTCCTTCAGCACCAACCAGCTTATCAGCAACTACTGTATCAAACAGTCAGATAAATCTTTCATGGACCGATAATGCAAATAACGAAACTGGCTTCAAAATTGAACGCAAAACCGGATCAGGAGGTACTTATGCACAAATTGCCACTGTTGGAGCCAATGTTACTACGTATAATAATACAGGGTTAACATCATCTACAACTTACTATTACAGAGTGTGTTCAACTAACGCTTCTGGCGATTCAGGCTTCAGTAATGAATCGAATGCTAGTACGCAATCCGAATCATCCTCTTCATATTCAAGTATAGATATTGGAACATCAACACAGGGTTCAACATCGGATAATTCGGGAATAATTACGGTACAAGGTTCAGGAGCAGAGATTGGCGGTACAAGTGATGGTTTCAGATACGTATATCAAAATAATTTAACCGGTGAAATAGAAATGATTGCCAGGGTTGAAAGCTTTACTGCAAGTAACAGCAATGCTTTGGCCGGTTTAATGATAAGACAAGGAATTGGAGCATCCGATTACCATTACAGTATTTATATCAGTCAGGGATTGATTATTACAAGTAAATACAGAAATAATGCAAGTTGGTCTTACACGGGAACAGCCGGAACGGCCGGTTTACCTATTTGGCTAAAGATCACAAAAAGTACTGCTCCTAATAACATCATTACTACATATACTTCTAACGATGGTGTAAACTGGACACAAAGATGGCAGGATTGGTTTGGTTCAAATATTACAGAACCATTTACAGCAGGACTAGTTGTTACAGCAAATCAGAATGGTTCATTAGCAACGGCAACATTCAGTAATATTACTTGGCCTAATGGTACCACACCAAGTACACCAAATATACCAGGTACACTAAGCGCTAATACGTTATCAAGCAGTCAGATAAATCTTTCATGGACCGATAATTCAAACAATGAAACAGGGTTTAAGATTGAACGCAAAACAGGTGCAGGTGGCTCTTATGCACAAATAGCTACCGTTGGTGCTAACGTAACCTCTTATAACAATACAGGATTAACTGCAGCTACAGCATACTATTTCAGAGTTCGTGCAACAAATTCTACAGGCGATTCAGGTTACAGTAACGAGGCCAACGCTTCTACCTTTGATAATCCGCCAGTAGCACCAAGTGCCTTAAGCGCAAATGAAATATCAACTAGTCAGATTAATCTGGGGTGGGTAGATAATGCAAACAACGAAACTGGTTTCAAAATTGAACGCAAAACCGGTGCAGGTGGCACTTATGCACAAATAGCTACTGTTGGAGCTAACGTAACCTCTTACAACAATACAGGATTAACTGCAGCTACAACATATTATTACAGGGTTCGTGCAACAAATTCCACAGGCGATTCAGGTTACAGCAATGAGACTAATGCTACAACTCAAGTTGAATCCACTTTCTCATACACTAGTTTGAATATTGGTACATGCAGTAATGGTGTTACAAGCGAAAACGGCGGTGTAATTAATGTAAGTGTAAATTCTTCATATTACATTTGGGGACAAAATGATGCCTTCCGATATGTTTATCAAGATAACTTATCTGGTGATATAACCTTGATTGCAAGAGTCGATAACTTAACTGCTAATTATGGTGATACCCAAGCTGGAATTACGATAAGAAAAAATACCGACACTAATTCTGCTAATTACGGTGTATTTGTTTATGCAAACGGCACAATAAAGGTTACATACAGATCTTCTACAGGTGCTTGGTCAGGGCAGGATTACTCAGGTACTGGTTCAGTTCCAAAATGGCTGAAATTAGAAAAGGTAGGAACTACAGTTACTGCTTTCACCTCTGATAATGGAGCTACTTGGACGAATGTTGCAAGCGAAAATATGAATACAGCACTATCAGATAACTTCACAGCCGGTTTGGCAGTAGCTTCTGGTAATATAAATTACAATGTATCAGCAAATTTCAGCAATATATCATTGCTTATTGATGGGGCAAAATCTGCTTTTGTCAGTAGTAATGATATTAATTCACTTCAGAATGGTTTTATACTTCATCAAAATTACCCAAATCCATTTGCAAATTTTACTGAAATATCCTATCAGATGGCGGAAGCTGGAGATGTAGAATTTAAGATCTTTGATATTTCTGGACGAATAATTTGGACAATGAAAAATCAAAATCAATCACCTGGCTTTCATAGTTTTGAATGGCGTTCGGAAAATAGTGAAAGTAAAGAAGTTTTGGGAGGTGTTTATTTTTATCAAATGAAAATTACTACTTCACAAAATAGCTACTTTGAACAGCGAAAAATGTTGATTATAAAATAATTGAAAGTCATTTTAAATTAAAATTGAACAAAAACTAAAAATATTTATTCTTGCCTGGTCTTACGAAAGAATGTTTGGTTAATTATTTAAGAGCAGCGATTTATTCCTAAAGGAAATAAATACTCAAATTAGTTAACAAAGCCAATATTGAGTTAGGTCAGATAATTGCAAAAAAAGAGTTTATGTTCAGAAAATAAATCCTGAATAATTTTATTAAAAACTTAAAGTTTTATTTTAGAATTATTCAGGATTTTTAACTTTAGCCATTACTCCTTAATGTCTTCAATGATTCCAAAGCTATATTTACATAACACCATCTTATAAAACAACCCCCACAAAGCCAACCCACAGAAAAGCCAAGTTTGT
>Ga0209373_10003592_pt1 | contig 14197 bp, 13 predicted proteins | sample Higcelweek5metaG_FD_187173 | JGI IMG/M metagenome (GOLD analysis project Ga0209373, IMG submission 187173) | Freshwater pond sediment microbial communities from the University of Edinburgh, under environmental carbon perturbations - High... | ecosystem: Environmental > Aquatic > Freshwater >...
ATATAAAGGATTATATAATTTAGTTGGTGGCAAGATTGAAGAAGGCGAAGAAGGTGTTGATGGCGCATATAGAGAGTTAGAAGAAGAAACAGGTATAAATAAAAATGATACCATTCTAACTCATCTTATGGACTTTGAATACTTTATGAGTAATATAGAACTACAAGTATATGTTGGTAAATTAAATAAAGATAAAGATGTAGTCGAAGAAAAACATAAATTATATTGGGTAGATCTAGACGAAAACTTCTTTGATATGAATAAATATGCAGGTGAAGGTAATATAGGACATATAATAGAACAAGTAAAGATATATAAAGAGAGATTGCTTAAAGATTAAGGAGATATCATGAGAATAGGAATAGACATTGATGATACAATAGCTAACACTGTAGATAGTATGTTATATTATGCAGATAAATATGATATTGAAGTTCTCGGTAAGACTGGTTGTAATGGTAATATGGGGCTTATAAAAGATAGATTTTATTTAAAAGAATTATATGGTTGGGAAGATGATGTAAAATATAATTTCTTTGAAACTAATTATAAAAACGTATTATTAGGATGTACACCTAAACCAGATGCAGTAGAAGTAATAAATAAATTAAAAAAAGAGGGACATGAAATGTATTACATTACTGCACGATTAAGTGAAGTAAAAGATTGTAATGCATATGAAATTACTGAGAATTGGTTAAAAGAAAACAACTTTCCAATTGATTATCTAAAAGTAAATGCAAGTGAAAAAACTGAAATATGTAAAGAAAATAATATATCTTTACTTATTGATGATAGTTTTAATAATTGTGAAGATATTAAGAAAATTGGTATAAAATCAATACTAATGACTACGCTTATGAATAAAGATATTGATTCAAAAGATATCTATAGAGCAAAAGATTGGTATGATGTTTATAACTACATAAATAAAGAAATGCAATAGCATTTCTTTTATGTTATAATTTAAGAGGTGATTCTATGAATATACTTGCACAAATATTTGGATTAATTGGAATATTAGTTAATATAATAGGTATACAATTTAAAGATAAAAAAAGTATATTAATTTCATTTATATTAGCAAACTTAATATTTGGATTTACATTTTTATTTCTAGGTAGTTATAGTGGGGCTGTAATATGCGCAATAAGTGCTGTTGAAACTATAATTAAATATTTTTTTGATGTTAAAAATAAAAAGTTCCCATTATATTTAACTATAATATATATAATTGTATCTGTTACTGGTGGATTATTAGTATATAAGAGTACAATTGATATATATCCTATTTTCTGTTCTATATTATATGTATTAACAATTGTACAAACCAAAGAAAGAAATATAAGAATAATAACATTTATAAATGTTATAGCTTGGACAATATATGATTTATATGTTGGTCTTTATTCTGTTGCATTAAATGATGTATGGTTTAGTATATCTACATTAATAGCAATATATAGGTATGATATATATAACAAATTATTAATAAAGAAAATAGAAGAATTTGTAGTAGATGGTACATCTAAATTTGGTGGGGGTAGTCTTATAGATCTACCAAATGGTAAGTTTTTATATAACAAAATAATAGAAGATCATTATTGGAATTACATTACTTCATTTGATGTGAATGATACAGATGAATTTAATTGTATGTGGAATACAAATAAAAAATATATGATAGATAAAAAAAGAAAACCATCACTATGCATATTACCAACATCAAAAATAATGAAAAAAAGAGATATACTACCTGATTATATGAATATAGAATCACATGAAGTATGGATGTTGTTAGATAATTATAAAAAGATTAATAAAATAAAAAATTCTAAAATAGATATTACTATAGATTCAAATCCAAATATAAAAGAATTTATAGATGCATTTATGAAATCATATAGTGCTAATAGTGATGAAGATCCATATGGTGAATTACCAGATTATTATAAAGAAGTATTAGAACTATCTAAAAAGACAAATAATGAATATAAGAAAACATATTATCTTGCATATAACAAAGATAAACCAATAGCAACAGCTATTACTATAGAAAAAGATAATATAGCATTAATATGTTTTGTTGGTACGATTAAAGAATATAGAAGCAAAGGCGTATGTAAATCATTAATGAAAAACATAATAAACGATTTAAAAAATAAAAAGATTAAGAATATATTCTTACAAACAGAGGAAGGGTATATACCGGAGAAATTATATATTAGCATTGGATTTATTGTTTTATGCAAATCTTTGTTGGCAATAGAGAAGGAGTAACCTATGAAAAGAATAGCTATATTTAGTGATATACACGGTAATGTTCCGGTATTAGAAGCTATTATTAAAGATGTAAAGAGTAATAATATAGATGAAATAATATGTCTAGGTGATACTTTAGGACTTGGTCCTATGCCAGGAGAATGTATTGATTTAATAATTGATAATAATATTAATATGGTATTAGGTAACCATGAATTATATTATTTAAGAGGTACAGCAATAGATGAAGATATGACTGATTATGAAAAGTCTCATCATGCTTGGATAAGAAGTAAATTAAATAATAAACACTTTGAATTTTTAAGTAAATGTCCATTAATAATTGAAAAAAATATTAATAATAAATTGATATCATTTCAACACTTTCTTTTAAAAGATAATAGAAATAGTAATTATCCATTTAGAAGTTTATTATTACTTAAAGATAATAAGTTAGAACAAGAATTATTAAAAACAAAATATGATTATATGTTTTTTGGGCATGAACATAAATCTTTTGAAATTGAAAAAGAAAATAGATATTTCTACTGTGTAGGTAGTAGTGGATGTAATAAAAATAATATAACCACATACATGATATTAGAAATAGATAATGAAATAAAAGTAATTAGAAAAGAAATAGAATATAATAGAAAATTATTTGAAGAGATATTAAGTAATAGTGATTATCCAGAAATAAAAAATATAAGCAAACATTTCTTTGGTATTTAGGAGGATATATGTTAATAGATTGTCATTGTCATGCTAATACGCCTAAGTTATATAATCAATATAAAGAAAAGAGTCATGCAGATAAAACTATTTTAATAAGAGAATCTAAAAGATTAATAAATGATACTGATGTAAATAGCACAGAAGATACATTCTATGATTTATTAAAAGATAATAATAATTTATATGGAATTGAAGTAGTAAGTTATTATGAAAATATATATAAACAATTAATGAGAATAAAAAGAAGATTAAAAACAAGCAATAAGATAGTTGGTATAAAGTTTTATCCGGGATATGAACATTTTTATCCAAATAATAAGAGATTATTTAAAGCATATAAATTTGCAGAGAAGAATAACTTAGTAGTTGTATTTCATAGTGGAGATGTATGGGATAAAGCTAATAAATCACAAGTGAAGTATATACATCCAAAATATATAGATGATATTGCTACATATTTTCCAAAAGTAAAGTTTGTAATTTCTCACTTTGCATTTCCTTATATGTTAGAAACAGCAATGATAGTTAATAAAAATAGTAATGTATATACTGATATATCTGGTAATTGCCAAGATAATAATTTAAGTGAATATTTTTATGAAGATATAAAAAGATGTATATCATATTATCCTAGTATTATTAATAAAATAATGCATGGATGTGATTTTTGTGGAAATCATACTCCATTAAATAATGTTATTGAATATGAAATGTTTGTAAAAAATAATTTTAATAAAGAAGATATTGATAAGATTTTATATAAAAATGCAGAAAAAATTTATAAGATATAACATATCTTTTTTTTATGATATAATTATTATGGTGATGATATGAATAATGATAATAATGAATATGTAAATAAAAATTATCAAGATTATAGTGATAATAATAATTATGAAGAAAAACCTAAATATGAAAATATATGGTGGAAAATAGGTGGAGGTATATTAGTACTTTTACTTATTATAGTGACAATTGTAACTACTAGTAAGCGTGGTAAAAGTTCTGAAACAAGATATGAGGAACTAAAATCTAAATTATGTGTTGCTGCAGAAGAATATGCATCAAGTAATCATGAATTTATAGATACTAGTATACCGGGAATAACAAAAACAATTAAAATAGAGAAGTTAGCAGATGAAAATTTAGTTGAAACTTTAATAGAGAATCCATATTATAGTGAAAATAAAAAGAATGAAACAAGATACTACTCATTAGATAATAGTGTTCGTTTAATGACTCTTACTAATGGTAAGTTTTATTGTGAAATGGTAGATACATCAAAGGATGTAACGGCACCAGAACTAAGATTATTAGGAGATTCTATTATTACATTAGCTGTTGGAACTGAATATGAAGATCCGGGTTATACAGCAACTGATGATTATGATGGAGATATAACTGCAAATGTTGTAAGAAGTGGTAATGTAAAAACAGATACCATTGGTGAATATAAAATAACTTATACAATAAGTGATAGTGCTGGAAATGTAACAACAAAAACAAGAAAAATAATAATAAAGAATTTACCTGATTTAGATTATTCTTTAGGAACAATATCTGATAATACTGTACCTATGATATCTTTAAAAGGTTCTAATCCATATTGTATTATAAAAGGTACAAAATATGTAGAACCTGGTGCAGTTGCAAATGATAATGTTGATGGAAATATTACTAAAAATATTGTAACTAAAAATGAAGTAACTGGAAATGTACTTGGTGCGTTTAGAATTACTTATTCTGTTGAAGATTCTTCAGGCAATGAAGCAATAGTTTATAGAGCAGTTACTGTATCTTCTGTATGTCCTGAAATAACTAATTCAGAATTAATTGCAAATACAACGCCAGTAATAACTTTAACTGGACAGACTTCATTAGTTATACAAAAAGATACTCAATATATTGATTTAGGTGCAACTGCGTATGATAAAGAAGATGGAGATTTAACAAATAAAATAGTAACAGATTCATCATTATTAAATACAAAAGCATCTGGTATATACAAAGTTTATTATAGAATAACTGATTCTAAGGGTATTGTTGCAAATGCAGTAAGAATAGTTATAGTAAAAGGATTAAATGAACCAGATACAAGTGTTATGTTTACAACAGAAAAAAATAATGTTTCTGTTTTAGTAGGAAAAGGTAATGATAATTTAATTGATCCTCCTAAAGCTATAAATCAAGAAGGTTATAAAGTAAATGTAACAAAAAAAATTGAAGATTATTATACAAAGAGTGAAGTTGATTCTATAGATTGGAATAAAACAGGAAAATATAGAGTTATATATACTGCAGATAATAATTCTATTGTTCAACCAAAAACAATTGTGGTTACTGTAATGGAAGGTACAATAGAAATAGGTGGATCAAGTCAAATAAATGTAACTAAAAGAAATGATAATTGTGGAGTAACACAAGAAGATTTAACTAAAGGTGGAGTTACTTTTGATACTATTAATAATCAATTACCAGTAATATCAATTGATTATGGAAGTGCATCTGTTTGCAAAGTTGGAAGTTATGATGTAAAAGTAACAGCCACAACTACGGATAATAAAACATATAATAAAACAGTAAAGGTAACTGTAGTTGATGGAACTAGCACTATAAATACTAGTGTTCCTACAAAAGTAAATGTAACATATAATTCTGCATTTAATACAGATAAATATAATTCAAATAAAAAATGGGTTGGAGGAACAGTATCAGGAATAACAATCAATTTTTCTTCAACAATATCAGGGACATCAATTGCATATTATCAATATTCAGATAATTGTGATGAAGTAATTGGTAATGCAAATAAAACTTCAGATAATGAGGGTACACTAACTTGGACAAATCCAGGAGCAAATTCTATTTGCATAAGAGCAGTTACTACAAATGGAATAGTTGGAGCATGGTCTAATCCTATTAATTTATATATAGATAGAACTGGTCCTAAAACAACATTCACTCATAGTTGGGCATCTGGGTATAACGATTGGTATAATACTCCTAATTTAACAATAAATTATACAGCAACAGATCCAGAATCAGGCTTAGATCATTTTGAATATACACATGATGATGTTATGGGATTATATGGAGAAAAAATTACTAATCCTCAAAAATTTAGTGAGGCAAGCGGTAGTTTAACATTAAATGAAACTACTCAAAGTTCAAAACCAAGATTATTTGTTTACGTAAGAGCAGTTGATAAAGCAGGTAATCCGGGAGAATGGACAGCAAATCCAGCATTTGCTAATATTGATACATTAAAACCAAATGTACCAACATTATCAATAATTGATAACTCAACATCATTAGTAAAAGTAAAAGCAACATTTACAGATGCTACACCAACTAATGTAAATGCATTAAGAATTAGTGGATTTGGAAAATTAATATATAAATTAGATAATGGACAAGAAACAATTGAGAACACAGATACAATATCATTACAATCATTAACAAAAATAACTCAAAAAGTATCTGTTTGGTCTGTTGATAAAGCAGGTAATAGAAGTGATAATTTTTCTCAAACAGAAGTAACTGTATTACCTCCAAAATTACTTGCTAAATCATTATTTCTGGCTAATAATAGTATTAATATTGATGATGGAGCACAATGTTCAACATCAAAAGTATACATTGGAAACTCATTTAAATTAACAGCGACACCAGAACCTTTAAATGCAGATGAAAAGGTAGTTACATGGGGATCTAACAATCCTAATGTTGCGACTGTAGATTATGACGGAACCATTAAAATATTAAGTAAAGGAACTGTTACAATAAGTGCTAAGATAGGTAATGCATCAAAGAGTTGTATAATTGATGCATCATATATTCAAACAAACTCAAGTTTTACAGTTAAAAATTATGATGGAATAAATTATTATTTATATCTTCCTAAGAATTTAACTGTTAATATGCCTATTATAGTATATCTTCACGGCTCTGGGGAGATGGGCAGTGATCCAGAACTAATAAAAAGAAGAGGATTGCCATTTGCTATAAGTCAAGGAACAGATTTTAATGCAATAGTAATATCTCCGCAATGTCCTTCTGGAAGTAGATGGACAACATCAGATAAACTTCAAAGACAAGTAGCGGCGATAATAAATAAAACAGTCAGTGATTACACAGCTGATTCAAATAGAATATCTATTACAGGACATTCTATTGGAGGTAACGGAGTATATGGTATGATTCAATCATATCCAAAATTATTTTCAAGTGGAGTACCAGTATCAGCAGTTACATCAGCAGTATCAACTAGTTTCTTCCCTGATACACCAATATGGATATTTGTAGGGGGCGAAGAAAAAATATATATACCATATGCACAAGCTATTTATAGCTCGTTTAGAAAGCATAGAATACCTTCAAATTACCATCTAAATATAGTACCGGGCAAAGATCATAAAGCAATAGTTGGAAACGAAGGATATAATATATATACTGATCCTACATACAATATAGTTGATTGGATGACAAGTCAAACAAATAAAAAATAAAAAAATTAATAAAAACACTTGCTATTATTAAATATATATGTTAAAGTTTAAGGGCCTAATGAATTGGTTGCTATTTATAGTAATCGTTTATCTCAAGATATCTAATATTTTATATCTTTCGGGGTATAGAATCTTTGATTCTTCTGGTACTATATTTATTAGGCTTTTTTATTGATTATAACTAATAATAGATTATATATTGTATGTATGGAACTAATGAGAAGATATAAAAATTGTAGGATACCTATTTAATATTAAACGTTTTATATAATTAATAGAAAAAAGATAGGCTTACTATCTTTTTTATTGAAAATAATTTAAATTTATATATAAGGAGAAATTATGACATTTAAAGAACTTGGACTATCAGACAGAATACTAAGATCACTTAAAGAACTAAATCACGAGACACCAACATCAATTCAAGAATTAGCTATACCCCATATTTTAGATAATAAGGATGTTTTAGCTTGTGCACAAACTGGTACTGGTAAAACAGCAGCATTTGTATTACCTATAATGGAACATTTTATTAATAGTGAAAGAAGTACACATCCAATAATTAAAATATTAATATTATCTCCAACAAGAGAATTAGCTATTCAAACAAGAGATAATTTTAGAAGATATGGTAAGTATACAGATATTCAAGTTGGTGTAGTACTTGGTGGTGTTAATCAAAGATCACAAGAGGCTGTAATAAGAAAAGGAATAGATGTTTTAGTTGCAACCCCAGGAAGACTATTAGACTTAGTAAATCAACGTATAATAAATTTAAATAAGGTTGATACTTTGGTATTAGATGAAGCAGATACAATGTTAGATATGGGATTTATACATGATATAAGAAAAGTAGTAGATCGTGTATCTAAAGATAGACAAACATTAATGTTTTCAGCAACTATGCCAAATACTATTAGAGAATTATCAAAAGAATTTTTAAGTAATCCAGTAATAGTTGAGGCTAAATCTTCATCAGTTACGATTGATAAAATTAATCAATTAGTATACTTTGTAGATAGTAGAAATAAATCAAGTTTATTATTAGAAATGTTAAAAGGAACAGAAAAATCAACATTAGTATTTACTCGTACTAAACATAAAGCAAATAAATTAGCAGAGACTCTTAATAATAACGGCGTTTATAACGAAGTAATACATGGTAATAAATCACAAAATGCTCGTATAGCAGCATTAAAGAATTTTAAAAGTGGTAGAAGCAAGGTGTTAATAGCAACAGATATAGCAGCTAGAGGAATAGATATAGCTGAGTTATCACAAGTAATTAACTATGAATTACCAGAAACTCCTGAGTCATATATACATCGTATAGGAAGAACAGGAAGAGCTGGTCTTACAGGAATAGCTATATCATTATGTGATAGAACTGAAAGAAGATATTTAAGTGAAATAGAAAGATTAATTAAACAAAAAATAAATGTTGTTAGTGATCATAATTATCCTATGGGAGAATTTGATCAAAAAGAAAAAGAACCACAATTTAATTATCATAAGAAATTATCACATAGAAACAATTCTTCAGTATCTAGCGATAGAAAATTTAGACCAAGAGATAGAAAAAACAGATAAAGATTACATTTGTAATCTTTTTTTATTGACTACAATATAAAAATAATATAATATAATTCTTAATTCGATTTAAGAGGCAATGTATGACAGATGTATCAGAACATATAGAGATACTAATTAATAAAATACTAAGTAAAAATGCGCCAGCTATGTTAGAATTTCTTGCAGGTTTAAGTCAAGAAGATTTATCAAAAGTAGGATTAACAAAAGAAGATATTGAAAATGGTGATTTAAATCACATTTTATATACACTTCATCATGCGAAACTAGTATTTAATTTTCAGTTAAATGGTATAGTAAATGGAGCAAGAGAAACAGGACAAAGTATCGAAAAAATACTAAAAAGCCCAGTTTCTCAATCTTTTATGGAACATTCAGAAATTGTAATGAAAATAGTTTATCATCCTTCAATTGATGAAACAGATAAATTTTTACTTTTATGTGAAAAAATAAGGGGTGTAATTTCTCCGCCTGATATAAAAATAAGGATGTTAGCAAGTTTAGAATTAAAAACATTTGGAAAAGGGAGATAATCTCTTTTTTATTTTTAAAAAAGAGTTATAATTCAATTGGAGGTACTTATGAATGATGATTATAAATATATAAAATTGGCTATAGAATTAGCTAAAAAAGGATTGTATCCATACGGTGCAGTTATTGTAAAAGATAATGAAATAATAGCTGAGGTTAGTAGTGGAAGTGGTGACATGTATGATCCAACTAATCATGCTGAGACTCTTGCGGTAAGACTTGCTTGTAAAAAGTTAGAAACATATGATTTATCTGGTGCAACAATATATTCTTCTTGTGAACCTTGTTTTATGTGTTTTGGATCTATTTGGTGGTCTAATATTTCTAATATTGTTTATGGTGCAACCATAAAAGAAAGCAATTGTATACTAGATACAGATATTAATATAGGAATAGATGAATTAAATAATAAAACTGGGAATAAAATAAATATTAAAGGCGGAATATTAAAAGAAGAAGCAATTGAAGTAATGAATAAATGGAGGAATAAACAATGAAAGTACCATTGAGATTTCAAGCAACAGAATATGATTGTGGAACAGTATCGTTATTAAATGCATTTAGCTATTTATATGAAAGAGAAGAATTACCAGGACAACTTGTAAGAGCTATAAATAAATATACATTAGATTGTTCAGATGAAGAAGGCAATGCTGGACAAGGTGGAACAAGTAAAGAGGCAATAATTAAGTTAACACAATGGATTACTAAATATTCTGAAGAAAAAGATTTTGGAGTTAAATGCATAAGATTTGAAGGAGAAGATGTTAATTTAGAAAATATATTTAATTGTATTAAGAATAAAGGAGTAGTATTTATTAGATGTTGGCAAACATGTGGGCATTATGTAATTATTACTCAAATGAATAAAAAATATGCATTTATATTTGATTCATATTATTTAGATAAAAATGAATATAAAGAAGATGATTCAGTAAAGATAATATTTAACAAACCTTTTAGTCAAAATAGAAAAGTAAAGTTAACAAGATTGTTTAGTGAAAATAAAAAAGATTTTTCTTTAGGGAAAATAAAAGATAGGGAATGTGTATTGATAAATAAAAAATAAATATATATGATATAATTTATTTAGAAAGGAGAATTCTATGAAAAAAGTTTTGATGATAATTGGTGGAATAGTTTTAGGATTAATAGTGATAGGAGTAATAATTTTCTTCTTAGTCTCAGCCAACTCAAAGAAATTAGTGTGTGAATCATCATCTGGTAATGTTACTATTATGTATAATGATAAGAATTTAACTGGATATTCAACACTAGGAAATTTAACTTATGACTATGATCAACAAAGTGAATATGCACTAGAAGTTGGTGTAAACAATTATATAGCAGAATTTACAACGTGGTTCTCAACTAATACAGATGGTTCTTGTACAGAAAAATAAAATGATTGCTTAATGCAATCTTTTTTATGCTATAATTCAAATTGAGGTGAGAACATGAAAGAAAGATTTAAATGTCTAATTGCAGTATTTTTATTACTAACAAGAGAGAACAATGGAAAGACAGAGATATTATTACAAAAAAGAAAAAACACTGGATATATGGATGGTAAATACGATCTATGTTCAAGTGGTCATCTTGAATTAAATGAATCACTAAAACAAGCATTAATAAGAGAAGCAAAAGAAGAAATAGGAATAGATTTAAAAGAAGAAGATTTAGAATTTATAACTATGTTTCATGAAAATCAAAGCGATATAAGTACAGAATATTTAATGATAACTTTTAAAGGAAATAAATATGTAGGAACTCCTACTATTATGGAACCACATAAAAACGAAGAATTATTATGGGTAGATATAAATAATATCCCAGAAAATACTATTTATTCTAGAAAAATGATTATAGATGCGGTTATAAATAAAAAAAATTATATTGATAGAGCTTTTTAATACTTGATTTTTAATTAAAAATGTATTACGATTATATCATCTTTTTTTAGAGGGTATGGTATGAAATTAAATATTAATTACATTATGGATTATATTTGTATTAAAAATCAAAATAACAATTTAGATTTAGTTTCATATTGTATTTTAAAATAGCATTTAACTTTTGTTAAAGTGCTATTTTTCTATATTAGGGGGTACTTATGGTAACAATATTTGATTTAATAAAAAAAATTGCAACATATAACCTTGCTGCTATTCCTGCTGTAATGAAAGCATATGAATTTGCAGAACGCAAACATAGAGGTCAAACAAGAGAAAGTGGAGAACCTTATATAACTCATCCAATTAGAGTTGCAATTTTAGGTACTGAAAGGTTTGCTGATAAAGCCACTTTATGTGCAGAAATTTTACATGATGTATGTGAAGATTGTGGGGTAACCTTTAAAGAATTAGTTGATTTATTCGGGTTAGAAGTTGCAACACTTGTACAGTGTGTAACAAATATAAAAAGGGGAGAAAATCAAACAAAGCAAGAATTTATTTATGCTAATGAACGCAGACTCATTGAAGTAGTTATGCAGGATGTTAGAGCTCTAATGATAAAATTTGATGATAGATTGGATAATATGAGAACTCTACAATATAAAAATTCTGAAGAAAGTAGAATAAGAAAAGCAAAAGATACATTAAATTTCTATGTTCCATTAGCATATGAATTTGGTGAGCAAAGAATGGCAAATGAATTGGAAGATCTTTGTTTCCAGCATATTAATCCGGAAAAATATAATGAATATTCTGATATTAGAAAATCTGTAGAGTTAGATAGAATCTCTTGTATAGAAGAAATGCTCAGAAAAATAAAAACAATGTTATCTCGTAAGCACATTCCCGCAGAATTAAAATATAGAGTATTAAATACATACGGAATATATAAAAAGGTTATACTTGGAGAAAAAAAGTTAAATGGTATAGATGATTTATTTGCATTAAAAATAATTTTAAGAGAAATAGATGATTGCTATGATGCTCTTCGAGTTGCTCACGAAGCATATCCAATATTACAAGGAAATATGAAAGATTATATATACGCACCAAAAAGAAACGAATATAGGGCTATTCATACGGCGTTAATTCCACCGGATGGAAAAGGATCAGTAAAAGTATTTATTAGAACTAAACAAATGGAAGGAATAGCAGAACACGGATTATCCTATTATTGGAATATGTATAGGGGCAAAGCAAGAGGAAGAATGCAAGATAATTTCACACGAAGATATGAATTGTGTAAAACGGTTTTTGAAATAAATCCAGAAAAAGGGAATGCAGAATATATTGAAAGACTTGTTCAAGAAATATCTAGTAATAAAATAAATGTATATACAATGGCTGGAGATTTATTTGAAATACAAGAAGGTGCAACTGTTGTTGATTTTGCTTATAAAATACATACTGAAATAGGAGATAATATGATAGGAGTGTTGGTTAATGGAAGCCCGGTACCATTTAACTACGTACTTAGATGGAATGATAGAGTAGAAATCGTTACAGGTGTAGAAGAAATTTCAAGAGAGGGTTGGGAACAATTTGTAATAACTCCTACAGCAAGAGAAAAAATAAAAACGCGTTTGCAAAGAAGAGGATGCGTGGTATCATAATGAAAGTATTAAGTTTAAAAGAGCCATGGGCTAGTCTAATAAAAGAAGGAATGAAACACATAGAAACAAGAAGTTGGCCTACTAAATATAGAGGAGAGCTTTATATACAAGCAAGTAAAAGAATATTAACTAAAAAGAATTTAGTTGAATATAAAGAACAATTAGATTTATTAAAAGATAACAACTTTAAATATGGTTATATAATATTAAAATGTAATCTAGTTGATTGTGTTTATATGGATGAAGAATATATTAATAACATTAAAAATTATCATAATGAATATATATCTGGAAGTTATAGCATAGGTAGATATGCATGGATATTAAAAGATATAGAAGTATTAAAAGAACCAATTGAGGCAAAAGGTCAATTAGGAATATGGACTTATAAAGATTAGTGAATTTATTCACTTTTTCTTTTGATATATAAATTATGATATAATAAATTAGAGGTGCAATATGAGATATTTAGATTATATTAACGATGAAATAAAAGAATATTATATGATATTGTGTAACAACGATTATCCATATTTTATAGATAAATATATTAATACTAAAGATTTAAAAAGATTAGAAGGTATAGGCCAATTTTGTGGATGCGATTATACAAAATTATTTAATTGTAAGTATTGGTATTCAAGATTACATCATAGTATTGCTTGTGCACTAATGATGTGGAATTTCACTAAAAGCAAAGAACAAACCCTATCTGCACTATTTCATGATTTAGGAACACCAGCATTTAGTCACTCAATAGATTTTTTATTCAATGATCCTGTTAATCAAGAAAGCTCAGAATTAAATGTAAAAGATATAATAAACAACTCAGTTGAAATAATAAAATTGTTGAAAGAAGATAATATAGATATTGATTCTGTTAATGACGTTTCAAAGTACACTATAATGGAAAATAAAAAGCCAAAAATATGTGTTGATAGATTAGAGGGAATACTTCATACTGGATTAATTTGGATAGGATATTGGACTATTAATGATATTA
>Ga0209373_10003593_pt1 | contig 14193 bp, 8 predicted proteins | sample Higcelweek5metaG_FD_187173 | JGI IMG/M metagenome (GOLD analysis project Ga0209373, IMG submission 187173) | Freshwater pond sediment microbial communities from the University of Edinburgh, under environmental carbon perturbations - High... | ecosystem: Environmental > Aquatic > Freshwater >...
AGTTACAACCCGGCCATTTTCGAATACCTGCTCAGCAATCCCCGGGGCCATGTGCTGTACATCTTCCCCCTGAATGCGTTGATGATGGACCAACTGGAAAAAATCCGCGAGATGGTCCAGGCGCTGGAAGTCCAGGGGGTCAAGGTCAGCGCAGCGCATATGGTCGGCGGAATGACATCCGGGGAACGGGATGCCGCCGCGTTTTCCCTTGGGTAGCACAGGCAAACTGCCTGTGCCGCTCGGCGACTCGCCGAGCGCCATGAGTTTTTTTACCTTCGCGAGAATCTCGTCCGTCGCCTTGTCCATGATAGGACAGGATTATATCGGCTTGGCTAACGGTTGGGAATACCGCCGACGTGGGGGTAGCGCGCGACCTTAAGGCGCGCGCGAAGGGGGAGCGGGCGCGATATCCCGCAGCTTTGCCGCTCGGCGCTCCGGCGCTCCGGCGCGAGCCTGAGCGTTCCCCCCTCCTTTCAATTTATTGTGCCGGTCGGTCGACTGCGGGAATCAGGGCGTCGACGATGTTGGGTTTCCATTGGGCGGCCGCGTGGTCGTATGCGCCGAGGCCCGCGCAATATTCCCAGTAAGCCCAACTCATGCCGCGCCGCTCTGCCTCGCGCGCGATGAAGGCGGTCCAGGCCTTTACGTTCGAGGGCTTAGCGTACACGGGGTAGACGCCGAACTCGCCAAGGTATACCTCGTAGCCGTTCGCCTTCCAGGAGTCGGCGAGCGCGAAGATGCCGGTAAGTTCGTCGAGCTCAGTCTGCGTTCCCGTCCAGGTGGTTCCAATCCACGCACTCGAATCTTTCGCCCATTCCGCGCCTTGGTGGGTAAAGCGAAACGGGTCGTAGCAATGCACGGTGACGATCGTGTTGGCCGGGGTGCACTCAGGCGGCAGCGAGAGGTCGGCGAGACCGAAGAACCCGCCCCATTTCGCGGTGCCGACCATGATCTTTCTGTTCGCCTGCGTCGCGCCGTTGTCAGTCCAGATGACTTTCGCAAGTTCCGCGACGATCGCGTTCCACTCAGTCGCGCCGACGGTCGCGTTCGGCTCGTTAAGGAGCTCGAAGACGAGTACGTCTTTGGCGTACAGAGGATCCGTTTCGGGGAAGGCGTCGCAGAGCTGGTCCCAGATCGCCTTGAGCCGCTCGCGGTGGCCGGGTAGCGCGGTCGCCGGGTCGGAGAACATCTCGCTGTAATGGTGGACGTTGAGCACGACGATGAGGTTCGCCGCGCGTGCGTAGCCGACGACTTCCTTGACGCGGGCCATGAACTCAGGTTTGATCGTGTAGGGCGCGGTGGGGCTCGCGTGCGCGCTCCATTTAACCGGGATGCGCACGTTCTTGAACCCGAGCGCGGCCATTCGGGTAAAGTCGTCCTGCGCGGCGATCACGCCGCCGTTCCAGTTTCCCTCGCCGGTTGGGTACGCGTCGGTCGGCGGGGCCTCGAGGAAATTCCCCAGGTTGATGCCCCTGCCGAGGAAGGTGTCGGCGTTGTCGTAATCGTATTTGTCCGTGTAGTAACTCGGGTCGAGATCGACGGCGTCGACTCCGTTGCCCGTGGCGCAACCGACGGGGAGAAGCGCGGCGGCGATCGCGATCGCGCCGCATAGCGCTGCGGTCGCGATTCGAGCGGTGCTGTTTCGTGCGTGTTTCATGCGGGGATTATACCATGGATCGCGCCCTCTATGGGACGGTTTGCCCTTTGCGAAAAGAAGTCGCGTGCCCTAGACTAGTATTGTGGGTATGAACGCGGCGCAAAAACGGGAGTCAACGGCATGCCGATAATGGTCGGGCATTCGAGGGAACAGGATACTACGCTTGCCCTTCGCGAGACGGTTGCGCAAATTAAGCAGCCCGATATCGCCTTTATCATGCTGTTTTGCTCGGTTAATCACGACCTTGACGCGCTTTCCCGAGGGCTTACCGACGCATTTCCCGGGATCCCCGTAATCGGCTGCACCACCGCGGGAGAGATCGGGCCCCTTGGGCATACGTCGGGGGGCATGGTCGCGGCGAGCTTTCCGTCCGCGGAGTTTACGCTCTCGAGCGCCGTGTTTACCGACGCCCAGGCGCGCGACGGCCATTCCATGCGCGCGATCGTCGCCGACGCGAAGTCTCGCATGGGAACGCTTCCCCGGCGTTTCGCCATACTGTTCGTCGACGGGCTTTCCGGGATGGAAGAGATCATCTCGCAGGCATGTCAGAGCGAGTTTGGCGAGATCCCCGTCCTGGGCGGTTCTTCCGGGGACGACGAGCGGTATTCCGCGACGTATGTCCTCCACGAGGGCTCGTTTCGCCTCGGGCAGACCGCGATCGCGGCGATTTCCACGACTCACTCTATACGGCCGTTCCAGATGCGCCCGTTCTTCAGCGCGGGCGACCCGCTCGTCATAACCGAGGCGGATCCCCGGCGGCGCGTCATCGTGGAGATCAACGGGCATCCGGCGAGCCATGAGTACGCCCGCGTCCTTGGCGTCGATCCGGCGGCCCTCACTCCCGAGCGCTTCGCGAACGCCCCGCTCATCGCGAGGATTAACGGGGTCGACTTCGCGCGCGCGATCAGGTCGGCGAACGCGGACGGAAGCCTGACGCTCTATTGCGCCATCGACCAGGGCTTGGTCCTGCGGGTCGGGCGGAAAACGAATACCTATCAGAATCGCAAGGTAATTTTCGAGTCCCTCCATGACGCGCTGGGCGAGGTCTCGTTCATAATCGGGTTTGAGTGCATCCTGAACAAGCGCGAAATCCTCGAGAGGGCCGAGCTTGGGGAGATCGACCGGCTCTATCGCGAGGGCAACGTGTTCGGCTTTACCACGTACGGCGAGCAATACCGCGGCCTGCACATGAACCAGACCTTTACCGGTGTCGCCCTCGGCCCGGTCTCGGCCTCAGGCGAGGCGCGCCGCGCGAAGGCCCACCGGGACGGGACCCAGGGCGAGATCAGGCGTTTAAATAAGATTATCTCGGCGCTCATTACCCATAACGACTCGATGAACGAGCTCGGCGATTCCCCGTTCGCGGTCTTCCACAAGATGGCGTTTCTCGAGACCGAGGTGAACACCCGAACCGCGGCGCTTAATGGCGCGATCGGCGAGCTTGAGACGGTCAATCGGGCGCTCGTTCAGGCCAAGGGGAAATTTCAGGCCGTGTTCGACCTCCTTCCGACCCCCGCCGTCGTCTCGCGGCTCAAGGATGGGGTACTGATCGACGTGAACGCCCGGTTCTGCGAGATCCTTGGCTTCGAGAAAGAATCGATGATCGGGGAACGGTCCGATTCGCGCGGCGTGGGGATTTGGCGACAGGACGAGGATCGCGAGCGGTTTATCGCCATGCTTGAGGAATCGGGCGGGGTCCTCTTGGGCCTAGAGGTGAAGATGCGCGACGCGGCCGGCGACGAGAAGCCGTTCGTCATTTGCGCGCGGATCCTTTCGTTGGAGGAAGAACGCCTGCTCATCGTCGAATTCCAGGACATCGGCGACTACGCGCGAAGGCTCAACGTCTTAAGGGACCTTTCCGAGCGCGATTCCCTAACGGGGCTCCCAAACCGGCTCTTAATCCTTGACCGACTGCAGCAGGCCGCGCGATTGTTGCGGCGAAACGGCCAGAATATGGCGGTCGCGTATTTGGACCTGGATGGCTTTAAGGAAGTGAACGACCGATTCGGCCACAAGGCGGGAGATCGCGTCCTCGTCGAGACGGCGGAGCGGTTGCAGGCCTGCGTCCGCGACAGCGATACGGTCGGGCGGATGGGCGGCGACGAATTCATCGTGCTGCTCCTTGAGCCCGAGAGCGAGGGCGCCTGCGAGGCGACGCTTTTGCGCATCGTTGACGCGATCAGGAAACCCTATGCGCTCGATGGCGCGGAATCGTGCGAGATCAGCGTCAGTATCGGTTATACGATATTCCCGGAGGATAACGCGATGCCGGCCGAGCTGCTCGAGCACGCCGACGGCGCGCTCTATGACGCGAAAAGAAATGGTAAGAACAGGCTGGCCCGTTTCTCGCCGTGACGCGGGGTTAGTCTTCGCGCGTGGAGGGGGCGTTCGGCCCGATCGGCGTGCCTTGACCGGCCGGGTTATCGGCGTCTCCCGTGTCTCCCGCGGCGAGCCGGGCGAGAGCCGCGATGTCCGTCGCCGAGCCGACCTCATGCGCGGGAGTTCCCGTTTGCGCGCGCGCGTCGCGTTCCGCCTTCCGCGCCTCGACGAGAGCCGGGACGGCTTGTGCGATTTCCCGCGCGGCTTCCTCGCCGACGGCTATTGCCTTCGCGATTTCGGCGACGCCGTCTTCGCGCGCCGCGGCTTCCGCAAGGCCCTCAAGTCCCCCGAACCGCTCAAGCAGCTTAGTCGCCTTTTTCGGCCCGACTCCGGGCAAGGATTCGAATATGAGCTTCGTGTTTTCCTTCGTGCGGAGGCGCTGGTTCCGCGTCGTCGCGAACCGGTGCGTCTCGTCGCGCACGCGCTGAAGGAGCCGGAGCGCGTCCGAGCGACGCGGCAGGCGGAGCGGCGTCGAGTTTCCCGGCAGGTACAGTTCCTCGTCCTGTTTCGCGAGTCCGACGATCGGGATCTCGGCGCCGAGCGCGTCGAGCACTCCCTTGACCGCGTTGACCTGTCCGATGCCGCCGTCGATCATGATGAGGTCCGGAAGCTCGTCGCCCTCGTTTATGAGGCGCGAGTAGCGCCGCGTCGTGACCTCGCGCATGGAGGCGAAGTCGTCGATGACGCCGTCGGTCGTGCGGAGGCGGAACATCCGGTAGTTCTTGCGGTCGGGGTTTCCGTCGCGGAACGAGATGAGGCTCGCCACGGGGAGTCTTCCGCCGATGTGCGCGATGTCGAAGCCCTCTATGCGCGAGGGTAGGGTCGGAAGCCCGAGTACTTTCTTAAGCTCCTCGAGCGCGGGAAAGTCGCCGTGCTCGCGAAGGCGCCGCGCGGCGTCCGTTTTCGCGTTGAAGCGTGCCATCGCCATCGCGGCCCGATGGCGCCGACTGGAGCCATATTCCCCGGCGGGTTCGGCGACCGTATCGCCGGAAGATTCGCCGGAAGGTTCGCCGGTTGGCTCGTCCTCGATCGCGATCGCCTCGATTTGAACCTCGACGCCGAGGGCCTCGCGGAACCAGCGTTCGGCGAGGGCAAGCCCGCTCATGGTCGGAACGAAGATGCGCGGCGGGACGCGGGTGGGGTCGGTATAGTAGGCCATGAGAAATTCGGGGATGATCTCTTCCTCGTCCTTGAGGCTGCGCACGCGGTAGAGGTCGCGGCCGACGAGCCGACCCGAGCGCATCTGGAGGACGGCGAAGGTGACCATGATGCCCTCCGCGGCCCAGGCGACGTAGTCGCGCGATTCGGGATCCATGTCGACGACGGCGTTTTGCTCGCGGAGCTCGCCGATCGCCCTGATGCCGTCGCGAATGCGCGCGGCCTTCTCGAACATCATCGTCTTTGCGGCGTCGCGCATCATCGCGTTCAGCCGATCGAGCGCGGGCCCCTGGTCGCCGTCGAGCAGCAGCAACAGTTCTTCAAGCTCGCGCGCGTATTCTTCCTCGGAGATCTTGCCGCAGCAGGGAGCGCCGCACCGGCCGATGTGATAGTACATGCAGGGCGCACCGCGCGCCTTGAGGGTTTTGCACTGGCGGAGCCGATAGCTCCGCTTCACGAATTCCAGGAAGCCGTCGATCGCGGGGACGTTGGGGAAGGGCCCGAAGTATCGCGCCCCGTCGTTTCTGATCGTGCGCGTGCGGAATACGCGGGGAAATTTCTCGTTCGTCACCTTGATTACGGGATAGGTCTTTCCGTCCTTCAGATTGATGTTGTATCGGGGTGACCATTTCTTGATCAGCGTGTTTTCAAGTAGAAGAGCTTCATATTCGTTTTCCGTGGTGATATATTCTATGGAATTCGCGCGGGAAACGAGGATTCTGGTTTTTATGTCGCGATTGGAGGTAAAGTAGGATGAAAGGCGGTTTTTTAGGTTTTTCGCCTTCCCGACGTAGATCACGCAACCCGTCTCGTCTTTCCATTGGTAGACTCCGCTCGATTTCGGGGCGGCTAGGGCGGTCTCATGGAGCCTTTTGCGGGTTTCCGTCTCCTCTTTCATCGAAAGTATCATACCATTCTGCCGATACTCTGATAAGTACCATTATGCATACACATTTATCGATTAAGATCATCGCGGCGATCGCTCTTTTAGCGGCGCCCATATCCCTCTTTTCGGAAGGGGCGACCGTCATCATCGGCGGCGCCTCCGGTTGGCCGCGCCTGTCGTTCGAATCGGGCCTCGCGCGCGGAAAGGGTCGGCTTGGCAGGGAAGCGCTCGTGCTTTCGACGTCGGAGCCGAAGGCCGTTGATTCTGGCGCGCGAACCGTCACGTCCGCCGCGCGAGCCGGGTCGCAAGCGGCTTTGCGGGCCGATCTCGAGCTTTCGTTCGACGGCGGCTCGTTCGCCGATAAAACGGGAAACTACGTGGTGAAGTCGAATGGGCTTCGCGCCGTCGGGCAATCGAAGGCGCGTCGGGGAACCGGGGCCGCGATCTGCAATACCGACGGCAAGGGGCTCGTGCTTCGCGGCATGGACGGAAGCCTGTTTGCGCAATCGGGCGAGTCGGGCTCGTTCAGCGTCGAGTTCTGGCTATTCCCCGCCGTTACGGAGAACGGGAGCAATCTCTTTGAGTGGCGATCTTCCCGTACCGGCACGTCCGGCTCGGTATATCAGTTTATCCGCGCGAGCATGTTCCGAAATCGGCTTGACTGGACCTTCTCCAAGCTCTGGGTGCGGACGGACGGCTCACCTATCGACGTTACCCTTGAAGGCCGCAAGAACATCATACCGAACTCGTGGAGCCACCATGAGCTTTCGTACGACGCGGACTCAGGGATGCTCGAGTATCGGCTGAACGGTTCTGTCGAGGCGATTACCTTCGTCACGTCCACGGGGCGCGAGTCCGGCGACGTGTATCCCGCCCTGTTCGGCACTCCCTCGGACATCGAGATAGCGGCGCGGTACTCCGGCCTTATCGACGAGTTCAGGATATTCAGGCGCCCCGCTCCGGAGGATAGCCTTCAGCGGCTTCATGACGTGATGGACGCGTACCCCTCATCCGGCGGCAGATTCGAGACTCAACCGATCGACTCAGGCGGGCTTGAGTCCACGCTTTCCTCGATCGCCGTCACCGAAAGCCTTCCGGCCGGGACCGGCACCGCTTACTTCGTCCGCGCCGGCGATAATTTCTTTGAGTGGACTCAGGATGAACCCTCCTGGATTCCCGTCGTTCCGGGAAAGCCCATACCGGGCGTGACGGGACGGTACTTTCAAGTCGCGGGCGAACTCTATCCGGACGGCCGTGGCTCAGCCTCGCCCGCGGTTACCTCGATCGCGCTCGAGTACGAGAAGGACAGCCCCCCCTGGCCGCCGTCAAAGGTGTTCGCGACCGCGGGTTCGGGATCCGTCACCGTGGAATGGATCGCGTCGGTCGACTTTGATACCGTGGGCTATTTGGTATATTATGGAGAGAGACCCGGCGAGTACCTTGCGTCCGGGTCGCCGATCGACGCGGGCAAGGGACTTTCATGCGCCGTCGACGGGCTCGTAAACGGCAAGGCATACTATTTTTGCGTCGCGGCGTATGACGCGTCGGGTCCCCGGCATCCGGGTACCCTTTCGCGCGAGGCGTTTGCGCGGCCGCTGGCGAATCGATGATTCGGATCCGGGAGTTACCGCATGGCTGATCAAACGACGATGATTCTGGAACGCGCGAATTCCGCCCTCGTGGCGCGCGACTTTACCTATGCCGAGAAGATCATACTCAATCTGCTCAAGCAGACTCCCGATGCGCCGCAGGCGCTCGAGCTGCTCGGTACCGTGTATCTTCGCGCCGATCGTTTCGAGGACGCCCTTTCCGTGTTCAAGAAGCGAGCAGAGATCTCCCCCAACGACGTCGATATACTCAATAACCTCGGCATCATCTATCGCCGCCTCGGGCTCTTCGACGAGTCGATCAAGGCCCTTCTTAAGGCGAAGGAGACCGGCAAGGACGAGGTGACGGTTCTGTATAACCTCGGCAACACGTATAAGCAGATGGGTAAATTCTCCGAGGCGGCCCTATGCTTCGCGGACGTCATCGAGGAAAAGCCCGACGACGTCCTCGCCTATAATCACCTCGGAAGCATACACGCGCTCTCGGGAAGGCACGATCTCGCGCTGCAGGCGTACCGCCGCGGGTTGCAGATCGACCCGAACCATCCCTTCATTCACTATAACATGGCCCATAGCTACGAGACGCTCGGCCGTCCCGCCGAGGCCATCGCGGAGTACAACGCGGCGCTCAAGACGAAGCCGGGCTGGCTAGACGCGCTGCGCGATCTCGCCGGCGTGTACATCAAGCAAAAGGACGAGCCCGCGTCGATCGCCACCCTGAGGCGAATACTTTCCGTGGATCAGGGCGACGTTCGCGCGCTCGTGGAGATGGGGCACATCGCCGCGAGGAATTCGCGAAACGACGAATCGCTTTCGTATTTCCGCAAGGCGCTCAATACCGATTCCGCGAGCGTGCCCGCGGTTCTGGGCCTCGTGCAGCTTTTCGAGCGTCAGGGAAAGCCCGAAGACGCGCTTCGCGAGCTTAGCGCCCTTGACGAGAAAAACCCGTCTTCCGGCGAGATTCTGATAAACCTCGCGAGGCTTCACGTAAAGCTTCAGCAATTCCCCGAGGCGAAGGCCGTGTTCAAGCGGCTTGACGCGATCGACCCGGACAATATCGCATCGCTTCGCCTTCAAGGGCGCATGTACGCGCAGATGGGCGAGAACGAAATGGCCGAGCGCTGCTTCGCGCGCATCCTGAGCGTCGACCCCGCGGGAATAGATTTTCGCATCGACCTCGCCGAGCAGCTCGCGCATTCGGGAAAGTACCCGGAGGCGGAGGAACAGCTGCTCGCGTATCTCGTCGAGCGCCCCCGCGACATTCCCGTCCGCATCTCCCTCGGTCAGGTATACGAGGCGATGGGCGACTTCGAAAAAGCGGCCGGCGCCTACAAGCAAGCGCTCGAGATCGAGTCGAACAACATCGACGCGCTGACCGCGATGTCTCTTCTGTATCAGCATGTCGGCAAAAACGCGGACGCCGTCCGGCTCGCCGACGATATCGTCAATATTCTCGGGAGCAGGGGCTCCAACGAGGATCTCGGGAACCTCGCGAATTCGCTCGACCTGTACGAGAAGGCGGTAAAGCGCTATGGCTCGACGAACCCCGACGTGCTGGGGAGAAATCTCCGCATGCTGCGCGGCGGGTCCGACGAGGCGAAGCCCGATGAACTGCCCGAGGATAGCGTTATCGCGCCGCCGGAGCCGGAGCAAGCCTTCGTCCCGGTGGACGAGGAAACCGACGACGCCGAGTTTGAGATGTCCGACGAACTCGTCGAGGACGGCGAGATGCCGTTCGACGAATTGCTTTCCACTGAGGAAGAGCCCGAGGACGTCGAGCCGGAGGAAACGCTCGACGATCTGGTTAATCTCGGCGAGCCGATCGAGATGCCCGAAACCTTTAACCCATCGCTCTACGGCCCGGAAAATCCCGCGGACGAGAGCGAGATTCAGCTTGGCGCCGACGTGTCCGAGGAACCCGAATCCATCGAGCTTCCCGACGTTTCCCCCGCGCCCGCGCAACAACCCGCGCAGCAGCCCGCGCCTTACCAACAACCTGAGCCTGCACAACAGCCCAGGGCAGCGCAGCCGCCCTTACCGACGAATACTCCCGCTGGCGATAATCGGGCGCGCGATGACTTTCCGCGTCCGGAACCGGTCACGCCGCCTTCACCGATCGACGACATCCCCCGCGACGAATTTCCCGAGCCGATTCCCGAACCCGAATTCGCGCGCGAATCGACTCCGGATCGCGGTGACGATTTTAAAGGCGAGCCTCCGCGACGGAATCAAACTCACCCCGAGTATCCTGAGCCCAGCGAGCCCGAAACGCCGTCGCTTGAGCCTTCCGCGCTTATGGACGATCTATCGTTGTCGCAGCCTGATTTCTCCCTTCCCATGGACGACGTCGAGCTTTCGCTCGAAAGCGAACCGATGGATTTTTCCGAGTCATGCGAGGAAACGATCGCGGGCGAAACAGCGATCGGCGGCGAGTCGGCGGTCGCGGGCGAAAACGCGATTGGCGGCGAGTCGCTCCCTCGAAAATATCCGTTCCCGATACGCGCGCCGGTGCTGTCGCCGCCGCGATTCGATGAAGTCCTTACCGATACGAAGGTCCCGGAATTACTCGATCTTTTCAATTACCTGAAGCGCGTAACGCTTTCGCTTCCCGAGCATGATCTCGCGGATTATCTGTTAAGCGATGAGCGCATTCAGCTTGAGTTTATCATCGAGCGGCTCTCCGGCAAGCCCGGGCTTCGCGAGGATCCGCGCGTCCGTAGGATTCGCGACCTTCTTTCGTCGCGCCGGGACGTCCTTCTCGAGTCCACGCTCGGCGCGCGCGTCGGCATCTCGGAGACGCTCGAATTCCTCGAATCGATGGCGCAGGCGCTGCCGGACCCGGGTTTTGCGGTGACGATGAAAAAATGGATCGAGGAGATCCGCGGTAAGTACGACGTCCATGATAAGCGATAATACTCCCTTCGACGTCGCCATCGTCGGCGCCGGGGTTTCCGGCGCCTCGATCGCGCGGCGACTTTCGCGTTACCGGCTCAGGATCGCGATCCTGGAGCGCGAGGCCGACGTCTCGTTCGGCGTTTCAAAGGCGAATTCCGGGATCGTGCACGGCGGTTTTCATCACGCCTCGGGCTTCCTTAAAACGCGGCTCGAGATCGAGGGCGCGGGTATGTTCGACCAGCTCCAACGGGAGCTCGGTTTCCCCTTCAGGCGATGCGGAATTCTCGTCGCGGCCCTCCATCCGGACGAGATGCGCGCGGTCGAGCACCTCTATTCGCAAGGACTCGCGAACGGCGCCCCGGGGATTGAGCTTTGCTCGCGGGAACGCATGCTCGCGCTCGAGCCGAAGCTTTCCGGCGAGACCGTAGGCGGGCTTTATGCGCCGTCGGGCGGAATCGTCGAACCGTATCGCTATGTCTTTTCCCTCATTGAATGCGCGAAAAAGAACGGCGCCGTCCTCGAGACGGGCTTTGGCGTCTCGACCGCGAGCCGCGTAAGCGACGCGCGATCGGGCGAGACGGTGTGGAAGATCGATTCCTTCGACGGTCGCTCCGTGCGGGCCCGATGGGCGATCAACGCCGCCGGCCTCCGCGCGGACGAGGTATCGCGCGCGTTCGGCGCCGAGGACTTCGAGATATCCCCTAGGAAGGGCGAGTATTTTCTGCTTGATAAACTCGCGGAGGGTCGCCCCTCGCGGGTCGTCTTTCCCGTCCCGTCGAGCGTCTCCAAGGGAATGCTCGTGATTCCGACGGTCGAGGGCACGACGCTGATCGGGCCGACCGCCGATCCCGTCCCCGACAAAGACGATTTTTCCACGACGTCTCGAAGGCTCGCCGATATTGTCGCGTCGGCGAGGGGTCTCGTTCCCTCGGTTTCAGAGCGCGACGTGATCACGAGTTTCGCTGGTCTTCGGCCGGCGCTCGGCGAGGACTTTTTCATCGCGTCTTCCTCCGTCGCGCCCCGCCTTATCCAGGTCGCGGGAATCCAATCCCCCGGCCTTACCGCGTCGCCGGCCGTGGCGGAATACGTCAAAGACCTGTTGCTGCGGGACGGACTTGAGCTTTCCGAAAACCCCTCGTACGACCCGATGGTTCGCGCTCCCGTTCAGGCGCGCACTCTTTCGCCCGAGGACCTCGCGGAACTCGTCGCGAAGGATCCACGCTACGGGAACGTCGTTTGCCGCTGCGAGGGAATTAGCGAGGCGGAGATCGTGGAGGCGATCGCGCACGGGCACGCGACGCTCGACGGCGTGAAGTTTTACACGCGCGCGCAGATGGGCCGCTGTCAGGGCGGGTTCTGCACGCATCGAATCATAGGCATCATCATGCGCGAGACCGGACTATCCTACGACATGATAACCAAGCGCGGCGGGCAAAGCGCCGTGCTGGAGGGCGAACTGTGACTTACGACGCGCTGATCGTCGGCGCCGGCGCCGCCGGCATGGCCGCCGCGCTTTCGCTCGCGGGACGCGGGCATTCCTGCGCGATCGTCGACCGCGAGGGTTTTATGGGCGGCATACTCCCTCAGTGCATTCACAGCGGCTTCGGTCTCCATCTCTTCGGGGAGGAACTGACCGGCCCCGAATTCGCGGCGCGGCTCGAGACCGAGGTCGCTCTCGCCGGCATCCCGACCTTCCTTAACACGACCGTGCTCTCCATCGAGCGCCCTGATCCCGCGCGCGGGAGTGATGATCCGCGCGACAGCGATACCCGAGGCGCTTTCCGCGCCCTCCTTTCATCGTCTATCGACGGGGTTCGCAGCGTCGAGTGCCGATCGGTCGTGCTCGCGATGGGAAGCAGAGAACGAAATCGAGGAAATATACGAATCGCCGGAGACAGGCCCGCTGGCATTTTCACCGCGGGGCTCGCGCAGAGGCTCATCAACGTCGATGGGTACCTTCCCGGAAAGCGCGCCGTCATAATCGGCTCAGGCGACATAGGGCTCATCATGGCACGCCGCCTGTCCCTTTCCGGCGCGAAGGTTGAGGCCGTCGTCGAGATAGCCCGCTACCCGTCGGGACTCGCGCGCAATATCGCGCAGTGTCTCGATGACTTCGGGATTCCCCTGTATCTTTCGCACGCGACTCTCAGAATCGTCGGGAAGGATCGCGTGACCGGCGTGGAGGTAGCGCCGCTCGTGAACGGCGCTCCAAACGTTGATAGGGCGTTTACCATCCCCTGCGACACCGTGCTTCTCTCCGTGGGGCTTATCCCGGAGAACGAGCTGTCGTCGCGAATGGGCGTCCCGCTCAATCCCGCGACGAACGGCGCCTCCGTAGACTCGCGATTAATGACCGCGGTACCCGGCGTTTTCGCCTGCGGAAACGCGCTTCATATCCATGACCTCGTCGACCGCGTCGTCGGGGAAGCGACTCGCGCCGGATCATTCTGCGCCGACTGGCTCGAACGATCGCGAGGGAAAACCGCCGGCGAAAGGGGTTCCGGCGGGCAAATCCTCGGCGAAATTTCCGTTCGGGCGGGAAAAAATGTCCGCTATACCGTGCCGTCGAGCCTCGACCGCGCGCGCGCGCAGACGCTCTCGACGCGCAGTATGGTTCCCATGGATCACGGGAACTTTTGCCTGCGCGACGGCGAGAGCGTGGTCTTCGAAAAAAAGCTGTCGTGGGTTCGTCCGGGCGAGATGATTTTCGCGGAGATTCCGGAAGGCGCCCTCGGCTCGCTTCGGACGGATGCGGCGCTTGAGGCCTCGATAGACCCGGAGGAAACCGCATAATGGCTGAATACGTTTGCGTGGTCTGTCCGCGCGGTTGCGCGCTTATGGTGGGCGACGGCCCTGACTATGCCGTGACGGGGAACGCATGCCCTCGCGGGGCGGCGTACGGCCGATCCGAGGCGACCGACCCAAAGAGGACCGTGACCGCGACCTGTCGCGCCGTCCTTCCCGAAGGGGTCTCTGACCCTCGGCTTCCCCGGCGCGTGCCCGTTCGCACGACCGTTCCGATCCCGCGCGCCCGCGTCGGCGAACTCGTGGCCGCGCTTTTGCGCGCGGAGGTTACCCTTCCGACGCGCGTCGGCGACGTCGTGATCGCGGATTGGGAAGGCACCGGCGCGTCGGTAATCGTGACGCGGGACATTGCCCTTACAGTCGAATGATTCGCGCGTTCGTCAGGACGCGGTTTCCCGTTTCCGTTATCAGAATGTCGTTCTCGAGGCGGCACCCGCCGAGCTTCGCGTCGTAGAGACCCGGCTCGAGCGTGACGATCATCCCCGGCTCGTACACCCAGGTATTGTCCTCGCGGTTGCGGATCGCCGGGCCCTCGTGCGCCTCGAGCCCTATGCCGTGACCGAGCGCGTGGGGCATGGATTTCTTCGCCTTATGAAAAATCTCGTCAACCTTCAGGGACGCCTCGCGCGTTTGCTTGCCAGGCATATAGAGCGCGAGAGCCGCCTTGTACGCGCGCTCGACGAGCGCGATCTGCTTTTCCTGCGCGGCGGAGAGTTCGCCCGAGGCGATGGTCAGGGTCACGTCGCTCGTGTATCCCTCGTACTTGATCCCGTAGTCGAGGATCGAAAGCCCCGGGGCGGGGAACG
>Ga0209373_10003595_pt1 | contig 14191 bp, 14 predicted proteins | sample Higcelweek5metaG_FD_187173 | JGI IMG/M metagenome (GOLD analysis project Ga0209373, IMG submission 187173) | Freshwater pond sediment microbial communities from the University of Edinburgh, under environmental carbon perturbations - High... | ecosystem: Environmental > Aquatic > Freshwater >...
TAATTGCCCTGTTTCTTTTGTATGGGTATCTGGGGACTTTACTATGAATTTTTGAATTTTGGTCTATCATCTTTCGTTGTAAAAATTGCGCCGCTTTCATCAAGATCCGGAGTATGGTCCGTGATTGGAGTGGTAAGCAGTATTGCATATTGTATTGGACCACTAATCGGAAGTTGGTTGTTTCTATGGCGGGGAAATTTGGTAATAATTTTTGTTTATGCAGCCTTGGCTTTGATAGCCTATGTTGTTTGGTTGGCAGTTGGAATAAAAGATAAGAAGAAGGCGGTGGAAGAGAAGGAGGAGTCTGAGGGTTTTAATTTATTGGAAGAAGTTGAGTACTGGAGAGTGTTGTTCCACCACGTTTGGCCGATATTATTGGTAAGTTATATTTTGGGAATCGTGGATGCCACCTTTTGGACCACCGGAGTAGTGCTTTCCGATGTACTATCGAAACAGAGTTGGTTGGGAGGATTTTTGTTGCCGGCGTTTACGTTACCGGCAATATTTTTGGGTATTGTTGTTGCTCGGATGGGAATATATAAGGGAAAGAAAAAAATGGCAGAGAAGTTTATGCTTTTGTCGGGAGTATTAATGGCAGCAATAGGCTTTGTCGACTCTCCCGCCGCAATTGTGTTTTTGGCTCTACTGGTAGGAGTAATGATATCGATGGCGTGGACCTTGGTGAGCGCCGTATACTCCGATATTCTGGCTAGAATGGGTAAAGAACAGAAACACCTGATGGGAATGTCGAGTTCAATGACTAATTTGGCATATATCACCGGCCCTGTTATGGCAGGAGTAATGGCAAACTCCATAGGTGAAAAACAAACAATGATGTGGATTGGTGCTGCCGTAGCACTTGCGGCTTTTGTATTACTTTTTGTAACCCCGAAGAAGCTGAAACTTCCACAAACAGAGATGGCGGAATGGAAGGACTAGGGAGATTTGTGTACAATGAAAAGTATAGATGTCTAAAGGAAAATTGTGGCTTCATCAGGTAGTATTGTTTGGAGTACTTGGAGTGTTGGTTTTGTGGAGTGTAATAAACAGAAGTTTTGTTTTTAATATTAGCTTGTTATGGTGGCTTCTGGGAGCAGTAATCGGATTTTTGTTTGTGTTTTTTGATAGAGTGGTTTTTAATTTATTTTCCGATGTAAGTGCGACTTGGAGTCTTAAGATAAAAGAACTTTTTAACAGGAAGAATTTTGCCGAAAATATAAAACTTTTACTGGGGGAGAAGTATGACCAAAAAGAACTGGTGATGAGAAGCTTTTTGTTTGTAGCAGTGTGGATTGTATTAGCATTTTTTACCATGACGAGTGTGGTTAATTTTTTCGCCCGCGGGTTTGTTTTGGGAATCGGAACACATATCATATTTGATTTGATCTACGATTTTGTTTACGACAAAGAAAGACTGGACCTTTGGTTTTGGCAGATAAAGCGAACGCTGGAACCGGAAGAGAAATTTTGGTTTATGGTGATTGTTTGCAGTGTTTATCTTTTGTTGGCTTTCAATCTTTAACCTGCTTGACTTGAGGAAAAATTTAATATACCATGGGGGGTATGTTAATAGAAGAAAGAAAAAAACTGCAGGTGATGCTTAAAAGAATTCAGGGACAAGTCGGAGGAATAGAAAAGATGGTGGGTGACGAAAAAAATTGTGAAGCCGTAGTGACACAACTAGTGGCCTCTATGAGTTCTTTGAAGAACGTTGCTAAAACTCTTTTGGCCGACGCCGCCTCAAGCTGTTCAAAAGAAGAATATACTAAATTGTTAAAGAGATATCTTTAAAAATATTAATTAGATAAATATAAATATGGAATTGGTTCAATTTACCGATGTTAATTTTGATGAGACGGTTTTGAAAGCCGACAAACCGGTTTTAGTGGATTTCTTTGCCGATTGGTGCGGACCATGCCGAATGGTGGCTCCGGTAATCGAAGAAATTGCAAAAGAGTACGGTGAGAAAATAATTGTGGGAAAAGTTGATGTTGATGCGAACTCGCAAGTTGCCGGAAAATATGGCGTGATGAGTATCCCCACAGTAATTCTATTTAATGCGGGCAAGGAAGTCGCAAGACAGGTGGGTTTTGGAGGAAAAGAAATTTATGTGGAGATGGTTAAAAAAGCCATAAAGTAAAGATGAAGAAATACGATGTAATCGTAGTTGGCGGCGGACCAAGCGGCTATACAGCGGCAATTTATTTGAGCAGGGCGGCTCTTTCGGTTTTGGTTTTAGCAGGAGCACAGCCCGGAGGTCAACTGATTTTTACAACCGAGGTGGAAAATTTTCCGGGGTTTCCTAAAGGAGTGATGGGCCCTGATTTGATGATGGCAATGGAGGCTCAAGCTAAAAGATTCGGGGCCGAAGTACTTTATTCTGAAGCCAGTAAGGTGGATCTGATGGGAAATATTAAAAAAGTATGGGTAGGGGAAGAAGAGTATCAGGCTGATGCCGTAGTGGTTTCAACAGGTGCATCTTCAAAAATGATTGGCATAGGCGAAGAAGCATATCTTGGTAGAGGAGTAAGTACTTGTGCAGTTTGTGATGCGGCTTTCTTTAAAGGTAAGAAAACATTTGTAGTGGGCGGAGGAGATGCAGCCATGGAAGATGCCTTGGCGCTTGTTAAGTTTGCCGGTGAAGTGAACATTGTTCATAGAAGAAATGAATTTAGAGCGAGCAAGGTGATGCAGGAAAGAGTGCTTTCCAATCCTAAGGTGAAAGTGATTTGGGATAGTGAAGTAGTTGAAGTCTCCGGAGAACCAAAACTTTCTTCAATTAAAGTAAAGAATGTAAAAACAAATGAAATCACAGAGCACCAGCTGGATGGATTGTTTGTGGCGATTGGCCATGTTCCAACAACAAAATTATTTGAAGGAAAACTGGAACTGGATGAAAAGGGATACCTGAGAACGACAATGACGGCATTAATGAGGGATACAAAATGGAGAGTGAGTGAGAAAGATGTGTGGCTTGACGGATACCCCACAATGACATCGGTTGAAGGTGTTTTTGGTTGTGGTGATGTGGTGGATTACAGATATAGACAGGCAGTTACTGCGGCAGGAATGGGGTGTATGGCGGCACTGGATGCAGAAAAATATTTAGCAGATAAAAAATAATATTTCATGAATGATATTCAACTGACGGATGAGGAACTTAATAATAAAGTTCGGGAATTAGCTGTGGAATTTGCGGACAGTGGCGATGAAGGAACCGATAATGGTGAACTGCAAGATGTGGTAAATAGTATGGATGAGGTGGTGGGTAGTTTACCGAGAGGAGTAATTTGGGATAATGATTTGCAGGGACAAACCCGTGTAGCCAACGTTTTTGTAGTGGACATGGAAGGAAAAGTATTGCTTCCGGTCCGGTCAATGGAAAAAAGATATTTACCCGGAGGCTATGATTTTTCTTGTGGAGAAAATTTGAAGGCAGGTGAGGATTATGAAAATGCAGCCATTAGAGGACTTCGAGAGGAATTGAGTATTGAAGGGGAACAGCCGAGAGAAGTGGGGAGTTTTACTCCAGATCAAGAAAGAGGAATGTTTTGTTTTGGAAAAGTATATTTGATTGAGGTGGGGGATAAAAGTGAGGCGGCAAAATTTAATCCAGACGAAGTGGCGAGATTAGAATGGAGAAGTAAGGAAGAGATACTGGAGATGCTTGAGAGTGAACCGGAAAAATTTAAAAGAGATTACGAGGGAATATTTAGGATGGCTTTTGGTTTGGAGAAATAATGGAGTAAAATATGAATAGCATTGATGAAGAGTCGCGATCTTCTAGCTAGTAAAGAAATTTACCGGGGTAGCCCGATACAGCACAAAGAGTATAGAAGGGTGGTACCGTTCTCTCAAGAACCCCTGACTTAAGCTAAGATTAATCATCTAGGTTTAAGTGAGGGGTTTTAATTTATTTAAAAATACAATGAAAGAATTAATTAGAGAAGCGGTAGCCGAGTTTGCTTTAGGCAAAGATTTTACCGTGGAACATCCTGCCGATGAGAAAATGGGAGATTACTCGACCAACATTGCGTTGGTTTTGGCGAAAGAGTTGGGAAGAAATCCCCGGGAGTTGGCTTTGGATCTGGTGGTAAAACTTCAGAGTAATAAAAAATTAAAAGATAAAGTTGAAAGAATTGAACCGGCAGGTCCGGGATTTATCAACTTTAGTCTGAAGGATTCTTATTTGCTGGGAGAGATGCAGGAAGTTTCGGTTGAGAAAAAGAATTATGGTAGGAATAGGGATCTTTATGAAAAGAAGGTAATGGTGGAGTATACCGACCCAAACCCGTTTAAACAGTTTCATATTGGCCATCTGATGAGTAATGCGATCGGAGAGTCGCTATCCAGATTGTTGGAGTATCAGGGGGCAGAGCTGAAACGGGCAAACTATCAGGGAGACGTAGGACTTCATGTAGCAAAGAGTATTTTTGGGATTAGAGAATTATTGGCCGAGAGGAATACCGGTATTGATGAGATATCAAAAATCGATCTTGAAGGAAGGGTAAAGTTTTTGGGTGAGGCGTATGCCAGAGGAGCGGGTGAGTATGAAGAAAAAGAAGAAGTGAAGTCTGAAATTGATGAGCTGAATAAAGTAATTTATAACAAAGAAGATTCCGGAGTAAATGAAGTTTATGATCTGGGAAGAAAATGGAGTCTGGAGTATTTTGAAAAAATCTATGAGAAACTGGGGACAAAATTTGATGAGTATTTTTTTGAGAGTGAAGTGGGACCTTTGGGATTGGGACTGGTAAAAGAGTATCTCTCAAAGGGAGTGTTTGAGGAGAGTCAGGGGGCGGTGATTTTTGACGGAGAAAAATATGGACTACATACAAGGGTATTCATAAATAAATTTGGTTTGCCGACATATGAAGCAAAAGACTTGGCTTTGATGAGGGCAAAGTATGAGAGATTCCCTTATGACAAGTCGGTAATTGTGACAGCAAATGAAATCAACGAGTATTTTAATGTAATTTTGAAAGCGGCCAGTTTGATAAGCCCTGAGTTGTCGGAAAGGACGATGCATGTGGGACACGGGATGCTGCGGTTGAAAAACGGAAAGATGTCTTCCAGAACCGGAGACGTAGTTACAGGAGAAAGTTTAATTTCTGCCGTGAGTGAAGAAATAAAAAAGAAGATGAAAGAAACGGGGAGGGATAAGGAAGTGGAAAATTTAGAAAGTGTAGTTTCCAAGGTGGCAGTTGGAGCTATTAAATACTCAATGCTTAAACAGAGCCCGGGGAAAGACATCTCGTTTGATTTTGAGACGTCACTTTCATTTGATGGGGACAGTGGACCATACCTACAGTACGCTTATGCCCGGTCAATGAGTGTCTGGGAGAAGTCCGGAAAGACCAAGACTGACACTGTCGGGGAGGTTATTTTGGAAAACGATGAAAGAAATATCTTGAGATGGATTTACCGGTTTCCGGAAATAGTGGAAGTGGCCGGAAATAATTTGTCACCCAATTTAATCTGTTCGTACCTCATTGAACTTTCATCCAGATTTAATCTTTTTTATGCCAACTGCAAAATCGTGGGAACAGACAAAGAAAACTTTAGACTGGCTTTAACAAAAGTAATGGCACAAATACTTTCTAACGGACTGTGGTTATTGGGAATAGAAACGGTAGAGAAGATGTGAGAATGGTAGAATTGAAGCTATGGCAAGTAGACTGGAAGAAATACTAAAAGAGCGGGAGAAGAAGATAGAGACCCTTAAAAAAATGGGGATTGATCTGTACCCTGCCCGCAGTGTTAAAGAAGCTGCCAATAAAGAAGTGGTGGAGAATTTCGAGAAGTATGAAGGGAAAACACTGACTTTGGCGGGAAGGATTATGGCTTGGAGAGAACACGGCAAGTTAATTTTTGGTCAGATCCAAGATCAGAGCGGTAAGATCCAGCTTTTTATCCGTGCCGACACAATGAGCAAGACGGATAAGGCAAAACAAACCTTGGGATTTGATAATTTAGACCTACTGGATATTGGCGACATTATTCAAACGACAGGGGAAGTGGTAAAAACCAGAACAGGAGAGGTTTCGATTCAGGTAAAAGAAATAAAGATTCTGACAAAGGCGAGACTGCCATTGCCGGAAAAATGGGCAGGTATTGTGGATCCGGATGAAGCGTTCCGGAAAAGATATCTAGATCTTTTGATGAGTCCAGAAAAAATTCAGAGATTTGAGAGGAAAGCAAAATTTTGGGATGAGTGCAGGGCATTTATGAAATCAAAGAGTTTTATGGAAGTGGAGACACCAGTACTGGAAGCGGTGACGGGTGGGGCGGATGCAAAACCGTTTGTGACTCACATGAATGCCATCGATCAGGATTTTTTCCTGCGCATCTCAACTGAGCTTTATCAAAAAAGACTTATTGGTGCAGGGTTTGAAAAGATTTATACCTTGGCGCCAAACTTCCGCAATGAAGGAATGGACGATGAACATTTACCCGAGTACTATTCTTTGGAGTGGTACTGGGCTTTTGCCGACTATCGGGACAACATGCAGCTTACCCGCGAACTATACCGACACTTGGCAAAGAAAGTTTATGGAAAAACAAAGTTTGTGAGCCGCGGAATGGAGTATGACTTGGCAGATGATTGGACAGAAATTGATTATCTAAAAGTAATCAAAGAAAAGATTGGAGTGGATATTGTAAATTCCACGGATGCAGAAATGCTTAAAGCTATAAAAGATGCCGGAGTAAAACTTACTGGAGATATAAATAGAGCCAGACTGATTGATAACTGCTGGAAGATAGTGCGAAAGACAATAGCGGGACCGGCATTTCTTATTAACGAGCCAAAATCTATGTCTCCCCTTGCCAAGAGCAAGCCGGAAAATCCGGAGCTGACCGAGAGATTCCACATTATTATTGCCGGGTCGGAGCTTGGGAATGGATACTCGGAGCTTAATGACCCAATGGATCAGAAAGAGAGATTCGACGAACAGGAAAAAGCCAGAAAGAAGGGCGATGAGGAAGCCCAGATGATGGATATGGATTTTGTGGAAATGCTTTCGTACGGTATGCCACCAACATCCGGATTTGGATTGTCGGAAAGAGTCTTCTGGTTTATGGAAGATGTCTCGGCCCGCGAGGGAACACTATTTCCACCGCTTAGAATTAAGAAAGACTAAGACCCTAGTGTATACTTTAGGTATAAGTGAATTGCTTTTGTGATCCGGTTACCAACCGGGGAAAAGCAGGGAGAAAGCACCAACGCTTTGAATTAAGAGGCTACCTAGCAAGCAAGATGGAACCGCCCGAAAGGGCTCTTGCGAAAAGGGTAGTTTTTTTATTATTAAATTTAAAAAATAAAATGGAAGAAAATAAGTTGGACGCTCTTAGACATAGCGCGGAACACATACTAACTCAAGCAATGGAGAGACTGTGGCCTAACTTAATTCTTAAGGCCATGGGACCTTCGATTGAGACCGGATTTTATTTTGATTTTGATACGACAAATGGGCTTAAGGTGACGGAGGCTGACTTTCCGAAAATTGAGAAAGAAATGAGAAAGATCGTGCAAAGTAATCTGCCATTTGAAAAAATGATTGTCACGGCAAAGAAGGCAAGAGAGATGTTTGTGGACAATCCGTATAAATTGGAGTGGATTGAGAAAGCAGCTAAAGATAAAGAAGAGATCTCGGTTTACTGGACGGGAGATCCCGGGAAAGGTGGATCATTTGTGGATGTATGTGCCGGACCTCATGTAGCAAAAACAATCGAGGTAAAAGTATTCAAGCTGTTGTCGGTAGCTGGTGCATATTGGCATGGTGACGAGAAAAATAAAATGCTGACGAGAATCTATGGAACGGCTTTTGAGACACAAGAGGAACTTGATAAATATGTGTCGCAGGTCGAGGAAGCCAAAAAGAGAGATCACCGGAAACTGGGAAAAGAGATGGATTTGTTTTCCTTTTCCGATTTAGTGGGAAGCGGCTTGCCTCTTTATTCTCCAAAAGGAGCTTTTGTAAGAAGGATGCTTAATAACTTTGTGGAGGATATGCAGTTTTCAGAAGGGTATACCCAAGTATGGACACCTCAAATTGCCAAAGCTGATCTATTTAAGACATCCGGTCATTATGATAAATACAAGGACTCGATGTTTAGAGTGGTTTCAAATTTTTCGGATGAAGAAATGTTCCTAAAACCGATGAACTGCCCTCAGCATACCCAGATATATGCGGCTCAGGCAAGAAGTTATAGAGATCTACCACTTCGGTTCACCGATTTTGCCATGCTTTACCGTGACGAGAAGCCGGGGGAGTTATCCGGCTTGGGAAGAACCAGAGGATTTTCTCAAGACGACTGCCACATATTTTGCCGGGAAGATCAGGTGGATGCAGAGATCGATATGGCTTTGCAGATGACGAAAAAGATAATGGGGACTTTTGGATTTAAATACAAGTACAGACTGTCAACCAGAGACCCACAACATCCGGAAAAATATTTAGGGGATCCAAAAGTTTGGGACAAAGTGGAAAAGTGGGCAGAAGTGATAATGGAGAGAAATAAGATAGAGTATTTTCAAGGGCCCGGAGAAGCGGCATTTTATGCACCTAAAATGGACTTGATTGCGACTGATGCATTAGGTAGAGACTGGCAACTGTCGACGGTACAGATCGATTTTGTGATGCCGGAGAGATTTGGTCTTGTTTACAACGATCAAGATGGAACACAGAAACATCCGGTAATGCTTCACCGGGCAATTATTGGATCCGCCGAAAGAATGATGATGATTTTGATTGAACATTTTGCCGGAGCATTTCCTGTCTGGATTTCACCGGTACAGGTGTCTGTATTACCGATCTCCGAAAAAACTATGGAGTACTCAAAGAAAGTTTCCGACGAACTGAAAAAACAGGGAATACGAGTGGAGCTTAATACAGACGCCGATTCATTGGGAAAGAAAATTAGAAACGCAGAGGCGGCAAAAATTCCATATATGCTGATCATAGGTGAAAAAGAAGCCGAAGCAAAACAAGTTTCCGTACGCCAGAGAGGTCAGAAAGACTTGGGAACAATGACAGTAGCCGATTTTGCAGCCAAGGTGGTAAAAGAAGTGGAGGAGAAGTCGCTTTAGTTTAGAATATAGATATGGACGAAGCGGAGAAAAAGGCTAAAATCGAGAGTTTTCTAACTCGTGGAGTGGAAAACATAATTCCGAATAAGCAAACGGTAGAAAAAATGCTGAACTCGGGAAAGGTTTTGAATGTCTATTTGGGCATTGATCCAACGGCGACAAAAATTCACTTGGGTCACGCATTTCCCTTAAGGAAACTTCAACTACTGGCCGATCTTGGTCACCATGTAACTTTTTTAATCGGCGACTTTACCGCGCTTGTAGGTGACACTTCAGACAAAGATTCCGAAAGACCGATACTGACCCGAGAACAAATTGAGGAAAACTTCAAAACTTACAGAAGACAGGCTAAAAAATTCTTGGACTTTTCAAAAATTGAACTACATTACAACAGCGAGTGGTTATCAAAATTGGATTTTGCCGGTGTGTTGAAACTGACGAGGCATTTTTCTTTAAATGATTTCATCAGCAGGGAACTGATCAAGAAAAGATTGTCTGAGGGGAAAAGTGTGAGTTTGCCGGAAGTGCTTTATCCAATAATGCAAGGGTACGACAGTATGGTGATGGACACCGATATTCAACTTGGGGGAACGGATCAGATATTTAACATGCAGGCAGGAAGGACATTGACTCATGATTTGAAAGAGAAAGAGTCAGGTATTGTTGCCAATGGATTTTTGCCCGGAACTGATGGAAGAAAAATGAGTAAGACTTGGGGAAATGCGATCTGGATTGAAGACTCCCCTGAGGAAGTTTTTGGAAAGGTAATGTCGATTAAGGATGATGTGATCATTACATATTTTTTGATGGGAACGAATGTGGAACAAGAAGTGATTGACGATGCCAAAAAGAGACTTGATGGAGGAGAAAACCCGATGAATTTGAAACGGGAGTTGGCACGGGTAATTGTTAAAGAACTATGTGGCAAGAGTGAAGTGGAAGCGGCTGAAGAATTTTTTCAAAAAACAGTGGTGGAAAAAAAAGTTGACGAGAGTGCGCCGGAGGTGAGGTGGAGTAAGGAAACAGTTACAGTTGAAGATTTGATCAAAATGATAATAGAACTTGGTATGGCTACCAGTAATGGAGAAGCCAAGAGACTAGTTGAGCAAGGCGGAGTTTACTTAAATGAAGTGAGGGTGGAAAAGAAAACTGTGGATTTACCTGTTGGTGATGGGGTGATAAGGGTGGGCAAGAGGAAGTATATAAAGATTGTAAGATAGGATATGGCAAAAGTAATACCAAAAATACAAGCAGGATTTATGGAGCTGTTGCCGGCGGAACAGATTCTTTTCAATAAGTTCAAGAAAATAATTGAAGATACTTTTGAAGAGTATGGTTTTGCACCACAAGACACACCGATCGTGGAAAATGCCGACGTTTTGTTTTCTCAGATTGGTGAAGATACAAAAAAAGAAATCTACCGGTTTAAAAAAGGCGATGATGATCTAGGTCTCCGGTTTGACCTGACTGTGCCTTTGGCAAGATATGTGGCTATGTACAGTAACGATCTGACATTCCCCTTCCGAAGATATCAAATAGGAAAAGCGTACCGGGGAGAGAGACCTCAGAAGGGTCGTTTCCGTGAGTTTTATCAAGCCGATATTGACATCATTGGAAACGGAACACTATCGGTGGTGAATGATGCCGAGATGCCGGCAGTAATTAACAAGGTATTTGAAAGGCTTGATGTTGGAGATTTTGAAATAAGGATCAGTAACCGAAAAATTCTTGGTGGGTTGATGGAGGATTTGGGAGTTGGGAGTAAACGGGATGAAGTGTTGAGGGTGATAGATAAATTGGAAAAAGTGGGAACAGAAACAGGTAAACAGATGATGATCGATCTGAGGATAGATGTTTCCGATGTCGAAAAGATACTGAGTTTTGTCCGGATTATAGGAAGCAATGAAAAAATTTTGGATGACTTGAAAAATATGGGGATAAAGAGTGAGTTGTTTATGACGGGAGTGGCCGAACTTTCCGAGGTGGTGACGAAAGCAATGGAGTTTGGGGTGCCGGAAGAGAGAATCCGGATTGATCTTTCGATTGCAAGAGGGCTTTCCTATTACACGGGAACGGTTTACGAGACAGTTCTTTTAAATGAAAAAATTAAAGGGAGTGTTTGCGGGGGAGGCCGTTATGATAATTTGGCAGAGAGTTTTAGCAAACAAAGCTTTCCGGGGGTGGGAGTGTCTATTGGTCTCACAAGATTGTTTTCCCAACTATTGGACGAGGGGGTTATAAAACCGGCGACGGCAACACCGGCTAGGGTCTTGGTAGTGCCAATGGAGGCGAATATGCCGTTTGCTTTGAGTGTGGCTGAGAAACTTCGAAAGATGGGAGTACCAACCGAGTATTACTCGGAGGACGATAAGTTTAAAAAGAAACTCATTTACGCAAATAAGATAGGTGTTCCTTTTATAGCGATTATCGGCAATGACGAGGTGGCAAAGAAAATGATTTCTTTGAAAAATATGAAGACGGGGGAACAAAAAACAGTGATGGTGGAAGAGGTAGTGAAGATCATTCCGGTTTAATCAGGATAGATTGTATGTATTTGTGGTAGAATCTGCGGGCACATTACCTATTCAAAAGGAGAGAAAAATGAGAAGAGTATTAACCCTTGCCGATTCAGGGGGAATGATTGAAATTAAGAGCAGTAGATTGCTGGAAGTGTCTTTGGATGTAAATGCTACGGCTGGTTATTATTGGAAATTGGTGAAGATAGATGCCACCGTACTGAGAAAGGTTAGTGAAGTAACAATACCTAATACCAAAGCATTGGGATCCCGCAGTAAGACGACTTTTATCTTTCAAGCGCAAAATGTTGGGGGGGGAAAACTGAAGTTACACTATCTTCGTCCTTGGGAAACCAAAATACCGTTGAAAACTTTTGAAGTTACAGTTAAGGTTACATAGAAGTATCTCTTTATTTGAATAATTGAGATGCGAAATACCCTCCCAACGGAGGGTTTTTTATTTGAGAACAGAAGATAAAATATTAGACTGATATTATGGTAAAGTCTAAATATGGCAGAAGCTGAAAATATTGGTCAAAGCGAAGTTGTTGAGAAAAAATTGTCGATAAAAAATCCTGATAGTTTGGCTAAGAGTCTAGGGTATAAACGTAACGAAAATGATTCTGTGAACTGGTATAAGGAGTTTTTGAAACAATTACCTGAAGGACAGTTTGCGACTTTGGCATTTCAAAACGGAAAGTATGGTGGTTATCAGAGAATTATCATAGGAATAAAAATGGATGAATCTCAGGAGCGTAATGTAAAGGAATATTATCTAAGTGAAGATAAAATTTTTGAAGAGAAGATAAAGGAGTTGGGGCTGAAGATAGATGAGGATTCCGGAATGTTTGATAGGGCAGGCTTGAATGGCGGTGGTTATCAGAAACTATATCCATTTTTACTTGAGCTTGAGGAAAACGGTTTCTACACAGATTTGCTGAAAAAGATTGAGGAACATGCAAGAACAGGTAAAAAACTTTACTGATACGATGATCTGGGGCTTTTTGTTAGTTACTTAAGAACCGAGAGAAGGTCATCGACCTTAACTCTTTTTTGGTCAGCCGTGTCGCGGTCTCTTATGGTTACCGTGTTGTCGTCTAGAGTCTGATAGTCAACGGTGACGCAGTAGGGAGTACCGATTTCGTCTTGGGTAAAGTAACGTTTGCCTATATTGCCCCTCTCGTCCAAAACGACACTCATCTGAGTTTTTAGGGAAGCAAATATTTCTTTGGCTTTTGAACTAAGTTCTTCTTTATTCCCGACCAAGGGGAAGACGGCTACTTTGTAGGGCGCAATGTTATTAGGAAACTTCATGACGACTCTTTGTTTTTCAATGTCTTCCGAGTAAGAGTTCATAAGAATGATGGTCAGAAGACGGGAGAGTCCGAAAGTGGGTTCGATAACGTGGGGAATGAATTTTTCCTGAGTGTAGGGGTCGGTGTAGCGGAGATCGACACCGGATTTTTCTGAATGACTTTTAAGGTCGAAATCGGTGCGGTAAGCGAGACCGAACATTTCTTTGAATCCCCAAGGAAACTCGTACTCGAGGTCTTCGGTACGTGAACTGTAATGACTGAGTTCTTCTTTGGAGTGTTGTCTCCAGCGGAGTTTTTCTTTGGCAATCCCAAGAGACAGAGCAAATTCGAACATTTCTTTTTTCCAGTACTCGAAATGTTTTTCCCATTCATCCGGTTTTACAAAATACTCAAACTCGGCAAGGTCAAACTCCAAGGTACGGAAAGTGAACTTGCCCATGGTGATTTCGTTTCTGAAGGCTTTACCTGACTGGGCCAGACCAAAAGGAAGTTTGGGGTGAATGGAGTCAAGGATCTGTTTGAAGTCGACGAACATTCCCTGAGCGAGCTCACCTCTAAGATAGGCGGTATTTTTTCCTTCGGTAACGATACCGATCTGGGTTTCAAAAAGTTGGTTAAAGTTTCTGACCTTGGTCCATTTTTTATTACCGCATTTGGGACACTTGATACCTTTATCTTTGATGATTTCATCAAGCTCTTTTAAAGGCTTACCTTCGACATTGCCAATATCCTTTACTGCTTCTTCAATCAACTGGTCGGCACGGGTACGGTAGTGACAGGTGAGACAGTCGATCATGACGTTGGTGAAGTTTTCGGTGTGACCGGAGGCTTCCCAGACTTTGGGACTCATGAGAACCGAAGTATCAAGTCCGTACATGTCTGAACGGGAAGTGATAAAGTTACTCCACCAGAGATTTTCAAGATTCCGTTTTAACTCTGTACCGAGAGGGCCAAAATCGTAAGTATTGGCAAGTCCGCCGTAAATTTCCGATCCGGGGAAAATAAAACCGCGACGTTTGGAGAGGGAGATTATTTTTTCGAGAGTAGCTGAAGAGGACTTGTTTTCCATGTTATGGAGTCAATCTTTTAACACCACGATAAAGGTAAGTAGCTTCGCGAATGTTATCTATATCTAACATCTTCATAATCATGCGGCTTGGACCGGCACCAAAACCACCGTGAGGGGGGCAGCCATAACGGAAAAAGTTTAAGTAATCTCCAATAGTTTTTTCCGTAAGACCTTTTTCAACCGCTTGTTTTTTAAGAAT
>Ga0209373_10003596_pt1 | contig 14188 bp, 10 predicted proteins | sample Higcelweek5metaG_FD_187173 | JGI IMG/M metagenome (GOLD analysis project Ga0209373, IMG submission 187173) | Freshwater pond sediment microbial communities from the University of Edinburgh, under environmental carbon perturbations - High... | ecosystem: Environmental > Aquatic > Freshwater >...
AACAACAATCAGCATATTTCCAACAATCAGAACGCAGACAACAACCAGAATCAGCCACTGGCGCAGGTTACGGCCAGTGACGAAGAACAGGATCTGATTCAGTCGTCGATGTATGAATCGGGTGCCGAATCGTTTCTGATTCGTATTGCTTCGCTGAAAAAACGTCTTGCGCAACAACCGGCCGATTCCGCGCAGCTCCGCAACGAAATCCGCATGCTGGAACAAACCATGAATGCGTATCTGGCCGAGTCGGACGCGTATAAAAACAATGCGGAAAATAATCTGAAACTACAGGGCAAAACGATTCCGCAGGACATTCCTGCCTACCGCCCGGTGGATATGATTGGCTATCACGAACAAGCCTATAAGACCGACATGCAGAAAGCCGATAGCCTGCGCAAACTGGCTGCTGCTGCCACCGACGCGAATACTCAGCAATCGCTTGAACAACGCGCCGCCAATTTTGAAGAATCAGCAAAGCGGCATTACCTGATGGCATCGGACATCTACGGCGTCTGGAACAACAGCGAATTTGAAAGCAACAATGTAGTGCTGGCTGAAAACAGTGCTGAAAGCGGAACACCGGAAGACGAGGTTAAACAGCTCATAACCGAAGCGCGTCAGTTGCGCAGCCAGGCTTTCCGTTCAAACGATTTCGAAGCAAAGAAAAATCTGCTGGAACAGGCTCAGGAAAAGGAAAAACAAGCCATTGCCAGGCAGCAGACGCTGATTACGGAGCGCAATCTGAATGCAAAATTCATTATCCGTAAAACCATCAGCGACATTGAAAGCAGCACCGGATCGGATGTTGCGGCATTGACAAAATCGTACAGCGAAAATGCCAACGTGATGGACGCCTACACCAAATCGCCGGTGACCAACGATGCAGACAATGCCAACAATCAACAGAATATTGCTGATAATTCCAACGTACAAAATGCAAACAATCAGACCAACGTTGCGGTTAACAATCAACAAAACAATAATCAACAAAACAATAATCAACAAAACAATAATCAACAGAACAATAATCAGAACAACAATCAGCAGGATAATACGCAGCAAAATAACAACCAGCAACAGGACGCAAACCAGCAACAGGGGCGCGACAGCAACAATGTGAACAACGTGCAGACTGCGGATAACAATCAGCAGAACAATGTCAACAACCGCGATGTGAATGCCGGTAACAACAACGCGCAGCCCGCTGTGAATCTGTATTACCGGATTCAGATTGCTGCATCGCGCAATGAAATAGATACGAATAAATTTTTCAAAGGCCTGAATCCTGTGATAGACCGCACGGGCACATGGCTTCAGTATATGACCGGATATTTCACTTCGTATAATCCCGCTGCGGCAGAGCTGGCGCGGCTGCGCACGAATGGTTATGCCGATGCATTTGTGGTGGCTTATTACGATGGTAAACGGGTGCCGGTGTACGAAGCCCGCAACATCGAGCGTGGCGGTCCTGCTGCAACTACCACGGCGGCTAATGCCGGTGCGGCTTCCGGTAATTTTGCCATGACCGATGTTGAAGGTCTGGTGTATTCGGTGCAGGTGGGTGTGTATGCGAAAACCCGCAACAGCACTTCGTTGTTTGGCATCAGCCCGCTGATTGAAGAACGCATGACCAATGGCTATTACCGCTATTACGCCGGAACCTTCAACAACATGAACGACGCTGTGGGAGCGCGAAACAGAATACGCACCAACGGCGTGCCCGATGCTTTTGTTGTCATTCTGTACAAAGGAAAGAAAATTACACAGGCCGAAGCAGCTCAGTTGCAGGCCAGCGGAACCACGTTCGGCGGTGGCTTGAAACCATCCGGCGCGACCACACAAACTCCGCAAAACCGCACCACACCTGATAATGCAACACCCGGCGCAAAACCGGTATATAAAGTACAGATTGGCGCCTACAGCAAAGATGTGCCTGTGAATGTCGTGAACGAACTCATTGCCTTAGCCGGGCAGGGCATCGAAACCACGAAGAACGATGCGGGTTTGACCGTATACACCGTCGGCAATTTCACCAAATATGCCGATGCCGAAGCCAGAAAAACCGAACTCAACGCCAAAGGTTTGACGGATGCGTTTGTGGTGGCTTATGTTGATGGGAAAAGGGTTTCGATTGGAGAGGCGCGGGGAGCTGAATAAGTTTATAAAGTTATAAAGTTGAAAGTTTATAACGGCTCAGTGGTAAGTTTTGGGGATACTTTGATGCGGGGTTTGGGGAGTGAGGCAAACACTCATAATGCTTCAGGAAATCACTTTTATCAATGAAGTGGCTTAATAGTACTCCTTAATGTAATCATAAGCTCTATTAAACAAATCCTCATCTTTGATTTGATATTTTGTCCAAAGAACCTTTCGTAATTGTTTCTTTACTTCACGTTCTCCAACAGTTGAGTTCTGCCACCCATCGAAACGTACAATGCGTACAATTTCGTCAATGTCGTTTACAATTCGTTCTACAATGGCAGGTGTGGTGTCGTTTTTTAACTCGAGAAAAAGCTCTGTTAATGCGGCCTTTGCACTTTTCTGTTCTTCAATCGGGTCAGTTTGTTTTTCAGCTTGTAATGTTTCTTTAGCTATCTCGCAGAGTTCTTTTATAAACTCAATAGAGTTAATCAGCCCTTTTTCTGCTTTGTCGCGAATGGTTTCCAATCGTTCACTCAGTCTTTTAAATATCGGATTGAAGCCATGTTTGTGTAAGCGACTGACGAGAATTTTTAAAACATTCTCTGCTTTTTTCGGGTCTTTCTTATTCATTAATTCATCAATCACATCTGCATCCAACGTCATTTCTTCCATTTCGTGATTGATGCCGGATACATGAATATGCTCATGAATCAATGCTGTAGTCTGGGCTCCCAATGTATGCCAAAGCAATCTTCCATTGTCATCTGATGATGGTTTTACTGAAGTATACACCTGAGAAAGCCATTTGTAATCTCTTTCAAATTGGTTTAAAATCGGATCGGGTGAAAGCGCTTCCCAAAGTCGTAACAAACTGCTGAAATCTTTTGCAAAAGCATCTCTCTTTTCATTTGTGTTGATACAATCCTGAGCCAAAGACAATCCTTCGAATCCTGCAATGGATCTGTCAACTCCTGCAAAATGGCTTAAACACTTTTCCATACATTCAGGCAGTTGATCCTTTAATTCCTGAAGATTGGTAATAACCTGTTTCACACTTTCTTCATCAAAAGCCAGTGCTCTTGCCGTGTCATCAAAAACACCAAAATAATCTACGATCCTGCCGAATGATTTGTTCGGAAACAGCCGATTGGTGCGACAAATAGCCTGCAAAAGTGTATGATCCTTCAACGATTTATCGAGATACATGGTTTGAAGAATCGGTGAATCAAAGCCAGTGAGCAGTTTTGCAGTCACAATTAGAAACTTCAATGACGAATCAGAATCGTTGAATTTCTCAATCAGCTTTTCCTGTTGATCTTTATCCAGGGCCCATTTCTGTTTGAAATCTAAATCATCATTGGCTGATGAGCTGATGACAACAGCACTGGCCTCTGTTTTTATCAGACGATCCAATGCTTCTTTGTATTGAATACATGCATAACGATCTGGAGTGACAATCATTGCTTTCAATCCTTCGGGTTCTACATGCGATCTGAAATGTTCAACAATATCCGCAGCAATTGTTTCTACCCGTTCGGGCGATTTTAAAAATACAGACATGTTTGCAGCCTTCTGGCTGAGCTTGTTCCGGTCATCTTCGCTCAGGTCGTTTGCCATTTCGCGGAATGCAACATCCAACCCTTCCTTGTCGATATGATAATCGGGCAAACGTGGTTCGAAATGCAATGGCAATGTTGCATTGTCTCTGATACTTTCCTGAAAAGTATATCGGCTCATATATCCGCCACTGTCCTGCTCAGAACCAAATGCCCAAAATGTATTCTTGTCTGCTTTATTGATGGGCGTACCGGTTAAGCCAAACAGGAATGCATTGGGTAGTGCGTTGCGCATTTTACGACCCAGATCGCCTTCCTGTGTACGGTGCGCTTCGTCCACCATCACAATGATATTGTCGCGCTTGTTCATATCGGCATAGGCCTCTTTGAACTTATGCACCATTGTAATGATAATTTTCCGCGTATCAGCTTCCAACAACGAATGTAGTTCCCTGATACTGTCGGTTGTAATCATGTTCGGCACTTCGGCCGTATTGAATGTTGCCGTTATTTGAGTGTCCAGATCAATGCGGTCAACCACAATCAATACTGTCGGATTATTTAGCTCCTGCTGTTTTCGAAGTTTCTGTGCCGCAAACAGCATCAGAAGCGATTTTCCTGAGCCCTGAAAATGCCAGATGAGTCCTTTTTTTATCAGTCCTTCTTTCACTCTTTCAACAATGGCATTAGCTCCTTCGTATTGCTGATACCGGCATACTACTTTTATTTTTTTCTTCTTGCTGTTGGTTGCATACACCGTAAAGTACTGAAGAATATCGAGTAATGTAGATGGTTTGAGCAAATGCGTGAGTTGAGAGCCCACATCCTGCAGGCCTATCATTTGTCCTAACTCGTCTTTTAAATCTTCGATTCTCCATGGTGACCAGAATTCCAAAGGCGTGCGCACCGCACCGATAAATACTTCTTTACCTTCGGTAGCAAATGAAAATACATTGGGGACAAACAACTGCGGAATAGCATTTTCATAAACCACATTAATGTCGTGTGCTCCGTCAAACCATGACACAGCGGGCCGCACCGGAGTTTTAGCTTCACCAACCACGAGAGGAATTCCGTTTACAAACATGACAATATCCGGAATTTTTATTTCTCGGGCACGCAGTTTAAACTGATTGGAAAGAACAAAACTGTTGTTTTTCAAATCCTCAAAATCAATCAGGCGAATGGCTACATGCTTATTGTTTTTTCCAATGGGCATGGAAATTTCGTTGCGGAGCCATTTTGCAAATTCCTCATTGGCCCTCACCAAACCCACATTGTTTACAGTGATCAGAATGGCTCTGAGTTTATGAATTACCTCGTCGGCTTTATCGGGTTGGGCTTCAATATCGGGATTGAGCCGGCAGAGCGCTTCGCGTAATTCTTTTTCAATAAACACTTCGTCAATTTCGCGCGGCAACATATCGGGCTGAATGTATTTCCATTTTACCGTATCATATTCCACGGAATCTTCTTTTACTACATGCTCATGCACCGCATTCAGATTCACTCCTGTGAGTCGGTGAATGATGAAATGTTCTACTGAATTTAATTCGTTGAATGACATTCTATTGAATATTAATTCTATTATGAATTCTTAAAATATATCCAGTCTCGTCTAGGAATAAATCCATCCTTTTTTGTTGGCTGGATTTAAATATCGGGTGCTGTTTATTTGCTATATATGCTAATTTGTTATCGTATGTATTTGCCGACTCTGTTCCTTCAAAAACTTCAATAGTGGATTTTAATTGCGGTATTGCATCTAGTACCCATGCATTCCTAAGTGGCTGCCGATCTTTTAATTCGACAAAAATTACAGTATTGTCATAAGTCAGCATTCCATCACAACGTTGCATCATTTTACCTGATTGTCGTAGAATATCAACGCAGTTATCAATAGCTGTAAAAGTAATATTGCGTCGCATTTCATTTTCAACAACAGCTATCCATTTTGCCCCGTCTGTTTCGTCAATATAGGCCGGAGTCTTTGCCGGATCAGGATCATCACAAAGCCCAAAAGTCTTTTTTCGTGAATGTGATTGGCACCTTAATTCAGTAAAATTCACACTCATATACCTTGTTGTATTTCTAATAATTGTGCAAACAGTTCATTCGAGTCTTCAAGACTACTGTTTAAAAAATTCTCATCCGAAGGGAGACCTTTGTAATCGGGGAGCTTTTTAAGAGTTCCATCTTTTTCAGAAAACTCATATATAACGGTATCTTCAGCCGATATCATTGAATCAAGTGGGATAATTGTTGCTAGTTTTGCTAATGATTCTTGAGTTCGATTCTCCATGTTTTCAATACTCTTAGCTTTAATGGCTAACGTCAAATAGTTGATTAGATAAGGGCTGTGAGTAGTCATAATCAGTTTGTTCCCCTCATTCATGTTATTGAATTCCAACAAGCTTTTAAGCATACTCCATTGAGAACTTGGAAATAAATTTTGTTCAGGTTCTTCAACAATATTGATAAACGAAGATTTATTGAATTTTGAGGATAAAACAGATAGCGCAATTCTTCTTTGTTCTTCAGTTAAAGACTCGTTTTCCCATATTTCATTTACACCTTTTTTAAAGCGTACTCTTTCTTCAGAACTCATTGATTCCGGCGAAACTGCAGATTGTTTTTTCACAGAATTAGCCAAAAACCACGAAACCAGATATAGTGGAACTAACGATTGAAACCCACTTGAAGCCTCAGCCAATCTGATTTTATAGTCATCTCCTTTTAGATTAATGATATCATTAAGCTGGTCATACTCGATATCTACTTCATTTATTGGCAAGGGCATTCGACCTTTTATCATTGTTTTGGCTTTATCAAATTCTGATAGAAACTCTTTCAATGAATCGGACGATAATTTCAATTCTTTTGGACTTTTCACGTAGGAAATAAAATTTCTCTCTGCAGGTATATACATGATTTGAGGCAGAGGATATTTAATTCTAACATTTTCAGTAACTTCAAGTGCTCCATTTTTGTAAATCAAATTAAATGCATTACCTTGATACGCAATTTCAGTATCATCAAACAGGCCGCCGCTACCATCAAAATAGTTTTCTAAGCGATGATAAGATAAATAATGTTTTTTGAGTCTATTTCTCTTCTCAAACCAATTTTTCTCATAATCCCCTCTTACTAGCGCTTTCTCAATCCACATTAACGTCGAAATCAGCTTCGCAACAGTACTTTTGCCGCTGCCCTGGTTGCCAATAAACACGGTAACTTTCTTTATATCAATCCAACCGTCATTGTCAAGACAGCCTTCTTTTATGGGTCCGAAATTCTTTATTCTGATTCTGCTCATGGCCAATGTGTTTATTGTTACAAATATACACAAAAATGCCACTAATAAGTATACTTTTAGGTACACTAGTTCGCAAAAACGTCATTCAGCAGGCTCTGCTTCAGGTTTTTCAGAGTCGTTTTCTGTTGCTTAAGCTGGTCAACAGTGCTTTCAAGCTGTTGCAATACGCCTAAAATCCGCTCCTGTGTTTTTAAATCAGGAATTGAAATCGGAATTGTGGACAAGTCTTTCCACTTTGTTCTTGGCGATAGCGAACCGGCCGAAGTGCTGACAGCATGTTGAATAAATGCGTCCGATGAAACGTAGTATGGCAGCAAACCTTGCAGCATTTTTTTTGTTTTTGACCGTATAACTAAAATATCACCTGAGCAAATTCCATCAAAGTCAGCAATGGCAACTTTCTTTAAATAGGCTCTGCGTTTGCCAAACAAAACATCGCCGCTGGCAAAGCGCTTGGTAAAAGTGGTGCCATTGGCAACCAAGCCGAATCCTTGTAACGCGAAATTTTCGGGTTCAATGTTTTCCAATCCGATAAAGCGATCCACCTCTTTATCGTTTTCGGGATATTTACGGTCGCATTCAGCAATTTCTCCAAAAGTGGTTGCTGTGCAATTATTACTGTTTAATAAATTGCCAAAGACAGGTTCCCTGCTCAATAAACCATTCACTAATGTTTTTTGCAACGTCTTCAAATTTTTCTCCTGACTCTCCACATCCTCAATAGCCGTATCCACACTCTGAAACAAAGCTGCAATCTGCTTTTGCTCAGCGAGTGGGGGAAGGGGAATTTCTTCATTGAAAACAATTCTATCTGAAACGGCAGGATATGCTGTGCCTTTTTGAAGTTTGCAAAGTTTCTCAATAAAAACCGGTGAACTTATTGAATAAAATAAATACTCAGGTGCTACTTTATCATTTGCTCTAATTACTGTAAATCCAGTTGAAGCAATTGCATTTGGAATTTCTTTATCAACAAATGCAATTCTTTCTAAATTAACCCGAACAGTTGAAAATAGTGTATCACCTTTTTGTACTATTTGTCTTGCCCTTGAAGAAGCAACAGACCAATCCAATTCTTGAATTTCAGATATTCTTTTTGCTGTGGAATTTATTGAACCAATGTCAATATAATTGAACTTTCCAAATTGCTTGCGAATATCAACGTTGCTCGTCCTTACACAAACTTCAGAAAGCTTTACAGTTGTCCATTTATCTTTTCTCAACTTCATGCTTCTAAACCTAATTGTTTGAGTTGAGAAAACAGATTATCTAAAGAAATATTGATATGTTTTTGCCCAGATTTAATATCGGCAATCAATTTTTCTGTGCTATGTTCAATCCCGCTTGAAGGTTGCTTCACATACAACTGCAAACTTAAATTGCCATTGTTCTCCAACACTTCTTTATTGCTCATAACTTTGGCAAAACCTTCGGCATCTTTAAATTTGCGGTATGCATCGCTGATCTTTTTTATGTGCTGCGGTTCAAGCCATGCATTGGTACGCTCAATGCGCAGTTCTTCCTTGGCGTCAATAAAAATAATTTTTCCTTTGCGTTCTTTCGGTTTTTTCATGCGGCACACCAGCAAACAGCTTTCCATGCTGCTGTTGTAAAACAGGTTTTTGCCAAGACCAATCACGGCATCAACATAATCGTTTTCAATCATGCGTTTGCGTATTTCCGATTCACTGTCTCTGAACAAAACGCCATGCGGCCAAAGCACCACACAGCGCCCGGTTTCGGGGTTCAGGCTTTTCATAATGTGTTGCTGAAAAGCATAATCGGCACATCCCTGCGGGGGCGTTCCCCATATATTGCGTTTGTACGGATCGTTCATCCATTTGGCCTGGCTCCATTTTTTTACGCTGTAGGGCGGATTGGCCATAATCACATCAAAGGTTTTCAACTCGTCGTTTTCCAGTATCTGCGGGCTGTCCAGCGTATCGCCCTGCACAATCAGAAACTCATCTACATTGTGCATAAACATATTTATGCGCGCAATGGCCGATGTAATCAGGTTCAGCTCCTGTCCGTACAATTTCAGAGTTCGGTATTCCTTGCCCTGTTCTTTCAAGTGCAATGCGGAACTCAGCAAAATGCCGCCGCTGCCGCAGGTGGGATCGTAAATACTTTCGTTGCTTTGTGGATCGGTAATCTGCGTCATGAGTTTTACCACCGTGCGGTTGGTGTAAAACTCGGCGGCGGTGTGTCCGCTGTCATCGGCAAACTTTTTAATCAGGTATTCGTAGCCTTCGCCCATAATGTCGTGCGGCACATTGGCAACGCTCAGATTCATTTTGCTGAAATGCTCAATCAGATCAAGCATTTTTTCATCACTCATGCGGCGCTTATTGGTCCATTGGGCATCGCCAAACACATCGTGCAGCATTTCAAAATTGGTTTTTTCAATACCGTTCAATGCTTTTTGCAAATGTGCACCCACATCCACGGTCTTCTTGCGCACGTCTTCCCAATGGCAGCCTTTTGGAATCTGAAAACGGTGATTTTCGGCAAATTCAGCATAACTTAAATCGCCATCGCTCTCTTCGAGCGCCAATTGATATTCTTCGTCCCACAAATCGCTGATACGTTTGAAAAACAACAGTGGAAAAATATATTGTTTAAAGTCGGCCGCATCAATCATTCCGCGCAATATATTGGCTGCGCCCCAGAGATAGTCTTCTAATTGTTTTTGAGTCATTTTGCTGTTTACAATTTCAGCTGGTAAAGGTAGAGATTATTGGGGAATGAGGGGAGAACAAAATCTTTTTCAAAAGAATTCTATATCGATCATAGAAATATTCGAGAAGTGTTGATCAGATGTATTTTGCTGTTTTTACAATCGTAGCGAATAAAGTAAGGACTTCTATATATCAGAACATAACAGTAATTACTTTATGTCTATTGTAATTTCTTTTCTGTTTGCATAATCCTGATAAAACCCCCACCCAATCCCAACAACAGCATTATTTTCAAAAATGATTGGGGTTAATTCATCCTTGTTTATGGCCCTATCATTTTCTTTTTCATCAGTCAGATACCAAAGAATTTCAATTGAATTGCCATCCTTATCCGTTTTAATGTCTCTACTATATGGATTACATATAACTGCTGATTTGTCTCTGATTGACCAATCTTTTGAGGAATATGTTTGAATTGACCTAACTCCACCCATTTTCTCAATAACAATTTCTTTCGTCATTCCAAGCTCTATGTTTAACAGGTTGTATTGATTATATGCTCTTACATCACTTTGAACAGGTTTTTTTGGTAACACTTGACAAAACGATGTTAGTGCAAGAATCATTACAGAAGAAATCAAAAATAGTCTTTTCATAATTCAATTTTAAAATGATTTTCATTATTGTTTTTCACACATTTACAAAAATACAAATATTTTCCAAATGCAACAATTGAATATAAAATTTCATTGAGAGCATGACTGGAGCAGGGCAGGTGAGTTGTCATGTCACGGATTACATCTCAGATTGCTAATTGGGGCTGCGGCATGGAAGGTACATCCGCATTTTACAAATTCAATCCATGCTCAATATTGCGCGACAGATCGCTGATAAACCGGGCCATGGGTGCGCCATCAATCACATCATGATCAATCAGAACGGACATTCTGAGTATATCCCGGATTTCAATGCTGTCATTTATCACAGCCGGTTTTTTAATTATGGAACTTACTCCAAAACATACAGGGTGAACTGATATGGGAATGAACCAGCCATCGACTTTCCCCATCATTCCCAACGATGTAAATGCCACATTTCCCATTTTTCTGAAGGCCAGCCGTGGGTGCCTGAGCAAATACCGCCAGAAATATCTTCGCAGGAATTTCGGAAGTGAATAGTAAATCCTTTCAAATTTTCGGGTTTTGCGCTGGAGCACTATTTCTTTATCTGATAATGAAATGTTTTTTGCTTCTGCAATCTGCATTGCTATTGAATCAATACTTCTTTCGTGTGCTTTTTCGATGATCAACGGAATGGGTACTTTTATTCCGTTTATTTCTTTCTCCACAGCAACAGACACATGAATATCATCGAAAATAATTTGTCTGTTTTTCCTCAAAAGATATGAGCCTGAAGCATCATATTTTTTCATTGTGCAGGCTATCACTGAAATCAGCCAGGCATTGAATGATATTCTGTTGACATGTGTTTTATTATACGCTCTGATTTTCATTCTGCTATCGGTAACATCAAACTCCATCAATCCGGTTACATGGTGTTTCTGCTTTCCGATTTCGCACACATCCATGCTGGCAATTCTTGAATCAGGGAATTTTTGAATCCTGTAATTTTTCATCGGCTCAGTCTTTTTCTGCATGATGCAAGGCTTGTTTCACAGTATACAACTTCAACATCATTTCCGGCATAACCATTTGAATGGAATTGCAATATGGGTTACATCCCACCCCCAAAAATACGAACATTTTCCAAACGTATCACTGTATTTTTGCGGTCAAGCGAATCCAGCGGGAATGACGCGTGACTATGCAACTCAAAGGTGCTTCTCGTGGGCTTTCTCCCTGGGGCTTTGCCCAAGGGCTAACATCTATAGCGCCGTCGGCGCATCCGATGGAGCTTCGCAGCTTTCATTATGCCTTCGGCTCTATGAGGCGTTGTGTCCGCCGCGGCGGATTCGCTGAAGAAAAAGTGGAGAGGCTGCGTGTATCCATGTCACGGATTATAAATCCGCGCCATGGGAATGCTGCGTGTATCCATGTCACGGATTATAAATCCGCGCCATGGGAATGCTGCGTGTATCCATGTCACGGATTGTATTCCGATCGCTGTCGGAACCGCGCCATGTTTGCTACGTTGCTATTTGCAGCTGTTTTTCTTTTTTCGTTTGCTGTGTTTGTTTTTGGCGGGCGCTGATTGCGTGCCTTTGTCGCTTTGGTCAACTGTGGTTTGTGTGGTGTTAGGTTGATCGGTTTTCACAAGGCGTACAAACCAGGAGTAGGGCGGAATATCGAATTGCTGAATGCCATATCCATCGGTCGATGGGTAAGAACTGTGCAGCCACATCTTTTTTCCCTGCACATTGATGGAGTCAACAATGCCGCAATGGCCCCAGGAGTGGTCGTGCCAGAACTGTACAAAATCGCCGCGCTTTACTTGTGTCCAGTCATCGATGGGAATACCGGCTCCTTTGCGGATGAGCGCATAATACACGCCTTTGGGCTCGGGCGAATTCTTTTCTATCTGCAAATAAATATCGTCAGCACTGCTGCGGGGCTGATCAATACGGATGTTGACGGTATCGGCCGAGTCGAGCGCGATGAAATGACCCAGCACTCCAATGATAAAATCGGTACATACCGCGCTGTAATACGTGGGCGAAATGGTCTTGCCATACATCACCGTCGTATCAATCACGCGCTGATTCAACGCGGGAATCTGCGCACTCAGCTGCATGGAACAGAACAACAATATACATGTGATGATGCGCATTGGAAGCTGATGACAGGTCGTTTCGATGGTGTTTGTGGTTTATACAAAAATACGATTGTTTTTTTACTTGATAAAATACCTTTCCCTTTTCGTTAGACAACATTTTTAATGCAACACACATGGAATCCGGCGATGAATGTAACAAACGCACTGTCGAAATCGGATTATGCTACTTTGTTGTTATAAGAACAATCAGTTACTCTGTATTAGTAGTTGCTTTAGCTGAATTTCCTCTTCATTGCCTTTTGGAAACAGATCAATGAATTCTCCTGCAGACCAACCAGTTTTCTCGTTTTCAATTTTTGCTTTCAGCTGGTTAGGAATATTCCTGCCTTTTAAACAGAATTTCAATTCATCGAGATTACCTATCTGTTTTCTCCCTGAAAAATCTCCAAGATAATATTTCTTGTTTGCTTCTATTGTAATTTCCCCAAAGAACGTTTTAATACTGTCGTACCAATATGAATATATTGCATTGCCAACCGGAACGACTATTTTTGTTACATAATATTTCCCGGGAGGTATATTCTGAATTATGCTATGAGCTGACATTGGCCCTACAGGTTCAGATGAAAATGTTTCATGTGTTTCAATATTCTGCATTGTGATGGATATACCATAACCCTTTGATAAGAATCCAAAGGATTTTGCAGAAATTGCTATGATTGAACGATTATCCTGTTTGGCAATTTTTACTGAAGAACAGGAGGTAAACAATAATGCAATCAAAATAATCTGAAGGTTGACTTTAAAGTGCCTGATCATTTTTTTATTGGTTTATGAGCATTTTATAAACAAAGCAAACATCAAAGCTAAACAAAATTACATATTTTTATTTAAAGAAGGTAGTTATACTTACGGCGTTATTGCATACGTTCAGATCGAAATGTGATGATGCGCATTGGTAGCTGATGATAGGTCGTTTCGATGGTGTTTATGGGCTGTACAAAAATACGATTGTTTTGAAATAATGGACAAGAATGCAAATTATTTTTTGCTATGCGGATGCGCGGCTGCGAGGAGTTAGGCGACAGGCGTAAGGCGACAGGCGTTAGGCGTGCTAAGTGCACCCAACGATTCCGGGACCGCACCTCTGCATATGCCATGTCAGTCGGACGCCAAAATGTTGGGTGCGCCATATCGCATCAGGCGTTGTGCTCTGCGCGTTATGCGTTGCGCGTTGAGCGTTGTGCCTTACGCGTTGTGCATTGCGCGTTGAGCGTTACGCAAAAAAGGGCCATCACTTGCGCGACAGCCCTTTTGGTTATGGTGTTGTTGTAAAGGGTCCTATTTTGTTTCAGGAAGCCAATAGCCAGTAAAGATGTTTACGTCCTTGAAATATTTATTGGCAATTTCGCAGAGTTTGGCAGGTGTAATTTCATTGATGCGTTTTTCATAGGTCAGGATTCTTTCCGGATCGGTTCCATACAAATTGGCAGACTGCAACATATTCATCCAGAAATTGTTTTTCTGCATATTGTCTTTGTATGTTTCGATGGCAGGTTCGCGAACGCGCTTCCAATCGCTGTCGGTGATATTTCCCGGAATTTTTGTTTCTTCAACCAATCGCAGGAAAGTTTCATTTACCGCTGCAATATTATCGGGGCTGCAAGGGAAATTCGACTGCATAAAGAGTTCTTCTTTCGGGTATTTGCGCACGTTGCCATAAAATCCGCCACCATAAATGGCACCCATTTTTTCAC
>Ga0209373_10003597_pt1 | contig 14187 bp, 9 predicted proteins | sample Higcelweek5metaG_FD_187173 | JGI IMG/M metagenome (GOLD analysis project Ga0209373, IMG submission 187173) | Freshwater pond sediment microbial communities from the University of Edinburgh, under environmental carbon perturbations - High... | ecosystem: Environmental > Aquatic > Freshwater >...
TATAAATTTAAGGTTAATTGTTACATTTAAAAAACCCAAAATTTCAATTGAAATTTTGGGTTTTTTATTTCTAAAGTTGTTTAAACTGAGACTGAATACTGCGACTGTAAACTATTCAGAAAGTGCATTCCAGCCTCTAGCTTTCAATTCAATTTTAGTATTTGCTCTTGTGATTAAATGATTTCCTTCGGTAGCCGCCACCATGTGTCCGATTACCGTGAAATTTGGATTCCCTTTGATTTTATCAAAATCTTCCATTTTAATGGTGAAAAGCAATTCGTAATCTTCGCCACCGCTTAACGCTACGGTTGTGATGTCCAAATTAAATTCTTCACACACATTAATCAATTGTGGGTCAACCGGAATCTTCTCTTCGTATAAATTACAACCTACATTGCTTTGTTTGCACAAATGTAAAATCTCCGACGATAAACCATCAGAAATATCAATCATAGCGGTTGGTTTTATTTCTAATTTTTTTAATAATTCTTTAATGTCGTTACGTGCTTCTGGTTTTAACTGACGCTCGATTAAATACGTGTAATCGTCTAAAACCGGTTGGTTGTTTGGATTTACCTGGAATACTTGTTTTTCACGTTCCAAAACTTGCAATCCCATATAAGCAGCTCCAATGTCTCCAGAAACTACTAATAAATCGTTTTCTTTTGCGCCGTTTCTATATACGATATCTTCTAAATTCGCTTCACCTATAGCGGTAATGCTAATAATTAATCCTTTTTGAGAAGAAGTCGTATCGCCGCCAATTACATCTACATTGTAAATTTTAGAAGCTAACGTAATGCCTTCAAATAACTCTTCCAAAGCTTCCAAAGGAAAACGATTCGAAACAGCTACCGAAACTGTAATTTGAGTCGGAGTCGCATTCATGGCACAAATATCAGACACATTGGCAACAACGGCTTTGTATCCTAAATGTTTTAAAGGCATGTAAGCCAAATCAAAATGAACACCTTCGACTAATAAATCGGTTGAAATTACCGCTTTTTTATCGCCAAAATCTAATACTGCGGCATCGTCACCAATGCCTTTTAGTGTTGATTCTTGATTGATAGTAAAGTTTTTAGTTAAGTGTTCAATTAAGCCAAATTCGCCTAATTGCGACAAACTGGTTCTTGATTGGTCTTTATTTTCTAACATGGATTTTTTTTGCAAAGATAGTCATTGCTAGGCACGAAGCAATCTAATCTTTAGTCAATTCGTTCAACTTCTCATAAATCAAACTCGTTTCATAGCCTTTACGAAGTAAGAAATCGACGAACTTTTTGTTCTTTTTTGGACCTTTTCGTTCAGAGATGCTATTCCAATGTTTTTCTGCTAAGCGATGAAAATTTTCTAAATACGTGGCTTCAGGAATTTCTTTTAAAGCAATTGTGATGATGCGTGAAGAGATATTTCGAAATTTTAGTTCGTTTACGATGCGGTTTTTACCCCAAAATTTATAATTGTGCTTGCCACGAACAAAACTTTGTGCAAAACGTTCCTCGTTAATGAAATTATTTTCGATAAGATAGATTAAAATTTGTTCTTTTTCTGCTGCAGAAATTTTAAACGAATACAATTTTTCTTCTACTTCTTTGTAACAGCGTTCTTGATAAGCGCAGTAATATTCTAACTTTCCTTGTATTTGTTGAATAGATAGGGTTTCAGCGTTTTTGTTTTCCAATTTCTTAACGATTTCTTAAGCAAGATTATTAGCAAAAATACTGATAATCAAATAAATTTGCATAAATTTGTCGGCTTTTTTTATGTCAAAAGCCATTTTTTAACTACCCCTGTTTATGAAAATTATGAAAATAAAATTATTTTTGATTACTGTATTATTCTCAACGTTAGGTTGGGGACAGGTTACTATAGCGTCTGATGGACTTAACAATGCTACTACATTGTTTACTTTAACCAATGGAGCTTATTACACAGGTAATTCTGCAACTGGAGATAGACCAGCTAGTTCACCGTTTGCTTCAGAAGGAACTCATTCTAGAGGAGTTAGTAATGCTTCAGCTATTTTGCTCTCAAATGATATAAATACGAATGGTTATACTTCGGTTATTATGTCTTTTAAATTAGCATCATTTTCAATTAGTTCTACAGGAAATGGAGCGGATGCATCAGATATTGTAACAGTAGAAGTAAGTCCAAATGGAGGAACAAATTGGTATAGTACTGTAAGAGTTTTAGGAACTGGAAATGCTTATTGGTCATATACAGCTACAGGTAATGCTTCAACAGCTTATGATGGGAATGCAACACCTGTTAATTTTCAACCAGCTGCAGGTGGATCAAGAACAACCGATGGATACTCAAATGTAGTAATATCTGGTTTGCCTAATAGTGTTAATTTAAGGTTTAGAATAACTTTATTAAATGATAATGCAAGTGAAAGATGGTTGTTAGATGATTTTAAAGTAGAAGGTATACCAGCTTCTACAAACACCATCACAACAGATACGGCTATAACAGGTAGTCCATTTTGCGTAAGTGCTTCAACAGGAGCTTCGGTTTCAGTTCCATTTACAAGTGTGGGTACATTTAATGCAGGTAATGTTTATACTGCACAATTGTCAAATGCATCAGGTGTTTTTCCAGGTACAACTATAGGAACTTTATCGGCTTCGGGTGTTGATCCATCAGGAACTATTACCGCTACGATTCCAGCAGGAACAGTAGCAGGAACAGGATATAGAATTCGAGTAGTTTCCAGTAATCCAGTTGTTACAGGAACAAATAATACGGTTGATTTAACGGTTCAAGTTCCGGCGGCAATAACTACTCAGCCTTCAACTACGGTTCAAAATCTTTGTCAAGGTTCTGCAGCTACAGCTTTATCAGTAACGGCAACAGGGACTACTTTAACTTACCAATGGTATAGCAATACAACTGCAACTACATCTGGAGGAACTCCAGTTGGAATAAGCAGTAATTCTTATACGCCAGTTACAACTGCAGCGGGTACATTATATTATTATTGTATAGTTTCGGCAGCTTGTGGTGCTTCGGTTACTAGTAATGTTTCGGGTGCTGTAAATGTAACAGCAATCCCAAGTGCACCATCTGGAACCATAAATATTTCAGCTAATCCATCTTGCGGAGCGGCAACTTTGACCTATTCGGCACCAAATGCAAATATATATTGGCAAACTACTGCTACAGGAACATCTACAGCAAATCCAACTACTTCTTCTTTTACATCATTAGCAACAGCAGGTACTTATATAAGATACGTAAGAGAATTGAATGGAACTTGTTGGTCGCCTGCTACGGCATCAGCATCTTTTACAATTGTTGAGCCAATAAATATTACTGCTCAACCACCAAATAGAGTTATCACCGATGGCAATAATACTACATTTACTGTTACAGCTACTGGAACTACTCCTACATATCAATGGCAAGTAGATACAGGAAGTGGATTTGTAAATTTAACAAATGGTGCGCCATATTCTAATGTTACAACTGCAACTTTAAATATTACTGGAGCTACAATTGGAATGAATGGATACTTATATCGTTGTATAGTAAGTGGTGCTGCTCCGTGTGGAAGTGTGACATCAAATGTGGGAACTTTAACAGTGACTTTAACAGCTCCAAATAATCCATCAAATATAGTTCCGTGTTACGAAAATAATTCAATTGCATTGTCATGGACAGCCTCTTCTGGTGGTGCTGCTCCAGATGGATATATGGTTTTCGCTTTGGCAGGAGCTACTGCACCTGCGGCAACTACAGTTGTGGCTGGAAATGCTAGTTTATACACTGCTAATTCTGATTTTTCTTTAGCAACAGTTGTTACAGCGTCTTTAGGAAAGTGTGTTTATAAAGGAACAGGAACTTCGGTTACAGTTACTGGTTTAACAAACTTGTCTAATTACTCTTTCAAAGTTGTAGCTTACAGAGGAAATACGGGAACAGGTTGGTCAAGTGGTATTAATACAAATGGAAGTTGGAGTACACCAACAACCAATATTATTGCCGATATGCCAGAAGTATCAAGTTTGACGGCTTCAATTGCAAGTGGTCAATCTGCTTTAACATGGAACAGACCAACACCTTTAGCTTGTTATGACCAATATTTAGTGGTTGCCAATCAAGGTTCTGTAGTGTTTACACCAACAGGTGATGGAACAGCTTATAGTCCAAATACAGTTTATTCAGGACCAAATCAAGTGGTTTATAATGGAACAGGAACCGGTGTAACAGTTACAGGACTTACAAATGGGGTATCATATTGTTACAAAGTGTTTGTAAGAAGAGGTACAGAATGGAGTGATGGAGTAGAAGTGTGTCAAACACCAAACCTTGTGTATTGTGCTTCAGGTGCAACTTCAAGTTTAGATTCTGAAATTGAAAATGTAACTTTAGTAGGATATTCTACTTCGATTTCAAATAATACAACAAATGCTTGTACTACAGGTGTAAACAATTACACAGTTATGAGTGCTGATTTACAAGTTGGTGGAACTTATACCGTTACAGTAGAATTTGGAGATTGTAGCGGAGGAAATCAATTTGATGGAGCAGGAGGAGTTTGGATTGATTGGAATAACGATGGAGATTTTCTTGATGCTAATGAAACAATCGGAACGGTTGATATTGCAATGACGTTAACAGATACAAATGTAATTCAAAACTTTACAATTAATGTTCCGGTAGGTCAGCCAATTGGGAATTACAGAATGAGAATTGTACAAGAAGAAGGTGGCGCATCAGCTACAGTTTCTCCATGTGGAACGTTTACTTTTGGTTCAACAGAAGATTATACAGTTCAGGTTATAAATGCATGTGTTCCTACGCATACGGTTACCACTTTTACACCAACATCTGGTCCGGTAGGAACAGAAGTTACTATTAATGGGACTGGTTTAACAGGTGCAACAGTAACTTTTTCAGGTGTTAATGCAACAATTGTTTCTAATTCAGGAACTCAAATTGTGGCGATTATTCCAGCAGGAGCTACAACAGGAATGTTGTCTGTAAGAGATACTCAACCATGTGCAATTGATAATGTTTACACAATTATATCAAGTGATGTGACTTCATGTGAAGGAGCCTCTACAACTGATTTAATAATATATGAATTACACGATGAGCAATCTGGTGATGGTGGATTTATAACGTTATATAATGGTACTGCAACAACAGTTAATTTGGCAGATTATAGTATTTATAGAGCTGGAGACTACGGCGGTGCTATGTCTAACTATGCTACTTTAACTGGAACAATTGCTCCAGGAGCTTTAGGAGTGATTACGGTTGATGCTGCTAGTTGTGGGACTGCAACTAATGGCGATTTAAGTGCTGGATTTAACGAAAATGATCAAATTCAATTAAGAAACGCGGCAGGGACTATTGTTATTGATGATGTGCATGCATATATTGCTGGTCCTGGATATTATATGGTAAGAAATGCGGGAACATTGAGCGCTAGAACAACTTTTGTTGCTGCAGATTGGGCTACAACACCTTTAATTGCGGGCCAATGTATTCCAAGTGCTGGATTAGTTCCTCCAGTTAATACACCTCCAACAGTTACAACTCATCCATCATACACACCATCTTGTAGTGCTACATCGGTGGTTTTAACTACTGCTGGAACTGAGGGATTTGTAGGAGGAAATGCATTAGCTTATCAGTGGTTTTTTGCTGCACCAGGTAGCGCAACTTGGACAGCTGTTACAGATGGAGGAATTTATAGTGGTGCAACAACAGCTTCTTTAACTATTTCTTCAATTGTTGGAGTGATAGACTACCAATATTATTGTCAAATTAGAGAAAATACAGCCACTTGTTATACAGCAAGTAATGCTATAAAAATCACAGATACAAGTGCGACAACTTGGAATGGCACAACTTGGTCAAATGGAACTCCAGACTTAACAAAATTAGCAATAATAAATGGCACCTATAATACTACAACAAATGGAGATATAGATGCATGTAGTATAGTTGTAAATACTGGATTTACCGCAACAATAACTTCTGGGCACTATTTTAATATTCAAAATGATGTAACTGTGAATGGTACATTAAATATATTAAACAACGGTTCCTTGGTACAAATTAATGACTTAGGTGTTAACACTGGAAACATTTCATACGAAAGAATCACTACAGGAGCTGCTTTAGACTACGTATATTGGTCTTCACCTGTTAATGGGGTTTCTACACCAGCATCAGGATATAATTACACTTGGAATACAACTGTAGCAAATCCAAATGGAGGACAAGGGAATTGGGTATCAGCTACAAATACAGCAATGCAACCAGCTTTAGGTTATATTATGAGAGGTGTGTTGAATAGAAACTTTATTGGTTTACCAAGAAATGGTGTTTATACGCCTACAATTGCCAGAGGAAGTGATATAGGAGCTGGTTCTACAGGCCCAAACGGCATCATGAGATTAGCTACTGATGACAACTGGAACTTATTAGGAAATCCATATCCATCTGCAATTAGCATCAATTCATTCTTAACAGCTAATACACAATTAGATGGTTTTGTGAGACTTTGGACACATGGCACTTTACCAAGTACAGCAATAGCAGATCCGTTCTATGATAATTTTGTATCCAATTATACAGCTTCTGATTATGTAGCAATAAATGGAGCAGGAGCTACAAGTGGACCAGGAACGTTAAGCGTAATTGGCGCAGGACAAGGATTCTTTGTTTTAATGGACGCAGGTCCCGCAACTACATCAACAGCTTTGTTTAATAATTCAATGCGAGATAAAGGGTATTCGAATAGTCAGTTTTATAGAATAAATACTGCAAGTCAAACAACAGCTATTGCTTCATCTGAGAGACACGGAATTTGGTTGGATTTAGTAAGTCCTACAAATGAAACCACTAGAACTCTAGTAGCTTATGTTACAGATGCAACTTATGGAAGAGATAGAATGTTTGATGCAATAACAGATTACAAAAGTGCTCAAAATTTCTATTCAATTATCAATGAAGATGTAATGACAATCCAAGGAAGACCTGTACCTTTTGATAATTTAGACAAAGTTCCTATGGGAGTAAAAATCCCTTCAACGGGTTCTTATACTATTGCAATTGGAGCTGTTGACGGAATTTTTGCATCATCAACTCAAGATATTTATTTAGAGGATTTAGAATTTGGAATTATTCATGATTTAAGAGTGAATCCATATAGTTTTAATGCAACTCAAGGTATTCATAATTCGAGATTTGTGTTAAGATATACAAATTCTGTTTTAGGAAATGAAGATTTTATTGATGATTCAAACACTGTTTTTGTTGTTTCAAACGAAAGCTTAACTGTTTCATCTTTAAAAGAAAACATTACAGCAATAGAAATTTATGATGTGTTAGGAAGAAAATTATATCAAAATAAAAATGTAAATACACAATCACAAATTGTTAATTCGATTCAAAAAACAAATAGTGGATTAATTATTTACATCACATTAGAAAACGGAAAACAAGTTGTTAAAAAAGCGATTTACTAAAAACGTTTTCAGATTTAAAATCTCATATAAAGCCCTGCTGATTTTTTCAGTAGGGTTTTTGTTTTACAATAATTGCATCTCAAAATCACAACATTTTATTAAAAAACTCGTTATTTATAGCTTGCTGATTTATTCTAACTTACCTTTATTTATTAAATATTAAAAAGAGGGCTATGGGATTTGAATATTTTGAAATTGAACGAGTAGAAAAGCTTTCAAAAAAAGAGTTTATAGAAAACTACTACAAGCCTCAACGTCCAGTTGTTATTACTAATCAAATAGATGACTGGCCAGCATTCTCGAAATGGAATTTTGATTATTTGCGAGAAGTTGCAGGTGATAAAAATGTGCCTTTATACGATGGTCGTAAAACCGATTATACCAAAAAAGTAAACGAACCAGATTTTACAATGACGATGTCAGAATACATTGATATTCTTGAAAAAGGACCAACAGATTTACGTATTTTTCTGTATAATTTAATGAAAGAAGTGCCACAAATGAAATCAGAAATGAAGTGGCCTAATCTTGGGATTAAACTTTTAAAAAGCTTGCCATTAGTTTTTTTTGGAGGTCAAGGTGCAAAGGTTTTTATGCATTACGATATCGATTTTCCGAATATTTTCCACATACATTTTGCAGGTGAAAAACAGTGTATTTTGGTAGATCCAAAAGAAACAAAATATATGTATCGTTTGCCTTATTCTTGGATTTGTAATGAAGATATTGATTTTGATAATCCAGATTACGAAAAATTCCCAGCGTTAAAACACGTAAAACCATATAAAACAAATCTCAAACATGGTGAAATGCTTTATATGCCAGAAGGTTGGTGGCATTATATGAAATATGAAACACCTGGTTTTTCATTGAGTTTACGTTCATTAGCCGGTCGGCCAAGTAATTTATTCAAAGGCTTTTTAAATGTTGCAATCATTAGATATTATGATAATTGGATGCGAAAACGAAAAAGCCAAGCTTGGTTAGATTATAAAGACAACGAATCGATTAGAAGAACCAATGCATTGTTAAAATAATAACGATATTTGCAAAAACAAATCATTTGAACTCAAAATACGACATCATTATTATTGGCGGAGGCGCTGCCGGATTTTTCACAGCAATCAATATTGTAGAGAAAAATCCAAACTTAAAAGTGGCTATTCTTGAAAGAGGAAAAAGTGTTTTAGAAAAAGTACGCATTTCTGGTGGTGGAAGATGTAATGTTACACACGCGTGTTTTGTACCAAATGATTTAGTGAAATTTTATCCTCGTGGTGAACGCGAATTAAAAGGACCATTTAACCAGTTTTGTTCAGGTGATACGATTGAATGGTTCGAAAAACATGGAGTAGAACTTAAAATTGAAGACGATGGCAGAATGTTTCCAGTTTCTAATTCGTCTCAAACTATAATTGATTGTTTTCAAGAAGCTGTTAAGAAGCTAAAAATTGATGTTTTAACCAATCACAGTGTTCAAGAATTGTACAAAACCGAAACTCATTGGAAAGTAACCACAACGCAAGAAGTTTTTACTTGTGAGAAAATCGTAATGGCTTCCGGAAGTAATCCTAAAATTTGGGAATTGTTGCAAAATTTGGGTCATTCAATTATAGAACCCGTTCCGTCTTTATTTACGTTTAACATCAAAGATCCTCGAATTAAAGATTTGATGGGACTTTCTGCGGTTGCTTCAGCAAAGGTTAAGAAATCCAAATTAGAAGCTTCAGGGCCATTGTTAATTACGCATTGGGGAATGAGCGGTCCAGGAATTTTGAGACTTTCGGCTTGGGGAGCAAGAGAATTGGCTGAAAAAAAGTATCAATTTGCTATTCAAGTCAATTGGTTAAACGAAACTACTTTTGAAGAAACGCTTGATTTGTTGAAAGACATCAAAGATGAAAACGCTAAAAAATTAGTTTCAAAATACGCACATTTCGAATTACCAAAACGCCTTTGGGAAAACCTCGTAAAAGCAGCAGGAATTTCAGAGGAAACCAAATGGGCAGATATAAATAAAAAACAATTGAATTCGTTAATTGAACAACTTACGAATGGCGAATTTCACGTTAACGGAAAAAGTACTTTTAAAGAAGAATTCGTTACTGCTGGTGGAATCGACTTAAAAGAAGTTAATTTCAAAACCATGGAAAGCAAAATTTTACCAAACGTTTATTTTGCAGGCGAAATTTTAAATATTGATGCTATTACAGGTGGATTCAACTTTCAAAATGCTTGGACAGGCGGATTTATTGTAGCTGAAAATATCGTTAAATAATGTTTTAATTAACGATTCAGCCAAAAAATGCTACCTGTTAAAATCGTTGCAAAACCTACCCAAGCTAAATACGGAATCAATAAATAAGAAGCTCTTTTGTCTATTTGTTTGAAAATATGGTACGTTTCATAAATGACTAACCAAAGTAAAATAATTTCGATTAATGCCAATAAAATATTGTTCAATCCAAAGAACAAATATGACCACAAAGCGTTTAAAAGTAGCTGAACAGTAAAAAACAACAATCCTTTTTTAACCAATTCTTTGTTCGATTCTAACTTATTCCAAACCATTCCTGCAGCAATTCCCATCATAATGAAAAGCATTGTCCAAACCGGTGCAAAAACCCAATTTGGCGGATTAAAACTAGGCTTTTTGATTTCTGGATACCAAGTAGTGATGCTTGATTGCGTAACGTTGCTCGACAAGTAACCAACAGCTAAGCAGATGGCAACGCAGTATATAATTTTAAGATATTTGTTCATGTTTTCAATTTTATAGGCAAATTAACGAAATATCAAGGGAACAAATCAATCAAAATCGGTATTTTTGTCAAAATTTTAAGCTATGCTTACTGAAAAAGATTTTATCGCAACCTCATATAATTCTATTGAATCCGCTAGTTTCGAATGGAGTGCACCCAGTAATATAGCCTTAGTGAAATATTGGGGAAAGAAAGAAAACCAAATTCCAGCAAATCCTTCCATAAGTTTTACGTTAAACAATTGTAAAACAATAACGAAGTTAGAAGTGGTCAAAAAATCGGAAAAAAATAGTTTTTCCTTTGATTTACTTTTTGAAGGAAAACCAAAAGAAGATTTCAAACCAAAAATCCAAAAATTCTTCGAAAGAATAGAGCAATATTGTCCGTTTTTAAAAGAATATCATTTCAAAATTGACACTCAAAACACTTTTCCTCATAGCTCAGGAATTGCTTCTTCAGCATCCGGAATGGCAGCTTTAGCAATGAACATTATGAGTTTGGAAAAAGCTATTAATCCAACTATTTCTGACGAATATTTCTATTCAAAAGCTTCATTTTTAGCAAGATTAGGAAGTGGAAGTGCCTGCAGAAGTATTAAAGGTGAAGTCGTTGTTTGGGGGCACGAGCTAAAGCGAACTGGCGAAGCAAATCATGCAGAAATTAACGAAAGTTCGGATTTATTTGGTGTAGAGTTTTCCGAAGTGCACCAAAACTTTAAAAATTACCAAGACACGATTTTGCTTGTTGATAAAGGAGAAAAGCAAGTTTCGAGCACGGTTGGTCACGATTTAATGCACAATCATCCGTATGCCGAAAGACGTTTTGCTCAAGCCCATGAAAATTTATCTCAAATAAAAGCCATTTTATCATCAGGAAATATAGGAGAATTCATCAAAATTGTAGAAAGCGAAGCCTTGACTCTACACGCTATGATGATGACTTCAATGCCCTATTTTATTTTGATGAAACCTAATACGTTGGAAATTATTAATAAAATTTGGAAATTCAGAAATGAAACCCAAATTCCGGTTTGTTTTACATTAGATGCAGGGGCAAATGTGCATGTTTTGTATCCTGAAAATGTAAAAGCAAACGTATTGCAATTTATTCAAAGTGAATTAGTTGGCTATTGTCAAAATGGTCAGTATATTTGCGATTGTATAGGCACTGGCGCTAAATCAAATTAATTTTGTACATTTACTCATTGTTTACTGAAAAAGAAAACTGAAATTTATGAAAGGACCACTTTTTTACTCAAAAATATTACTTTTCGGAGAATATGGAATTATCCAAGATTCGAAAGGACTTTCAATTCCATATAATTTCTATAACGGTGCTTTAAAGAAAGATGAAAATCCTTCAGAAAGCGCAATTAAATCAAACGAAAGTTTAAAAAAATTCGTTATTTATTTAGAGCAATTACAAGCGGAACAACCTGAATTAGTAACTTTCAATTTAGAAGTTTTAAAACAAGATGTAAACAGCGGAATGTATTTTGATTCAAGCATTCCTCAAGGATATGGCGTAGGAAGTAGTGGCGCTTTGGTTGCTGCTATTTACGATAAATATGCCAATGATAAAATCACGGTGTTAGAAAATTTAACGCGTGAAAAATTATTGCAATTAAAAACGATTTTTTCTCAAATGGAATCGTTTTTCCACGGAAAAAGTTCAGGTTTAGATCCATTGAACAGTTATTTGAGTATTCCAATTTTAATCAATTCGAAAGATAATATTGAAGCTACTGGAATTCCAACGCAAAGCACACAAGGAAAAGGTGCTGTTTTCTTAATTGATTCAGGAATTGTGGGCGAAACGGCTCCAATGGTTTCTATTTTTATGGAAAACTTAAAAGATAATGGTTTCCGTACGATGTTAAAATCACAATTTATAAAATATACCGATGCTTGTGTGGAAAATTTCTTGCACGGCGATGTGAAATCGTTGCTAGAAAATACTAAACAATTATCAAAAGTAGTGCTGAATAATTTTAAACCAATGATTCCAGAGCAATTTCACCAAGTTTGGCAAAAAGGAATCGACACGAACGACTACTATTTGAAATTATGTGGTTCTGGTGGTGGCGGTTATATTTTAGGATTTACCCAAGACTTAGATAAAGCAAAAGCATCTTTAAAAGACTATAAATTAGAAGTAGTTTATAATTTTTAATGTTTTTAGTTTGAAGGGAACTTTAAACTTTAAACTTTGAACAAAAACCCATGCTCACCCGTAAAACCAAATTAGTCCTTTCTAAAATATTTAGTTTTTTCTCTGTAATTAGAGGATATAATATTTGGGTGGTTGCATTGGCGCAATATCTTTCTGCTATATTCATTCTGGCTCCTGAAAAAAGAGCTTTGGGTATTATTCTCGATTGGCGTTTATTTTTAATTGTGGTTGCGTCTACTTTAACGATTGCTTCGGGTTATATTATCAATAATTTTTACGATGCCAAAAAGGATTTAATCAATCGCCCTAAAAAAGCAATGATTGATCGTTTGGTGAGTCAAGAAACCAAGTTAAAAGTCTATTTTACGATTAATTTCATTGTGGCTTTTCTGATGTTTTTCATTTCATGGCGAGCGATGTTGTTTTTTTCGGCTTACATTTTCTTGATTTGGTTTTATTCGCACAAGTTGAAAAAAATGTTCTTAATTGGAAACATCACAGCGGCAGTTTTAGCGGTTTTGCCTTTCTTTGGAATTTTGATGTATTACAAGAACTTTTATGAAGTCATTTTTGCACACGCCACTTTTTTATTTTTGTTGATTTTAATTCGAGAATTAATTAAAGATTTAGAAAACATCGAAGGCGATTTAATTGCTGATTATAAGACTATTCCTGTTGTTTTTGGTGAAAAAAGAGCAAAAAGTATTATTTCAATATTAACCATTTCGACTATTGTTCCCATATATTTCTTAATCGAAATTTACAATGTGGGTTACATGGATATTTACTTTTATTTGAGCTTAATAGCTTTGTTGTTTTTTTGCATAATGTTATGGAAAGCCAACACAAAAGCGCAATATTTAAAACTTCATTTCCTTCTGAAGTTCATTATTGTTTCGGGCGTTTTTTGCATTGTTTTAATAGAACCTTCCGTTTTATTTCATGGAAAAAAATTAATTTTAACTCATTCTATATCTATTTATTAGTTGTTTCTGTCTATCATTTTCGGATTTAAAAAACTAAAGTGGGCGTTTCAACATATTAGTTATATCTTTGCAAAAATTTGTTTATAATTATGTCACGTCAAGGGAATGATAAAAGCCGTCCGGGTTCAGCAAGACAAGGAGGCTACAAGAAAGAGAGCAATTCAAGAGGAAATGCACCAATTCGTAAAGCACCTTCAAAATTTGCAACTAAACCAGAAGCGGCAAAACCAGAAGCTCCAAAAGCTCCAAAATCACCAAAAAGACCATCTAATCCAGACGAAATTCGTCTAAATCGTTATATTTCTAATTCAGGAATGTGTAGTCGTAGAGATGCGGATATTTACATTCAAAGCGGTAATGTAAAAGTAAATGGTGTTGTTGTCACCGAAATGGGTCACCGCGTTAAATTAACCGATGTAGTTCAGTTTGATGGTGTAAACATTACGCCAGAAAAGAAAGAATATGTTTTATTAAACAAGCCTAAAAACTTTTCTACGGCAGGAGACGATTCTCCAGGTTCTGCAAATGTGTTGGACTTAGTTCGTGGTGCTTCAAAATCGAATTTATTACCTGTTGGAAGAATGGATAAAACCACAACTGGTTTGTTGTTGTTTACGAATGATACTGAAATGGTTCAGAAATTCACAGTTCCTAACCAACGTTCTTCTAAAGTATACCAAGTTACATTAGATAAAAATTTGAAATTCGAAGATTTAGAAAAAATCCAAAAAGGATTAATGATTGACGACCACAAAGTATTCGTGGAAGAAATCA
>Ga0209373_10003598_pt1 | contig 14186 bp, 11 predicted proteins | sample Higcelweek5metaG_FD_187173 | JGI IMG/M metagenome (GOLD analysis project Ga0209373, IMG submission 187173) | Freshwater pond sediment microbial communities from the University of Edinburgh, under environmental carbon perturbations - High... | ecosystem: Environmental > Aquatic > Freshwater >...
ATCACAATGATCTCCGGACTGCCTGACAGATCAAACCTCTTTCTGATGATCTGCTGGACAATGCTCTCGATCTTTTCCAGAAAATCAAAGGTAACCGGGTCAAAACCGCTGATCAGTTGTTCACCAAAACTGCTTAATCTGGTTATGGTGTGGTAGGCAGCACTCAAGCGGTCATTCAGCGCCTTGACATGCAGCAGCATCGTTATCCTGGCGAGAACCTCCACCGCCTCAAACGGTTTGGAGATAAAATCCTCGGCCCCGGCCTCAATCCCCCGGACCCGACTTTCCATGTCGCTTAAAGCGGTAATCATGATGATCGGGATACTGTTGTGATGTTCATCACTCTTGATCCGGCGGCAGACCTCAAAACCATCCATTTTGGGCATCATCAGATCAAGAAGACAGATGTCTATCCGCATGGTTCGGATCTTCTGCAGCGCTTCCAGTCCGTTTACCGCTGTTACCACCTCATAGCCTCTGGGGATCAGCATCGCCTCCAACAGACTGAGGTTGAGCGGTTCATCATCGACACACAGAATTCTGAACATTTGCCGGGTCATGGGTGTTCCTCGTTATTCAGCTGTTGCTTCCTCTTCTGCCATGACGCTTGACACCGACCTCACGCCGATGCAGTCGCTCTATTTCAGACAGCACATCTTCAGGTTTGGTTTCCATGGCCAGATCTGCGTCTGACTGATCGCTGTCATCATCGTTGCTGATACCGATTTTCCGTTGAATGGCCCGCAGCATCTGTAACGCCCTGGTCAGCTCATGCTCGGTAAGCAGGCCGGTATGCAGCCCCAGATCAGCCAGACGCTCGGACTCTTTGGCCAAAAGGTTCTGGCTGATCAGTACAAAGGTTGCCAGAAAGATCGCTTCCAGTGACACCACCATGGTCAGAAATCCGTAAGGATACGGGTCAAACGGAGCCAGGCCCAGATGACCGGTATTCAACAGAAACCAGACCAGAAACCAGGCTATATGCAGATAGAAAAAGACCATACTGCCGGAAAAGGTGGTCATCCAGTTGGCGACCTTATCCTGCAAACCCTGATCACGGGCCGACTTCATCCGCAGATGAATAATCTTGCGAATGTTACGCTGCATCACCGTTGACAGGGCCGGATTGTCTTCTTTGTGATCTTCGATCTCCCTTTGCAGCAATCGGGCTTCCAGCATGTTATGAACACGGGTCAACACCTCGATCAGCTCAAACGGTTTGGCAACAAAATCCTTAGCGCCTGCCTGCAGGGCTCGTTGCTTGTGGCCCGGTTCAGCGGTGATAACCAGCACCGGCGGATAGTCCTCCGGCGCGAGCTCCCTCAGGCATTCCAGCACCTGAAAGCCGTCCATGCCGGGCATCCTGATATCAAGCAGGATCAGGTCGTAGCGATTGGCGCGATAGAGCTCGCAGACCTTGTCAGGATGCATGGTAGCGGTAACCGAGCTATATCCGGCACCACGCAACGTCCGCTCAAGCAAGATAACATTGGGCTCTTCATCGTCTACGATCAGTATCCCGGCCTTCAGGATCTCAGCCGGGGCGATCAATGGAACTCCTCCCGGTAGACCGGCTGTTGCCCTGTGTGCTGATCTGAATATTCACAGGCAAAATCAAGTACATGCATAAACTCTTCAACCTTGATCGGCTTGGTTATATACCGGAAAAAACCTGCATTAAGCCCCTTTTGAACATCGATCGGCATCGCATTTGCGCTGATGGCAATCACCGGGATGTGGGCGGTGGTTGGGTCTGCTGCCAGTATTTTCAAGACTTCATAGCCGTTCAAGTCAGGCAGGTTGATATCGGTCAGGATCAGATCCGGCAGAGAGCTGCGGGCTATCTCAACACCGCTGATGCCGTTCAAGGCGGTCAACAGCCGGATATCCGGGTGTCTCGCTATAATCTGCTCCACCAACGCCAGATTGGCCGGGATATCTTCAATGTAAAGCAGGGTGTGCTGCCAGATGCCACGAACCTGATCGGCATCTGCAAAAGGTACGGTATCGCTTGCATCAATGGTCTGCACAGGCCCGGCAACTGCAACAAGTTCAAACCAGAAGACACTCCCTGCCCCCACCGTACTTTCCACACCGATGTTGCCTCCCATCAACTCCACCAGCTGCTTGGTCACCACCAGGCCGATACCGGTGCCCTCCACTAAACCGGTCTCCTGTCCGAGACGATTGAACGGTTGAAAAAGCTGGCCCAACTGTTCTTGACTCAGGCCGACTCCGGTGTCCCTGATACTGACGCAGATCCGTCCCGGTGTGCTTTCGGCGCATTTCAGCTCAACGCTTCCCTGGGGAGAATTATATTTGACTGCATTGGAAAGCAGATTGATCAGAACCTGTTTCAGTCTGGTGCGATCAGCCAGCACAAAACAGGGCAGCTCAAACTGGGGATAACTAATCTGGATACCCAGCTGCTGGGCTTGCGGCTCAATCATCCCCTGGCATTCACGCATGATTTCACCCAGAGACACCGGTTCTGCCAATAATGACACCTGCCTGGATTCAATTTTTGCAAGATCAAGGATTTCGTTGATCAGCGCCAACAAATGCCAGCCAGCTCGCAAAATCTGGGAAATACTCTCCCTTTGGGAGGGGGTTGGCGGTGTTGCATCAGTCTCCATCAACTGGGTGAAGCCCAGAATCGCATTTAACGGACTACGCAGTTCATGGCTCATGCTGGAAAGGAATTCAGATTTTGCCAGATTGGCTTTTTCCGCTATCATCCTGGCGCTTTTCAGCTGGTCACTCAGCTCCTTTACCTGCAGCAGCATGGTTATCCGGGCCAGCACCTCGGTCGCATCAAACGGCTTGGAGATAAAATCTTCAGCCCCGGCCTCAATCCCCCTGATCCGATTTTCCAGCGCAGCAAACGCGGTAATCAGGATGACCGGGATAGTGGCATACTCCTCCTCAGACTTGATCCGGCGACAGACCTCAAAACCGTCCATCCCCGGCATCATCACATCCAGAAGGCAGATATCAATCCGTTCGGTTCTGATCCGTTCCAACGCCTCCAGCCCGCTTTCCACGGTTACCACCTCATAGCCCCGTGGCGACAGCATCGCCTCCAACAACCTGAGATTGAGCGGTTCGTCATCCACGCACAGGATTCTGGTTATCTGCCGGTTCATGATGACACCTCAGTATTCAGCCACTGTTTCACCAGATCGGGCAGTTCACGGGTGTTGATCGGCTTGGAGAGATACCCGTCAAATCCGGCGGCAAGAAACTTATCCCGGTCCCCACGCATGGCAAAGGAGGTCAGGGCGATAATCTTCAATCTACTGGTGGCCGGGTCTCCCTTCAGGATACCGCCAGCGGTCATACCGTCCATACCGGGCATCTGGATATCCATCAGGATCAGGTCCGGCATCAGTTCCCTGGCCAGCGCCACCCCCAGATTACCATCAGAGGCCTCTGCAATCTCATAGCCGTGAAAGCTCAAAATATCCCTCAGCAAACTGGCGTTGTTCTTGTTGTCTTCAACGATCAATATCTTGTGCGGCATGGTACGTACCTCCTGTGATCCCCGTTTGTTGAAGGGCTGCGAAAAATACAAATTTACCGTTTTTTGTAGGGGCGCATGGCATGCGCCCTTGCTGAAATCTTCAACATTCTCAGACATTAGCAACAGGGCGAATGCAGTTCGCCCCTACATTTAATCGGTACATTGGTACGTTCCGCATCCCTAATGGTTCTTGTAAGCCGCTTGCGAGAGCGGAATAGTAAAACTGAACCTGCTCCCCTTGCCAAATTCACTTTTTACCCAGATTTTACCGTTATGCAGCTCAACCAGATGCCTGTTTAAAGCCAGGCCGAGGCCGGTGCCTTCATATTCTTTGGTATAGACCGATTCAAGCTGGGTGAAAGGATGGAACAGCTTGGGAATATCTTCCTCCCTGATGCCGATACCGCTGTCGGTCACGCTGATTTCGATAAAATCGCCATGTTTGAACGCGTTTACGTTCACCTCGCCACCTGCCGGGGTAAACTTGACCGCATTGGAGACCAGATTGAACAGGATCTGCTTCAACTTCCGCTGGTCTGCCACAATCCGCAGATCGTCCGGGGGTGCAAGCTCCATATTGAGGCTGATCCCCCCTTTCAGAGCCTTTTCCTTCAGCATCATCAGAGAGGCGTTCAGTGATTCCAGCAGAGAAAACTCGGAGAGTTCAAGCTCCATCTTGCCGGACTCCACCTTTGAGAGGTCAAGGATATCGTTGATCAGGGAGAGCAGGTGTCTGCCGCTGGTGAGGATATTTTTCACATACTCCTGCTGTTTTTCATTGATCGGGCCAAACAACTGGTCCTGCAACACCTCTGAAAAACCGATCACTGAATTGAGCGGAGTGCGCAGTTCATGGCTCATGTTGGCCAGAAAATCTGATTTGGAAAGGTTGGTTTTTTCTGCCACAGACCGGGCATTTTCCAGCTCAATATTCTTTTCCTGCAGTACCTGGTCCAGCCGTTTGCGCTCGGTTACATCGCGGGCTGCAGCAAACACCCCCTGCAGTTTCCGGTCACGGTCGTAAAAAGTGGTGGCATTGAATGAAACCACCGTTTCATTGCCGTCCCATGCCCTGGCGGTCAGTTCATAGTCGGTAATCTTCTTTTCACTCAAGACCAGTTTAATGCTCATCTCGGCCCGTTCAGGATCGGTAAAATAGTTCTTGAACGGTGCGCCGATCAGCTCATCCCTGGTGCAGCCGGTCAGCACCTCCATCTGTTTGTTGACATCGGTGATAATGCCGGACGGATCGGTGGTCATGATCGCGTCGATATTGCATTCAAACAGGGAGCGTGTGTAGAACTGATGGTCACGCAAGCGCTGACTGAGCTGCTTCTGTTCTGCCTCAATCTGCTTGCGGGCCGTGTTGTCAGTGCCGATCAGCAGGTAGCCGATGATGGTATCCTGGTCATCACGCAGGGCCGTAACCGACACCACCGCAGGAAAACGGCTGCCATCCTTGCGGATATAGGTCAGCTCATAGATATCCTCAATCCCTCGCGAGGCCTTGAACACCAGCGCCTCAAATCCCGGTGTAATCGGGGTTGCCAGTTCGATGCTCAGCGCTTCGGCCCGTGCGATAACCTCATGGGGATCGGAGATATCAGCCGGGGTAATGGTGTTCATCACCTCTGCAGCGGTGTAGCCCAACATCCGCTCTGCACCGACGTTGAAGATCTGGATGACCCCTTTGGCATCGGTGGCGATACTTGAAAAGTTGGCACTGTTAAAGATGGCGCTTTGCAAGGCCCCTGCCTGAAGCAGCGCCTCTTCGGCCTGTTTGCGGGCCGTGTTGTCAGTACCGATCAGCAGGTAGCCGATGATGGCATTTTGATCGTCACGCAGGGCCGTAACCGACACCACCGCAGGAAAGCGGCTACCATCCTTGCGGATGTAGGTCAGTTCGTAGATATCCTCAATCCCCCGTGAGGCCTTGAACACCAACGCCTCGAATCCCGGGGTAATGGGAGTGCCAAGTTCGATACTTAACAGCTCGGCACGGGCGATCAGTTCGTTCGGGTCGGAGATGTCAGCCGGAGTAATGGTGTTTGTCACTTCAGCAGCGGTGTAGCCCAACATCCGTTCTGCGCCGACATTGAAGATCTGGATTACCCCCTTCGCATCGGTGGCGATACTCGAGAAGTTGGCGCTGTTGAAAATAGCGTTCTGAAGCGCCTCTGTCTTGAGCAGGGTTGCTTCACTACGGATCTCCTCCGTCTCATGTTTAATGACAACGTTATGCGCCATGGTGTTCATCTCCTTTGGTCAAAACCTGTTTTTTTGAGCCAACAGCATTTTCCACCAGGCTTAAAAACTCATGGGTTGATAAACTTCCTTTTCCTTCGATCCGCCAGACCTTGCCAGCCAGCCTAGCCCGATCAGCAGGGGAAAGATCCATTGAGGTCAACACCAGGATCGGAACATTGGTGGCAACGTTATTGTTCTTCAAACGATTGGCTACTTCAAAACCGCTCATGCCGGGCATCACCAGATCAAGCACGATCAGGTCCGGCGAATCCCGCTGTGCGATTTCAAGCCCTTCCTGACCGCTGCTGGCTCGCAGTGCCCGGTATCCTTTCCGTTTCAGGGCATTCTCCATGGCAATCAGTGTCAGCGGATTGTCCTCGATCATCAGAACGGTTTTGGCAACACCCGGAGTGACACCACCAGCAGCCGGGACCATATCCGGCTGGCTTAAGGCGGTATCTGTGTTTGGTACGCAGGTAAGCGGAATGGTAAAACTGAATCTGCTCCCCTTGCCAAAGTCACTTTTTACCCAGATTCTGCCACCATGCAGCTCCACCAGTTGCCTGGTTAAGGCCAGCCCCAGACCAGTACCTTCAAATTCCTTGGAATAGACCGATTCCAGCTGCGTAAAGGGATGGAACAGTTTCGGGATATCTTCCTGCTTGATCCCGATACCGCTGTCAGCCAGGGTAATTTCTACAAAATCGCCATCACTTATTGCGCCCACACGTATCGTTCCGCCTGCCGGAGTAAACTTGACCGCATTGGAAAGCAGGTTAAACAGGATCTGTTTCAGCTTCCTTTGATCTGCCACAATCTGGATATCGGCCAGTGGGGCCGGATCCATCTGCAGATCGATCTCACCTTTTAACGCTTTTTCCTTCAACATCATTAAAGAGGCGTCCAGCGTCTCCTGCAGCGAAAACCCGGTCAGTTCAAGCTCCATCTTGCCGGACTCCACCTTTGAAAGGTCAAGGATATCGTTAATCAGGGAAAGCAGGTGTCTGCCACTGGTGAGGATGTTCTGTACGTAGTCCTGCTGTTTTTCATTGATCGGGCCAAACAGCTGGTCTTGCAGCACCTCGGAAAAACCGATCACCGAATTGAGCGGGGTACGCAGTTCGTGGCTCATATTGGCCAGAAATTCAGACTTGGTCCGTGAGACCTCTGCCAGACGCTGGTTACTTTCGGCAATCTCTGCCTGCTGAGCCTGAAGCTCTTCATTCATGCTCTGCAGCGACAGATTCAAGGTCTGTGATTCATCGTTGATGGTCTGCAGTTCGTAGTTGGCAGTTTCTATCTGAGAGGAGCGTTCTTTAAGCTCAAGTTCAAGCCGCTTCTGGTTGATACCGATACCCAGCGGCGGGATGATCCGGTTGATGATCTGCCGTTCGGTTTCTCCAAAGCCTTGCAAAGAAGCCAACTCCAGCACGGCAATAACATCGTTCTTGACCGTAAGGGGAGCAGCAATGATCTCACGGGGCAAAATGATTCCTGCGCCGGTTGAAACACTCAGCACTGCATTGAGGGGAATATCATGCAGAATAATCATCTCATTACGTTTCATCGCCTCCTGGGCCATACCACCAGCCACCAGTGGCAGTGCTACCCCCATGGAGGAAAGCGGTACAAGCTGATCTTCCAGCTGGTGGAGGTAGCAGACCGCGGCGATGATCGGAACATGCTTGTTGATAGTTGTCAGAGCCGCCTGTAACAGGTCGTCTACCGATGGCCAGTCCTCATTCACAATGGTGAGCAGATCACTATAGGCCTTATTAATGGAACTCTCCTTCAGCAATACGTCCGAGATCTGATTCTGCAACAGACTTTCCTGTGCCGCCTGCTCGGCGACCTTCCGCCCCTGTATCTCTGACTTCATGCGCCACCAGAAGATAATCATACCCAGCAGGGTGAAGGTCACCAGCAATGCACCCATCCCCAGCGTCTGGTTGGCATTCTGGTCGGCCTGGTCGTTGCGCTGCTTCAGCAGGGTGCGCTCTTCTTCTTCCATCAAACGGATCTCTTTCAGCAGCAGATCCATGCTGAAGATAATCCCATCGGATTTAAGGTTTTCCCGAACCGCCTCTATACCGTTGGCGCGATAGAGCGCGGTGTTTTTTTCCAGCAACTGCAAACGTTCCTTCACCCGTAGCGTCAGCGAGACGTTGCGCACCTGTTGGCGTGGATTGTCGGCGGTCAGCCGACTGATGCTGGCCAGAACTGATCGGATCTGGCCAGCATCGCGCTCATACTCGATATACGAATGTTCATCGCCGGTAATGATGTAGGTCCGCTGCTTGCTCTCTATTTCCCGCAGTCCTGACCGGACATCGCCAAGTGCATCAAGCACCTGATAGGTACGGGATACCCAGAAAGAGATATTCTTGTATTCCTGAAGTGATCGGAACATCAGTCCGCCGGACAGCAGCAACAACATAAGCGCAACTGCAAAGCCGATAACGAGCTTGTGTTCGACGGTAAATTTTTTCATGGCAGCATCGCCTCCACCAGACTGATGGTGATCGTCATCTTGTTACGACACGGACAGGAGAAAAGCGCATCTCAGTGCGCTTTCCGTATCTTAGAGATGAATCAGGAAGGGAGGTAAAAAGATACTGACCCCCGGTGGTGGTGGCGGCGCATAGTAGACCGGCGGCGGAACATACACCCGTTCACGGTAGACCTCTGGCCGATACACACGCCTGCCCTCGACATAATAATGGTCACGGTCATACCCTCTTCCACGATGATCATTACGACGGTTGTCATGGTTATACCTGTGGCCATGATCCTCTCTGGCGATGGCTGTCCCTATCCCTATCCCGCCCAATAGTGCTGCCAGGACAACGGTGGCCAAACTCTTGGCTGCTATGGCTTTAAAATTCCGACGATATTCTGTTTTCATGATCTCACTCCAGTCCAGAAACAGATCCTTTGATCGTTAATCCGATGTGCAATCAAGATGACTAAAAACAACTGTTTTAGTGTCGGATGCTGCCCGACACGATTGGGCGAACAGCCGTTCGCCCCTACAGATACGTGTCATCTTGATTGCAAAGGCAATTAGTGGTTATTTAATCCTGGTGCGGCCTGATTTCCCGGTTCTAAAAACAAGGTCGGCAGTCTTTTTTTGCTCATCCGACATACCGGTATAGAGTGCTTCAAAGGGTGGTATGAACTTGGCCTGTTGTTCCAGGTGCGTTTTGGAGACTTGATAATAGAATTTCATGTTTTCAACGGCGTTTACGATCTGGCTGCTCTCTGTCTTCACCTTGGCAAGCGTATCCATCTCTTTTGAATTCTCACGCATTACCAGAGTCAGGGCATTCCATGCTTCCTGCTGGTCATCGGTAATCTTGAGAACGGCATGTAACTGCTTGATACGGGCTTCTGTACGGTCGCCAGCAGTAACTACGGCGGTTACCGCTGCTTTCTTTGCGCCTGCTGCGGCAAAGGATTGCTGCGGATCGGTACAAAGCAGTGTGGAAACAAACACTGACACCATAAGTGCGAATGTAACGGGATACCTGCCTCTTGAAATCGTCTGCTCCATGAGCTGTCTCCTTCTTTTTGGTTTTGTCCTGAGCAATGACAACCTTCAGGATCTGTGTGTAGCTGCCTGTCCTTGGTTATTACGGAGCTGCCAGCAGCAGTTGGTTACGAACAGCTCCAAACGGTTGTTCCGCAGTAATCCTGAATCCCAGGTCTGAAAAAACCTTCTGCAGTTTTTCGCACAGGTTAAACAGCACCGGCTCAATCCCCCGTATCCTGAAACATTGCAGCCAGGTGTAAAGGAATTGCAGCCCACTGATATCGAATCTGCGTATCTGTTCACAATCGATCCGCAGCTTTTTCTCACTTCCAGCCCCTATCTGCTCCAATGAAGCAGCCAGTGTATGAATGCTGTGCTGGGTTACCCCTGCGAGTGTCCAGTCCCCCTTCAGATGAGCTACGGCGCCAGACATGGTAAGTTCCATACAGACCTCCAGATCAGCATGTAGTTGGTCGTTATTTTCTTAGTCTTGGACATAGCAACTAACGATCCAAACACCAATGAAGCCGTTTTTGCGATTAACTGACTGATTGTGCTTGTAAAAATTATAAGCTCCGAAAAAGGGAGGTGAACGCGGCGTAACGGAATCCGTCACACTTAACGCTACTGTTGTATATGGCGGAAGGGGTGGAAGAACGGCAGAAGAATACTGCTGCCCTGCTGGTGACGCGAAAAGAGGCTGCACAGATGTTAGCGCGGCATAGGACCGCTTTACCGGATGAACGGCCTTGCTTGGCGCGATAGTTGTAATGCTCCAGATGTTGACGAATGGAGCGTGTCTGTGCAGACCTTGATCAATCTATTTTCCACGTTTGAAACCCTGGGCGACAAGACCGCCTTTGTGAACCGCACCGGTGTGCGACGACTGCAGGTTTCCTATGGTGAGTTCCACACGCTTTGCCTGAAGATGGCAAACCTGCTGGCCGTAAACGGTGTCACACCAGGCGACAGGGTGCTGATCTGGGGGCCAAACTCCTCCTGGTGGGCAGTTGCCTGGTGGGGGATCATACTTCGTGGCGGCATCGCCGTGCCGGTGGATTTCATGTCTGATCTGGCCCGTGCAGAAACGATCCGCAGCCTCACCAATGCCAAGCTTGTGCTGCAAAGCCGTTTCAAGGCTGATCGTATGGTTACGGCCCCTTCGCTGCTGCTGGAACATCTGCCGTACCTGCTGGAAGAGATCCAGCCGATCAGCGAGATCGCCCCGGCAACCCCGGAAGACACGGCACAACTGATCTACACCTCCGGCACCACCGGCAACCCTAAAGGGGTTATCCTGACCCACAAAAACCTGGTTGCCAACATGACCCAGATCTGTAATCAGGTGCCGATCATCAATGCCGACTTCAGCTTCCTGTCGCTGCTGCCGCTATCCCACACCTTTGAACAGATGGGTGGCTTTTTAACCCCGCTCTATCGTGGCGCAACCATCGTCTATCTGGGCACACTCAAACCCTCTGCAATCATGGCAGCGCTTGGCGAGGAAGATATCTACGTGATCATGTCGGTTCCCCGTCTGATGCAGCTGCTGAAAACAGGCATTGAACAGGGCGTTGAAGAAAAGCACCTGCTGGTCATGTTTCAATGGCTGGCACACCATGCAACTGCTCTTCCGCAGAGTCTGCGGCGATTCCTCTTTTTTCCGATCCAGAGCATGTTTGGACGTAACTTTACGGTCTTTGTTTCAGGTGGCGCCCCCCTTGCCCCTGATCTGTTCAGCTTTTGGAGCAGTATGGGATTCATCGTTCTTGAAGGTTACGGACTGACCGAGACCTCCCCCGTGCTCTGCGTCAACACCATGGAGCGTCAGGTGGCCGGTTCGGTCGGTCCGCCCTTGCCGGGTGTGCAACTGAAGCTTGATGACAAAGAACTTCTGGTACGGGGGGACAATGTTTTTCCCGGCTACTTTGAGAACCAGCAGGCCAGCCGTGATGCATTTACTGAAGATGGCTGGTTTCGAACCGGCGATCTGGGGGAGATCGGTTCAGATGGCTGGCTGGTGATCAAGGGCAGGAAGAAAGAACTGATCGTGACCGGTTCCGGGGTCAATGTCTATCCCGATGAACTGGAAACAGTTCTGAACAGGATTGCAGGGGTGAAGGAGTCCTGTGTGATCGGTATTGATAAGGGCAGCGGTGAAGAGGTACATGCCGTGCTGATTCTTGACGGAAGCGGCATAACGCCTGAAGAGATCATCAGCCTGGCAAACAAGAGCCTGGACCCGTTACACCAGATTACCGGCTATAGCCTCTGGCACGAGCCGGAATTCCCCAAGACCACCACGCTCAAGATCAGGAAGTTTGAGGTTAAGGAGCAGCTTGAAAAAGGGCAACAGACCGGCGCTCAACCGGTCAGTCAGGACAGCCTGCTGAACCTGCTTGCCAGGATAACCGGAGACGATGCCACTCAGATTCGGGAAGACGCACTGCTGGTGACTGACCTGGGTCTTGGCTCCATCGACCGGCTGGAACTGGTCACGTTCCTTGAACAGGAGTACCGGCTTGATATTGAAGACGCACAGATCGGCCCACAGACCAGGGTTTCTGACCTGCGCCAGATCATTGCACAACGGAAAAAACAGCCCCATCAGGACCATTTCCGGTTCTGGACCAACGCCCGATTTTTCAGAGGGCTGCGGACGGTCTGGGATACCCTGCTGCATGGTCCCCTGTTTCGCCATTTTGTTACCCTTGAGGTGCGGGGGATTGAACGATTGGAAAATCTGACGGGACCGGTGTTGTTTGTGGCCAATCACCTCTCCTATCTGGATCATGCGGCGGTCATGTTTGCCCTTCCCCCTTCGCTTCGTCACAAATGCGCCACAGCGGCCTGGGCCGAGTTCTTTTTTGGCGACTATCATGGGGTTGATCGCCTGCTGCGACGCCTGGCCTACGAATATGGCACGATCCTGTTCAACCTCTTTCCTCTGCCCCAGTCACAAGGGTTCAGCGGCTCCCTGGCCTATATGGGAAGGCTGGCTGATGCCGGTATCAACATCCTGATCTTTCCTGAAGGCGGTCATTCCAGAGACGGCACCCTGCAACCGTTCCAGATGGGGCTGGGGCTGATGGTCAAAGAGCTGGGCATTCCGGTGGTGCCGATCAAAATCAGCGGAACTGATCAGGTTCTGCCCCACGAAGTGAGTTTCCCCAAAAAAGGCATGGTTACTGTAACCTTTGGAGAACCGCTGCGTTTTCGCTATGAGGAACCGGCAGAGATTGTGGAACATACGCGCGCTGCGGTGGAAAGGCTTTGAACAGCCAGCACCTGGTGTGGTCCGGTTTGTGAAAGGAGGTGGCCAGAAAACGAAAGCATCAAACAGGCAGTAAGGGATGAAGAACTTGACAATATACCGATTCAATGTAGGGGCGAACTGCGTTCGCCCTGTTGCTAGTGACCGAGAATGTTGAATATTTCAGCAAGGGCGCATGCCATGCGCCCCTACAAAAACGGTAATTTTGTATTTTCCAAGTCCCTAAAAACCGAGGATGTTCTGTAACACAGTAATTTTCAAACAAAGCAACCAAGGGGGATGTTATGAAAAATCTGATAAAAATGGTCACTATTTCGTCATTACTTATTATCACCTGTTTACTGATTGGCGCATGCGGCGGTGATACTGAGAATTTTGTCCAGGGCAAGGCCGAAATCAACGTTACGGTTAAAGACAGTGCCGGTGCTTTTTTGTCGAACGTAAGAATTGATGTAAAAGATGCTGCAGGGTCAACGGGAAAAGTTATTGACACGTTGAATACAACGTCCACAACAGGCACACATACCTTTCTGGAAACGGTAGGATCAGATTACTACTTTACCTTTACCGACATCGCTTCACCGGTCAGATTCAAAACCCAGACCGATATTAAGGTAACACCGGAATTAACCAGTACGAAAACGTTAAATGTGGTGATGGTACCATAAAGCCTAAGTATCTGCAGGGTGCGCACGGCGCACCCTGTTTCTTTAAAAAGGAGATTCCAGATGATAAAAATCAGTACACTTTTGGTTGCAGCACTAACGCTTGCCATACTGCTGGCCGGTCTGGTCGGCTGTGAGAAAAAACAGGGACCGATGGAACAAGCTGGTGAGAAAATTGACAAGGCTGCAGAAAAAGCCGGAGAGTCGATCAAAAAAGCTGGTGAAAAAATCAAGGATACTGCTAAATGATCACGACAAAGGGGTAACAAACCGGCCCCATGCAGCTGTTTCAGGCTGAACCGGATCATACCTGAGCCCCCACCATCCTCCTTCTGAAGGAACCAGCACATGTCTGACGCTTCATCATCAGGTACAACCGGCTGTTTTGTACCAAACGCCAGGACAAACCCTGCTGTTCTTGTCTGCCTGCTGTTCTGGCTCTGCTGTGCTCTGCCGCTCCATGCAGCCGAACCACTTGAAATTGTAGTTACCGGCATTGAAGGGGATGCACTGAAAAATGTGCAGGGGGCGCTTGCAGCCCCGGTGGGGCTGGTACGGGAAGGGACCGTTGACAAACTCTGGCTGGAACGTTTTGCCCGGCAGGCTAAAGAGACCATACAAACGGCACTTGAACCGTTTGGCTATTATAACGCCCAGATCACGGTAACAGTGGAGCAGGTTGAGGCGCAGTACCGCCTGCTGGCAACGATAGTTCCCGGTGAACCGGTACAGCTACAGGCTGTAACAGTGTCTGTAGTCGGGGCCGGACACGAAGAAAAACCGTTGCTCGCTCTGATTACTGCATTTCCGCTGCAGAAAGGGAGCGTGCTGCTGCATCAAAGCTACGAAACCGCCAAGGCTGCACTCCAGGCCCAGGCACAGGAACTTGGTTATCTGGACGCTGAATTTACCCGGCATGAAATCCGTGTTGCGCCATCCGCCACA
>Ga0209373_10003599_pt1 | contig 14180 bp, 8 predicted proteins | sample Higcelweek5metaG_FD_187173 | JGI IMG/M metagenome (GOLD analysis project Ga0209373, IMG submission 187173) | Freshwater pond sediment microbial communities from the University of Edinburgh, under environmental carbon perturbations - High... | ecosystem: Environmental > Aquatic > Freshwater >...
GCGGCGTGCTGTTGAACCGCATGCGCAGGAAACGCCCGGTGGCGCCGCTCTTGTAGAAGGAGTAGCCGCCGGCGTGGTTGGTGATGATGGCGCCGTACTCGGTCGAGCCGAGGTAGTTGGACCACGGGCGCGGGGTGTCCGGGCGGGTGATCACGTATTCGCGGGCTTTGTCGTCGAAGTGGCCGTATTGCATGGGATGGAGGTACTGGAAAGGCGTGCAGCTTCCGCCGTCCCCCGCTCGGCTGTCCACCCCGGAAGCGCCGGGCGGCATTCTGTCCCGGGCGGTTATTGCGTCAGGGGGGGGGTGACCGGCTAAACGTGATGCGCCTATCTCCCGCTTACAGCCGACCTGGGACTCAGGAATTCAGGAAAACCCACGCCACTAAATCGCCCCGGGCAGCATAGATCGAATCGTGCACACCGCTGCTTTACTGAGCTCCAAACGGACACACCAAATCAGCAAGAATAGACAACGGGGCGGAAATCGAAAACCGAGCATTATAGAGTTGCTGCATTTACTGTCCGGATCGCGACTCATTCGCCGCCTGTTGAATAATCGGAACCCCTGCCGTTTTCATAGCGAGCTCCCAGCGATCGATGGCTTTCTCGCATATATCCGATATTTCGCCAATCACATTCCCGAATTCGTCGACCACGGTTCCCACGATTACAACACCAGCCCAACCTCCATTCTCTGAGGATACTCTGAGCTCTCCTGTCATCGGATCCTGAGTCATCGCCACAGAACTGCCTGGGCCACCAACCGTCAGCGATACACATTGATTGATGTCGGTCACCTTCGGCGTGACTCCTGAACGCGGCCTTCGATTCAATTCGACGTGCTTATCTATATTCCAAAGATCATGCACAATCGCCACATCCCGATCCCCATCCACTACCGCTTCAACGTCGAATTCTACTCTATTCGATTTGCACCAAGCCTTCAGGTGATCTTTCAGGCACGCGATATTCGAGATTAATAAGAAGATGGCATTCTCAAGCTCCGGTTGATCTTCTTGATTCTCGAAGCCAAACCCGCACATCGACATTTTCGAAGTATGGATCACCCACGGTTTCGCTTTCGTGAGGTCATCACTTATGACATTTCCGAACGCCTCGTAGAGGCGATGCAATTTTTTCTGAATTATGTCGGTCATAGCACTTCCTCCCAAACTGTGTTCTTCGCATAAACCACGCTGAGTTCTTGGGCGATGCAACTCCACAGAAAGCCTAACAGGGTTGCACGGTGCAGGGCGAATTGCAGGAGCGAAGCGCGACCGGGCTGGGCGTTCGCCCGCTCCGCGAAACTGGGGGCGGCGGGGTTCACGGCCGGCGAGCGTACCAGCCGAACCGATGCACACAAGGGCGGAGTGACGCCGGAAACGGCAGGTCGGACGGGGCACAGCGGAGGAGGAGCGGCGTAATGGGCCCGAATCCCGCAGACGACAGAAGGTAACGAAGGGCACCAAGGCACACAGTAGGAGGAAGCACGGAGTTCGGATGACCGGATGCCGGCTCCGTCTCCTCGCTACTTCGGTTGCGGCATAGCCGCGCCAAGGTGACTCCCCTCCGTTTCCAGTTTTCCCGATTTCCACATTCTCCAACAGGACAGAAAGCCGGCGGCGTTCCACTACAGGCAGAGCCGGCCAGGACGACCTGAAGGAACGTCCGACGCCGCACCTTGCGTTCCCCGTCGGAGATTCTGCGGCACGTCAGAACGTTCGCCCGCTTCTTCATGCCGCTCTCCGGGGTCGGCGCCCGCGGCTACAGTCCTTTCTTTCCCGCGGCGAACGGGCCGCCTACGGTTCGGCTCCCCTATGCACAAAATCCCACTCACGGAACTCAACGATCGGATGGCGCGTTTCCGCGCGCGGATGGATGCGGATTGCCCGGACTGGGAGCTGGCGGCGTTCTTCGGGCGGATCAACCAGTACTACTTCACGGGCACGATGCAGGACGGCCTGCTGCTGGTACCGCGCGGTGGCGAGGCGGTGCTGTGGGTGCGGCGCAGCTACGAGCGAGCCCTCGCCGAGTCGCTCCTCCCCGACATCCGCCCGATGAAGAGCTACCGCGACGCGTTGCCGGCCGGCACGACGGGCTGGCGGACGATCCATCTCGAAACCGAGCTCGCCCCGCTCGCGCTGGTGCAGCGGTTCCGGAAACACTTCCTGTGCGGCGACGTGGCCTCGCTCGACGCCACGGCCGCGCGGGTGCGCGCGATCAAGAGCCCGTACGAGCTGGCGCTGATGGAACGCTGCGGCGCGGTTCACCGGCGGCTCCTGGAGGAGCAGCTGCCGGGGTTGATGCGCGAGGGCATGAACGAGGCGGAGCTCGCCTGCGGCCTGTACTCGCTGATGGTCCGCGAGGGCCACCAGGGCACGGTGCGCTTCGGGATGTTCGGCGTCGACATGGCTGTCGGGCAGCTCGGCTTCGGGGAGAACTCCCTGCATCCGACAAGTTTCGACGGTCCGGGCGGCTGCGTCGGCATCTGCCCCGCTGCGCCGGTCCTGGGCAGCCGCGAGCGCAAGCTGCGCGCGGGCGATCTGGTGTTCGTCGACATCGGCTGCGCGATGGACGGCTATGCGACGGACAAGACGATGGTGTACCAGTTCGGCCGGCCGCTGCCGGAAGAGGCGCAGGCGGCCCACCGGCGCTGCATCGACATCGAGCGACGGCTGGCGGCGGAGCTGAAACCCGGCGCGATCCCATCGGAGATTTATGCCCGGGCCATGTCGGGACTGGAGCCGGAGTTTCTGAAACACTTCATGGGCTACGGCAACCGGCGGGCGGCATTCCTCGGGCACGGCATCGGCCTGCAGATCGACGAATGGCCGGTGCTGGCGGAGGGCTTCGACGAACCGCTGGCCGAGGGCATGGTGCTCGCGCTCGAACCGAAGAAGGGCGTGCCCGGCGTGGGCATGGTCGGCAGCGAGAACACGTATCGGGTAACTCCAGCCGGCGGCGTGAGCCTCACCGGCTGTAATCCGGGGCTGATCCTGGTCTGATCGGGAAAGAGGACACAACCGGAAGGATTCAACCGCAAAGAACCTAGCGCGGCAGAGCCGCAACCGAAGGGACAGAATGATGAACCACGGATTTCGCGGATGGGCACGGATACCGGAAGATGGAGAATGTGGAACTCATGAAATCAGGAAACGGAAGGTGGGAATCCTCGGCTATAGCGTGTCATGCAGACCACACTGGCAGGTCTCGGCGATTCGGGGTGCAGCGGAGCTGAGAAACGCAGGCAGGGACGCCTGCGCCACGCCCCGGGGCTTCGACGATGCACGTGGCCGAGGGGAATCGTGCAGGAAAGCGAGGGTTTGAAGAGATAGCTATGCAGAGAGCACAAAGAGACGGGATCCGGCGCGAGGATCGCCGCGCTCACGAGCGACGCCACACTGCGCACCAGTTCCTTGCGATCTATGCGTTCCTTGCGGTTAACCCATCCTGAAACTTCAACCACAGAGCACCGAGAACCGGAAGAGGTCCGAACTCCGTGCTCTCCGTGTCCTCTGTAGTGAAACGTCCGTTCCTGATTTCTCTGAGTTCCAGATTCGCCGGCAGAACTCCGTTCCCGCTTTCCTGATTTCCACATTCAGTATTCGAAGCGGCCGCGGTAGGCCCAGAGGCCGATGGCGGGGTTCGATATATAGAAGATCCGCTCGCCGTCGGGCAGCACGTTCCAGCCGTCCTTGAGCTTCGCGGGATCGTAGCGCTTGGTCATCGTCGCGAGGTCGGCGTACTGGAACCCGGCGCCTTCGATCTCCTGCTTGGTGAGGTGGCCGGGGCAGTACGTGATGTCGAAACGGCCTTCGCTTGAGCCGTGGATGAGGTGGGCGGCGGCGCCGAGGTTCTGCTGGAGCTCGGCGTTGGCCTTGGTGGCGGCGAGAGTCTTCGGCGTGCCGTGGTAGCCGTACTTGCGGATGAGGCGGTCGATCTCGTGGTCCTCGCCGAACTCCTTCAAGCCGGGTGCGAGGATGATGAGCTGGCCGCGGTCGGCCATCGCCATGCGGGTGCGGTAGATCGCCTTGTTGCCCAGCCACGTGCTCTTGAACTCGGAGGGATCGAGGTAGACGACGGCCTTCGCGATCTGCTCGTCGAGCATCTGGAAGTTCACCTCGAGCGAGAGCTTCGCGGCCTGGTTGAACACCTCCTGGTCGTCGCCGATGAAGAGACCACGGACCTTGAGCTGGCCGTCGGTGACGTCGCGGCCGACGACGGTGTGCACGTAGACGATCGGCAGGTGTTTGGTGAAATGCTCGCCGGCGTAGTTGAGAATCCGCCGCACGGGCGTGTCGGCGCGGCCCATCATGCGTTCCATGCCGTAGGCGGCGCCGACGAAGTGGCTCTTGTTGATGCCCTCGGAGCCGCCGGTGCCGACGAAGATGTTCTTGTTGTAGTTGGCCATGCCGATGACCTCGTGCGGCACGACCTGGCCGATGGAGAGCACGAGATCGTGGCCGCCGGTGGCGAGAAGGTTGGCGACCTGCGCGGGCCACGGGAACTCGACCGCGCCGCCGGAGACTTCCTTCACGAACTCCGCCGGCACCGTGCCGACGGTGGTGATGCCCGTGCGCCAGTTGTGGACGCGGAACAGTGACTCCGGCACGCCGGGGAACATCTCGTGGATCTGCTCGGACGTCATGGCCGAGTGGGTGCCGAGGGCGGGGAGGATGTCGGTGAGCTGCGCGCCGAAGTAGTCGAAGGCGTAGCGGGTGAGCTCGCCGGCGCGGGAGTGGAAGCGCGTGAAGTCGGGCGGGATGGCGAGCACACGCTTGCGGGCGCCGAGCTTGGCGAGCGCCTCATGGAGGCCGGCGCGAAGATCGGCGGGGGTGAAGACGGTGGAGACGGAGCCGCGGGCGTAGTAGAGCATGGATCGGAAAGGAGGTAGAATTTAGAAGTTAGGAGCTAGAAGGACGGACCGCAGCCGGACGACGGAAGGCGGATGGCGGACGACAAAAGGTAACGAAGAGAACAAAGGCCGGAGTGACGATCCGCAGAGAGGTTATGTGGAAATCGGGAAAGTGGGAACGGAGAGCATAGCGGAGCAGCTCGTTGCATCGCACCTTCCTCGGTCAGGTCTTGCTGCTGGTGGCCGCCTTCGCGGCGTTCTCAACATAATCGGCGGCTTTGCGTATCCGGACAGGATCATCGCCCAGCTTTCCAAGCGCTGTGTTACAATCCATGCACAGCAGACCACGTATCACCGAGCTGCCGTGGATGTGATCCACAGCTAATTCACGCTCTTTCTGGCGCGTTTCGGCGGAAGTTCGCCCGCAGACAGCACAACGCCCGTCTTGTTTCTTAAGGAGCGCCGCATATTTCGCCCTATCCATGTCGAGTCTCTGTTTTCGCCAATCTCGCTCCTTAACCGTCCACTTCTGGCATTCTTTGCAATTACCTTGGCGTCCATATTTGCCGCGGGCGTATATGTGAAACTCGGTTAGCGGCTTTGCTTCATGACAAGAACTGCACGTTTTAGTCTTTGGTGTAGTCATGGCTCAGCGGACTATATTTCCCCTTTGATACAGTGTCTGTGGAAAAGCGGCGCGGCCCGCCGGGCCGCGCCGCAAAAGAACGGAGCCGCGCGCTCAGCGCTGGATGCGGGCGGACCCGCCCTTGGCGAAGGCTTTGACTTGCTCGACGGTCGCCATGGTGGTGTCGCCGGGGAAGGTCGTGAGGAGCGCGCCGTGGGCCCAGCCGAGGTTGACGGCCTCCTGCTCGGAGCAGCCGCTGAGCAGGCCGTAGATGAAGCCGGCCGCATAGCCGTCGCCGCCGCCGACGCGGTCGATGACGTCGAGCTCGCACATCGGCGACTGGAAGGTCTTGCCGTTGATCCAGGCGACGGCGCCCCAGGTGTGGCGGTTGGTGGAGTGCACTTCGCGCAACGTGGTCGCGACGGCCTTCACGTTGGGGAATTTCTTCACGGCCTTGTCGATCACGGAGTAGAAGGCGGTGGGATCGAGCTTGGACTTCGACTCGACATCCTGACCTTCGATACCGAGGCCCTTCTGGAGATCCTCCTCGTTGCCGACGAGCACGTCGACGTGCTCGACGATGCGGCCGAGCACATCGAGCGCCTTGGACTGGCCGCCCCAGATGTCCCAGAGTTTCTGGCGGTAGTTGAGGTCGAACGAGGTGACGGCGCCGGCCTTCTTCGCGGCCTGCATGGCCTCGACGATGAGTTCGCCGGTGGTCTCGGAGAGCGCGGCGAAGATGCCGCCGCTGTGGAACCAGCGCACGCCGGAGCCGAAGATCTGGTTCCAGTCGAAGTCGCCCTTCTTGAGCTGGCCGGCGGCCTCGTTGGAGCGGTTGTAGAACACCACCGGGGCGCGCACGCCCTGACCGCGGTCGGAGTAGACGGTGGCCATGTTGGGGCCGCGCACGCCGTCGTGCTTGAACTTCTTGTAGAAGGGCTGGACGCCCATGGCGCGCACGCGCTCGGCGATGAGGTCGCCGATCGGGTAGTCGACCATCGCGGACGCCACGCCGGTCTTCAGGCGGAAGCAGTCGGAGAGGTTGGCCGAGACGTTGAACTCGCCGCCGCTGACGTGGATGTCGCAGTGGTTGGCCTTGCGGAAGGGGATCACGCCGGGGTCGAGGCGGTGGACGAGGGCGCCGAGCGAGAGGAAGTCGAGGGAGCCGTTGGCGGGGACGTTGAAGCCGTAGTTCACGATGAGGAGGTTGTTGGGAGTTTCTGGGAACGGATATGGTCTGGAGAAAGTGGCGGCGCGTGGGGAGCGCGAAGGCGGAGGACGTTGAGCGAAATGGCGGGCGCGGCAATAGGCGAGACCTCGCCTTAAGTCGTAGGTTCGCCGGTGTAGCCGAGAAGCGCCGACAGCTCGGCGGCGGCGGCCTTCACCTTCGCGGCCATCTCGGGGATGCGCTCGGGTGTGAAGCGGACGACCGAGGCGGTGATGCCGAGGGCGGCGACGACCTTGCCGTCGGAACCGAAGACGGGCACACCGAGGCAGCGGACGCCGGGGTGATACTCCTCGTCGTCGAGGCTGAAGCCGCGGGTGCGCGTGAGTTCGGCATCGCGTTTGATCTTGGCCAGCGATGTGAGCGTCTTCGGCGTGCGCTGCACGAGCGACTCGGCCGGCAGCACCTCGGCGAAGCGCTCGGCGTGGAGGTAGGCGAGGAAGACTTTCCCGGTGGAGGAACAGTGCAGCTCGGCGATGTAGCCCGGGCGCGAGGCGGCGCGGAGCGGGTGCGGGCTATCCTGCACAGCGACGATGAGCGAACGGTCGTCGCAGGGGATGGCGAGATGGGACGTCTCGGCGGTGGCGACGGTGAGTCGTTGGAGGACGGGGATGGCCAGATCGCGGATCTCGGCGCCAGCCATGGCGGCGGTGCCGAGCTGGATGAGAACGGGGCCGAGCTCGTAGCGCCCCTCGTTCTTGCGCGCCAGGCCCTCGATATGGAGCGTGGTCATGATGCGCAGCGTCGTGGTGACGGGGATGCCGAGTTCGCGCGCGAGATCGGCGGCCTTGAGGCCATCGGGGTGGCGGCCGAGGAGCTTGAGGATGCGACAGGCGTTGCGGAGATTCGGGATGACGTACCGCTCGTCGGGCGCACCGGGGACGGCGGCGGGTTTCCGGGCGGAGGCGCGGGAGGAGGCGGACGCGGGAGGCATGGGGGCTGGCACCGGAGCGAGGGGAGAAAGGGCGAGGGGGCGGACGGCCGCACGAGCGCGGCACCGCGATTTTTGGATTGCGGCGGAGCGTGGATCGTTCATCTGTGAAATGCAAGTTCATTAGTGAAACACACCGTCGGCGCCTTTTCCTCTCTCCACCATCCGCCGACACAGCCCCGAAATCGCCATTTTGCCTCATGTCTCTCCGGCCCGTTTCCGCAGCCCACCGCCACCCGCCGACCGCGGGCGCAGTGCCGCGGCGCCACGCCGGACCGTCACCCCTTCTGTAGTGTTGTAGACTCGGTTGTACACGGCCCGGGGACTGCCACCCGGGCCGTGTTTTCCGCTCCGAAACCCCTTTTTCTCCTCTTATGCAAAACCAAGAAAGTGCCTATCCCGCCTTCGTCGCCTCGATGTCTCCCGAGGCCCTGCGCCGCGAATTCCTCGTCACCGAACTCTTCCAGCCGGGCGCGGCCAACCTGCGCTGGTGGGAGACCGACCGCACCGTCGTCGGCGGCATCTGCCCGACCACCGCCCCACTCACGCTGCCCAACCCCGCCGAGCTGCGCGCCACGAACTTCTTCGAGCGCCGCGAGGCCGGCCTGCTCAACATCGGCGGCCCCGGCATCGTCGCCGTCGACGGCAAGGAGTACCGCCTGGAACGCTGCGACGCCCTCTACGTGGGCCGCGGCGCGCATGCCCCGGTGACCTTCCGCTCGGTCGATCCCGCCAAGCCCGCGCGCTTCTACCTCCTCAGCTACCCGGCGCACACCGAGTATCCGGTCTGCCACATCTCCTTCGCCTCCATCGAGGGCAACCGTCTCGGCTCCGCGGCTACCGCCAACGACCGCACGATCCGCCGCCTCATCCACCCCGGCACCTGCAAGACCTGCCAGCTCGTCATGGGCGTCACCACGCTGGCCACCGGCAGCGTCTGGAACACCATGCCGGCCCACACCCACTCGCGCCGCTGCGAGGTCTACCTCTACTTCGACATCCCGGCCGACCAGGCCGTCTTCCACTTCATGGGCCGCCCGCAGGAGACCCGCCACCTCGTCGTCCGCGACGGCGAGATCGCCCTCTCCCCGCTCTGGTCCATCCACTCCGGCGTCGGCACCGCCAGCTACAGCTTCTGCTGGGGCATGGGCGGCGAGAATCAGGACTATGGCGACATGGACCCCGCGCCCATCGCCACCCTCCGCTGAACCTCCTGTAGGCCAGGTCGCCGACCTGGCCCTTCGAAATTCAGCCACGTCGCCGACGTGGCCTGCAGCCAACCCAATCGCATCCGTCACCATCTTTCACCTATGAGCACCATCATCGATTCCTTCAAACTCGACGGCAAAGTCGCCGTCGTCACCGGAGCCGCCCGCGGCCTCGGTCAGGGCATGGCCCTCGCGCTCGCCGAAGCCGGCGCCGACATCGTCGCCGTCGACATCCTCCCCGCCGACGACACCGTCAAGCAGGTGCAGGCCCTCGGCCGCAAGGCCGTCGCCATCGCCGGCAACCTCGGCGACCGCGCCGCCATCCCGCAGGTCATCGCCACCGCGCGCAAGACCTTCGACCACCTCGACATCCTCGTGAACTGCGCCGGCATCATCCGCCGCGAGGACTTCCTCAAGTTCTCCGCGAAGGACTGGGACGACGTCATGGGCATCAACATCGACGCCGTGTTCTTCCTCTCCCAGGCGTTCTGCAACGACGTCGTCTCCCGCGGCGGCAAGGGCAAGATCGTCAACATCGCCTCGATGCTCTCCTTCCAGGGCGGTATCCGCGTTCCCAGCTACACCGCCTCGAAGAGCGCCGTCGCCGGCCTCACCCGCCTCGTCGCCAACGAGCTCGCCAGCAAGGGCATCAACTGCAACGCCATCGCCCCCGGCTACATGGCCACCGACAACACCGCCCCGCTGCGCGCCGACGACAAGCGCTCCGCCGCCATCCTCGAGCGCATCCCCGCCGGCCGCTGGGGCACGCCCGACGACCTCAAGGGCGCCGTCGTCTTCCTCGCGTCTTCGGCCTCCGACTACATCAACGGCTACACCGTGGCCGTCGACGGCGGCTGGCTCGCCCGCTGATCCCGCCGCGTAGGGGCGTCGCTCGCCGACGCCCTCCGCTGTAGCTGGGCCGCGTAGCGGCTCAGCCCTCCGCTCCGGATGGTGGAGCGGGCATTCCGCCCGCCATCCGTTTCCGATCCGCTGTAGCGATCCGTCCTCGATCCACCGCCGATCCCCGGCATCGCCTGCGAGCAGGCTCCTACCTCCGATCGCCCAGCCCCGTTCTTTCTGGAGACGCCGACGCACTGAGTACTGGCGTTTCGCTCTCCTCGCCCCAGTTTTCTCCGCAGTCCCCCGCTTTCCCCCGATGATCTCCCGCATCGCCCCCGCTCTCCTCGCCGCCGCCCTCCTCGCGCCCCTCGCCGCCGCCGCCGAGCAGCTCGTCGTCACCGTCAAGCACACCCTCGACATCGCCCGTCCCTCCGAGACCATCACTGTCCCGTGGACCGAGGTGAACGCCGCCCTGCCCCACGCACTCCTCCAGAAACTCTCCGTCAAGGACGCCGCCGGCCGCAGCCTCGCCTACCAGGTCACCAACGTCGCCCCGCTCGCCAAGGACCCCGAGAAACGCGGCGCCGCCTACGGTGAGTTGATCTTCCAATACGACTTCGCCGCCGGCGAGAAGTCCGCCACCTTCACCGTCGAGAAAACCGAGGAGGTCGTGCCGGCGTTCCCCGTCAAGGCCTTCGCCCGCTACGTGCCCGAGCGCCTCGACGACTTTGCCTGGGAGAACGACCGCATTGCCCACCGCATCTACGGCCAGGCCCTCGCCGCGCCCTCCGAGCCCGCGGGCGTGAAGGAGGTACTCGTCACCAGCGGCATCGACATCTGGTGCAAACGCGTCCGCTATCCCATCGTCGACCGTTGGTACAACAAGGGCCACGACCACTACCACACCGACGAGGGCGAAGGCATGGATACCTACTCCGTCGGCACCGCGCGCGGTTGCGGCGGCACCGGCATCTGGGATGGCTCCCGCCTCCACGTCGGCCGCAACTACAAGACCTGGCGCGTCCTCGCCAACGGCCCCGTCCGCGCCGTCTTCGAGCTCACCTTCGACACCTGGGCCGCCGGCGGCGTGTTCGTCTCCGAGACCAAACGCTACACCGTCGACGCCGGCCACAACCTCGACCGTATCGAGAGCACCTTCACCTCATCCGGCAAGACGCCCGAGCTCACCGTCGCCATCGGCATCGTCAAAGATCCCACCGACAAGCGGAAGAAGCCGCAGATCGATTTCACTCCCGTATCCGCCGCCGGTTCGCTCGCCCAATGGACCGCCGAGTCCGTCAACGGCGATCTCGGCGTCGCCGTCATCGTGCCCGGCTCCGAGTTCGCCGGCTACGCCGAGGACGAGGTCAACCAGCTCGTCCTCACCAGGGTCGTACCCGGCAAGCCCGTCACCTTCTACGCCGGCGCCGGCTGGACGCGTGCCGGAGATTTCCCGACGCGCCAGTCGTGGCTCGACTACGTCGCCGCCTGCGCCGCCCGCGCCCGCTCGCCCATCGCCGTCACCACCGAAGCCCGCAAGTGATGGAAGCTGCCGCCAGCCCGTGGGTCGTCCCTTCAGGGCGACCCGCTCGATGCGAGCCCCTCATCGGGTGCGAGCACCGCGCCAGCCATGGCGGACTGAAGCACCGCCCACTCCGCCCGCCACCGCCCCCATCGTAGGGGCGCTGGCTTGCAGCGCCCTTTCCGCGTTCGCCTCCACCCCGCGCACCCTCATGCATCGCCTCGCTCGCCTCGTCCCCCTCCTCGCGCTCGCCGCGCTGCTGCCCTTCGCCCGCGCCGCCTCCGACGATAAACCCTTCCGCATCGTCGGCCCCGCCGCCGGAGCCGACTGCCGCACCGTGCAGGAGGCGATCGACGCCGTCCCGGCCGACAACGCCGCGCCCAAGATCATTCTCCTCCAGCCCGGTGCGTTCTTCGGCCACACCGTCCTCGACAAGCCCTTCGTCACCCTCCGCGGATCCGGCCCGGATTCGCTTCTCACCTACAACCTCGGCCAGTCCATCCCCGGCGCCGACGGCACCGAGATCACTTGGCGCGGAGCCTCCGCGCTGCTGATCGCGCCCGCCGCACACGACGCGGTGATCGAGAACCTCACGCTCGAGAACACCTACGGCAAGGGCATGCAGGCGCAGGCCTGCTCGGTCGAGGCCGACCGCGTCGTCTTCCGCCGCTGCCGCCTCCTTGGCTGGCAGGACACGCTACGCTTGGAAAGCGGCCGCCAGCTCTTCGAGCGGTGCTACATCTCCGGACACGTCGACTTCATCTACGGCGCCGCCACGGCCTACTTCGACCGCTGCGAGATCCACTGCCGCGACCAGGGCTACATCACCGCGCCCGCCACGCCCGCCGACCGCACCGGCTTCGTCTTCGCCGACTGCCGCATCACCTTCCCGTACGGAAATCCCGCCAACTATCTCGGCCGCCCGTGGCGCGAATCCTCGCAGGCCGTATTCATCCGCTGCGAACTCGGCGCCGGCATCCGCCACGAAGGTTGGAAGGAATGGCGCGTCGAGCCGCCGCTGATCCGTTTCGCCGAATACCAGAGCCGCGGCCCCGGCGCCGGCTCGGCAGAGAAATCGACCCGAGTCCCGTGGGCCACGTTCTCCACCGATCCCGCGCCCGCCGCCTTCGGCCGCGACGCCGTCCTCGGCGACTGGCGACCATGACCTCGCACCTCGCAGCACCGCCTCCCCGTAGGTCGTCCCTTCAGGGCGACCCGCTCGCCGAAATCCCCGCACCGGCCGCCCATTCATCACCAGCCGGGGCGTGCTAAAGCTGCGCCCTCCATTTCCCTTACCCCTCGCAAGCCATGATCCGCCCGTTCCACCGCCTACCCCAGCTCTGCTCCGCCGCCGCCTTCGCGCTGCTCGCCGCAACCCTATCCGTCGCCGCCGCCCCGGCCGCCGAGCCGGTCGAAGCGTTCGCCGGCGCCACACCGCTGGAGTGGTCCACGCGCCTCGCGCGCTCCGAACTCGCCCGCCAGAACGGAGCCCTCGAAGCCGGCGCCACGCCCAAGTCCCGCTGGGACTACACCTCCGGCCTCTTCGCCTTCTCCCTCCAGCAACTCGCCGCCCGCACCGGCGACACCGCGCTGCGCGACGCCGGTGACCGCATCGTCACCAGCTACATCGGCGCCGACGGCGCCATCGCCACCTACCAGCAGGACGACTTCAACATCGACATGGTCACGCCCGGCCGCGCGCTGCTCGAAGTGCAGGCCCGCCAGCCCGAGGAGCGTCTCCGAACCGCGCTGACAACCCTCCGCACGCAGCTCGCAAAGCAGCCGCGCACCAGCCAGGGCGGCTTCTGGCACAAGCAGCGCTACCCGCACCAGATGTGGCTCGACGGCCTCTTCATGGGTTCGCCGTTCCTCGCCGCCTACGGCAAGGCCTTCGCCGACCCCGCCGCCTTCGACGATGTCGCCCGCCAGATCCTCCTCATCGACGAACACCTCCACGACGCCAAGACCGGCCTCTACTACCACGCCTGGGACGAGGCGCGGAAGCAGGACTGGGCCGACAAGACCACCGGCCGCTCGCCCAACTTCTGGGGACGCTCCATCGGCTGGTACGGCATGGCCATCGTCGACGTTCTCGACTACCTCCCACCCACCCAGCCCGAGCTCGAGGAGATCAACTCCGTCCTGCGCCGCGTGGCCGATGGCATCGTCCGCTGGCAGGACCCGCAGAGCGGCGCCTGGTGGCAGGTCGTCGACCAAGGCGACCGCCAGGGCAACTACCTCGAAGCCACCGCGTCCTCGATGTTCGTCTACACCTTGGCGAAGGCCATCAACCGCGGCTACCTCCCGCGCGAGAAATACCTCCCCGTCGCCCGCCGCGGCTACGAGGCGCTCGTCCGCGAATTCATCCGCACCGGTGCCGATGGTCGCACCAGCCTCACCCGCTGCTGCTCCGTGGCCGGCCTCGGCTACACCAACTCCGCCGGCCGCGCCCGCGACGGCAGCTTCGAGTACTACGTGAGCGAGCCCATCGTCGACAACGACCTCAAGGGTGTCGGCCCCTTCATCCTCGCCGGCATCGAGATGCAACAGCTCCTCGCGCCCGCCGTCGCCGCGACCTTCCACGCCCGCAGTTGGGACGATGCCGCCACGATCCTCGCACGCATCCACGATCCCGTTTTCCCCGCCCGCGAGTTCTCCATCGCCGATTTCGGCGCCAAGCCCGGCGCCGATGCCACCGCCGCGATCCGCGACGCCATCGCCGCCTGCGCCAAGGCCGGCGGCGGCCGCGTCGTCGTGCCCGCCGGCGAGTGGACCACCGGCGCGATCCGCTTGCTCAGCCACGTGAACCTCCACGTTTCCAAGGGCGCCACGCTTCGTTTCAAGACCGATCCCGCCGCCTATCTCCCCGCCGTCCTCACCAAGTGGGAAGGCCTCGAGTGCTACAACTACTCGCCCCTCATCTACGCCCTGGAGCAGACCGACATCGCCATCACCGGCGAAGGCACGCTCGACG
>Ga0209373_10003600_pt1 | contig 14177 bp, 11 predicted proteins | sample Higcelweek5metaG_FD_187173 | JGI IMG/M metagenome (GOLD analysis project Ga0209373, IMG submission 187173) | Freshwater pond sediment microbial communities from the University of Edinburgh, under environmental carbon perturbations - High... | ecosystem: Environmental > Aquatic > Freshwater >...
CATCAAAAGGGCTGAAACAATAGCAGTTAATGTTCCAAAGTAGAATGGAATACTTGAATTAACCTTGTCGTATAGAATTCCAGCAATCAAACTTGCTGGAAGTAACGTTATGCCAATCATAGCATTATAGATTCCTAACCCGGTTCCTTTTTTGTTCTCGTCAATTATGTCGGATATGAATGCTTTTTGAATGCCGTCGGTTGCAGCAGAGTAAAGGCCATAAAGCGCAAAAAGAGCAACAATCACACTTATGCTTCCTGTAACTCCAAATCCAAAGTAAACAATTGCGTAAATCAGAAAGCCAAAAATCAGGATTTTCTCTTTTCCTATTTTATCGGAAAGTACTCCAATGGGGATAGCTAGCAGCACCGAAACAATACTTGTAACAAGGTAAACAAGAGGTATAAACGCAACTTTCACCCCAACTTCGTTAGCTTTTACCAACAATAATGCATCGGTCGAATTTCCCAGAGTGAAGATGAATATAATGATTAAAAAGAGATAGTATTTCTTTGGAAAATCGTTGAAGTGAAACTTTTTGAAAAGGTTCTCTTTGTTCTTTTTAGCTTCTTTTATGCCGAAAATAATTACGAATATGGCCATAAACGAAGGTATTCCTGCTAATAGGAAGATTAACTGATAGTTGTTAGGGAAAAAAGAAAGGAGGGCAAAGGCTATGAGAGGGCCCGCAATTGCACCGCTGTTGTCCATTGCCTTTTGAAGACCAAAGCTTTTTCCGGTTTCTCCATTGGTAACCGAACCTGCAACAATACTGTCACGAGGAGCGGTACGGATTCCTTTTCCTACTCGTTCAATAAATCGCAGGTATAAAACTTGCATTGGAGAAACAACAACTGCATAAAGAGGCATTATTAGAGCTGAGAGCCCGTAACCTATAAGCATAAACGGTTTATTTTTACCTATTTTATCGCTCCAAAAGCCCGAAATTGTTTTTAAAAGTGAAGCAGTGCTTTCGGCAATCCCTTCAATCAGCGATAGACTGGTTTTAGATGCCCCCATTGACATCAGGAACATAGGCATGACCGAATAAACCATTTTTACTGAAGTGTCAGTAAGAAAACTTGTTATGCCCGTAAATAGTATGTTTCGATTGAAACCAAAGAATTTACGCTCTTTTTTTGAAGCAATTTCGGTTGTCATTTTTATGTTTTGAAGTAATAACTATTCCTCAAAATTTTCATTGAATTTAAGTATGATATTCAAAATAAAAAATCCGAAGCGTTTTTTTAATCGTTAATTAACTAATGAAGTGAGCTTTTGGATAAAAAAAACAAAGCCCCTTGAAATAAATCAAGAGACTTTGTACACAAGTTTTATAAATTGGGTTTATTCTAATTGTGTTTTTACATAGTTACCATCGTAATCTCTCATGCCTCCTGTTATAACAAGAATCAGATCAATAAGATACCAAATGCCAAGACCGCCAAGCGTGATAAGCATTAAGATTCCAGAGCTTACTCTTCCAAGATAAAACCGGTGGATACCAAAAACGCCAAGAGTAACGCATAGCAAGAAAGTTGTTAGCCAACGATAGTTAAAGGTGTTATTTTTGTAGGTATCGGGTTGAGGAACCCCGCATTTGGGGCAAATTGCAGATCTTGAGTCAATTGCAGCACCGCAGTTAAAGCAGTATTTTTCGGATTCGGTTCTCATTGTGTTTTAATTTTATTTGAAACAAATTTGAACTAAATCTACCACTTATTTAATGACCAGTTGGCGAATAAGCTGTTTTAATCGGTAAACTTCAAAATAGAAAAGATACACGGCCGATTGGTTTGTTATACCAACATCTGCTGTGTATCTTTTTTGTTGATAAGGAAGTTTATAAATTCCAGATTTTCCAGGAAGCTAAGGCTTGTCCGTGAAGCATTTCGAGCCCATTTTTTGTTTTAGCCCCTTTTTCTTGTCCCTTTTTCATGAAAAGAGTTACTTCGGGGTTGTAAACCAAGTCGAACATCACATGTTTATCGGTTATGTATTCGTAGGGAATATCGGCGCAAGCATCAACTTTTGGGAATGTTCCCAGAGGTGTTGCATTGATAATAATCAGTCGTTCTTCAATTACGTTCCTGTCAATCTGATTGTATCTTATTTCGTCTTCGAAAAGTTCGTCTTCAATTGATGCCGATACATATTCGATCCCAAGTTTTTTCAGTATATGTTTTATTGCCTTAGATGCACCTCCGGTTCCGAGAATTAAAGCTCTTTTGTGTTGTGTGCTTAGCATAGGTTTTATTGAATTTTCAAAACCAATAATATCAGTATTGAAACCTTTTAGTTTTAGCCCGTCGGCTGTTCTAATTGGTTTAATTGTGTTTACCGCGCCTACAATCATAGCTTCTTCGTCAACCTCGTCGAGGTATTTCATCACCTGCTGTTTGTATGGTATTGTACAGTTGAGGCCAATTATATCAGAATTTGTTTCAAAAATTCCGGGAAATTTCTCAATTGTATCAATCTCGAAATTAAGGTATTGGTGGTCGGTTAATCCTTCTGTTTCAAATTTTTCGGTGAAGAATTTTTTTGAGAATGAGTGTCCTAATGGATAACCAACTAATCCGAATGTTTTCATCCGTATATATCTGTATTAAGTTACTATTTATCTGTTGGATCTAAAGCTGTTTATTCGAACATCTATGCCTCCACGTATGGAACTCGCCAAGATTATACATATCCTTATTGTGGCTGTTATCTGCCATGCTCGTTTCATGCGTATATATCTATTTTAAGTCACTGTTTATCTGTTGGATCGAAAACCGTTTCTTTGAACTTCTATGCCTCCACTTATGGAACTCGCTAAGATTATACATGTCCTTGTTGTTGCAGTTATCTGCCATGCTCGTTTCATGCGTATATATTGTTTTGAATAGTGATGAAACAAATAATATTTGGCTATAATGTTTCTGATTTGTATTTGTTAATCAGATTTTTGACCGACTTATTTAAGATGGCTTCGGGGTAAGACCGATAAAAGAATTTATAATGTTGCCAGTCGGTTTTCAATGCAGACTTCAAATATTTCAATGCTATTTTTTCATCCATCGATTCAAGATGATAAGCTGCTAACCTATAAAATATTAGAGTATTACCAGGGTGGTACGAAAGTGCATTCTCGAGCAACGAAATGGCTATGCTTTTTAAGCCTTTGTCATTCAGCATTTTTGAATATTTTAGCCAATATATCAGTTTTGTTGGAGCCAACTCTACCAAGGAGTCAAAAGCATCAATAGATTCTTTAAGCATGTTCAGTTTAGCACTGACTTTTGCGAAAAAGTATAGATAGTCGAGATTTTTTGGTTCAAACTTTAGTGCTTTTCTGATGTGCTCAAGCGAGTTAAAATAGTCTTTCTTGATTTTAAACATCATGCCGGCAAGAAACCAAGCTTTGTCATTTTCTTTATTAATTGATATTGCTTTAAGAAAATAGGTAAGGGCTTTATCAAAGTTTTTGTCCTGAAAAAAGCATTCGCCTAACATGCAATAAACATCGTCGTTCAACTCGTCGTATTCCAAGTATTTTGTTAGGGCGTTTATAGCTTTATCAACTTTTCGCCAAATAAGATATGTGTTGCCCAAATTGTACCATGCATTTGGGAAATCTTCGTTTATAGTTAAAGCGAATTCGTAAGCTTCTGTTGCTTTTTTGTTGTTATTCAGTTTGTTGTAAACAATGCCAAGGTTAAACCAAGCCGATTCTGAAAATGCGTCTAAATCGAGGTACTTGTTATAACATTCAATACTCTTGTAATTTTCGCCTAGCTTATCAAAACAGAAGGCCAGTTCGTACAAAACAACTTCATTTCTTGGATTAGAGTCGTGTGCTTCAATGAAATAATCAATGGCTTTTTTAAAGTTGCCACTTTGTTCAAAAGCATAACCAATGTTGTATAAAGTGTCGTCTTTTTCGTCGAATGAATATTTTAAGGCATTCACAAAGCTGTTCTCGGCTTCTTCTACTTCGCCTAAAAGCAAGTGCGAAGAACCTTTCAATAAATGTAATTCATGATTGGAATCTTCAATTTGCAAAAGGTTGTTGGCTATGGATAATGAATTTGAAATTTCGCCTATATTTAAATAGATGTGAGCTTTTTTTGCAAGAACATTGAGCGATGCTGGGTGTTGTTGCAGCCCAAGTTCTACAACCTTAAGTGCCTGAAAGAATTTTCCTTCATCCATGAAGCTGTCAATAATGTGCTCAAACTCAAAAACATCGAAATAAGTCATTTCACCAGTCTTCAGCATTTCTTCATACCGCTGAACTGCTTCAATTATTTCTCCGTCTTCGTGAAAATTATATGCTTCTCTGTTCATATTTTGCTTTGTCAGCTTCTTAATTACTGATGCTCAGGTCTTAATAAGTCGTTAATTGTCTTAACCGGATTAAATGTTATTGCGGGAACTTCTACAAAGATAGTATTCCAATCGGACATTGCTCCATTCCATAATCCTGGTAACTCTAATGCTTTTAACTCTCTTCCGCTAAATGATTTCTGAGAAATAAAACCTGTATCTGAATCTCGGAAATCGGGGAGGTTAAACTTCAATCCTTTGTAATTTTTCGTGCTGCAGATAATATCAACAGGGTTAAAATGTGTCGAACTGTTCAATATTTCATTTTGGGCATTATTCTCAGTGTCAATTTGAGCTTTTTCTACTATTTGTAACGAAACAGTATTGTCTTGATTTACAGCAAAGAAAGGTCCTCCTCCTGGTTCTCCTTCATTTTTTACCATGCCGCAAATTCGTAACGGACGGTTTAATTTTCTTTTGTAGAAATCAACTTTTTCTTGAGTCGAGTTGAAATTATTATCGAATTGTATCAGTAATTCTTTTCTTAGAAACGCATCAATACTTTTGAGTAAGTCTGTATTCTCCTGAGAATTAGTCTTGTCTAATTTTTCAAGATATGTGTATATTTTATTCCTAGTGGTAACAAGTAAACCTGCAAATATTTTTTTGTACCGCTTTGTCTCTCCTTTTAAATGATCGGGAACAACATTGTCGATATTTTTAATGAAAATAAGGTCTGCATCAAGTTCATTCAAGTTTTCTATTAAAGCACCATGGCCACCTGGGCGAAAAACTAGGTTTCCTTGGTCGTCGCGGAATGGCTCATTGTTTAAGTCAACGGCAATTGTATCTGTCGATTTGTGTTGATGTGAAAAAGATACGTCGAATTGAACCCCGTACCGTTTTTGATATCCAACTCGGGAATTTTGGTACAATTGTTCAAATTTTTCCTGATGTTCGGGCGAAACGGTAAAATGAACTTTCGATAATCCGTCAGAACCAGTGCAATATGACGCCGACTCAACCATGTGTTCTTCCATCGGTGTCCTGAACGTATTGTTATATTTGTGAAAGGCAAGTTGACCTTTAGGGAGTTGTCCGTAGCCTAATCCTTCGTTGCTCAACAGAGTGCTCACTAATTTTATTTTACTCTTGTCGTTGTCGGTCGCTTTGAGCAGTTCGTTGTAGAAAGCAAATTTCTCAATGTTGTTGAAGAAATATGAAAGAAATTCACTCTCTTTTACTATTGTTTCTGCTTCATCCTCAGTTTTTGCTTTTTCAAGGAAAGTAAAAAGATCTTTGAACATTCGGCTTGCTGCTCCCGATGCTGGAACAAATTTTAATGCCGATAGACCTGTTGAAAGTGAAGTTTCGAAAACCGAAACTAAACGAGTCTCTTCTTCTTCGCTTAGAATTCGAATTCCATTTTCAGGCGTTGCAGGTGCAATAAGCTTAATAGGAGGAAAGCCTTTCTTGAAATGATTTATCTGGAGATTTATATCTTCCAATGTAAGCCCTTGAATTTCTATTTGTTCTGTGTCTTTTTTTGTGAGCATAATTTGTGTTGATCTTACTTGTTAAAAGTAGAAAACTTCGACTGAATTCAAAATTAGAAGCAAGATATTCATTTAAAAAAATATCAACAATTTTATTTTCAGATTGAATGTCTAATTTTACACAAATGCAAAATGAACAAAGAATTTTTAGTTGGGGGCACGCCAAACGATACAACGATTTCTCTACACATTTTAGAAATCTGTTTTCTGAGCGAGTTCAGAAAGTGTCAATAGATGCAGGTTTTACTTGTCCAAACCGAGATGGGAATAAGGGTATTGGAGGGTGCACTTATTGTAATAATAAGACGTTTAAGCCATCGTACTGTAACTTGGAAAACAGTGTTGCAACGCAACTTGAAGAGGGAATTGTTTTCTTTGCTAAGAAGTATTCTTCGATGAAGTTTTTGGCTTATTTCCAAGCCTATACAAATACATATGCGCCGCTCGAAAATCTTATTGAATTGTATGAGACAGCGTTAAAACATCCCAAAGTTGTAGGGTTAGTTATTGCAACTCGGCCCGATTGCTTAAGCCTTGAAACCATAGAGTATCTCGCCGAACTGTCTAAACGATATTATGTTATGGTTGAACTTGGAATAGAGTCGTGCGAAAACAGTTCGCTCCAACTAATTAATCGGGGGCATACTTTTGAAGAGTCGGTTGTGGCTATCGAAAACTTATCGAAGTTCGGGATTCATAATTGTGCTCACATGATTGTTGGTCTCCCGGGCGAGTCGAAAGAGACTATTTTGAAACAACCTCAACTTCTGTCTAAATTGCCCATCGAAAATCTAAAGTTGCATCAATTGCAAATTCAACGGGGAACAGTTATGGCAAAGCAATATGCCGAGCATCCCGAATGGTTCAGCATTTATGAGAATGTGAACGATTATGTCGAAATTGTTGTTGATTACCTTGAATTGCTTAAGCCTGAAATTATTGTGGAAAGATTTGTGAGTTCTTCTCCTGCAAATTTGCTTATTGCTCCAGGATGGGGGTTGAAGAATTTCGAATTTGTGGCAAAGGTTGAAAAACGACTAAAAGAAAGAGATACCTGGCAAGGTAAACTCTTTCGTTAGTTGCTATTCTATAGTTGTTTACAACTTTTATTTCAATTAATCTTTTGCAATTGATTCGGATGTTTCGTTTGAAGGCAACTCTAAGCCTAACCCCGAAGTTTTGTCGTCTTTCTTAAGTAATAAAGCAAAAACGAACCCCGCAACACCGAAGGCCGAAAACAACAGCATGGTTGGTATGTAGTTGAGTGAGCTTCCGTTTGCGAGCATTTCTGGAGTAACTCCTAAGTTGCTTTTGTCGAGAACAATTCCTGCAATGATTGGTACTGCAAAAAGTCCGAGATTTTGGAGTGAAAACATTATTCCATAAGCAGTCCCGATTTTTGGGAGGCTTACAATTTTTGATACTGCGGGCCACATAGCCGAAGGAACTAGTGAAAAAGAAATTCCTAGCAGGAAGACCAGAATATATGGGTTGAAATTTGTGAAAGCGAATATCAGATAGACAAATACAAGTAGTAACGATCCATAAATCATAAGAGTAGCACCTTTCCCTTTTTTATCTATAAAAGCACCAAACAGTGGTGTGAAAAGAACTGTTCCAAGAGGAAGCCACATTGCAATTGCCCCGGCTGTGGTGTCGGGAACGCCATATTTGTTGTGAAAAAAATCGGGCGCATATTTTAAGAACGGGAAAATAGCGGCATAAAAAGTAACACACAACAGGGTGATGTAAATAAAAGAGGGGTTGGTTATTAGCTTGACTATGTCTTTAATGTGAAACTCTTCTTCAGGGTCAGTGTTCATTTCCATATTTTCGCTTTTGTCGAGCTTCACGTCCATGATTGTATAAACAAGAAAAGCCAACAGTGAGATGCAAATGAGCGAGGTAGCCAACCAAATTGGAGTTGTCCAGCTTGGTTCAACCAAACGAGGCCCAATAAAAAATGCCATAGCGGTTCCTATTCGTGCTATCCCTAAATTTATACCGAAAGCAAGGGCAAGTTCTTTTCCTTGGAACCATTTTACAACAATCTTACTAATTACTATTGTACTAGTTTCGGCGCCAAGTCCAAAAAGGAGCATCCCCAAAGCCATCATTTTTACCTGTGGCGAAAAACTTGGAAAGAAAGAATTCAGAAAACCGTAACCAAACCCTCCATTGCTGAAATAATCGGTAGTTGCATAAACCGTGGCAAGTGCACCTGCTACCATAAACGAAATGAACATTGTGCCTGTAATGCGGATGCCAATTTTATCGAGAATTATCCCCCCAAATATTGCCATCAATAAAAATGTATTCGGAAATGCATAGAAACCAACCACCCATCCGTAATCAGACGATGTAAACCCAAGATGTTCTTGTAACGCAGATTTTAATGGCGAAAGAGCATCATAAAAATAATAATTGGCAGCCATAATGAAGCTGATGAATAGCAACACTCCCCATCTTATGACCGACGAATCTCTGAGTGATTTCTTGAATGTTTCCATAATAATATTTTTATCAATTTCTATATTGAAAATTAATGAGGCAATCTCGAAATGGCAAACTCTATTTGTTTTGTATCGCCATTGAATCCATTTTTCTTAGCTTCTTGCATATATTTTATGGCGTTACCATAATCTTGAAGATTCAAATAACCAACCGCGATATTAACCCATGCTTCAGGGTATTTCTTACCATCTAACTCCAAAACTTTATTGAAATCTTCTATTCCTTTTTGATGTTCGTTTATTGTATAGTGCAAGACTCCGCGGTTGAAATAAAGCGTTGTATTCTGGTTGTTTCTGATAGCCACGTCGAGGCACTTTAATGCCGAATCATAATCTTTCTTTGCCGTAAAATAGTTTGCTTTTATTATCGCTAGATTAGCATTTCTTGGGTTTACTTCTAGTGCGTTATCAACGTTTTTGATGTATTTCTCGCGTTCCATCTCTGCCGAAAAATCAAAACTAAATAAATAAGCTTTTTCATCATCGCCAAATTCTTTTACAAGTGTTAAACATGCAGGATACTTGTAGTTTAAATACGAAAGCGAATTTCTGATGGTTGAAATTGTTTTATCTGTTTTCTTTCTTGGGTCAACACGCAAATTTCCCATTATTACATGGGTGGCCTTTCTTTTTTTGAGCTCGTTGAAAACGGAGTCAGGTTCATTGCCCATTAGCTTGTAGACCCCACTAAAAATGTTTTTCCCTTCGCCTGCAATCCACGACATTTCTGCTTTTCTACACACAACAACTGCCGAGTCGGGAAGATTTTCCGCTGCAAATTTGCTGGCTAGCATGTAATTCCTCCAGTCGGGCGAGTATGATTCATATTTCCCCGAAGTAAAACGATGTTTAACGTTATTCTTTCCAATTTTGGATATAGTTTGACCAAAAACCAGAATGAATACTGCCCCAAATATAATTAGAGGAACAATTTGGCTATCGGTTTTCTTATTTTTTCCAAAGATTGAATAGATGCTATATGCCAGTATTCCAACTATAAAAGGAAAATATATCATGATCAGTCGTTCCTGATCCCACAATTTCCCAAGAGAAATAAAAGAAACTCCAATCATTCCTGCCAGAAAGAGGATTATAAAAGTTAATTTTTTGTTCTTCGCAATAGATATAATAATAGCGGCTATAAATATTAAGTAAATAAAAATTGTCAGTGTCGGACTAACAGCAAGTGAGTCGAACGACTTAAATCCGAACATTCGCATTAAATGTTTTGATAAGTATAGCTCTGAATTGTCCCATAGTCTCTGTAGAATACCCATAAAATCTTCATTGCCCAATTGTGGCTTGTACGGATTCTTGAGCAACATGTCATTAAGTTGGCGCCCAATTCCAATTGAGGTAGTTTTCCAAAATATGCTTTTGTATAGTCCGTAAACCATAGAAGCACAAGCAGTAAAACCAAAATATAGCAATGTGTTTAAATATTTCTTTTCAATCAATAAATAAACAATTGTAACACCAAAGACTGCAATTGAGACACTTCGGGTTTCAATAAGCAAATAAGTAATGATTCCAAGTATCAGGGTGTCTTTCCAACTATTTTTGAAAGTCTCTTTTTCGCCTTGTATTTTTAAGAAGTAATTGTAAAACAAATAAATATATAACGATTGGAAAAAGAAGAAAAAAGGTTCGGAATAAGTTGTACTTGCATAGTTATTAAGTAAATAACTTGTAGCTGTAAAAATCAGCACTAAACTACTAATAGTATGGTTGGTTATTTTGAGAAATATTTTTTGAATGAAGAATAATGAAGCCGCAAAAAACAACACTGAAACAATTTTTAGGGCAACAATCTTGATACCGAATATTGATATAAACACCGAAAGCAGAATGCTATAAAAAGAACCATGCCAGCTTGGAAAAGCAACGTCTTTTGAAAAATCATACGCAGCTTTAATATAACCCGAGTCGTCGCCACCAACCGAAACATCGGGATCGAACAACAAAAACGAAAAAATAAGAGAGAGCGCAATCGATCCAATCAGTATAATGTTCGTATTCTTTAAGCAAAAATTTTCGATGAGTTCATAAAATGACAATTTAGAGGTCTGATTCTTCTTTGTCGTAACAGGTTGTTTTGACGTGGTTTTATTCTTTTTCACACTATTTATTTTTAAGATTCAGTTTGAATTATTCGTGCTTGATACAAGAATGCTTGTTTATGGCTACAAAATAAATTTTTTTATTAATCATATCGAAATTTTGAACCAAAAAGAATATACAAAAGATCTCTCTTGACAAAAGGTATCAGATTGATTGAGTTGATTTTTGCCAAATCACCGCACACAATGTATATTTGTGAAACTTGAAGTTTAACAGTAAATTCAATTGTTTATATTTCAATTATTTGTAAATGAGTTAAATGATGAAACGAGCATGGCAGACGGCCACAAAAGGGCATAAATATCACTTTGCAAGTTCCATGAGTGGAGGCATAGATGTTCGACAAACGTATTTAGATCCAACAGATAAACAGTGACTTAAAATAGATTAATACGAATGAAAATATTAGGAATATCAGCTTTTTATCACGACTCGGCAGCTGCTATAATTGTCGATGGTAAAATAGTTGCCGCAGCTCAAGAAGAGCGGTTTACAAGAATTAAGCAGGACGCTTCATTTCCGGTAAATGCTATAAAGTATTGTTTGGAAGAAGCTTCTGTTAAAATTGATCAGCTTGATGCGGTAGTGTTTTACGATAAACCAATGCTCAAATTCGAACGCTTGCTCGAAACGTATTATGGTTTCTCGCCTAAGGGTATCCTTTCTTTTGTTACTGCTATTCCCGTATGGCTAAAGGAGAAAGTATTCCTAAAAAAAATAATCTTCGATAGTCTTAAAGAGATCGAGGTATACGATAAACGGAAAATGAAACTTTTGTTTACCGAGCATCACTTATCTCATGCTGCAAGTGCTTTTTACCCTTCCGAATTTGAAAAAGCTGCAATTCTGACGCTTGATGGAGTAGGGGAATGGGCCACTGCCTCAGTTTCTTATGGCGAAGGAACTAACCTGAAAATACTTAAAGAGCTAAAATTTCCTCATTCTTTAGGTTTATTATACTCTTCTTTTACTTATTATTTGGGTTTCAGGGTTAATTCGGGCGAATATAAGTTGATGGGACTTGCGCCTTATGGCAACCCCGATTCTGAAAATGTGAAACGCTACATGCAAATTATTAAAGAGAACTTAGTTGATATTAAATCTGATGGATCTATCTGGTTGAATCAGAAATACTTTACCTATGCAACAAGTTTAAGGATGGTGTCTGACAGCAAATGGCGAAAATTGTTTGGCGTTGCTCGTCGGTTGCCCAATGATGAACTTAAGCAGGAACATTGCGACTTGGCTTATGCAATACAAGTTGTGACCGAAGAGATTATTATTGCTATGGCATCTTACGTAAAAGAAATTACAGGAGCTGAAAATCTTTGTCTTGCTGGTGGTGTTGCGTTAAATTGTGTGGCGAACGGGAAATTATTGGAAAAAGGAATTTTCAAACAAATTTATATTCAACCTGCTGCAGGTGATGCTGGAGGTGCTTTAGGTGCCGCTTTGGCTGCTTATCATATCTATTTTAAAAACGAAAGGATTGTTGTTAAGGGCGATTCAATGTGCGGGTACTACCTTGGTCCGCAGTTTACAAACAAGGATGTTGAAAAAGCTGTAAAACAATACGATGCCAACTATTCATATTTCTCTGACTTCAATTTATTGGCCGATAAAACTTCTGAATTACTTGCTGAAGGGAAGGTTGTTGGTTGGTTTCAGGGTAGAATGGAGTTTGGTCCGCGCGCGTTGGGAAACCGTAGCATTTTGGGTGATGCCCGAAATAGCGAAATGCAAAAGAAGTTGAACCTTAAAATTAAATACAGGGAAAGTTTCCGTCCTTTCGCGCCATCTGTTTTGGCAGAAGATTGTTGTAATTATTTCGATTTAGATGTCGATTCTCCTTATATGTTGCTTGTTGCTTCAGTAAAAAATGAAAAATTGAAGGAACTTCCATCAAATTATCACCAGCTGCCTCTAATGGAAAGGCTTTATATTGAACGAAGTGAAATTCCAGCAATTACACACATCGATATGTCGGCCCGCGTTCAAACAGTGCACAAAGAAACAAACGAACGTTACCATTCATTAATAACTTCCTTTAAGAAACTAACCAGTTGTGGTTTAATCGTTAATACAAGTTTTAACGTGCGTGGCGAACCAATTGTTTGTTCTCCTGACGATGCATACCGTTGTTTTATGCGAACAGAGATGGATTTTTTGGTAATTAACGATTACCTCTTTGAAAAATCGAAGCAGCCTAATTGGACTGATGTCGACAACTGGAGAGAAGAGTTTAAGCTCGATTAACATGAAATTGAAAATAGTTGTTGCGTTGAAAGAATGTTTTTTTAATCTTTAATTCAAATTTGAAACCTTAATAAAAATAAACAGATGGATTTTTTTCGTGATTTTTGGAATTATATGAAAGAGAGAAAAAAGTGGTGGCTTATACCAACTTTTATTGTGTTTATCCTCTTGGGTATATTAATTGTACTAAGTTCGGGAAGTGCTTTAGCACCATTTATTTATACGTTATTTTAGTACGGATGAAAAAAGAAAAAGCACTTGAAGCTATTTTAGTAATTGCAATAGGTTTTTTGCTTATTTATATTCTGAAAGAGCAAAAGATATTTCTTTACATCTCATTTTCGGTAGGCTTAGTTGGCATATTTATAAAACCTTTGGCTATTCTAATAGCGAAGGGGTGGTATAAACTTGGCGATATTCTCGGATTTGTTGTTTCGAAAGTGGTTTTATCTCTAATCTTTTTCCTGTTGGTAACACCAATAGCGCTTCTACACAATCTATTCAATAAAGATACTTTGCGGTTGAAAAAATCTGATAAGACTTTCTGGAGCGATAGAGATCATTTATTTGTTCCCGAAGATTTTGATAAAATATGGTGATCGCTATTTGCTAGATATTTGAAGGTGAGTTGTTTGATTAAAAAAAATAAAAGGATAGATTTTGGCGATCTATCCTTTTCTCAAACTAACTAATCTAACTAAACCTAAAACTTATGAAAAATAAACCTGATACAAAGATATGTTCTTCAACACAGAATTGAAAAAAAAGAACGTGAAAATTTGCAAATATTCGAAATATTTACGTTCTATTAACATTCAAGTTTTGTTTTGCCTTGCGAAGAGTGATGTGATCGAAGCTTAGATCGTACTTAAGGGCAAGTGAATTCTCTTTTTACTTTTGAGCAATGAAATGGTACTTAATATACCCTGATTGATTTGCAGGAGCTTCGTCTGAGGCATTAAATTTTGTTCTTAATGCTGCGGTTTTTGCATAAGAGAGTATTTGTTCACTTAGTTGGGGTTCAATAACAGGTTCTGCTTTTGTTACTTTTCCCGAGCGGTCTACTACAATATTGACCTTAACCCAACCACCACCTTGAGCCAGGTAAACAGGAATTGGCAGTCTTTTGTGAAATCTGTTTGTCAGATAATATTCAACATTACTGTCGCCAGTATAACCTTTATCATTGAACGATTCAATATCATTTTCATCAGTTGTTTCTTCTGGCATTTTTAAATCGCCAACAGTTGGAATTTCTTTTGATAATTGACGGCTAACATCTTTCACCAAATTTTTGGCTTGCTCTAGCTCCTCCAGAAAATCTTTATCAACATTACTGTTTTTCGTGATAGAAGCTTTATTTGAAGCAGTATTTGTGGTCTTGTTATCTGAATAACTTTCCGAATTTTGGGTGAGTTCT
>Ga0209373_10003602_pt1 | contig 14176 bp, 15 predicted proteins | sample Higcelweek5metaG_FD_187173 | JGI IMG/M metagenome (GOLD analysis project Ga0209373, IMG submission 187173) | Freshwater pond sediment microbial communities from the University of Edinburgh, under environmental carbon perturbations - High... | ecosystem: Environmental > Aquatic > Freshwater >...
TGTTCTATAATTTTCAGAACTACATTCAGTACAAACTAAAGTAATTCTTTCTCTATTACCAGCTTTTGCCATAAATATTCACTCCTTCTCACAATCCCTTACATTATAACAAATAATTAAAAAAATTCATAGTATTTTTATAAAATTATTATTTTAATATAAAAAAGGCTATAAAGCCTTATAATTACTCAGCTGAATCACAACTAGTAGATACTGATACTGTGTCACGAGTTCCGCCTATTACACATTTACCAGCAAATTTACCACCCGATGCACCCCATATAAATAATGTTGCATTTCCATTTACATCAAAAGATAAATTACAGTTTTGAGAACCTGCAACAAGAATATAGTCTGTTGAAGATAATGATGCTACATCTGTACAAGTCATTGTTGTAGAAGTTCCTAATGCTGTTCTAGTAGCATATTCCCTTTCGGCAGAAGATATAATCATTTTTGCAGAAGACTTTAAACTTTCAGAACTAGTATCATTTATTACAGTTAAAATTTTAGGTACTGCTATAACTAATATTATTGCTAATATTACTATTACTGCTAATAATTCAACTAATGTAAATCCCTTTTTATTCTTCATTTTAATACCACCTTTATTCTAATTAAATATTAACATTTTATATTTAATATGTCAATAAATGAAAAAAGACCCGAAGGTCTAAGAATTTATATTATGGACAAGTCGTAACGGCTATTGAAGCTCTAGTAGCATCTACTATACATTTGCTAGCAAACTTACCACCAGCAGTACCAGTTAAAGATACAGTTGCAGTTCCACTAGGAATTGATAATGTACAAGTAAAATCTGCTGTATTAAATGATGCTACATCAGCACAAGCAGGTGATGCCCACGCTGTTCCTAATGCTGTTCTAGAAGCATATTCTCTTTCTGCAGAATCGATTATCATCAATGCTGATGATTTCATACTCTCTTTTCTAGTATCATCGATAACTGTTAAAATTTTAGGTACAGCTATTACTAATATGATAGCTAATATTACTATTACTGCTAATAATTCAACTAATGTAAATCCCTTTTTGTTTTTCATTTGTTTCATCCCTTTCTATATTCTACATAAATATTATCATTTATAAAGTGTAAAGTCAATATAAAAAGACCCTAAGGTCTAAATTATATTATGGACATGTAGTTGTAACCGCAACTGCTGCTCTTGTAGCTGCTGTAATACATTTACCAGCAAATTTACCACCTGTTTTACCATATAACTTTAATGTAACGTTTCCATTTCCATCAAAAGTTAATAAGCACGAATTTGTAGCAGTAGGTAAAATATAATCTGCATCTGATATTGATGCTACATCTGTACATGCTAAACCAGCTGTTGCTTGTCCTAAAGCTGTTCTAGTAGCATACTCTCTTTCTGCAGAGTCAATTATCATCTTAGCAGATGATTTCATGCTTTCAATTCTAGTATCATCAATAACTGTTAAAATTTTAGGTACAGCTATTACTAATATGATAGCTAGTATTACGATTACTGCTAACAATTCGACTAAAGTAAATCCATTCTTTTTCATTCTTACATCCCTTTCCTATTATATATAAAGATTAACACTTTAAAAGTTTTAAGTCAATTATAAATTAATTAGTTTTAATGTTATTAATAAATTCTTTTTTATTATTACTATTTGATAATGCAGAATCAATTATATATATATCTGCATTTATATCTTTAGAATTAATATCGTTTATGCCACCATCTACTGAAATCATTATATTATAATTATTTTTAACAATTTCATCTCGTAGTGTATTAATACGACTATATGTATCTTCGATGAATTTTTGACCACTTTTACCCGGCTCAACAGATAATAATAATACTAAATCAAAATATTTTAATAAAGGTAATATACAATTAATATTAGTATCTGGTTTAATAGATATTCCTAATTTAATACCTTTATTTTTAATCATTTCAAATAAAGAATAATTATTTATTATTTCAAAATGTATAGTTATATATTCAGTATTATCTTTATTAAATAAATCTATATATTTAATGGGATCATTTACCATTAAATGTACATCTAATTTCTTTTTAGATATATTTATAATATTTTTTATATCTTCAATACTAAATGAATTATTTTCAGTAAAAGTACTATCCATTATATCTAAATGTAAATAATCAATATCTAAATTATTATATTCATTTATTATTTCATTATAATTATCTTTTTTACTCAATATAGAAGCTGATATTTTTTTCATAATTACTCCGTTTCTGGTATAGAAGTAGGTACTTTAGCTATTTGTATAGTTAAATCTGCACCTCTTACTATTAATGAATCTTTCTTTCTATTTTGATCCATAATAGTACCCTCTGGAAACTCAGTAGTTTCAAATTCATTTACATATAATACTAATTCATACTTTTCAGCAAAGTCTTGTACTTCTTGTAATGTATATGTAGATAAATCAGGATATACAGCAACATTAGGATAATATAATATTATTTGATCATCCTTATTTAACGATCCTTCTTTTGGATCTTGGTCTATAATAGTATCTTCTTTATCTTGATATAAAGATACATCATCTACATCTTTTGATTCAATTAATACATTTAATCCCTTTACTTCTAATCTCGCTTTTATTTCATATATATTAGAACCAGTATAATCAGCGATTTCTATTTTTTCACTACCAATAGATTTGTATAACGTTATTGTAGTTCCTTTTTTAACAGTTCTATTTACTTCAGGACTAGTCTTAACTATCATATCCTCTTTAATAGTATCACTACTAATTTCTTTTACCTCAACATTAACCTTAAATCCGGCATCAATTAACATATCTTCTGCTTTTACTACTGATTTATTAGTAACATCAGGTATTTTTACATCTGGAACAGCCGTTATCTTAGGTAAGAATATTACAAATAATACTCCTAAAATAACAAATACAGAAATAATAGATATTAGAGTTGTAGTCACTTTGTTTTTCTTTTTAGGTTTTTCAATAGGCTTGATATTAACATCATCTCCTTGATTTTCGATCTTTTTCATTGCTCTTACTTCTGGTTCATCAAATTCAGGAAACTCCAATTTTACTCTTTCTTCATTTAATCTATCTAAACATGTACTAATATCATTGTACATTTCTCTTACATTATTATATCTATTCTTTGGATTCTTAGCACAAGATTTAATAATAATATTCTCTACACTTTGTGGTATATTTGGTTCTATACTTCTTAATGTTGGAATAGGCTCTTTCATTTGTTTTAAAGCTATTTCAACAGCGTTCTCACCCTTAAATGGTAACTTACCAGTAATTAACTCAAACATCATTATTCCTAATGAATATATATCACTTTTTACTGTTGCACCCTTACCTGCTGCTTGTTCAGGAGGTAAATAATGTACTGAACCCATAACTGAATTTGTTTGAGTTAATTGAGTACTATTTAAAGCTACTGCTATACCAAAGTCAGTTATTTTTACTAATCCATTATCTAATATAAGCATATTTTGGGGTTTAATATCTCTATGTATTATAAATAAATCATGCGCATGAGATATTCCATCAGTTAATTGTTTCATTACATCAACCACTTCTGGTAATGATAACTTTTCTCTTCTTTTAATTAATTGTTTTAAATTTCTACCTTCAATATATTCCATTACTATATAGAAATTACCATCATCCTCACCTACATCATATATTTCAACAATGTTAGGATGACTTAAAGAAGATGCAGATAAAGCTTCTCTTTGAAATCTTCTAACAAATTTCTCATCATTAGCAAGATCACCACGTAATACCTTAACTGCTACTTTTCTATTTAATATGGTATCTTCAGCTAAATATACATTAGCCATACCACCTTCACCAATAATTCTTATAATTTCATAACGATCATTTATTTTTTGACCCTTTACAACCATTATAATTCACCACTTTCTATTTCCATATATGCAACAGATATATTATCTGTACCACCACGAATATTACTCTTCTTTATTAATTTAACCATCTTATCTTCAATAGATAAATCAGAATTTAATACTACCTCTACTTGCTCAGTACTTAACATATTGCTTAAGCCATCACTACATAAAAATATTCCATTTATATCGTTTTCTACATCAAATATATCAACCTCTGCAGGATTAATAGCACCCAAAGCTTTCATTAATATATTCTTTTTTGGATGATATTGAGCATCAGTCTCAGTTAACTCCCCTGTTGCAATCAATAAATTTACTAATGTATGGTCTTTAGTAACTTTAAATAATTTCTTATCTTTAAATACATAACCAGAACTATCTCCAATATTACCAAATAAAGTATATTCTTTAGTACGTATTGCTATTACTAATGTAGTACCCATACCCTTACTTTCAATATTATTACTAGTATATTCAAATATTTCATCATTTATTTCATTAACACAATCTCTAATCCATTTAATTGCTTCTTTTTTAGAGCCAATTGTATCAATCTTCTCAAATTCTTGTTTTAAATAGTTTATAGCAATAGAAGATGCAACCTCACCAGCTTTATGTCCGCCCATTCCATCGGCAACAGCTAATAAATATTCATTATTACTGTTATTTAAAATGATCAAACTATCTTCATTATGATCTCTTACTTTTCCTGTATCTGTCAAATAATATGTCTTCATAAGCACCTCCTAATTATGTGCTCTTAATTGCCCACATGCGGCAGATAATATACCACCGAATTCTCTTCTTATTGTTACATTTATTCTATTCTTTTTAAGTATATCATAAAATTCCATTATTTTATCATTTTCACTTCTAATAAATCCAATATTTTTAGTTTCATTATATGGTATTAAATTAACATAACAATTTATTCCATATAAAAGTTTAGATAATTCAACTGCATTTTCAACACTATCATTTATATCTTTTAACATAATATACTCAAATGTTACTCTTCTATTAGTCTTATCAATATAATTTTTTATAGATTTAATTACAGATTCAATATTATATACCTTATTAATTGACATTAATTTACTTCTTAATTCATCATTAGAAGCATGCAAACTAATAGCTAGATTAACTTGTATATCCAATTTAGCTAATTCATCTATCTTAGGAACTATACCACAAGTAGATATTGTTATGTGTCTAGCACCAATAGCTAATCCTTTTGGATCATTAATTATCTTAATAAACTTCATAACATTATCATAATTATCAAAAGGCTCACCTATTCCCATTAATACAACATGAGATATTCTTTTATTAGTATCAGACTCAATCAATAATATTTGAAGCACCATCTCATAAACTAATAAATCTCTTCTTTTCTTTAATCTACCACTCTCACAAAAAGAACATCCCATATTACAACCAACTTGAGTAGAAATACATACACTATTTCCATAATCATGAAACATCAAAACAGCTTCAATCTTTTCAGAATCACTCAACTCAAATAAGTACTTTATAACATCTCTACCTTGTTCTTTCTTTATTATCTTTATATCAAACAAACTATAATCAGATATTAATTTATCAACTACATCCTTCTTCATATTAGTTATATCAGAAAAAGATATAATTCTTTTCTTATATATCCAATCAAACAATTGATCCTTCTTATATGCTTTATCTTTAATATATACAAAATAGTTCCCAATCTCATCTCTATCATAATTAAATATATTATTCATTTTATCACCTATTAAATTATAACATAATATTAAAAGAAAAAAGAACTTTCGTTCTTTAAAATTTTCTGTTTCTTAGGAATGGAGGTATATCTAATACTGATCCACCATCACTATCATCATCATTATTTTCTATTATTGGTTTATCCCTTTGTACTCTATTTTCAAAATATAATGGTTCGGTTCCTTTATCAAAACCTGTAGCTATAACTGTAACTATTACTTCATCTTTTAAGTTTTCATTAATTACAGCACCAAATATTGTATTAATATCTGTATTAGCTGCAGCTCTAATAACTTCTACTGCATCTTCAACTTCGAATAAAGTTAGATTTGATCCACCAGTTATATTTATAATAGCACTTGTTGCGCCTGTAATGTTTTCTTCTAATAATGGACTAGATACAGCTTGTTTAGCGGCCTCAACAGCTCTACCTTCACCTGTTCCAATACCAATACCAATGAGTGCATTACCACTATCTTTCATTACTTCTTCAACGTCTGCAAAGTCAAGGTTAACCAATCCAGTAACTGCTATTAAGTCAGATATAGATTGTACACCTCTTCTTAATACATTATCTACTTCTCTAAATGCATCTAACATTGGAGTTGATTTATCTATAATATCTCTTAGTCTATCATTAGGTATGACTATTAATGTATCTACATGTTTTTTTAATTCAGCTATTCCACCAAGCGCTTGTTCCATTCTTCTTTTACCTTCAAAAGAGAAAGGTTTAGTAACTATTGCAATTACTAATGCTCCTAGATCTTGAGCTATTTCAGCTATTATAGGTGCAGCTCCTGTACCGGTTCCTCCACCCATACCACATGTAATAAATACCATATCAGATCCCATTAAAATATCTTTAATAGCATCTTTTGATTCTACTGCAGCTTCTCTACCAACTTCTGGCTTAGCACCTGCACCAAGTCCATCAGTAAGTTTTTCTCCTATTTGTAATTTAATAGGTGCTTTAGAACTATTTAATACTTGCAAATCAGTATTTGCAACTATAAATTCAACACCTTTTACACCGGATTCAATCATTCTATTAACTGCATTATTTCCTGCTCCACCAACACCAATTACTTTTATTTTAGCTAGTTGGTCCATTTCTAATCCAAACATATATTATCCTCCTTAATCATCAAAGAAATATCCAAATACTTTTCCTAATACAGAATTATCATTAAAATTTAATTTCTTTTTCTGATTAGACAATTCTTCTACATCATTAATTCCAAACATTGAGTATTCTTTGTTTCTTAAATTTAATTTTGCATTAAAGCATTTAATTAAACCCGAAACAGTAGAATATTTGTTACTTCTAATCCCAATTGTATCCATAGTACCTACAACTGTATTTTTATCAAATATTTCATCTATTAAATAGTTGATACCAGGTATCTCACTAGTACCACCTGTAATTATTATATAACTTATTTCTCTATTTGTTAAGAGGTAAGTTTGTTTTTTAGCAAGTTTCAATATTTCTGATAGTCTAGACATAACTACTTGAGATATATCATATTGTGTAATATTGATAATATCACTATTCATAGTTATTGCTTCTCTTACTTCATTTACCTTAGATAAACGCTTATGAGCAACAGCAAAGTTCTCTTTTATTTTAACACTTTCACTCTTATCTATTTTAAATACATAAGATATATCATTATCTATATTCTTACCACCTATTTGTATTACTTCTGAATTAACTATTATTCCTTTATTGAATAAGGATACTGTTGTAGTCTCATATCCAATATTAATCATAGCAGTAATATCATTATCATAATCATTATTTCTAAATTCATAATAATCTGCAACTGATCCAATATTTACGTCTATAACATCAATTCCAATACTTTGGAATATACTTATTATTGAATGTACATTCTTAGCCGGTGTTGTTACCATCATTGCTTTTACTCCTAATTTAGTTGCTACTAAGTTCTTAGGATCTTTAATATTTTTTTTATCATCTACAATAAAATGAATCGGAATAATAGACACTAGTTCTCTGTCTTCACTTATTTTAGACTTAACAGCATTTTGTAATACTCTAACTATATCATTACCAGTAACTTTATTATCTTCACTAGTAATATCTATTTCACCATTTACTATTGAATAACTTGAATAATAAGCAGGTACACTAGCTATTACTTTACTAATTGAAATCATTAATTTATCTTCTATGTCTTTAATAGTATCTTTTAAACACTCTAATACTTCTTCTGCATCAACTATTAATCCTTTTTTTATACCTTTAGATTTAATTGATGAAACAGATAATACATTTAATTTTTTATTTAATATTTCACCAACTAATATTTTAATAGAATCAGATCCTAAATCTACACTTGTGTAAACTTTTCTCATATATCTAATCCTCCTCTACTATAATCAAGTATATTATACTAAAAATAAATATAAATGTAAAATAAAAATATTTAAGGTTACTTAAATATTTCAAAATAATTTCCTGAGTCTAAATATAATATTCCTTTTTTATTTTCTAATGTAGTTAATATATTAATATATCCATTAATTGATTTTATTTTAGTTAGAGTAATATATACATAATTACCATCATTCATAATAAACAAGAATCTCTCTTTATCTATATCATTAGGCATATGTTTTATCTCTGATATCAGTAATAATACATCATCATTAATTTTATTCATATTCTTAATTAAATCTAATAATAACTCACTATCTATTTTATTAGTTAGTATTGGACTAGAAAACTTATTTGATGGGACTGTTCTTCCATCACTCAATATAGTTTCTTTATTATATTTATAGTAAAATAATGGTTTGTTTTCCTCGACTTCAATATATACTTTCCCTATGATTTTCTTAGTTATAGTTGCAGATTTAATATAACTATTCTTCATTAATTTGTTTTTTATTGAGGATTTAAACGTTAAAAAGAAACTAGGATAATTACTTAATTTAGATATATCAATTATTTCTTGATCTGTTAAATAATTATTACCAGATATAAATATATTTCTAACTGGCGTGAGTAAAAATTGGTATATACCAAAACCAATTATATATAATACTAAAATAAAAAGTAAAAACTTTTTAAATCTAAACTTTGGTTTTTTTACCTCTTTTTCTTCTTTTTTCATAATTACTCCCAATTTATAAATTCTTGTTCTACTTTTAATTCTACACCTGTATCTTCTAATACTCTGTCTCTCACATATATTATTAGATCATGTACATCTTTACCAGTTGCATGTCCTTTATTTATTATAAAATTAGCATGTTTCTTACTTACTTCTGCTCCACCAATAGAATATCCTTTTAATCCGCATATTTCTATTAATCTACCAGCAAAGTCATTATCTGGATTTCTAAATACACTTCCAGCACATGGAAATTCTAAAGGTTGATTTGCAATTCTTTTTCTTTTTCTATCATCAATTATTTCTTTAATAATAGTTTTATTTCCTCTTTTTAATTCTATTTTTGCTTCTAATACTATATAATCTTTATTCTTTTGAAAGAATGATGATCTATATTTATAATTTAAATCTTTATTGTACATAGTTATAATTTCTAAATCAGGGTTTAATACTCTTACTTCTTTTACTATATATCCCATATCAGATTTATATGCACCAGCATTCATATATACAGCCCCACCTACTGTTCCTGGTATTCCAGTTGCAAATTCCATTCCTGTAAGGCCTAATTTAGCTGTTCTCATAGCTAATGCAATTAAACTATAACCAGCTTCTACTATAACTATATTATCAATTATTTCACATTTATTTAATTCATTTAATTTAATTAATACTTTATTAAATGTTTTATCTGAAAATACTAAATTTGATCCATTGCCAAGAATCATATATTCAGTATTATTCTTTTTTAATAATTTTAATAGAAGTATTAATTTATCAATGTTCTTAGGTGTAACTACTAATTTAGCTGTACCACCAACTTTATATGTAGTTAATCTCTTCAAAGAAACATTTTTATCTATTCTACCAATTTTATTTTTAGAAATAATTTTTATTAAATCATTCATATTATTCACTCACTAACTCTTTAATTAAATGATATATCTTTAATGCACTATCAGGTAAATATAATCTTGATAAATTCTTCTTTATCTTATTTACTTCTTCTTTATCATTTAATAAATATTCTATCTTTTTTAATAAGTTATCACCATTAAAATCTTTTTCTTCTAATAAAAGAGCCGCATCTTTTTCAACCAATGCCATAGCATTCTTATATTGATGATTATGAGTTACATAAGGACTTGGAACTATTATAGATGGTACATTATATGCTAATATTTCACTCATAGTTGATGCCCCACCTCTTGTAACTAATACATCAACATCTTTAAATATCTTTCTCATATTATCAATATATGGTAATACAAATATATTCTTACTTAATTTCATCTTTTTAAACTTATCATAATATTCAGTTCCAGTTATAAATAATACTTCATAATCTTTGTTATTAAATAATGGTAATGCGTCTTTCATCTTATCACTAGTAACATCTGAGCCTAAAGAACCCATTACTATAGTAACTAATTTCTTAGATGAAGATAATCCTAATTCTTTTTTACTAAATTTAATATCATAAGAAGAGTCCCCTACAGGATTACCTGTAAATACTACTTTCTTATTCTTTATTTCCATTTTTGGAAATGATGTTGCTACTACATTTGCATATTTAGATAGAAATTTATTAGTCATTCCATATTCACTATTTTGTTCATGTATAAGAGTTTTTATTCCTAATCTATGTGCTGCATATATTACAGGAGCTGTAACAAATCCACCCACTCCAATAACTATATCTGGATTGAATTCTTTTATTATTTTTTTAGACTTAAATACTGCTTTAACAAATAAATATAATACTAAAAAGTTCTCAAATATATTTTTTCTATTAAATCCTTTTACATTTAATCCAACATATTTAATACCATGTTTAGGTACAATATCCTTTTCCATTCTGTATGTAGTACCAATATATAATACTTCTACATTTTTTTCTTCTTGCTTAATTTTTTCAATTATAGCTAAAGCAGGATATATATGTCCCCCAGTACCACCAGCACTTACTATTATTTTCATAATATCACTCCTATTTTTTATATATACTTACAAATGTTCTTCCATATCTTTTAATTTTAATTAATTTTAAATAACCATATTCTTCATTTAATTTTTCATCTTCATATTCGCATATTATAATTCCATTATCATTAAGTATGTCATTTTTTAATAATAAATTAATAACTTCAATTATTTTTACTTTTCCATAAGGTGGATCTATAAATATTATATCAAAGTGTGTATTATTATCATTAAATTTCTTTATAACACTTGTATAGTTGTCATTTATTACTGTACATTTATCATTAATATTTAATGTATCTATATTCATTTTAATGGCATTTATTGATTCTCTATTAATATCTGAGAAATATACATGATTAGCATTATTACTAATTGCCTCAATGCCTAATGAACCTGTACCAGCAAATAAATCTAAGCAAACAGAATCAATAAGCTTGCTATTAATCATAGCAAACATTGATTCTTTTACTCTATCTTTAGTTGGTCTTATACCAACTATATCAAATCCAAATAATTTTCTTGAACTAAATGTTCCACTTACTACTCTCATATTAATTACCACACTTTTTAATCATTAATAATTTCTTTATTTGTTTGTTTATATAATAAATATATAAGTTTAATGTTATTAAATCCTTATTCTTAACCATATCTGTATTACTAAATTTATTGATTAATATATCTGTTTGATCTAATATTTCATTCATATTACTCACCTGAATCTATATTCTTTAAGAAATCATCAATAGTTAACATTCTACTATCTATTTCATTTAAATCTACATCTTCTATTACTTCTACTTTTTCTTCAACTACATTATTATCGCATTCAATACTTTTTACTGAGAATGTATCAATTATATTTTTAGAAAAACTACTTCCTATACTAATTCTATCCATTATTGGTACTTCGCTATTCTTTATTATTTTGATATTATTATCTTCTTTTATTCCTAATAAATCTTTAGTACCAATAATAAATGTTTTTAATATTCTGTGGGGATTAGACTTCACTTCTTTTAATATAGAAGTTCCTTTTCTTGCTCTAGTACCCTTCTCTATTTCTGATAATTTAATTCTCTTAATAGTTCCTTTATCAGTAACTATTGTTAAATGCTCATATGTATTATCAAATAATATACCATTAGTTACATAATCTGATTTTAAGTTGATTGACTTGACTCCGCTTGATTTAACTCCAGTTGCTGTTACTTCACTAATATCAAATATTGATGCATATCCTTTATTCGTAGTTATTAATATGTTAGATGCACTACTAGAAGTTACATTTGTTACAAAATCATTTTGTTTTAACTTCATATTAACAACTGGTTTAGAATATCTTAATAATTTATATTCAGATAATTTTGTTCTTTTTATCATTCCAATTTTTGAGAAACTTGTAACATATATATCTGATTCAAAATCATATACCGGAATTGATGATACAATAGATTCCTCAGATTTTATTGGTATTATATTACTTATATGCTTGCCTAATTCTTTGTATTTCATATCAGGTATTTCATGTACTGGAAGATATAAATAATTACCTAAATTAGTAAATAACAATAATGTATCTGTAGTATTCATCTCATAGACACCAAGTACATAATCATTTTCTTTTAATCCAGTATCTTCTTCTTTAGAAGCTTGATAACTTCTATTAGATACTCTTTTTATATATCCATCATTAGATACGACTACTATTACATCTTCCTTTGGAATCATTAGTGTTGTATCAATTTTTATTTCACTTATTTCATCTTTTAAGATAGATTTTCTTTCTGTTCCATATTCTTGTTTAATTTTTCTTAGTTCTTCTTTCATGACTGATTTAAGTTTATCTTCATCACTTAATATTTGTTCAATAGTGGCAATTATTAATCTAAGATTTTGCAATTCTTCTTCTAATAAAGTAATATCTGTATTAGATAATCTATATAGTTGTAATAAAACTATGCTTTCTGCTTGAATAGGTGTAAAACCAAACTGAGCTACAAGATTATCTTGTGAATCTTGTTTATTTTTACTACTTCTAATTGTTTTAATTACTTCATCTAATATTCCTATTGCTTTTATTAAACCTTCAACTATATGTAATCTTGCTTTTGCATGATCTAAATCAAATTGATTTTTCTTAATAGTTACTTCTTTTTTATGAGCTATATATGCATCAAGTATGTCTAAAACACCCAATAACTTAGGTCTTCTATTTACTATTGCTATCATATTTATTCCATATGATACTTGTAATTCAGTATTTTTATATAAATAATTTAATATTAGTTCAGAATCAATATCTTTTTTAACATCAATAGCTATTCTTATGCCTTCTCTATCAGATTCATCTCTTACTTCTAATATTCCATCAATCTTCTTATCTACTCTTATTTCATCCATTGCTTTGACTAAATTAGATTTATTTACTTCATATGGTATTTCATTAATAATAATTTGATTTCTATTCTTTAATGTCTCAAATACAGCTTTTGATTTAATTACTATTTTACCCTTACCACTAGTATATGCGCTCCTAATTCCATCAATACCTTCAATTGTTGCTCCAGTAGGAAAATCAGGACCTTTTATTATTCCCATGACTGTTTCTAATCTACTATTTGGATTATCAATTCTATGTATTGTTGCATCTACTACTTCACTCAAATTATGAGGTGGTATATTTGTTGCATATCCTGCACTAATACCTGTTGTACCATTTACTAAAAGATTTGGATATCTTGCCGGTAATACAGTTGGTTCTAACAATGAATCATCATAGTTAGGTGCAAATATTACTGTATCTTTATCTATATCTTTTAATATTTCCATTGCTATTTTTGATAATCTTGCTTCAGTATAACGCATTGCTGCTGGACTATCACCATCTACAGATCCATTATTACCATGCATATCTACAAATGGAGTATTACTCTTCCATGATTGACTTAATCTAACCATTGCATCATATATACTAGAATCACCATGAGGATGGTATTTACCCATTATATCTCCGACACTTCTAGCGCTTTTTCTATAAGGTTTATCATAAGTATTCTTCTCTTTATACATAGAATACAATATTCTTCTTTGTACTGGCTTTAAACCATCTCTAACATCTGGAATAGCTCTATCTTGGATAATATATTTAGAATATCTTCCAAATCTCTCACCCATAATTTCTTCTAATGCATAATCATATATCTTATTTAGTATATCTTTCATATAATTCACCATATAAATTATAGCATAGAATAAAATAAAACTCTATCAACTTGACAGAGTTTTAACTATATTATTATTTAGTTGTAGTCTTTTTTACTACTGCTTTTTTCTTAGCAGGTGCTTTT
>Ga0209373_10003603_pt1 | contig 14174 bp, 12 predicted proteins | sample Higcelweek5metaG_FD_187173 | JGI IMG/M metagenome (GOLD analysis project Ga0209373, IMG submission 187173) | Freshwater pond sediment microbial communities from the University of Edinburgh, under environmental carbon perturbations - High... | ecosystem: Environmental > Aquatic > Freshwater >...
AAGTTCGTTGCCTTCATCGTCGAGTACCAGAATCTCTTTTTTCCAGATTTGGTAAACTTCACCTGTTACAATTTCGCCTACTTTATCTTTATATTTTGTATAGATACTGTCTTTTTCCAATTCAAGGATACGACTGGCAAGGTTTTGGCGAAGGTTAAGAATTGCCCTTCTTCCAAAATCAAGAAGCTTTACTTCGTTTGTAACTTCTTCTCCTATTTCGTATTCTTTGTCGATTTTCTTAGCTTCGGTAAGAGTTATCTCTTTGTTAGGATCGGTAAATGCTTCGTCGGCAACAACGGTGCGATAATGAAAAATCTCAAAGTCACCCTTGTCGATATTGATAATTATATCGAAGTTCTCATCACTTTCATATTTTTTCTGAAGCAGGTTACGGAACACATCTTCGAGCACACTCATCATTGTTGCTCTGTCGATGCTTTTAAGATCCTTAAACTCAGCAAACGTATCGATTAGATTGACGTTATCCATCTTTATACTTAATTAATTATTTGAACGATATAATATTTTTCACTTCAGGATTACTGTCAAAAGTAAATCTCTGAATTTTAATCACTTCAACTTTTTTCTTTGAACCCTCTTCTTTTTCGAGTGTTGTAATTTCAAGGTCGAACCCTGCCTCGTCAACACTTTTGATGATTCCTGAAATTGGTTTTGCATTTGGCATCACCACTTCTACTTTCGCCCCAATATTTTTTATGTACTGGCGATGTACAATAAAAGGTCGACCAAGTCCGGCAGAATAAACACTAAGTTCAAAGTCTTCGTTTTCCCTGTCAAGTTCTTGTTCAATGTGGCGGCTGACTTCGACGCACTTTTGAATGGTCACACCTTTATCTCCATCAATTGTTACTTCGATAGACTTGGTTGAGCTAACAGTAATTCCTACAATGAAGAACTCGTCGGAAAGAGCCTCTAATGCTAATTTTTTTATTTGTTCTTGTTTGATCATGAAATTTTAAATAATAAAATAGGGGACACCCGTCCCCTATAATTTCACTTACAGAATCTGCGCAAAAATACAAATTATAATGATTTCAACAAAATCAGTAAGTTAAATATCAATGAATAAAATTGTATGAGCTTGTTTAATGGGAGTTAATTCGCAAAATATTGAAAAATATGTTGATCTGACGGCGATTTTCTTTAAAGTGTATTACTTTAGTTTTCGATTCAAAAAGAGATAATTAATGGCTAAATCAAAAATAAATAAAAGAAAGATTATCAACGATCCGGTTTTCGGATTCATCAATTTTCAGTCGGAGATTGTGTTTGATTTGATTGAACATTCTTATTTTCAGCGTCTTCGAAGAATTAGACAGCTTGGCATGTCATCGCTTGTATTTCCTGGCGCAAACCATACCCGGTTTGAACATACTTTGGGTGCAATGCATCTAATGTGCCTTGCCATTGATGTTCTCAGGCAAAAAGGTGTAGAAATTTCGGAACAGGAATCAGAAGGTGCAATTTGTGCTATTTTGCTTCATGACATTGGCCATGGCCCATTTTCGCATGCCCTCGAATTTACCTTGGTGGCCGGATTAAACCATGAAACTTTTTCGTTGATTTTGATGGAAGAGCTTAATAAACAATTCGGTAATAGGCTCGATCTTGCTATTAAGATATTTAAGGGCGAATATCACCGAAAATTCCTTCATCAGTTGGTTTCTAGTCAGCTCGATATGGATAGGCTTGATTATTTGCGGCGCGACAGTTTTTTTAGCGGTGTTGTTGAAGGGAACATTGGATCCGACAGGATTATTAAAATGCTCAATGTGAAGAATGATGTGCTTGTGGTCGATAAAAAAGCAATTTATTCAATTGAAGAATATCTGATTTCAAGGCGAATGATGTATTGGCAGGTTTATTTACACAAAACAGTGCTTACTGCGGAATATCAACTTATTAGTGCTTTGAAAAAGGCAAAAGAGCTGGCAATGAAAGGCGAAGATGTGTGGGGGCCACCTCAGTTACAATGGTTTATGAAGCAAAATTTCAGCGTCGAAGATTTAGAAAATCAGCAAAGGAGATCTGAATTGATCGAGAATTTTGTTTTACTTGATGATGCAGATGTACTTTCTTCTCTCAAAGTTTGGTGTAAACATTCCAACCCTGTTCTTTCCTTTCTTTCCAGATCAATCATTAATAGAAAATTGTATAAGATTAAAATCTCAGATTCTAATTTTGGTAGCGAAAAAATCCAAAGCTATAAAGATAAGGCAAGAGCTCACTTTTCTATCGATGAGGCTGATGTTAACTATTATGTTGTAACTGGAACGATCACAAACAGTGCTTATGTATCCGATTCGGAGAATATTCAAATTCTTCTCAAAAATGGAAAGACACAGGAGCTTAGCGAAGCTTCCGATTTGGATCTTGGTGCATTGGCCAAAACTGTGCGCAAACATTTTCTGTGCTACCCTAAGGAATTAGATATAAACTGATTTTTTTCTTTATTTTGCAGCAAAATATTTTCAATCTATGGAATTTACCGCTTTTGAAATAGCTGCATTTTTGTGTGGCGAAGTATCTGGTGATCCGACAGTTAAAATAAATTCTGTGTCGAAGATTGAGGAAGGTAAACCCGGAACTCTTTCTTTTTTGGCAAATCCAAAATATGCTCATTTTATTTATGATACTGAATCTTCGGTCGTTTTGGTCAATAAGACTTTCATTCCCGAAAAGGAAATTAAAGCTACTTTAGTTATTGTTGACGACCCTTATCTGGCTATTTCTAAGTTGCTTGACCTATATGTTCAATCTATGCCTAAAAAGTGTGGAATTGAAAACCCAAATTTTATTTCAGCTTCGGCACAATTAGGAGAAGAAATTTACGTTGGAGCTTTTGCATACCTTGGCGATAATGTGAAAATCGGAAACAATGTGAAGATTTATCCACACGTTTGGGTAGGCGAGGGGAGTTCGATCGACGATAACACAATTATTTATTCGGGAGTTAAAATTTACCCTGAAACCCGTATTGGAAAAAATTGCATCATTCATGCCGGTGCTGTTCTGGGCTCTGATGGTTTTGGCTTTGCGCCGCAACCCGATGGCACTTATCAGAAAATTCATCAGATAGGCAATGTTGTTTTGGAAGATAATGTGGAGATAGGGGCAAACACAACAATCGACTGTGCTACAATGGGTTCTACTCGAATTGAAAAGGGCGTTAAGCTCGACAATTTGATTCAGATTGCTCATAATGTGGTTGTTGGCGAGAATACTGTAATGGCAGCTCAGGTTGGAATTGCAGGTTCGTCTTCAATTGGTAAAAATTGTGTGTTTGGAGGTCAGGCAGGTGCTGCTGGTCATATTTCAATTGGTAACAATGTAACCATGGGTGCCAAGACCGGAGCTTCTAATAATGTGCCCGACGGCAAGATCATGATGGGTGAGTGGGCAATGGATGCATCTCGATTTAGACGAGTTTATGCTGTGTTCAGAAACCTTCCTGAATTGTCGATCGAATTGAACCGGCTGAATAAAGCGGTAAAGAATCTAACTACTGAATAAACTTTTGTTTTTAACTAACGTAAACTATGGTGGCAAAGCAAACGACCATTATCAATGAAGTAAAAATTTCAGGGAAGGGCTTGCATACGGGCTGTGTTGTGAACATGAAGATGATGCCTGCTCCTGAAAATCATGGAATAGTTTTTAAGCGTATTGATCTTCCTGATCAACCATTGGTGCAAGCCGATGTTATGAATGTGATTGATACTTCGAGGGGGACTGTAATTGAACGCAATGGCGCTAGGGTTGGTACAATTGAACACACTTTAGCTGCAATCTCGGCGCTCGAGATTGATAACGTGCTTATTGAAATCGATGCTCCTGAAGCTCCAATCCTCGACGGAAGTTCTCTTATTATTTATGAAGCTATTGGCGAAGATAACATCAAAGAGCTTGATGCTGAGCGAGAATACTTTGTGATTAGAGATAAAATAGTTTATACCGATCACGAACACGACATTGAACTTATAGCTCTTCCCGATGAAGAGTTTAGTGTGAATGTGATGATCTCTTTCAACTCGAGTGTGCTTGGCAATCAGTTTGCAAAACTCAATTCGCTGAAAGAGTTTCGCCGCGAAATTGCGCCCTGCCGCACGTTTGTTTTCCTTCATGAACTTGAATTCTTGTTGAACAACAACCTTGTTAAGGGTGGCGACTTAGATAATGCCATTGTGATCATGGATCGCGATGTTACTCAAAAAGAGCTTGACCGTATTGCCGATTTGTTTCATCACGAACATGTTAAATTGAACGGCACTAAGGGTATTCTGAATAACCTTCAGCTCCATTTCAATAACGAGCCTGCTCGTCATAAACTGCTCGATATAATTGGCGATCTTACTTTGGTAGGGAAACGGATAAAAGGTAAAATTATAGCAACCCGTCCGGGGCATACTGCAAATTACCATTTTGCAAAAATGCTTCAGAAAGAGATGAATAAACAGTTCTCCGATTCTACTGCTCCTTATTGCAACCTGGATGCAGAACCTTTGATGGACGTGTTGAAAATAAGGGAGTTACTACCTCATCGTTATCCTTTTCTGATGGTCGATAAAGTGATCGAAATCAGGGAAAAAAGTATAATAGGGATTAAAAACATTACAGCTAACGAGCCAATTTTTACAGGTCACTTTCCCAACGAACCTGTGTTCCCGGGCGTTATGCAAATTGAAGCTATGGCTCAATGTGGCGGTCTTTTTGTGCTGAACCAGATGGATCCAACTAAAAGCTATTCAACTTACTTTATGAAGATTGATGGGATCAAATTCCGAAAGAAAATTGTTCCGGGTGATACTATGGTTATTAAAGTTGATTTGGTGTCACCAATGCGCCGTGGAATTGCATCAATGAAAGGTTATATTTTTGTTGGTGGGCAATTGGCTTCTGAAGGTGAATTTATGGCTCAGATAGTAGAAAATAAGTAGAAACTCAGTTAATTTTAGATATTCAATGATTCAAATTTTATCCAATATTCACCCTAAAGCTAAAATTGGGAAAAATGTACAAATAGACTCCTTTGTTTCTATTGCCGAAGATGTTGAGATTGGCGATGGTACTTGGATTGGCCCAAATGCTGTAATTATGGATGGTGCACGCATTGGTCAGAATTGTAAGATTTTTCCAAGTGCTGTAATTGCAGGGGTTCCTCAGGATTTAAAATTCAAAGGAGAAATTACTACGGTTGAAATTGGCGACAATACAACTGTTCGGGAGTTTTGTACTGTAAACCGAGGAACTGTTGCTAAAGGAAAAACTGTTGTGGGTGAGAATTGCCTTTTACAATGTTATTCGCATGTTGCTCACGATTGTTGTATTCAGAACAATGTGATTTTAGGAAGTTTTGCTGGTTTAGCAGGAGAAGTTGAGGTTGACGATTATGCTATCGTTAGCCCTTATACTGCTGTTCATCAGTTTGTTAAAATAGGAATACATTCGTTTATTGCCGGAGGAAGTCTTGTCCGTAAAGATATTCCCCCTTATGTTTTGGTGGCTAATGAACCACTTGCCTATACCGGCATTAATTCGGTTGGGTTACGTAGAAGAGGGTTTACTCTCGATAAAATTAATGAGATACAAGATATTTATCGTTACATTTATCAAAAAGGTTTAAATGTTTCTCAGGCTTTAGTAATGATTGAAGCAGAGCTCGAAAAGACAGAGGAAAGGGAAATCATTCTCGATTTCATTAAAAGTTCAGCCCGTGGAATTGTCAGGGGACTAGACGATTAACAAGATTTTATGCAAAACATAACAAGAGGTTGTCCTGTAGGATGACCTCTTTTTTTTGGGGTTTAATTAAGCTTAATTGAAGTTTTGAGCGGGTATTTTTGTTTGCTTTTGTGGCCTGTTTCAGTTACAATATAGAATGGCTATAAGCAATGATGCGACTAATTCAGTACTAGGTTAGGTTCTAAGTGTCGATTTTTGTAATTATTCAGCTTACCGAATATAATAATTAATCAAATAGACTTAATCAATGAATTATTCTCAATAATTTTTCAGATAATTATCAGACAAGTTCAATTAATGAGAATTCACATTTAACTGTGAAATTTTATTTAGAAAATTAAAAATGCAATTTTAATGTACAATAAATTAATGTTTAAGCTACATGACATATATTTTTAATTTACAATATCTTATGTACACATGTATTCTCTGTGTATTTTTATATTTGAATTCATAATGAATTTTAGAGCAAATCGAAAATATATCTAAAAATCGAAAACAAATATCTATTATTTACATCGAAAATTTTAATCTGTTAATATTTTTATGATTAAATAAATCCGCAATGAATTAAAATATACCTAACTAAACTTTAAATGTTATGAATGCCCCTTTGATCATTAACCAGACAGATGTTACTCACGTTTTAAATTCTCAAGACATTATCTGTTGCCTTTCGGCAAAAGGTTATTGTGAAGTATTTACAAAAAGTGGAGAACGAATTATGATTTCGAAGTCTTTGTCGAAATTTGCAGAAGAGTTAGATGTTTCTTTTTTTAAGGTGAGTCAATCGGCAGTCATTAATCGGTTGCATATTAAAAAGATATATAAAAAGCAGAAAGAGATTATGCTCTCTGGTGACATAAAAGTATCATATTCTATCAAAACGCAAGATCTTTTTGAGTTGTTGTTGAATTAAGGATTCATGATGAAAGTGGCTGGATTCAGGACAGAACCCCTTGAATACTAAATAGAATAAATTTTGTTTCATTGCCCTGTTTTTTTTGTATAGGTTTGGCTCAGAATCTTTAACTGAACCATGACTTTAAACCTGAAGATAGATATTTGGACTGAAGCTTTGTTGGCATGTAGTATTGCATGTTTGGTATTGATACTTCCATCTATTGTGTCCGATGAGCTGATGAACGGAACTCAATCTGGAAAGTTCTTCTTTTTCACCTATTCGTTGCTGGGAATTCTTATACTTTGGTCAGTTGGTTTGCTCTTCAAAAAGGGACTAAATTTTCATTTCACTATTATTGATCTTTTGCTGGCATTATTTGTTGGGTGGGTAAGCCTGAACAAGTACCTGTTGCACGATGTACATGCCCTTTCGTTACGTTATTTTGAATTGGTGGGGCTTTTTATACTCTATATTATAGTGCGAAGTGTTGATCGAAAACATTGCACCCTATTTTTAGTGGCCATTTGTATCGCGGGTCTTGTACAAGCTGTTTATGGCAACTTGCAGCTCTGGGGTTATTATCCTTCGCACCACGGACTGTTTAAAATGACAGGCAGCTTTTTCAACCCCGGACCATTCGCCGGATTCCTATGTTGTGTGTTACCTGTGGCAGTGGGGTTGTATTGGAGTCTCAAAGATTATACGTTGCAGGTTTCAAGTTTGAAAGGTTTGATGGGAAAACCGTTTGAAAGGTTTGAAGCTTCGCATTTGAAAGGTTTAAAGCTCACTTCATTCATGTTTAAGAGGTTTGGAAGCGAAGATTCGAACACGAAGTATCAAACGCGAAGCCTCGAACACGAAGTATCAAACAAATCAAACTCTTTAGAACAGCTACGATTCGTAGCAATAAAATACACTGCGTTATTTACAATCATTGCCATATTGCTTGTTCTCCCCGCCGCCCGTTCGCGTGCCGCATGGTTAGGAGCACTTGCCGGCTGTGCCTTTATAGTTTGGCAGAAGTACAATTTGAAACAATTTTTCAAACAAGCTCGTCAAACAGCGAAGCCATCAAACATGAGCGAAGCGAATATCAAAACGTCAAACGGTATCGCCATTAAACTTTTCAAACGGGTTATAACCTTCCGTAACAGAACAATTGTGGCTATCCTCGCTCTTGTGTTGCTTGCCGGAAGTTTGAGTTTATACCATTATAAAAAAGATTCGGCCGATGGCCGAATGCTAATATGGACGGTAACGGCCAATATGATTAAAGATTACCCTTTGCTTGGCGTAGGACAAGACATGTTAAAGGCGCACTATATGAATTATCAGGCCGACTATTTTAGAAATCACCCTAACAGCAAATACGAACTGGTGGCCGATGATAACCAATATGCTTTTAACGAATTATTGAATACATGGGCTGAAAATGGATTAATTGGGTTTCTGCTGTTAATGGGCATTGTAGTGGCAATTTTCTTGTCCGTTATAAACCACAAAGGGCACGAAAGAATTATTAACCACCAAGGACACAAAGATCACGACGAAAAATATGAAGTTGACGAGTCCCAACTTACAATCGTTAATCTGAATCCTGAAGACATAACAAAAGCTTCCATCCTGGCGATTCTTGTTTTTGGTCTATTCGCTTATCCTTCCGAAATATTGCCCATAAAAATAGTGGCTGTTATTTGCCTTGGAGTTTTGGCCAATTATTACGCATTGAATCCCTCGAACCTTCAAACACAAAGCATCAAACGCGAAGTTTCAAACTTTTCAAACGGCGAAGCAATCAAACCCTCAAACATTCAAACCTTCCTCAAACTTACCCTAACAGGCTTTATTTTATTGCTAACCTTTGGAATCTACACCAAAACGAATGAATTGCAATGTGCCTACACCACTTGGAATGATGCCTTTGAACTATACAATTACGGACACTACACCGAATGTTTGGAAGATTACCAGAAAGCTTATCCCTTGCTACAGCGCAATGGCGAGTTTCTAGTTAACTACGGCAAAGCCCTGAGTATAGCCGAAAAACATACCGATGCTATTAAAATACTCGGACAGGCAAAAAATTACCAGAGCAATACCGTTTTATGCACTGCCTTTGGCGACAGTCAAAAAGCATTAAAACAATATACCGATGCTGAAAAAAACTATTGGCAGGCAAGTGAGATGACCCCAGGGAAATTCTACCCGCAATACCTGCTGGCCAAACTTTACGATGAAACGGGGCAGCAACAAAAAGCAGTAGATATGGCAACTTCTCTTTTAAAAAAGGAAGTTAAAGTTGAATCAACCGCCATGGAGGAAATTCACGATGAAATGAAAAAAATAATTGGAAGAAATGCCGAAGGCAATTCTCTTTTGATAGAAAATACAACTAATGGGCAAAAAGGCAGGAATAGCCACACTTCTCCACTAAAGACAGTAATGGTTATCCTGCCCGCAGCCCTTTCATTAACCAAAGTTCCACAAAAGTGGAGCAAATAATACAGAAAGGAGGTATAGTGACATAAGTAGAGAATAATTAATATTGGGTTTTGTATTTAGTGATTTTTTTATTTGCCTCACAGTGAGGTGGTTTTAATAGATTAAAAATATAATTATGAAAAAAGTAATTTTGATTTCACTAGGTGTAATTTTAACAATGAATATTTACCTATTTTCAACAGTAAAAAGTGATAAATCAACAAACTCGATGTTTAGTTTATTAACTAAAGCTAGTGCTCAAGGAAATGAGGTTCCTGAAGTTACTGTTTGTGGGGCTAGGCTCTTGACCTCGGTATATGATCCTTCATGTAAGTGTAATGTAACAGTATGTAAAGGGTACACAGTTCCATGTGGTAAAACGAAATCAAATTGTTAATTAGTATCAAATTCCCACAAATGGTAGATAATTTTCTACCAGTTGTGGGAATTAAACAACCAATGTAATGAGGAATATATATATATTAGGAATACTTTTTTTGTTTATTTCATGTGCCAAATCAGACGAATATAATTTCGATTTAGACACCTTTGGACGAATCAAAGCAAATGATATCTTCAGGAAAATTGAGATTATTCCATTGGAGAACAAACCTGAAGCGATGATTGACTTTAGCTATAAATTTGTTTATTATGGGAACAAGTATTATATACTCGATTTATATGTTCCCAAAGTAAAGATGTTTAGTGAAAATGGAGAATTTATAAGGTCAATAGGTGTTGAAGGCAGAGGCCCCGGTGAATTACTTGATGTTCGCGATTTTGAGGTGAACCGTTTTACTAATAATATTGAGATATGTGGAAATGTCAACTCCAAGATTGTGACTTATGATACATTGGGGAGTTATAAATGTCAACATCTTTTACTAAATGGTCTATACACAGTGGATAAGTTTTGTTACGTAACCGATGACGTATTGGCATTATTTACCCAAATGAATCCAAAAGAGAATCTTTTCTTGTATTCAAAGAAAGAGAACAAAATTATTTCAAGATTCTCTAATGGTATTAACGGGGATTATAATCTTTTTTTTAATTCAAGTAGACCATTTTCGCATTATAATAATATTACATTATTTACTGATATTTACAGTAGTACGGTTTATGAATTTGACACTACTCGTAATAATCTAAAAGAATTAAAGAGGTTTAGTTTTGGAAATTATGATTTTAATAAATCGCTATTACCTCCTTTAGATATTTTTCAACAAATGTCGTACGAAAACAAAATTGATGATATTTTAGAAAAAGTAAGAAAATTTGTTACTCCTGTTGATGGTTTTTTTGAAACAGATAAGTACTGGCTTTATTTAAAACGAAATAACGAGATTATCTTAAAAAATAAAGTCACAAATTCAGAATATAAGTTTAACGGTTTGGATGGAGGCAGACGTTTATCCATTAGTGGGATGACAGACAATTATATTTATGGAATTTTCCCCGTAGAGTATATTGATAAATACATTAGTGAGGATCTGATTGGAAAAGACGAGTTCAAGAAATTGAAAGATATTAAAAAAGAGGACAATCAGGTGGTTATAAAATATTATTTTAAATAATATCCAGTAATTAATTTAACCGATTTATGCAACAATGAAAAAGAACATACTTATAGTTTGTATCGTGATTATTACGCTAATTGATGTTTTTATTTTAATTTATATCAAGAAAAAAAACGTTGATTGTGAGGAAAAAATAAATTCTTCGATAGAGAGTATTGAGTCAATAGTCTATAATAATACACTAATTGCTTATCAAAATCAGAATGAAATTATTGATAATGTTTTGCTTGCAAATAATAAAGATACGTGCTACATAAATGATTTGCTAAAAGATAAGCCCTTGTTTGTTTTTGTTTTACCCACACATGCATGTCAAACTTGTGTTGATTTCTGTTCTAATTCAATAGGTCAGTATCTTACTAAAGAGTTGATTGCAGGTAAAGTAATTATTTTAGAAATAGGCAAGAGGAATGACTATTTTAATGCCCCTAATCTTGTTGCTAAGAATAATTATTCAATACAGGGAAAGTTGAATATTCCTTTGGAAAAGAATAATATCCCATTCTTTTTCATGCTTGATAATGATTTGAAGGCTGAAATGCTTTTTGTTCCAGATAAACGTTTGCCACGTCAAACTGAAGCCTATTTTAAGGCATTAGAGAAATATATTAAATAGCTATGCATTCAAACCAAATCAGAGATGACTTAATCCGCACTGCCCTAAAATGGATTTGTAATCCATATATAGCAAACTAAAAGATATAAATGAACAAAGAGATAAAACCTAACTCGATGAACAAACCACTTATAACCATTCTTTTGGCAACCGTAGTGCTGTTTTCCTGCACTGGGCAAAAAGAGAAAAATGAGACCACCGAAAATGTAGCACTTCGTGCGAATAAAAATTCCGTGGAAGTTATGATTCTTTCAAAAGGAACTTTTCCCAAACAACTGGTCAGTAATGGTAAATTGAATGCACTGCGCAAAAGTGAGCTAAAGTATAGGTTGCAGGGCGAAATAGCACAGGTTTTGGTGAAGAGTGGCGAGCATGTAGCCTCAGGGCAAATGCTCGCGAAACTTTACGATGTGGATTACCGTCAACGCCTGTCGCAAGTTCAAACTTCACTGAAAAAATCATCGCTCGATTTGCAGGATGTATTGATTGGCTTGGGGTACGACCCTAAAGACAGCTCTTCTATACCAACGGATAAAATGGAACTGGCCCGTATTAAGTCGGGTTATGCCAGTAATCTTTCGGAGTATGAAACCGCAAAACGCAACCTGAATGATTGCCAGCTTTCAGCCCCTTTTTCGGGCATGGTGGCCAACATTACTCAAAAGGCGTTTGAGCAAACCAACGGTCAACCCTTCTGTACCCTGATTGATGATTCACGCTTTGAAGTGGAGTTTAAAATCATGGAGTCGGAACTGGGCAGCATTGCACTTAATCGGGATGTAAAAGTGGTTCCCTATGCAAATGAATCGCTTGTTGTAACGGGTACTGTCTCAGAGATTAACCCGGTAGTCGATGAAAACGGATTGGTGCAGGTGAAAGCTCTGGTGAATAACCCGGGTTCTTTGTTGGAAGGGATGAATGTGAAAGTGCTTATATCACAGGATATATCAGATCAGTTTGTGGTTCCCAAATCGGCTGTGGTATTGCGCGATAATTTTGAGGTATTATTTAAAGTCGTGAACGGGAAAGCCTACTGGACCTATATTAAAACGGTGTTGGAGAACAGCGACAGTTATTCGGTGATCCCTAACCCCGATAAAGAGAGTGCTTCGTTAAACGTGGGCGATACGGTTATTGTTTCGGGCAATTTGAATTTGGCACACGAGTCGGAGATCGAAGTAAAATAATTAACCACCAAGGACACGAAGAGCACAAAGGGAAATGAAAAACAATTAACCACGAAGGGTAATTTTAACCACAAAGTGCACAAAGAGACACGAAGGATATTAAATATTTTTCTTAGTGTTTCTTCGTGTCCTTGGTGGTTTAAATTAAATAATATGGATATAGAAACGATTTACAGTCAGGTTTTAGATTGTGCCTTTACGGTGCATTCTGAACTGGGGCCGGGTTTATTGGAGAGTACTTACGAAGCTTGTTTATTTTATGAGTTGACACAACATGGACTGTTCGTTGAACGGCAAAAAGCCTTACTAGTAAAATACAAAGAGGTAGAATTGGATGCTGGTTATCGCATCGATTTATTGGTTGAGAATTGCATCATCGTTGAATTGAAATGCGTCGAATCCTTGATGGATATTCATACTGCTCAAACAATAACTTACCTGAAACTTTCGGGTTGTCATTTAGGTCTATTGGTCAATTTTAATTCATTACGCTTAAAAAACGGCATCAAACGCCTCATCCTATAACTTTAATGAAAACCTTCGTGTCCCTTAGTGCCCTTTGGGGTTAGATAATGTATTATGGTAAAATTTCTCTTAAATAAGCCGATTGCCGTAACGATGACCTTCATCGCAATCATGATCGTTGGTTTGGTATCGACAACCCGGATTCCTGTTTCGTTAATGCCCGATGTGGCCATTCCCGAAATAACGGTCCAGATCAGTGAAGCCAATACCTCGGCACGAGAACTGGAAAACAGCGTGGTACGCCCCATTCGCCAGCAATTGATGCAGGTGGCCCACTTAGACGACATTAAAAGTGAAACCACCGATGGCAACGGCACCATTAAACTGAAGTTCAATTACGGCACCAACATCGACTTTGCCTTTATCGAAGTAAACGAAAAGGTCGACCGTGCCATGAACTACCTTCCTCGCTCCATTGGCCGCCCTAGAATCATCAAAGCATCGGTGGGAGATATTCCGGTGTTTTATCTTAACCTAACCTTGAAACAAGATTCGAAGGTTCGAGGGTTCGAAAGTTTGAACGCGCAGCCTCAAACCATCAAACGCGAAGCTTCAAACATTTCAAACGAATTATACCCTGTTTCGCAATCTTTTGTTGAACTTAGTCGTTTTGCCTCGAACGTAATCAGCAAACGCCTGGAACAGCTTCCCGAAGTGGCCATGGTGGACATGAGTGGATTGGCGAAAACAGAGCTACTGATAATGCCCGACCTGCAAAAGATGGAAGCCTTAGGGGTGACATTGGACCAGTTGGAGCAAAAGATCAACAGCAGCAACATCAAACTGGGTAACCTCTCCATTCGCGACGGGCAATATTTGTACAATGTGCGGTTTGCCTCTTCGTTGCAAAACAAACAGGCCATTGAGGACATCTGGCTAAAAACCGACACCCGCCTGTATCAACTGAAAGAAATTGCCACCGTAATCGACCATCCGCAAAAGCCCAAGGGCTTGGTTTTGTCGAACGGGCAGGAAGCCATCACCATGGCAGCGATCAAACAGAGCGATGCCCAAATGAACAACATGAAGAAAAGCCTGAAGGCATTGGTGGCACAGTTTGAAAACGATTATCCTGACATCAGGTTTGAAATTACCCGCGACCAAACCAAATTATTGGA
>Ga0209373_10003604_pt1 | contig 14160 bp, 9 predicted proteins | sample Higcelweek5metaG_FD_187173 | JGI IMG/M metagenome (GOLD analysis project Ga0209373, IMG submission 187173) | Freshwater pond sediment microbial communities from the University of Edinburgh, under environmental carbon perturbations - High... | ecosystem: Environmental > Aquatic > Freshwater >...
TCAATGGTAACGGAGGTATTGCCGCGGTTGGTAATGGTATACGATTTAACCTGTGCGCCTTGCATATTGTAAATATACAGATTTGCGGCCTTTGTTGTCGTTGGCAGGTAAATATCAATTCTTGTGCTCGAACTGAACGGGTTGGGTATATTCTGAGAAAGTGTAGCAACATTGGATGATAAAGATGCATCAGAAGATGATATGGTCGCTGATTTCTCGTTTGAGGTATTCCCCTCCAGGGTTTCAACTCTGTCCGATAACTTTTCAATGGTGGTTTGTTGTTCTTCAATTTTAGTCTGTTGTTCTTTCATTGCCTCAACAATCACCGGGATGATGGCTGTGTATTCAATGTAGTATTTGTCATATTTTTTATCATAGCGGACTGCTTCTGGCAAAATTTCTTTTATTTCTTGGGCAACGAATCCCAGACGGTTCTTTTTTATTTCAGCTTTTTCTTTTTGTATTTCTTCTGTACCAACATAATCAAAACTATCGGGAATAAGATCATATTCCCAACCTTCCATTTTAAGAATTTTTGACAATGGACTTTCTATGTCTCTGAAATTTTCCTTGATCCGTTTGTCTGAAGCGATATAGTTAGTGCCAGAATAAATTAAAGTGGAATTAATGTAATACATTGGATTATAAGGATCTCCCAATAAACAATTTACATTATCAATCGGTAAAATGTTTAGAATACTTGTACCATTGGTAACGTTGATTTTATTACAAATATTTAGACTTCCACTTGAATTCACCGTGATCTGAGCCGGTAGCATATTGACACTAAGCAATAACCATGTAAAAACTAAAATAGTTTTTTTGATTGATTGATTGATTGATTGATTGATTGATTGATTTTTTCATAGTCCTAAAATTTAGATTGGTTAATAATAATTATGTTTATACTTCTTTATTCTCTTTTTAACAAAAAGGTTACCATCGTTTTTAATATATTTTTCAGCAATTACATAAGAAGCTCCATGTGTTATTTTAAAATCTTGATTTTTAGCATAGATGTTTTTTGAATCTTTTTTAAATAGCCTGATTTTTTTAGTGTCCGGTTATCAAAAGTGTACATCTCGAATTCTTTGTACCGGTTGAAAAAAGAGATGATGGCAAAATCGTCTTTGCAAGAAGTTGTGAGTTAAGTCAATAATCAATCCGGCTAGGATACTCTTCAAAATGAAAAATTCATCCAATAATCTCCCCGGCCCAAAGTTTTTGAAGAAAAATATTCCAGGGTAAGATCATAAATTTGTCAATTTGCCTTGGGAAAGGATCGTTGGTTATCAGGATTGATTTTTTTACTGTGTATTCTTCCATGAAATGACGCAATCCGCTTAGGTGCCGGCTGTTTGCATTTTCTGTAGCTTTCACTTCTATGGCCACTTCGTGGTCGCCTAAAACAAAATCAATTTCCAGTTGAGAAGCTGTTCTCCAGTATGAAATCGGATAATTCAAATCGGAATAAGAACTATGAGCGTAGATTTCCTGATAGATAAAATGCTCAAATGCTTTACCAAATGCTTCGCTGCCCTGCACAATTTTTCCCCTTTTGAGCAGATAATTTGCTATCCCGATGTCAAAAAAATAGAACTTCGGAGCAAGTATAACCCTGCGCTTCGGTTTCTTTTGGAAAGATGGAAGGAACCGTCCGGTCAACGTGTCTTCCAGAATCTGAAAATATTCCCGGACTGTATTTGCGCTCACTCCGCAATCTGAAGCAATGTTCGTATAATTTACAATTTCTCCGTTTGAAAAGGCGGCTGCTTCCAGAAATCGGGAAAACGAGGTGATGTTCCTGATTTTGGCTTCGGCCATGATTTCATCTTTCAAATAGCTCCCAATGTAGGAAGATAGAAGCTTTTGAGGGTTTGCCGATAAATAATGACGGGGTAATAATCCGTTATTAATGGCACGAAGCAGATCGAAATCGGGTATTTCCTGACTGATCATAGGAAAAAGCTCATATCGCAATGCACGCCCACCCAACAGGTTTGCCCCTGATCTCAAAATTTTGCGTGGACTTGAGCCACTTAGTATAAACCTGGTTTGGTTGTTTTCCAAAAGCCAGTGAATTTCATTCAGCAATTCCGGAATTCGCTGTATTTCATCTATCACAACAGGGGTTTTCACTGTTGTGGCAAGAATAATCTCGCGAAGTTGTGCCGGATTTCGTTGAAGTCTTTCGAATACATCGGTTTGCAAAAGATCAAACCATAGTGAATCGGAGTATAATTCTTTTAATAAAGTACTTTTACCGGTTTGTCTTGCGCCCCACAAAAAAAAGCTTTCATTGCCACTTCCCTGAAATATTTGCTTGCGACTATACATGATAATATAAAGTGACGATTTTGATTATCCTGATAATTCGAAGTGAAAATAGAAATTATTTCTTATATGTGCAAGAATATCAGAATTTTATTTCTTATTCATCCTTTTTATTCTATTTTTTTTGAAGTAGTATGATTTCTTTTCTTTCCGGTCATCAAAAGTGTATACCTCGAATTCTTTGTACCGGTTGAAAAATGAGATAATGGCAAAATCGCCCCCGCAAAACATAAAATGTAGTAATACGATAACTAGTCCTGAAAGGGATATGAGATTCGACGGTGAAAAGAAAAAGCAATACAGGCCAGCGATGAAAACAGTCAGAAATGGGGCAAGCGCTACAATAACCATCTCTTTGCGGTTCAGTACCTGCCGGTTCGATTCGGCATAAAAGAGATATTTTTTCCACTGAACTCCGAATCCAATATCTTTTTTACCTAACGCGAGAAATGCTGCCGCGTGGATCAGTTCATGAATTGGTATCAACAAGGTGAATGAAAAAAGGATGGAAAGCCCAATGTCCAGCAATTCTTTTTTAAAGATCCCATCACCGATGAGGCCGATGGTGAAATAGGAGAGTGTGCCTGTCAAAATAATAAGGGCGACTACCTGAAAAATCCCATAGACCTTAATGATCGTTGATTTTTGAACTATTTCTTGAAAGATAAACGGTTTCAGGTTTGAATATTCAACCTCTTCGATCAATTCAAAATCAGGATTGTTTAAAAGTTCTTCGGGCGAAGGGTTGTGGTTCATGACTCACGTTTCATCAGGGTATTAATCAGTGATTTGAGGTCGATTAGCCCGACGGCAAAGGCGGTTAATGTGGATGCAACAAGGAGTGTCAGATATCCGATTAATTTATTGCTGATATAATAATGGCTAAAGTAACCCAATGCGAAAATGAGAATTGCAAACAGGACTATTTTGAGACCTATTCCCCATTGAGGCTTGAAATGAAAAATCCGGATGGCGATTATTACTTGAGCGATGGCTGTAATCGATTGTGTGAATAGGCTCACATAAGCGGCTCCCTGTGCCTGAATTTTGGGTATCAGTATGAGGTTCAGTGCAATATTCAGCACCATGCCTACGGCGGCCATAATGTTTAGTTGTTTAATGCTACCATTGGCCGTTAAAAGAGTCCCAAAAATATAGGTGGTAGAAATTGGTATAAACCCGAACATCAGAGTGGCAAAGATTGGTGCAGATTCTGTAATATTCTCTTTATAAAGCCATCCCATGATTTCTTCCTGATAGAAATAGGAAGAAAAAGACAACGTGAGCGATAGAAATATGATGAGTGAAAAGGCAAAAACCACCATTTCGCCAACTTTTTGCCGTGTTTTTATCATACGTGAAAAAATGGGCAATAACATCCCGCCAAACAGTACCCCAAACATCGAAACAGCATCGAGTAGCCTAAACCCATGGGCATACAAACCAACCTGATGAATTCCATCTTTATGAGGTAAGAGCCATTCTATCAGTACTGTGTCGAAGCGATTGTAAAACGCCATCAGAAGAATGAGTATGGCATAAGGAAAAGTCTTCCTCAAAAAAACAAGGCTAAAATTGAGATTAAATGCGATTTTAATTTTGCCAGCCTTTTTAAGAACAATCAGATAGATGATAACTGCTGCCAGTACGTAAGATAACGTTTGAACATAAACAAACCATTCAATTTTAAAAACTCCCCCGGTAATGTTTGTAAAAAGCAAAATTCCGCACAAAAAGATCATGAAAATACGGTCGAGTACCGAAACAAAACTATCGGTAGTAAAAAGGTGAAGGGCGCTCAGGTTCGATCGTAAATAGAGAATGAGTTGCAATATGAATTGATTGAAAATCAGGAAAAAAAGGAGATGAAACTGGATTTTGTTATACCCGATAATGAACCCCATCGTCAGGCAAACGACAGCGTATAAAATGGCCAGCATGAATTTTATGCCCATGATGTTCCCCATGTGCTTTGGAAGCAAATGGTTATAACGCGCAATGTTCCGGTTGTTGTAATTGGTAATCCCCATGTCGAGGAGGATATTCAGTGTAAGCGAAAGGGCAAAGAGCGAATAATATAACCCGTAATCATCACCGGTTACAACCTGAACAGTCCTGTCGATGCCAAACAACCAAAAGGGTTTGACCAAAACATTGACCGTAAGTAAGAGAATCAGGTTCGTAAAAAACTTCCGCTTCAAAGTTGTTGTCCTTTTTTAAAATGGTTCGTAAAGTAACAACCTTTATCAATCATTTCCAACCAAAAAAAAATCAAAAAAAGAGGTTTAAAAAGTGCCGGAATAAGCCTGATTTGGGATGTTTGCTATTTCATAATTAAATTTTAAACGAAAATATCAATTTATTTTCCTTATTTTGATTGAGCAGAAATTTCAGAATAGGAACGGGAAGCTTCTTTTGTTTGATTTAGATTGAGAGATAGTGAGAATTGCAGTAAATACACAGCATTTATTAAAGGATAAGCTGGAAGGGATCGGGTGGTTTGCCCACGAGTCCTTGTCAAGGATCGTAAAAGCGCATCCCGAACATGAATTTCTTTTCATTTTTGACCGTCCGTGGGACAATTCGTTTATCTATGGGTCAAACGTTGTACCTGTTTCGACAAGGATTCCTTCGCGGCACCCTTTTTTATGGTATTGGCATTACGAAATCGATATTCCGAAAATATTGAAGAAATACCGTCCCGATCTGTTTTTTTCTCCCGATGGCTGGATGCCGTTAGATACGAATGTTCCAACGGTCGATACCATTCATGACATTAACTTTGTTCATCGTCCGGGCGATTTCCCAATTCTTGTAAGAAAATATTACAACTATTACTTCCCGAAATTCGCCAGCCGTTCGAAGCGTATTATTACTGTTTCTGAATACAGTAAGGCGGATATGGTAAAAACATTTAAACTCGATCCTTCGAAAATTGATGTTGCTTACAATGGGTGTAATGAGATTTTTCGGGGCATTTCTCCCGAAGTGAAAACAAGTGTTCAGAAAAGGTTTACAGGGGGATTTCCCTATTTCATATACGTTGGGTCTCTGAATCCCCGGAAAAATATTTTGGGACTTCTTGAGGCATTTGAGTTATTTCGGAAAAGATCGAAAACGGGTTTCAAACTTATGGTTGCCGGAGAACCTATGTGGGGAAACTCTCCAGTGGTAAAGAAACTTTCTGAAATGCGGTTTAAAGATGATGTGGTTTTTACAGGCCGGATTTCAACCGAGGTTCTTCAATTGGTGCTTTCGAGTTCAGAGGCGCTGGTTATGCCCTCTTTTTATGAAGGATTTGGTATTCCTGTTATCGAGGCCATGAATTGCGATGTCCCGGTAATTTGTTCCAATGTAACATCGTTACCTGAAGTGGCTGGAGACGCGGCCCTTTTTGTCGATCCATTCAATATTGTTTCAATTGCAAAAGCGCTGAACGAAATATCGACCGACGAGATCCTTCGCGAAAAGCTGATCAGAGAAGGGCAGGAGCAACGGCAAAAATTTAGTTGGGAAAATACTGCGAACGCTGTTTGGTCATCCATTGAAAAATGCTTGTAATGAAACCCGCATTAAAACCATTTTTTAAAGAGCATGTAATAGAAGCCGGTTGCGACGAAGCCGGCCGGGGGTGCCTTGCCGGACCAGTTTATGCAGGCGCTGTTATACTTCCACCCGATTTTGAATTGCCCTTGCTGAACGACTCGAAACAACTCTCAGAAAAACAAAGGTATCAGCTTCGGCCAATCATTGAAGAACAGGCTATTGCCTGGGGGGTTGGGGCTGTAACAAACGAGGAGATCGATCAAATAAACATTTTAAATGCATCGTACCTGGCCATGCACCGTGCCATTGAACAGTTAAGAATAGTACCTGAATACCTGATTATTGACGGGAACCGGTTCAAAGCGTACAAGAATATTCCGCATAGTTGCATTGTTAAAGGCGATGCAAAATACTTGTCGATTGCAGCTGCTTCCGTTTTAGCCAAAACGTATCGTGACGATTTTATGCTCTCAATCGATGCGGAGTTTCCACAATTCAATTGGAAACAAAACAAGGGGTATCCCACTCAAGCACATCGCGATGCGTTGGTTGAACATGGTGAAACACACTATCACCGAAAGACCTTTCGGCTTTTCGCTGAGGTAAAACAGTTGGAATTGAAGTTTTAAGGTATGAAGATCAAATTTCAAATCGCATAACTCAATATCCCTGCATTTCATGGGGTTGAACAAACAGATTGGTAATCTCTTTCATGAAATTTTTTTATTCACATGTTTCTTGTAAATTTAAAATTGGTGTTAAATAGCCAAATTAATGGTTCGATTTCGGGAATAATTCTTACAATTGTTGCCGGATATTTGATTGCGATAGGGGGCAGGAATTAAAAGATGTAAGAAAACGAGTGAAGGGAAAGTTATTCTTTTCTTTAACCAAAAGACAAATCAAATCTATGAAGTTTAAATATTTAGCGCTTTTTGCAGGGATACTCTTCTCATTTTTTCAGGTTTTAGCCGATGAGGGAATGTGGTTGCCCTCATTTTTGTCAGAAATAAATATTGAAAAAATGCAAAAGATGGGTTCAGAACTCACCTCCGATGATATTTTCAATATTAATACTTCAAGTTTAAAAGATGCGGTAATTGTTCTTGACGGTGGATCATGTACCGGTGAACTTGTTTCGCCCGAAGGTCTTTTCCTAACGAACCATCATTGCGGTTATGCTGAAATCCAAAGCCATTCGAGTGAAGAAAACAACATTCTGAAAAACGGATTCTGGGCTAAAACACGACGTGAAGAACTCTCGAACCCGGGCAAAACAGTTTCATTTCTGATTAGGGTCGAAGATGTGACTGACACCATCAATTCAATATTGACAAACGAAATGACAGACGAAGTTCGGCAAGATAGTATTCGATCAATTTCGTCACGTTTAGAGTCGGCTGCAGAAGAGGGGACAGATTACGATGCCAACGTAAAAGATCTTTTTGAATCGAACAGATATTATCTGTTTGTTACAGAAACATATATGGATGTGAGACTGGTGGCAGCCCCTCCGCATTTTGTGGGTAAATTTGGAGGAGATACCGACAACTGGATGTGGCCCAGGCATACCGGCGATTTTTCCATCTTCCGGATTTATACCGATCCCGAAGGAAAACCTGCCGGGTATTCAGAAAAAAACATTCCATTGAAATCGCCCCATTTTTTACCAATTTCCTTAAAAGGTTATGAAAACGGCGATTTTGCTTTAATAATGGGCTATCCCGGTTCGACCAATCGTTACCTGACTTCAGGCGGGGTTGAATATATTATGAAAGTTGTGAACGATACCCGGATTGATGTCAGGAAAAAGAAGCTGGAATTGATGAAAGATTATATGGATTCGGGAGAAAAGGCTACCATTCAGTATGCCAATAAATATGCCCATAGCTCAAATTATTACAAATTTAGTATTGGCCAGAACAGGGGTTTGGCAAGGCTGAATGTGATCGATAAGAAAAAAGAAACAGAAGATCAGTTTGCAAAATGGGTTAATACAGATGAACTTCGTAAACAAAAATATGGCGATGCCCTAAAAATGATTTCCGAAGCCTATGAAAATGTTGATGATGATAAAGCATACCAGTATCTTGTAGAAGCTTTACTTCGCGGGCCTGAAATTTTTCAGATACCGAACCGTTTTTTTGATCTTCGTCAAAACTTAAAAAGCAAGCAGGATAAAGCGATGATAACCAGGAGTGCTAATTTAATCCGCAGTCAGTTGAAAGATTATTATGCTGATTATAATGCGGTTGTCGATCAAAAGCTGGTTGCATCCTTAACAAAGATTTATGTTGAAAACGTCGATTCCAGGTACTATCCTGAATTTGTGAAAACCATTAAGGGAAAATACAAAGGGAATTATGAAAATTGGGCCGCCGATATCTTTAAGAACAGCATTTTGGGGAAAGAAGAAAAAGTCAATGAATTCTTAGAAAATCCCAAGTTATCGGTACTTACAAACGATCCTGCGATAAAAATTTCAAAACAAATTACTAACTCCTTTAAAATAGTTCTAAAAGATAATGAAGCCGATCTTAAGAAATTGGATAAAGGGTATAAACTCTATCTGGAGGGATTGATGGAGATGGATCCCAGCCAGCAATTTTATTCCAACGCTAACTCAACCATGAGGTTGTCCTGGGGAAAAGTTGGTGATTACTATCCATCTGAAGCCATTCATTACGATTATTTTACTTCATTGAAAGGCTACATAGAAAAAGAGATACCCGGTGATAGGGAATTTGATGTTTGGCCCAGAATGAAGGAGCTTTATTATGCGAACGATTTTGGGGAATATGCTGATATTGATGGATCGTTGCACACTTGTTTTATTACGAACAATGATATAACAGGCGGTAATTCGGGGAGTCCGGTTATGAACAACAAAGGCGAACTGATTGGCATCGCTTTCGATGGAAATTGGGAAGCCATGAGTGGTGATATAGCTTTTGAGCCTAATTTACAAAAATGTATCAATGTCGATATCCGGTTTGTTCTTTGGATGATCGACAAATTTGCTGGGGCTACTCATTTAATCGATGAAATGACAATTATAAAATAGTTAAAACATATCTTTTTTGATAAATTTGTCGACCAATTTCGGTCAGTTTACAAATAAATGTGTGTAAAAAACTAAAATGTCCCATAAAATTACAATTTATACCGATGGTGCAGCAAGTGGAAATCCAGGCCCGGGAGGTTATGGCGTTGTAATGAAATCGGGAGTACACCGAAAAGAACTTTCCGCAGGCTACAAACATACAACCAATAACCGGATGGAACTTTTGGCTGTAATCGTAGCTTTAGAAACACTGAAAGCCGAGAATTGTGATGTAACCATTTATTCCGATTCAAAATACGTAACCGATGCTGTTACCAAAGGTTGGTTGTTTTCGTGGGTAAATAAACGATTTAAAGGAAAAAAAAATCCTGATCTTTGGATGAGGTTCTTAGATATTTATAAGAAACATAAGGTGAATTTTGTTTGGATAAAAGGCCATGCAAACATTCCCGAAAATGAACGTTGTGACCAATTGGCGGTTGAGGCTTCGAAAGGGCCGTCGCTATTGGAAGACAATGGTTATGAAGCCGAATTTTAATTTGTAGTTATGCGTCTGATTTACAACTTTGGTATCCGAATTTTTATTTTGATATTAAAAATTGCATCCCTCCGAAACCCGAAAGCAAAAAAATGGATCGCTGGGCGGAAAGGCTTGTTGAAAAGAATAAAAAAGGAACAAGATCCAAAAGAACACGTTGTATGGGTTCACTGTGCCTCACTTGGGGAATTTGAACAGGGACGCCCTCTTATTGAAGAAATAAGAAGGATTTATCCTGAGAAAAAAATAGTATTAACGTTTTTCTCTCCCTCGGGTTATGAAGTTCGGAAAGACTACGGCCAAGTCGATTATATTTACTATTTGCCAGCCGATACCCGTAGAAATGCACGACGTTTTATTAAATATTGTAATCCCGAAGTCGCTTTCTTTATTAAATATGAATATTGGTTCAATTTTCTTTCGGTGCTTAAGAAAAAATCAGTACCTGTTTATTTCGTGTCATCCATTTTCAGAAAAGATCAGCTCTTTTATAAATGGTATGGAGGGTGGTACCGGAAAATGTTGAAGAAAGTTACCCATTTCTTCCTTCAGAACCAGGAGTCTGCAGATCTGTTGCACTCATTGAACATCGATCATTGCTCAGTTACCGGCGATACTCGTTTCGACAGAGTTGCCCATGTTTTTGAGAATATTAAACCAATCCCGGCAGTTGAGAAATTTTTGGGTTCTCAGCGAGCCATTATTGCCGGTAGTAGTTGGAAAGCTGAAGAAGCTCTACTGATGCAATATAATCGAATCAATCCCGGATACAAATTAATTATTGTTCCCCACGAAGTAACCGATGACACCATACGACGTATCAAAGATCAGTTTTCAGGAAATGCGATTTGTTTGAGTGAAATCGCTTCAATGAAAGGAAACGAAAAGAATGTTCTGATTGTCGATTCTTATGGGATGCTTACCTCCTTATATCAATATGGTTTTATTGCCATTGTCGGTGGTGGTTTTGGTGCCGGGATACATAACATTCTTGAAGCAGCAGCATTTGGAATGCCCGTTATTATAGGGCCAAATTACGAAAAGTTTAAAGAAGCCACCGATATGGTTGAACTTCATTGCGCTTTCCCTGTAGCAAATATCGAAGACTTCAATACGGTCATGAATCACCTTCTTAAAGATCCAACACTTGTTTTGACCATTTCAAAAATCGCATCCGACTATGTGAAAGCGAACGTTGGCGCAACGCCAAAAATACTGAACCATGTTTTCAACATGTAATTGTTGATTTTTATTTCATTTATCTTGTCGGGCCTATTGACTTTTACATAAAAAAGTACTAAGTAAAAGTAGTATTCTGTGAGGTGGTATTTTATTTTTTGTAAACTTTTTTGATTTTTCAAGTAATTAAATAATTGTAATTCAATATTTTGACCCAATAAAGTTGAAAACTTATTAATAACTTCCTTCTAATTTGTTCTCCATTATTGTAAACTCTGTGTTAATTTCGTTAACGAGAATTTTACATCAAAACGGAAATCGAGACCACCGATTTTTATATTGTTAACCCCCTTTTTTAAATTGAAATATGGAGCTGAAAAATGTTGAAGTAATCACTAACAAAAAAAGAATTTTTTCTTCGGACGAAGCTTTTCAGGCATCGCTGAAATATTTTAAGGGTGATGAATTGGCCGCACGGGTTTGGGTCAATAAATACGCACTAAAGGATTCTCAAGGGGACATATTTGAATTGACCCCTGACGATATGCACAGAAGATTGGCAAAAGAAATTGCACGGGTTGAAAAGGCGTATGTAAATCCATTGTCTGAAAAAGAAATTTACGATGTGTTAAAAGATTTTAAGTACATCGTCCCCCAGGGAGGTCCTATGACAGGGATCGGAAATGAATTTCAAGTCGCATCTCTTTCGAATTGTTTTGTCATCGGGAACGAAGGCAACTCCGATTCGTATGGAGGTATTATGAAAATTGACCAGGAACAGGTTCAATTGATGAAACGCCGTGGAGGTGTAGGGCACGATTTATCTCATATACGGCCAAAAGGATCACCGGTCAAGAACTCTGCATTAACATCAACGGGTTTGGTTCCCTTTATGGAAAGGTTTTCAAATTCGACACGTGAAGTTGCACAAGACGGACGTCGGGGAGCTTTGATGCTTTCAGTGCTGGTTAAACATCCCGATGCAGAACAATTTATCGATGCAAAACTGGAACAGGGGAAAGTTACCGGTGCAAACATTTCGGTGAAAATCGACGATGAATTCATGAACGCTGTTGCCGAAAGCAAAGAATACATTCAAAATTATCCGACCTACTCTCCCGATCCCATGTTTGAGAGGAGTATAAATGCCCGGGATCTTTGGAATAAAATTGTATACAATGCCTGGAAATCGGCTGAACCTGGTATCCTATTTTGGGATACAATCATTCGGGAATCGATCCCCGATTGTTATGCCGATTTGGGGTATAAAACCGTTTCAACAAACCCCTGTGGTGAAATTCCGTTATGTCCGTACGATAGTTGCCGGTTGTTAGCTATAAACCTGTATTCGTATGTCGATAAGCCTTTTACCAAAGATGCACACTTTAACTTCGAACTTTTTACGAAACACGTTGGTCTTGCCCAACGGATTATGGATGATATCATCGATCTTGAAATGGAAAAGATCGAAGGCATTCAGGAAAAAATAAAAAATGACCCCGAAGCCGAAGAAATTAAAGCGACTGAATTGGGGTTGTGGAAAAACATTCGTAAGAAGGCAAAAGAAGGAAGACGTACCGGCGTTGGAATAACAGCCGAAGGAGATATGTTAGCTGCGTTGGGGTTGCGCTATGGCAGTGAAATTGCTATCGATTTTTCAGAAGAAATTCATAAAACAGTTACACTCGAAGCATACCGTTCGTCGGTTCAAATGGCGAAAGAGCGTGGCGCATTTGCTATTTACGATGCAAACAGGGAAAAGAACAATCCATTTATCCTCAGAATAAAAGCTGCTGACCCTGACCTTTATGCCGATATGGTTCAACACGGGCGTAGGAATATTGCGCTTTTGACCATTGCTCCAACCGGTACTACCAGTCTGATGACCCAGACTAGCTCGGGGATTGAGCCCGTATTTTTACCTGTTTACACTCGGCGCCGTAAGGTTAACCCGAACGATAAGGATGTTCAGGTCGACTTTGTTGACGAAGTTGGCGATAGCTGGGAAGAATACAGTATTTTCCACCATAAGTTCTTAACATGGATGGAGGTTAATGGACACGATATTCATAGAAAATACTCACAACAAGAACTCGACGAATTGATCAAATTATCGCCTTATCACAAAGCAGCATCAAACGATGTTGATTGGTTAAGCAAGATAAGGATGCAGGGCAGAATACAAAAATGGGTCGATCATTCGATAAGCGTTACAATCAATATGCCCGAAGATGTAAACGAAGACCTTGTAAATCAAGTTTATTTTGAAGCATGGAAGTCTGGTTGCAAGGGCGTTACCGTTTATCGTGAAGGCTCACGTTCAGGGGTTCTGATTTCTGATAAAAGGAAAAAAACAGACGCGGGAATTGAATCTATCTTCCCAACCAAGCGTCCTGAATGTTTGGAAGCAGATGTTGTTCGGTTCCAGAATAATCGCGAAAAGTGGATTGCTTTCATTGGTTTGATTGATGGCCGTCCGTACGAGATTTTTACCGGTTTGGCCGACGATGAAGAGGGCTTATTAATACCCCGTTCAGTGACCAATGGTACTATCTTAAAGAAAAAAGATGGTGAAGAAAGCCGGTACGATTTTCAATACACAAACAAACGTGGATATAAAACGACCATGGAAGGACTTTCCTATAAGTTTGAACCGGTTTTTTGGAATTATGCAAAACTGATTTCCGGAACATTACGTTATGGAATGCCTATACACAAGGTTGTTGAGCTGGTTTCAAGCCTTCTATTCAACGATGACTCAATCAATACATGGAAAGCCGGCGTAGCCCGAGCCCTGAAAAAATACATCCCGGACGGAACACGTGCAGAAGGTTCGGAATGTGGGAATTGTGGCTCCGAAAACCTAATCTATCAGGAGGGATGTCTCACCTGCAAAGATTGCGGCCATTCCAAATGCGGTTAAATATAATATCCATAGAAAATGAAAAGCAGTATCAATATTTGGTACTGCTTTTCTCTTTAAAATCAACTATCTTTGTTAATGTAAAAAATTACCTGAGTTTAACATCAAAGCCTGATAATGAGAAAATTAATTATCGTATCATTATTCATTTTTGGAGTATCAATTACTCTGAATGCCCAAAACCAACTTGTTGGAAATTCCAATAATCAAAGAAATCTGGAACAGAAATCTGAAAAAAACAGTTTATATCTTGCTCAATCCGATCCCGATAAAAGTTGGGATAAACATTTAATAATTAATTCAGATTCAAGAGTCGATACCCTGTTGCAAATACATCGTGAAGAAAATCTTCGCAAAGGTGGATTTGATGGTTACAGGGTTCAAATTTTTCAGGGTACAAAAGATGCTGCCTATCAGGCAAAAGCCAAGTTTATTTCAAATCACGAAAATATTAAAGTTTATGTATTGTTTCAGTCACCCGACTTTAAAGTAAGAGTTGGTGACTTTAGAACCAAAAGTGAGGCAATTAAGCTTAAATATTTTATTAAGAATGAGTTTCCGTCTGTTTATATCATC
>Ga0209373_10003605_pt1 | contig 14156 bp, 13 predicted proteins | sample Higcelweek5metaG_FD_187173 | JGI IMG/M metagenome (GOLD analysis project Ga0209373, IMG submission 187173) | Freshwater pond sediment microbial communities from the University of Edinburgh, under environmental carbon perturbations - High... | ecosystem: Environmental > Aquatic > Freshwater >...
GGCGGGCTTATCTGCAACAGCCGCAACGTGGGCAACGAGAAGGAGATGATCGAGCAGCTGGCCAGCCAGATCGGCACCCAGATGATCTACTTCGTCCCCCGCGACAACATGGTGCAGCGCGCGGAGATCAACCGCAAGACCGTCATCGAGTTCGACCCCACCGCCGGCCAGGCCGACCACTACCGCAACCTGGCCAAGGCCATCGACGAGAACGACAACTACGTGATCCCGAAGCCCCTGGAAATGGACGCCCTGGAGAAGCTGCTCATGGACTTCGGTCTCATGGAAGCCTGCTAACCCCACCCCCCAGAAGAAAGAGCGAGGAGGAGCAATATTATGATCATGGTGAGAGCAATCGTTCGTCCCGAGAAGGCTGATGACGTTTTGGCCGCGCTGATGGACGCGGGTTTTCCCGCAGTGACCAAGTTTTCCGTGGCCGGCCGCGGCAAGCAGCGCGGCATCAAGATCGGCGAGGTCACCTACGACGAGATCCCCAAGACCATGCTCATGAGCGTGGTTAAGAACGCCGACCGCGATTTCGTGGTGGAGACCATCATGAACGCCGCGCGCAGCGGCAAGAAGGGCGCCTTCGGCGACGGCAAGATCTTCATCTGCCCCGTGGACGAGGTTTACACCGTGAGCTCCGGCGTTTGCGAAACGGCTGCACCCGAGGAGGCGTAAGCCCATGAAGGAAGTCATCGCAGTGGTGCGCATGAACATGATGAACCGCACCAAGCAGGCCCTCACCGAAGCCGGAATCGACGGCTACTTCGCCCACGAGGCGCAGGGACGCGGCGTCGGCCTGGCCAACCCCCATGTGCTGGAGGGCGCGGCCAGCGGATACGAGGAAGCCGTGGCCCTCTTGGGCGAGCGCGGCAAGCTCTACCCCAAGCGCATGGTCACCGTAGTGGTGCCGGACAAGGACGTGAAGGCCGTGGTCAAAATGCTCATTGAAGTGAACCAGACCGGAAAGCCGGGCGACGGCAAGATCTTCGTCATGCCCGTGGCCGACGCCGTGCGCGTGCGCACCGCCGAAACCGGCGAAAAGTCCATCATCTAACGGCCCACTCTCTAAAGCGAAGGAGCCTTCAACATGGCCACAAAGAACAAGCTCGTGCAGTGGACCCCCACCGAGGTCAAGGAGGAGTTGCTCAAGAAGTATCCTCCCAAGGTGGCCCGCAAGCGCGCCCAGTCCATCCTCATCAACGAGGCCCTCTCGAACGACACGCCCGAGATTCAGGCCAACGTGCGCACCATTCCGGGCATCATCACCATGCGCGGCTGCACATACGCCGGCTGCAAGGGCGTCATCATGGGCCCCACGCGCGACATCGTGAACATCGTGCACGGGCCCATCGGCTGCAGCTTTTACGCCTGGCTTACCCGCCGCAACCAGACCGACGCGGGCGAGACCGGCGAAAACTACATGCCCTACACCTTCTCCACCGACATGCAGGACTCCGACATCATCTTCGGTGGCGAGAAGAAGCTCAAGGCCGCCGTGCAGGAGGCCTACGACCTGTTCCATCCCAAGGGCATCTGCATCTTCGCAACCTGCCCCGTGGGCCTCATCGGCGACGACATCCACGCCGTGGCGCGCGAGATGAAGGCAAAGTTCGGCGACTGCAATGTCTTCGCCTTCTCGTGCGAGGGCTACAAGGGCGTTTCCCAGTCCGCCGGCCACCACATAGCCAACAATCAGGTGTTCAAGCACCTTGTGGGCACGGCCGATACCGACAAGCAGGGCGACTACAAGATCAACCTGCTGGGCGAGTACAACATCGGCGGCGACGGATTCGAGATCGACCGCGTGTTCAAGCTGTGCGGCATCACCAACATCGCCACCTTCTCCGGCAACTCCACCTACACCCAGTTCGCCACGGCGCACCAGGCCGACCTGTCCTGCGTCATGTGCCACCGGTCCATCAACTACGTGGCCGACATGCTGGAGACCAAGTACGGCATCCCCTGGATCAAGGTGAACTTCATCGGCGCCGAGGCCACGGCCAAGAGCTTGCGCAAGATCGGCCAGTACTTCGGCGACAAGGCCCTCATCGACCGCATCGAGGCCGTCATCGCCGCCGAGATGCCCGCCGTGAAGGCCGCCCAGGCCGACGTGCTGCCCCGCACCCAGGGCAAGACGGCCATGCTCTTCGTGGGTGGATCGCGCGCGCACCACTACATGGAGCTCTTTGGCGAGCTGGGCATGAAGACCGTGAGCACCGGCTACGAGTTCGGCCACCGCGACGACTACGAAGGCCGCCACATCATCCCGAGCCTCAAGGTCGACGCCGACTCCCGCAACATCGAGGAGATCGAGGTCGAGGCCGATCCGGAACGCTACGCCCCGCGCAAGAGCCCGGACGAGCTGGCGGCTCTGGAGGCCGGCGGTTTCGAGTTCAAGAAGTACGAGGGCCTCATCCCCGACATGGACAAGGGCACCCTCATCATCGACGACCTGAACCAGTACGAGGCTGAAAAGCTTGTTGAAATCATCAAGCCGGACATCTTCTGCGCGGGCATCAAGGAAAAGTACTCCATCCAGAAGCTCGGCATTCCCATGAAGCAGCTGCACAGCTACGACTACGGCGGACCCTACGCCGGATTCAAGGGCGCTGTGAACTTCTACAAGGAAATCGACCGCCTGGTGAACAGCAAGGTGTGGAGCTTCATGAAGGCCCCCTGGCAGGAGAACCCTGAACTCTCGGCCACCTACGTTTGGGAATAGCGAGGATTATCATATGTTGCTCAGACACACTCCCAAGGAAATCACCCCGCGCAGCGCCCTGGTCATCAATCCGGCCAAGACCTGCCAGCCCATCGGGGCCATGTACGCGGCGCTCGGCATCCACGGCTGCCTGCCCCACAGCCACGGCAGCCAGGGCTGCTGCGCCTACCACCGCAGCGCGCTGACCAAGCACTACAAGGAGCCCATCAGCGCGGCCACCAGCTCCTTCACCGAGGGCGCCAGCGTGTTCGGCGGCCAGGCCAACCTGCTGCAAGCCATCGAGAACATCTTCACGGTCTACGAACCGGACGTCATCGCCGTGCACACCACCTGTCTGTCGGAAACCATCGGCGACGACATCAAGCAGATCCGCGACAAGGCGGACAAGCAGGGGCTCATTCCCAAGGGCAAGCACGTCATCTACTGCAACACGCCCTCGTATGTGGGCTCGCACGTGACGGGCTTTTCCAACATGGTCAAGGGCATGACCGAAGTGGCCGTGTCCACCGGCAAGAAGAACGGCAAGGTCAACGTCATCCCCGGCTGGGTGGAGCCCTCGGACATGGAGGAAGTGAAGCGCCTGGCCGCGTTGATGAACGTGCCCATCACGCTCTTCCCCGACACCTCCGGCGTGTTGAACGGCCCCCTTTCCGGCGAGTTCAAGATGTTCCCGGAAGGCGGCGTGACCATGAAGGAGCTGGCCGAGGCGGGCGACGCCATCGGCACCCTGGCCCTGGGCGAGTGGTGCAGCGCCGACGCCGCCCGCAGCCTGGACACCAAGTGCAAGGTGCCCTGCAAGGTGCTGGACATTCCCTTCGGCCTCACGGCCACGGACAAGTTCATCGACGCCCTGCGGACCATCGCCGGCACCAGCGTGCCCGAGGAGATAACCCGTGAGCGCGGCCAGCTGGTGGATATGATCAGCGACTCCCACCAGTACTTCTACCACAAGAAGGTGGCCATCTTCGGCGATCCCGATCAGGTCATCAGCATGGTGGAGTTCCTGGTGTCCATCGACATGTGGCCCACCCACGTGGTTACCGGCACGCCGGGCAACAAGTTCGAGAAGCGCATCAAGGAGCTGACCGCGCACCTGCCCTATGAGGTGAACGTGAAGGCTGTGGGCGACATGTTCCTGCTCCACCAGTGGATCAAGAACGAGCCCGTGGATCTGCTCATCGGCAACACCTACGGCAAGTACATCGCCCGCGACGAGGACATTCCGTTCCTGCGCTTCGGCTTCCCCATTCTGGACCGCGTGGGGCACCAGTACTTCCCCACCGTTGGCTACAAGGGCGGCCTGCGTCTGCTCGAAAAGATCCTGGGTCTCTTCCTGGACCGCAAGGACCGCGACGATCCCGAGACCGTGTTCGAGTTGACCCTGTAACACTCCGCGTCTCCCGGCCGGGGCATTGTCCCTGGCCGGGGGGCCGGTAACGAAAACGGAGTTCCCATGCCCTGCGCCATCAAGAGCTCTTCCTCCTCCCGCTCCACGTCCGGCTGCATCCACCTGCCCGTGGCCGCGCGCGCCACCACGCGCCGCCGCTTTGGCGAGCCCGAAACCCCAGGCCGCGCCCTGGGCGTGAAGGACGTTTTGCAATGGCTGGCGCGTGTGCTGGCCGACACCGCGGACGGCGGCGTGGCCCTGTGCGGCGCGGTCGTCACCGGTCCCGGCGAGCCCCTGGCCGACCCGGCCGTTGCGCTTGAAACCGTGCGCGCCGTGCACGAGGCCCACCCGCAGCTGGAGCTCCACCTGAGCACCAACGGCCTGTGCGCCGCCGAGACCGAGCTTCCCGTCCTGGCGGGCGAGCTGGCCGCCGCGGGCCTGTCCAAGGTGACCATTTTGGCCGACGCGGTGGACCCCACCCTTGTGGAGCAGATTTTTGCCTGGATTCGTCCCGGGCGGCGCACCGTGCCCCTGCCCGAGGCCTCCGTCATGCTGGTGGACGCCCAGGCCCGGGCCATCCGCGCCTTCCGCGAGGCCGGGCTCTTCGTCACCGTGCGCATGACCGTGTACCCCGGCATCAACGAGAACCACGTGGAAGACCTGGCCAACGCCGTGGCCGCCCTGGGCGCGGACATGCTGGCCCTGACGGCCTACGCCCCGGTTGCCGCCGCCGTTCCCGCGGCGGCCGCCCCGGCCACGGGCTGCACCCCGGTGGAGTGCGCCTCCTGCGGCTCCTCCAAGACCTGCGCCTCCGCCCCGGCCAATGCCCCGGCCAAGGCGCCGGAGGCGGAAGCCCCGGAAGCCCTGCCCCTGCCCGGCCTGGCCCCTGGCCGTTTGGACGAGCTGCGCGGCCTGGCCACCCGGTACATTCCGGTGCTGCCCGCAACGGACCCCTGCGGCGAGGACATTTTGTGGATGGAACACGCCGGCAGCGCCGCCATTTTGGGGCTGGGCAACTCCGCGCTGCCCAGGCCCGCGGGCGCGCGCGTCAACGTGGCCGTGGCCAGCGCCGGCGGCATGGACGTGGACCTGCACCTGGGCCAGGCCATCCAGTTCCTCATCTTCGGCCCGCGCGCGGGCGACGGCCTGCCGAGCCTGCTGGGCGTGCGCGAGGCCCCGGAGCCCGGCGGCGGCGACGCGCGCTGGATCACCCTTTCCGAGACATTGCACGACTGTTTCGCGCTTTTGGCCGCCAGCGCCGGGGCGCACCCCCGGGAGCTTCTGGCGGAGAAGGGCATCACCGTGCTCACCGCCGAGACGGACATCCAGGGCGCCGTGGACCTGCTGTACGGCGGCGGCAAGAAAAACGGCAAAAAGCGCGTCAAGGCCAACTAACCCTGTAACCTCAAGCCTTAAGGAGCAGCATCATGGCCCTTCCCGAAAAACTCATCCTGGTATGTCAGAGCTTCCGCCTCGGCAAGGAGCCCAAGGGTATTTGCCACAAGCAGACCGACGGCCTGCTGCAATACATAGAGGAAGGCATTCTGGACCGCGGGCTCGACGTGCAGGTGGCCACCACCGGCTGTCTCAAGCAGTGCGAGAAAGGCCCCGTTCTGGTCATCCAGCCCGACAACCTCTGGTTCAAGGGCGTGAACAGCGAGGAAGCCATCGACGCCATCCTGGACGGCATCGAATCAGGCGAACCCGCAGCCGACTACCTGCTCTCCTAGACCGGCGAGCAGGCGACGCGGGCGCATCACAACACGAGCGAACAAGCGAGGCAGCAGCCATGACACAGACAGCACAGGCCATCGTCGAGGAACGCTCGTCCATCTTCGAGGAGCGGAAGGACCAGATCCACCGCATCGGCGAAGAACCCTTCAGCATGGCCTGCAACCGCGACAGCCTGGCCGGGGCCGTAAGCCAGCGCGCCTGCGTGTTCTGCGGTTCGCGCGTGGTGCTCTACCCCATCGCCGACGCCCTGCACCTGGTGCACGGGCCCATCGGCTGCGCCGCCTACACCTGGGACATCCGCGGCTCGCTTTCCAGCGGGCCGGAGCTGCACCGGCTCTCCTTCTCCACGGATTTGCAGGAGCTGGACGTGGTGTTCGGCGGCGAGAAGAAGCTGGCCAAGGCGCTGGACGAGCTCATTGCCCGCCACGCGCCCAAGGCCGCCTTCGTCTACTCCACCTGCATCGTGGGCCTCATCGGCGACGACCTGGGTGCCGTGTGCAAGGCCGCAAGCCTGCGCCACGGCATCCCGGTCATCCCGGTGCAGTCCGAAGGCTTCAAGGGCAACAAGCGCGAGGGCTACCTGGCCGCGTGCAAGGCCATGCGCACCCTGGTGGGCACCGGCGACACCAGCTCCATCTCGAAGCTCTCCGTGAACATCATGGGCGACTTCAACCTGGCGGGCGAAACCTGGATCATCAAGGACTACCTGACCCGCATGGGCATCGAGGTGGTGGCGGGAATCACGGGCGACGGCCGCGTGGACGACCTGCGCCGCGCCCACGGCGCGGGCCTCAACCTGGTGCAGTGCTCCGGCTCCACCCAGGATTTGGCCAAGATGATGCGCGACGACTTCGGCATTCCGTTTCTGCGCGTCAGCTGGATCGGCATCGAGGACGTGGCCGAGAGCCTGTACGCCGTGGCCGAACACTTCGAGCTGACGCAGCCGGAACTGGCCGTGGGCCTGGTGGAGCGCACGGCGAAGCTGGTGCGCGAGGAGCTCTCAACCCTCATGCCCCAGCTGGCGGCCCTGCGCCCGGACCTGGAAGGCAAGCGCGCCGCGGTCTACGTGGGCGGCAGCTTCAAGGCCTTCTCCCTGGTCAAGGCCTTCCGGCACCTGGGCATGGAGGTGGTCATCGTGGGCAGCCAAACCGGCACCGAGGAGGACTACCGCGAGCTGGCCGCCATTTGTGCGCCCGGCACCATCGTGGTGGACGACGCCAACCCGCTGGAGCTCTCCGCCTTCATCAAGGAGAAGGACGTGGACATCTTCGTGGGCGGCGTGAAGGAGCGGCCCATCGCCTTCAAGCTGGGCGTGGGCTTCTGCGACCACAACCACGAGCGCAAGATCGCGCTGGAGGGCTTTGTGGGCATGCTGAACTTCGCGCGGGAAATCCACGCCTCGGTGACGAGCCCCATCTGGCGCTTCGTGCCCCGGCGCGAGTGCGGCCTGAACGTTTCGGACGCGGAGGTGTAGCATGAGCACGGACACGATCATCATGGACAGCGTGCCCAGCAGCCTGGACGCCTATAAGGGCGAAAGCCACGTGGCCACCACCAACGCCTGCAAGCTGTGCACGCCCCTGGGGGCCACCATCGCCTTCAAGGGCGTGGAGGGGGCCATTCCCTTCCTGCACGGCTCGCAGGGCTGCGCCACCTACATGCGCCGCTACATCATCAGCCATTTCCGCGAGCCCATGGACATCGCCTCGTCGTCCCTGGGCGAGAAGAACGCCATCTACGGCGGCGGCCCGAACCTCAAGAAGGGTCTTCTCAACGCCATGCAGAAGTACGGTGCCAAGGTCGTGGGCGTGGCCACCACCTGCCTCACCGAGACCATCGGCGACGACGTGCCGCGCATTCTGCACGAGTTCCGCGCGGAGTTCGGCGACCTGCCCCTGGCCGACATCGTCCACGTGTCCACGCCCAGCTATTCGGGCACGCACATGGACGGGTTCCACGGCGCGGTGAAGGCCCTGGCCGACCAGCTGTGCGTGGAGAAGACTCCGCCCAACGGCCGCGTGAACATCATGCCCGGCCTGGTTTCCCCGGCGGACATCCGCCACCTGAAGGAACTGGCGCGCGCCTTCGGCATCGAGCCCATCATGCTGCCTGATTACTCCGAGACCCTGGATGGCCCGGCGCTGCTGGAATACGAGAACATCCCCTCCGGCGGCACCCCCGTGGCCGACATCCGGGCCATGGGCGGCGCCAGCGCCAGCATCGAGCTGGGCCGCGCCATCACGACCCAGGAAACGGCGGGGAGCTCGCTCGAAAGCCGTTTCGGCGTGCCGCTCAAGCGCCTGGGCCTGCCCATGGGCATCCGCGAGACCGACGCCTTTTTCGCGGCGCTCAAGGAAATCTCGGGCCTGGCCACCCCGCGCGACCTGTCTCTGGAGCGGGGCCGCTACATCGACGCCCTGGTGGACGGCCACAAGTATGTGTCCGGCCTGCGGGCCGTGGTTTACGGCGAGGAAGACGTGGTCATCGGCCTTACCAGTTTTCTGGCCGAGATAGGGGTCAAGCCCGTGCTGGTGGCCACCGGCGCCAAGAACCGCAATGTCGCGCCGCACATCCGCGCCGCCTGCGGCGACGTGCTGCGCGAGATGCCCAGCGTGCGCGAGGGCGTGGACTTCTTCGACATCGTTGAAGAGGCCAAGACTTTGGCCCCGGACATTCTGGTGGGCCACAGCAAGGGCCAGCGCGCCGCGCGCGAGTGGGGCATTCCGCTCCTGCGCGTGGGCTTCCCCATCCACGACCGTTTCGGCGGCCAGCGCCAGCTCTCCTTGGGCTACCGCGGCGCGCAGGCCCTGTTCGACCGCCTGGTGAACATGGTGCTGGAAAAGAAGCAGACGGATTCCGACATCGGCTACGGTTACCTCTAGCTGCCCGTTCTCGTGAAGGAAAAGGAGCCGAAAATGAACGTTATCGTCGACCCCAAGAGTGTGAAGCACCCCTGTTTCAACAAGGAAAGCTCCGGCACCTGCGGCCGCGTGCACCTGCCCGTGGCGCCGAAGTGCAACATCCAGTGCAACTACTGCAACCGCAAGTACGACTGCGTCAACGAGTCGCGCCCCGGCGTCACCAGCGGCATATTGAAGCCCTTCCAGGCGCTGGAATACACCCGGCAGGTGCTGGAGAAGGAGCCGCGCATCACGGTGGTCGGCATCGCCGGCCCCGGCGACCCCATGGCCAACCCGGCCCAGACGCTGGAAACCATGCGCCTCATCAAGGCCGAGTTTCCGCACATGCTGTTCTGCCTGTCGTCGAACGGCCTGACCATGCCCGAATACGTGGACGATCTGGCCGCCCTGGGCGTCACCCACGCCACCGTGACCATGAGCACCATCGATCCGGCCATCGGCGCCAAGATCTACTCCTGGGTGCGCGACGGAAACGTGGTCTACCGGGGCCAGGCCGCTGCCGAGCTGCTGCTCTCGCGCCAGTTGGAGGCCATCCGCTCGCTTAAGGCCCACGGCCTGGCGGTCAAGGTCAACACCATCATGATTCCGGGGGTCAACACCATCGACAACGGCGCTCCGCTCAAGGCCGTGGCCGAGAAGGCCCGCGAACTGGGCGTCGACCTCATGAACCTTATGTCCATGTATCCCACTGCGGGCACCCCGTTCGGCGAACTGGCCGAGCCCACCAAGGAGGAGGTCACCGCCGTGCGCGCGGAGATAGGCCACTTGGTGCCGCAGATGACACATTGCCGCCGTTGCCGGGCGGACGCCGTCGGATTGCTCTGCGCCGACCGCTCCGGTGAACTGGGCGGCGTCCTGGCTTCCTGCGGGAAGCTGCCCCCGCAGGGCCAGGACGATCGCCCGTATATCGCCGTCGCCACGCGCGAGGGCCTCTTGATCAACCAGCACCTGGGCGAGGCCAAGCGCTTCCAGATTTGGGGCAAGGCCGAGGACGGAGGCTTCCGGCTCATCGAGGAGCGGCAAGCCCCCACCGCTGGCTGCGGTCCTACCCGCTGGGAGGATTTGGCCAAGCTGCTGTCCGACTGCCGCGCCGTGCTGGTGGGCGCCATCGGCGAAACCCCGCGCAAGATTCTGGACGAGCGGGGCATCAAGCCCGCCGCCTGCTCCGGGTTCATCGAGGACGCTCTGCGGGTGGTGTATGGCGGCTCTGGCGTAAACGGGCTGGAGGCCCTGCGCGCCAAGAGCGGCGGCCTGGCCAAGCCCTGTTGCGGCGCGGGCGACGGCTGCTAGGCCCGCCACGCGGCAAAGAGCACATGAAGGGTCAGACTGAAGGAACAGACATGAAGGAACAGGCATGGACGCGCTGACGTTGTATGGACTGCTCTCCGTGAGCCTCATGCTCGCCTTCTACGCCCTGGAGAGCTGGAGCCACTGGTTTGTGCTGGCCTTTGCGGGCTCCTGCGTCATGAGTTCCGTGTACGGGTTTCTGCAAGGGGCCTGGCCCTTCGGCCTTGTGGAGGGCGTGTGGACCCTGGTGGCGGCCAGCCGATGGCGAAGGCTGCGCGCCAACCGTACCCCTGTCTTGCGATGACGTCACAATCCCCCTGGTTCCGGCCGGGGGGATTTTTCTTTACGCGGCTGGCGGCAAGGGGAATGCACAGCGTGTGCGTAGGCTTTTCCTCGCCCATTTTTCTCAGCTTCACCCAAGGATCCTCTTGCGAACCATGCTTGTTGTGCCGACGGCAGAGGGCTCATATCATACTTGCGCAGTATCTTTGCCAGAGGCATTGCCAGCAATGCGGAAGTTGTATAGGAAACAATAGAGAGAACTCTTCTCCCTGTTGTTCCACACAGAGCAAAGGAGGGCCAAATGCGCAAAGAACATGGAATCCTTGTCCTGGCGGCGCTGTTCATCTGCCTGGCGGTTCCGGCCGCGTGGGGCGCTCCGGCCCAGGCCCGGCAGGCCGTGTGGACCGACCCCGCAACGGGCATGGAGTTCGTGTGGGTGGCCCAGGGCTGCTATAAAATGGGCGACACCTTCGGCACCGCGGATTCCGATGAGAAGCCGGTGCACGAGGTCTGCGTCGACGGCTTCTGGCTGGCGAAATATCCGGTAACCCAGGCCCAGTGGACCCAGGTTATGGGCAATAACCCATCGAAGTTCAAGACCAACGAGAAGAACCCCGTGGACTCCATCTCCTGGGACGACGCCAAGCGCTTTGCGGCCAGGACCACGTCTTTGGCCAAGGGCGCGGAGCATTTTCGCCTGCCGACCGAGGCCGAGTGGGAATACGCCTGCCGCAGCGGGGGCAAGCATGAAATGTTCGCGGGCGGCGGGGACGCGGCCAAGGTCGCCTGGTATTCCGCCAACAGCGAGGGCGCGACGCATCCCGTAGGGACGCGGGAGCCCAACGGCCTGGGGCTCTATGACATGAGCGGCAACGTGTTCCAGTGGGTGGAGGACATGTACGAGAAGGACGCCTACGTCCGGCACAGCCGCACCAATCCCGTGCAGACCACGGGCTGGGGCCGCGTGGCGCGCGGCGGCTGGTGGGGCGGCGATGCCAACTGCCTGCGCTGCACCTTCCGCTGCTATCAGTCCGACCGCTGCAAGCCCGCCAGCACGGGCATGCGGCTGGTGCGCCTGGGGGCGAATCCTTAAGCGGACCGGCGCGGCGCGTCATAAAATGAAAGCCCCGGCCAGGACATGACGTCCGGGCCGGGGCTTTGCTTTGCACAGGGGAGTGTTCAGCAGCCGCAGGGAGGCTTGGAGTCCAGCGGGCTCAGCGGGTCTGGCGCGCCCTGTTTGTAGGGCGAGATCTTGCGCAGGGTCTCGATGATGCCGGGCACGTTCTGGATGACGTTGTCCGCCTCGGCCTCGGTGGTGTAGCGCGAGAGGGAGAAGCGGATGGACCCGTGGGCGAAGGTGAAGGGCACGCCCATGGCGCGCAGCACGTGCGAGGGTTCCAGGCTGCCGGAGGTGCAGGCCGAGCCGGAACTGGCGGCGATGCCTAGCTGGTCCAGCAAGAGCAGGATGGCCTCGCCCTCCACGTACTTGAAGCTGATGTTGGAGGTGTTGGGCAGGCGGTCCTGCTTGTGGCCGTTCAGGCGGCTGTCGGGCACGCTCGCCAGCAGCGCGTTCTCCAGCTTGTCGCGCAGGGCGCGCACCACGGTGTTCTCCGCCGGGATGTGCGCCTTGGCCGCGCGGGCGGCGGCCCCCAGAGCGATGATGCCGGTGGTGTTCTCAGTTCCGGCGCGGCGTCCGTGCTCCTGGTGCCCGCCGATCAAGAACGGGCGGTAGGGCAGCTTGCGGCGCACGTACAGCGCGCCGATGCCCTTGGGCGCGTGCAGTTTGTGGCCGGAGAGCGACAGCATGTCCACGTCCAGGTCCTTTAGGCTGATGGGGATTTTGCCCACGGCCTGCACGGCGTCGGTGTGCATGACGATGCCCCGGCTCTTCGCCAGCCGGGCTATTTCCGGAATGGGGAAAATGACGCCGGTCTCGTTGTTGGCCCACATGATGGACACGATGGCCGTGTCGTCGGTCAGGCTGGCCTCAAGCTCCTTCATGTTCAGGCGGCCTTCCGAGTCCACGCCCAGGTAGGTCACGCGGTAGCCTTGGCTGCGTTCCAGGAATTTGCACAACGAGAGCACGGCGGGGTGCTCCACCCGGGTGGTGACGATGTGCCGCTTCTCCGGCTGGGCGGCCAGGGCCGAGCGGATGGCGGTGTTGTCCGACTCCGTGCCGCAGGAGGTGAACACGATCTCGTCCGCGCCGCAGCCCAGCAGGTCGGCCAGGGCTTCGCGCGCCTCGCGCATCTCTTTGCCCACGGCCCCGCCGAAGCTGTGCATGGAGGACGGGTTGCCATAGCGCTCGGAAAAGAACGGCAGCATGGCGTCAAGTACTTCGGGCGCCACGCGGGTGGTGGCGTTGTTGTCCATGTAAATAACGGGCTGGCTCATGGCTTAGACCTCCCGCACCTGGATTTCTGGGTCCACCTTCTCGCGCAGGATGGTTTCCACCACGCCGTGCACCGTGGCCTGGCTGGCCGGGCAGCCCACGCAATGGCCGCGCAGGGTCACGCTCACCACCATGCCTTCAATGTCCGCCAGTTCGATGTCGCCGCCGTCGAGTTGCAGCCGCGGGCGGATCTCCTTCTCCAGCACGTCCTCGATGAGGCGGATGCGCTGGATGTTGGTGAGCTTCTTGGGCGCGGGCGCGGGGGGCGCTGGGGTTTCGCCGCGCGCCTGGGCGATGAGCTCGGCGATCTTCTCGTGGCACTTGGCGCAGCCGCCGCCGGCCTTGGTGTAGTAGGTCACGTCCTCAACGGTCTTCAGGTCGTTCTCGCGCACGGCCTCCAGAATCTGCTGGTCGGTGACGCCGAAGCATTCGCAGACGATCTCGCCCTCGGAGTGCTCTTGGCTGGCCACGGCCTCGCCGCGCCAGGACTTGATGGCGGCCTCGAGCGCCTCCTGCCCCATGACGGAGCAGTGCATCTTCTCCTTGGGCAGGCCGCCTAGGGCGGCGGCGATATCCTTGTTCGATATCTTGAGCGCCTCCTCAACAGTCTTGCCCTTCACCAGCTCGGTGAGGGCGGAGCTGGAGGCAATGGCGCTGGCGCAGCCGAAGGTCTGAAAGCTGGCATCTTGGATGATGCCGTCCTCAATCTTCAGAAACAGCTTCAGGGCGTCGCCGCAGGCGATGGAGCCCACCTCGCCCACGCAGCTGGCGTCCTTCATCTCTCCCACATTCTTCGGGTTCAGGAAGTGTTCCTTCACGATGTCTGTGTATTCCCACATGGCGCATCTCCAGAATCGTCGATTGGCGCGGGGCCAGGGGCCGGACGCTTTGAGTAAAATACACACGCTCGCGCAACGCGCAAGAGGGGAAAGGGGTTCTTTATGAAATCAGCCGGAATTGTCCGGGCGAACCCGCCGTCCACGGGGAGCGGGAGCTGGCGGCGGGCGGAAAAAAAAGGCCCGCGGAGCGTTCCGCAGGCCCTTTCCATTTGTGCGCGGGGCGCTAGATTTTTTCGCCCGCGGCCAGCACGGCGGTCATGCCGCCCTCCACGCTCACCACGTCGCCAAAGCCCGCGTGGGCCAGGGTGATGAAGGATTCGTAGGCGCGCGCGCCGGTGTTGCACACCAGCACGATGCCCTGGTCGCGCGGCAGTTCGGCCAGGCGGTCCTTCAACTGGCCCTGGGGGATGTTGTGCCAGTACTCCGGGTACTTGTTCATGTATTCCTCGGCGTTGGAGCGTTCGCGGCAGTCCAGGAAGAACCGTCCGCCGCCCTCGCGCTTGGCCCACAGCGCCGCGAATTCGTCCACGGCGATGCCCCGCAGGCGGCCCTGCAAAACGTTTTCCGTCACGCCGCCCAGCACGTT